>Ga0209445_1000093_pt1 | contig 44882 bp, 43 predicted proteins | sample MarorgKNORR_S2LV_4_FD_188223 | JGI IMG/M metagenome (GOLD analysis project Ga0209445, IMG submission 188223) | Marine microbial communities from the Southern Atlantic Ocean, analyzing organic carbon cycling - NADW_A/KNORR_S2/LV (SPAdes) (version 2) | ecosystem: Environmental > Aquatic > Marine >... | reverse complement strand
TAAAAGCCCCACAAGTAAGTGGGGCCTAAATATTTAGTCATAAAATATTTTCATTAACCGTTTATTGTTATATCAATATTGATGTTTGAATCTTTTTTATTTATGTCATGTTCCTTAAAAAGCCTGTCTAATTCTTTATCAATATCTTCCTTCGTAACATCTCCACTCGCTTTGACTATAACATCAGTATGCACCCGATCCTTTTCTACATTTTTTTCTATACTGACATCTATATTTTTATTTAAATCTTTAATGTTATTACCTGTATTAATAGAGAATTCAGTTTCTACATCTCCTACTATAAGTAAAATAGTAAATACACCTAACGCGCCTATAAGCACACCAAGTAACATACTTTTATATTCAATTTTCATTTAAATAACTTCTCCTTGGTTTGTGGTTAATACTATAACGCTATTATATTGTTCCAAACCTTAGATATAATGTACCGAAAGTTATCAAGGTAAAAGAAAAATTATTGTGGTTGGGAAATCCAATCTGCATTGTAAAGATCCACAAAGGCCGGAGAAATTCTATATTCATGCATATCCTCAGCTAGATTATAAAGAATTCCAATGTGTCCGCTATCAGGACCAAAATGTCTACCGTTATTTTGAGTTTTTCCAATCCATCTCCCAAGTGCAACTAGTTCAAACTCCGTAAAAATCTCCTTTTTGGTGTTATATATGGCATTACCAAGAATATTAGTCTCTATACTATGATCTAGCTCATGAGTCGGGGTCCAATCATTTTCACCTAGTAACCATGGCCCCTTTGCAACAGCAAGAGAATTACCACGTATACTTAGTTTCAGATCTGACCGGTTTATTTCAACAATTTCAACCTTAAGGATTGATTTCTTAATCTCTTGCGGTGCAAATGGAAGTGTCTGCCCTCTTACATTGTCAACCAAGTGAAATCTAAATAAACGGTTTTTAATTATAGTTGAACACTCCTGAACCTCTCCTTCTTTAATGTTTTGAGGAATCCACAGGCTGGCCTCTTCCTTGTTAAACCATACATGATCCATGTTCCAACGGTCTCCTCTTTCAGAAAACTTTGGAGGATCTGTAAGTAGGTCTGCCTTTGCTCCTTTTAGTATTAGCCCATCTTCTGGACAACTGTCTTCCCAACGGTGTTCGATATTTTCTGAAAAGTCTTTGGGCAGATAACGATCCATTTGGGGTAGTTCATTCCATTTATTTAGCCCATTTTGAATGATTTCTAAAACAACATCAGGATCTAGTGAGTTCACTGAGCTCAAAAGCGCACCACCAGGGCTACATATATAGATTCCTTGTCTAGATCCTCCAACTTTACGATAGTGACCTTTATTCGCCATCTGTTGAAACATAAGTGCATCTTTATCTTGTGCCCCCTGTAAGCGCCAGACTTCATCTGTTGTAGGAACAAACTGTTTTGATAGTTCAATTACTCTGGAATCGGACCAAACAGACCGCCGGCCTGCTGCGCCGTTATTTCATGTGCACCCTAAAGGATGCCCATTCATCACCCAAAGAAGTAGGGGTTTTTGCTGATGGTCAGAATCTACCAGTCCATCATAAAAATTACTCCTCCAGGGTATCTGAGCCCAAGCCAACTCCTCGTTAGTAGGTTTAATAAACTCCTGCCACATATTATATGTCCTATCAGTAAGCAGAAATTCTTGTTTGTGTTTTGTACAACAAAAAAGAATAACAATTAACAAAGATAATCTTTTCAATGATCCGCTTTCTTATATATCAAAATCTAAAGTAACATTAGCGATTAATTTTATTAAATATTATTTAATGGAGCATAAAAAAATCATGAAAAAAATTAAGTTCCTGATGATTTTTATTTTTTGTTTACTGTTCTCCTTTTTGTTTTTGTCTTCGTGTCAAACAGATATAAAATCAACTAAGAATTCTTCATTCCTACTTAACGAGATTACAATTGATGAGATCCACAATGGATATGATAGTGGTAGATATACTGTAAGAAATATCGTTAGCCAATATATTAACCGTATTGAAAATATAGATCAATCTGGTCCAGAACTTAATTCCATCATAATGCTTAATCCTGATGCTCTAAGTATTGCAGACTCGCTCGATCAAATCTTAACGGAAGGAAAAACCAAGGGCCCACTTTTTGGTATCCCTGTATTACTTAAGGATAATATTAATACTCATGATAAAATGCCTACAACTGGTGGATCTAGAGTGCTAAAAGACTCTTTCCCACTAACAGATAGCTGGGTTGCAAAGAGATTACGTGATGCGGGAGCTGTAATCCTTGGAAAGACAAACCTCAGTGAATGGGCAAACTATAGAGCCTCATACTCTTCTAGTGGCTGGAGTGGTGTAGGTGGACAAACTAAAAATCCATATGTTTTAGACAGGAATCCTTGCGGATCAAGCTCAGGATCCGCTGTCGCAGTTTCTGCAAATTTATGTGCAATCGCGATCGGGACAGAAACCTGGGGTTCTATCATGTGCCCCTCAAACGCAAACGGGATTGTTGGTATAAAACCAACTGTTGGACTATGGAGCCGATCAGGAATAATACCAATAAGCTACACACAGGATACAGCAGGACCAATGTCCCGCACTGTTAGAGATGCGGCCAAACTACTTGGAGCAGTCACTGGTATTGACCCTGATGATGCAAGAACAAGTGAAAGCAAAAATAATTATCATAAGGATTACACCAAATTTTTAAATGACAAAGGGCTAATTGGGAAAAGAATAGGCTACATTAAAACCATGGAAGGTAAAAATCATCGAGTCGATAAATTAATGTACCGTGCAATTGAGGATCTAAAAAACAATGGTGCAGAAATCATTGAGCTAGACAAAATAGTTGAAGGGGCGTCTGGAGGATTCGGTGCCGAACAAAACTCACTTGAGGTAATGGCACATGAGTTTAAAGATGGATTAAAAAAATATTTTGATAGTCTGGGAAAAGATGCTCCTGTCTCTAATCTTGAAGAAGCCATTCAGGCAACATTAGCAGATAGCATTGAAATGCTTTACTTTAATGTAGAAAGAATGGAAAATGCCCAGTCAAAAGGTGATCTGAATTCAAAAATCTATAAAGATGCACTTACAAATATGCTTAAGGCTTTTCGAGAGCAAGGAATCGATCGTATTATGACCAAACATAATCTTGATGCGATCGTTTCTCCAACAGGAAGCCCAGCATGGAAAACAGATCTTATCAATGGGGATAAACACTACATTTCCACAACTGTCTATGCTGCCCTATCTGGATATCCAAATATTAATGTTCCAATGGGTTTTATAGGCAATGTACCTGTTGCAATTTCTTTTTATGGAAAAGCATGGAGCGAGCCTAAACTATTAGAAATAGCCTATGCATACGAACAAAAAACAAAACATCGGAAAGTTCCTGAATTTTTATCTACCGATTAATTTATAAGTTATTTAATGAACTATTGTTCAATATTCCAAAAAATGTTTCATTATGAATTAGTAGGATTCAAAAATAAATCCTGTATTTTTATGAAGAGGGTCACAACAACAATCGAGAAAAACTGAACCATTATAATATAAACAGGCCACTCACCAACTAAAAAAGGGCTCACTGAGTTTGGCCTTGCACTTAAGAACATATAATTACTGTCTAATGAATAATTGATCAATGCTATAAAAATCACTACAAGATTTGTAATTAAGAAGATCTTGGGGATTGATTTTATTTTCATTCTCATGCCATTTTTTACCATTAGCCATAAAACTATAAATATCAAAGTAGAGTGATAAGCCTGGCTATATATGAAAAAAATCTTCAGCTCAAATAAATCACCATCAGGCGTTATAATAGCCTGACTTGCACCAACCAATCCCCAAAAAAAAATAAGTTCAAAGGCTGTTTGATTCTTCTTTAATAGAGCAATAACACTTAAATAAATACCTATGTTACATAATTGTAACGGTAAGTCTTCCCTTAGTGAATAATGCTGTGTTATTATTCTAATTATATCTTCAGAAATATCAAGTGCAACAATAAAGCAGGATAAAAAAATTGGGAAAATTTGACTGCTATTCGATATTCCCATATGCTTGTTATAACGTAGCAAGAAAACATAAATAAGAATGATCAGAATAATTGAGCTTACATGGTCATTACCAAAAACCTCGAATGTATATGACAGCATAAACTATAAGCTATCATCAAATAATAAGACAAATCAAAAAAAGAATATTAAAATTTTATTTCGCCAATATGTTTTTCTTTATGGAGTATGATAGTTTCAGGCTTGTCTCCACAATAAAAGTGGCAAATATTTAGTTGGTCATCAAAGATTGATAAAAATAATTTATTTTCTATCCTTATGCTGGAAAAATTATTGATATCAATTATCTCCAGATAGCAAAACGTTATATCATTTTCAATTTCTTTTCCAACCCATGAAAATTGTCTTTTTTTACTATCAGTAGATAAGGAAAGGTTATTATTAATATAAACAAAAATTAAACTGTCAATATTATACCTGCTATTAGGAGAATCTATTTTCATTTCAGGATTCCCAATCCCTCTTAAAGCATTCTCAAGGTCATTAGTAAATAGTTTCATTGTGACCTCAATACTTTTATTATTCTGCTTACAATCAAAAGAGGTTATTGTTGCATGAAATGGGTGTGATAAAGCATTGCAAGAGAGAACCGAAAAAGTTATAACAAATTTTTTGATATTGTATATCATAATAAAACCTAATTTATGTAACTTAGTGAAGTCATTAAAAAAATGACTGGAACCCAAAAAAAACAATAAGAAGATATTAATGAGTTTAGCTAGGTTAATAGTATATGCTGCTTTTACTATAAACTTTATTACTGCTCAAAACAGTGACAAGTTTAAACAATTAGACTATGAGATTGCGACTCCGAATTTGTATAGAACAGCCTCTGGATACCCTGGTCATGGATACTGGCAAAACCACGCTGACTATACTATTGATGTAAAACTCAACGATGATGACCAAAGTATCCAAGGTTATGAAACAATAACCTATACAAATAATTCACCTGATAACCTTAATTACCTGTGGGTACAGTTGGATCAAAATGTTAGAGCGAAAGATTCAGATAGTTATAAGATTTCCACAGGTGGGATGCGTAGTAAATTGGATTTTAGCTCTATTAAACCCGGCTATGTTATTGGAGACAAAGATGCAAATGAAATTCTTAATAAGTTTGATGGCGGGTTTAACATTGAAGAAGTGGTAACAATTGGTGGTCGAAAGCTTCCTTACGTTATCAACAAAACAATGATGCGGATAGACCTAATTAAAACATTGAAGCCTGGATCAAAGATGTCAATCTCAATAAGATGGAATTACAATGTTCAAGATAGAATATTCATGGGTGGTCGTCCAGGATACGAGTTTTTTAAATCCGACAGCAACTATCTATATACTATATGCCAATGGTTTCCTCGTATGGCTATGTATAATGACGTTTATGGGTGGCAAAATAAACAGTTTTTAGGACGTGGTGAGTTTACACTCGATTTTGGTGATTATGATGTTAGAATCACAGCCCCTGCGGATCATATAGTCGCCGCGACAGGAGAGTTACAAAACTCCATGGAGGTTCTTACAAACACACAAATTAACAGACTAAAACAGGCGAAATCATCAGATGAGCCTGTGATTATTATTACGCAAGATGAGGCTAAAAAAAATGAAAAATCAAAAAGTAAAAAAGTAAAAACATGGAGATATAAAGCAAAAAACGTAAGAGACTTTGCCTTCACCAGCTCTAGAAAATTCATCTGGGATGCAATGGGCATTAAACTAGGAAACCGTACTGTGATGGCAATGTCTTATTATCCTAAGGAAGCGAATCCTTTATTTGAGAGATTTTCCACCAAAGCTGTAGCTCATACTCTTAGAATATACTCTAAGTATACTTTTGATTATCCATACCCTGTGGCAATCTCTGTTGAAGCTGCTAATGGTATGGAATATCCCATGATCTGTTTTAACTATGGGAGGCCAGAAAAAGATGGAACCTATACTGAACGAACAAAATATGGCATGATTAGCGTAATTATTCATGAAGTAGGTCATAACTATTTTCCAATGATTGTTAACTCTGATGAGCGACAATGGACCTGGATGGATGAAGGCTTAAACAGCTATCTACAGTTTTTAACAGAGCAAGAGTGGGACAGAGAGTATCCATCCCGGCGCGGCCCACCAAAAAATATTGTAAACTATATGAAAGGGAACAAAAATAATCTAAGCCCAATTATGACAAACTCTGAATCAATATATCAGTTTGGAAACAACGCTTATGGAAAACCTGCTACAGCATTAAATATATTGAGAGAAACAATAGTCGGCAGGGAATTATTTGACTTTGCATTTAAAGAATATTCAAAAACATGGATGTTCAAGCATCCTACACCATCAGATTTTTTTAGATTATTAGAGAATGCAACTGCAGTAGATTTAGATTGGTTTTGGCGAGGCTGGTTCTATGGTACTGACCCTGTTGATATATCAATTGATAAAGTCACGTGGTTCACTCTTGATAGCAAAAATCCAGAGATCGAATTCCCACTAAAGAAAAGAAAGAAAGAAGAAGAGCCCTTCCAAACATGGCAGAAGAGAAATGAAATAGATATTCAAGAAACAGTTGTTGAAACTGACGAACTCGCAAATGACTTTTATAATAAATTCGATCCTTATGAGGTTACAATATTAGATAAAGAAGATTTTATCAAATACCGTGATAGTTCTGTGGTCGAACCAAGAGAAAAAGAGATCTACAATGCTAATCTGAATTATTATGAAATCAAGTTTTCAAATGTTGGTGGTCTGGTTATGCCAATTATTTTGCAATTTTATTATAAAGACAGCACAGACGATATAATCAAGATTCCAGCTGAAATATGGAAAATGAATCGCAATCAAATAACAAAAATATTTGCTACAAAAAAGCAGGTGGCCTCTTTCGCTTTAGACCCTAAACTGGAAACAGCTGATGTTGAATTAGACAATAATCATTGGCCAAGAAAAATGATTCAATCAAAGTTTGAGCTCTATAAAAGTAAAAAATATAATAGGCATAAAATTTATAAAGAAAATAAAATGCAGAGAAAAATAAGAGCTGACAAAAAATTAGAAGAAAAGAAAAATTAGTAAGTATTTACAAATAGTAATCCTCTAGTTGTGATATTCTTGTAATGACTTAACCTGTATTTTATTTTTGGTTCTTATAGCATGTAAAACCGCATCCGCGGCTGATATAGTTGTGATAGCCATTATCCCTTTTTGAATGCAAGCCTTACCTATTGCTTCTTCATCATATCTTGATTGAGCTCCCAATGGAGTGTTAATAACTAGGCTGATTTCCTTATTTTTTATATAATCGACAATATTTGGTCTCCCCTCCCCTACTTTATATACCGTTTTTGTGTTCATACCATTTTTGATTATCTCTTCAGCAGTCCCCTTTGTAGCAATAAGTTCAAAACCTAACTCTGCAAAACCTCGCGCAATAGAGATTATATTAAATTTATCCTGATCATTTACAGAGACAAAAATTTGTCCAGTGTCAGGTAATGTAGTCCCTGCGCTTAGTGTCGCTTTATAATAAGATAATCCAAAATTTTTCGAAATCCCCATAACTTCACCTGTAGATTTCATCTCAGGACTTAAAAAAATTGATTCGGAGGGGAATTTGTTAAATGGGAGAACTGCTTCTTTAATACTAACATGTTTTTTATTGTTCCACTTTGGCAGGTCATAATCTTTCAACTTCGATCCAGTAGATAATTGGGCAGCGATCTTTGCAAGTGGGACATTTGTGGATTTACTTACAAAAGGTGTTGTTCTGCTTGCTCTAGGGTTTACTTCAAGCACATAAAGATGATCTTCTTTATATGCAAACTGTATGTTTATTAAACCAATTACATTTAGCTCTATTGCTAATAATGATGTTATTTCCTCTATCTCATCTATTGTCTTGGATTTTATTTGATATGGTGGAAGAACACAGGCAGAATCGCCAGAATGTATTCCCGCCTCTTCAATGTGCTGCATGATTGCACCAATATAAACTTCTTCTCCATCAGATAATGCGTCTACATCAAACTCAAATGCGTCTTCTAAGAATTGATCTATCAATATTGGATGGCCTTGTGTAACATCAGCAGAGCGGGCTATATAATCAATCAGTTGTTCTTGAGAATACACGATTTCCATTGCTCTGCCACCCAAAACATAACTCGGCCTCGCTAGTACAGGATAACCAATACTGTCTGCTATTTCAGCAACCTCTTCTAGACTTCGTCCTGTACCATAGGTGGGACATAATATGTCCAATTTATTTAATATTTTACCAAATTTTTCCCTATCCTCAGCTACATCAATATTTATTGGTGAGGTGCCAATAATTGGGGCTCCAGCTTGTGCTAACATGTTTGATATTTTTAGTGGGGTCTGTCCTCCAAACTGCACAAGAACTCCATCAGGTTTTTCAAAATCAATAATATTTAATACGTCTTCAAAAGTAACAGGTTCGAAATATAGACGATCTACCAAGTCAAAGTCAGTACTTACTGTTTCAGGGTTGCAATTAATCATTATTGTCTTGTACCCTAATTCTTTTAACCCAAATACAGCCTGGACACAGCAATAATCAAACTCAATACCTTGTCCAATCCTATTTGGGCCACTTCCTAGTATAATTATTTTTTTACCATTTATTGGTTCAATTTCATTCTCAGAATCATATGTTGAGTAACAGTATGGGGTCTTTGCCTTAAACTCAGCAGAGCAGGTGTCCACGAGTTTATAGGATGGAATAATTTTATTTTTTATTCGTTTGGATCGTATTTGATCAATACTTGTACCAGTATTTTTGGCTATCTGCATATCAGAAAATCCATTTTCTTTTAACTGTTTAATTGGAGATGAAAAATCTTCATCAGAAATCATTTTTATTTGATAAAGGAACCAAGGATCTATTCTTGTAATATCGAAAATTTCTTCAACTGTTTTCCCACTTAAAAAGGCTTCTCTTATTTTTAACAATCTGAATGATGTTGCAAAGCGCAAACTTGTTAAATCAAAATATCTAGCTCTTTTTAACTCTGGATCTTCATCAAAAGCCCATTTGGGCTCTAATCCATCAAGACCAACCTCCAGAGATCTAAATGCTTTTTGTATTGATTCTCTGAAGGTTCTTCCAATAGCCATAACCTCACCAACACTTTGCATTTGAACACCCAAATGACCAGTGGCAGATGGAAATTTTTCAAAATCAAAACGTGGAATTTTTGTCACTATATAGTCTATCGTAGGCTCGAACGCAGCTAGAGTTTCACCTGTAATATCATTAGGCAGCTCATCTAATGTGTAACCCACTGCTAATTTTGCTGCAATTTTTGCTATTGGAAACCCAGTTGCCTTAGATGCCAGTGCAGAAGAACGACTAACCCTTGGATTCATTTCAATTATAATCATTCTACCGTTATCGGGGTTAACAGCAAACTGGACATTTGAGCCACCAGTTTCAACACCAATTGTACGAAGGCACTTAATAGCCCAGTTTCGCATTTTTTGAAATTCTTTATCAGACAAGGTCATTGCTGGAACCACGGTTATAGAGTCTCCAGTGTGAACGCCCATTGGGTCAATATTTTCTATTGAGCATATAATAATCACATTATCTGACTTATCTCGAATTACCTCAAGCTCAAACTCTTTCCAGCCTATGAGTGATTCTTCAATCAGCACTTCACTAATCGGGCTTGCGGCAAGCCCTTTTTCAACAAGACTTTGGAACTCATCAAAATTATATGCTACTGATCCACCTGTTCCGCCTAGAGTAAATGATGGCCTAATGATTACAGGAAAACTAATCTCATTTAAAAGTTTTTTTGCTTCATCCCAGTTATTGATAAAATTACCTTTTGCAGTTTCGATAGATACTTGGTCCATTGCTTCTTTAAATTTTTCTCGATCCTCAGCTTTTTCAATAGCATTAATCTGCGCTCCTATTAGTTCAACATTATATTTTTCCAAGATTCCCTTATTATCTAATTCTATTGCAAGGTTTAATGCTGTTTGTCCACCAACAGTTGGCAAAATAGCATTTGGTTCTTCTTTTTTAATTATTTCTTCTACATACTCAACGGTGATTGGTTCAATATAGGTTTGATCAGCTATTTCGGGATCTGTCATTATAGTTGCCGGATTAGAATTGACTAAAATTATCTTATATCCTTCTTCTTTTAATGCTCTTGCTGCCTGGGTACCTGAATAGTCGAACTCACAGGCTTGACCAATAACAATTGGACCGGCTCCAATAATTAAAATTGATTTTATATCATCTCTTTTAGGCATCCATCATACCTATAAATTTTTCGAATAAATAGCGACTATCGTGAGGACCGGGGCTTGATTCGGGATGATATTGTACAGAAAAAGCTGGAAAATATTTACACCTTATACCTGCAGAAGTATTGTCATTTAAGTTAATATGGGTTGATATAACATTTTTTGGTAAACTATCAAGGTCAACAGCAAATCCATGATTTTGACTTGTAATTTCGATCGTCTTCGTATCAATATTCCTAACTGGATGGTTTATTCCACGATGACCAAACTTAAGTTTGAATGTCTTTGCCCCTAATGCAATTGCCAAAAGCTGGTGACCTAAACAAATACCAAATATGGGTTTTTTACCGAGTATTTGTTTTATTGTGTCTATAGCATATTTAACAGCTGCAGGATCTCCTGGGCCATTAGATAGAAACACCCCATCTGGGTTAAATGCCAAAATATCTTTTGCTGTTACATTTGCAGGAAAAACAGTGACCTGACAATCTAAACTTTCAAATAATCTCAAAATGTTTCTTTTTATACCAAAATCAACAGCTGCTACTTTGTATTTTCCACTACTAGACCAATCATAAATATTTTTTGTTGAAACAAGTTTTGCTAAATCCAAACCTTCCATTGAAGGAAATTTTTTTAATTCATCTCTTAACTTTTTTTGATTATCAGTATTAGAAGAGATAATGCCGTTCATCGCTCCATTATTGCGGATGTGTCTTGTCAAAGATCTAGTATCAATATTTTTTATACCAACAATATCTTGTTCCCTAAGATAATCTCCTAAAGACATTTCTGAGCGCCAATTTGAAGGAATAATAGACTCTTCTTTAATCACAAACCCAGATACTTGTATTCTTTCTGATTCTATGTCCTCAGAGTTTATTCCATAGTTACCAATATGGGGAGCTGTCATCGTAACTATTTGTTTTGAGTATGAGGGATCAGTTAAAATTTCCTGATAGCCGGTCATCCCGGTATTAAAACAAACCTCACCTATTGTCTCTCCTGTTGCACCAAAAGCAGTTCCTTTAAATAATTTTCCATCATCTAATAAAAGGACTGCTGTTTTTTCTTTATTCATTTGATTTGTAATATTTTCCAATAAAAGGCAAAAAAAAACGGCCACTCAAAAAATGAATGACCGTTCAATTATGAACACTAATTAATATTCTTATTATCAGTCTATTGAATATTATCCTTCCCATTTATTGCAACAAGAGCATAACTCTACAGTTTGATAAGACTCCAAAACTTTTTTCTGCGTCTCTAACCTTTTCAGCGTCCATACTAGTGATATAAACATCATCATCTAAAGAGCCAACAGCTTCTATAACTAATGGATTGTTCCCTACACGCTGGCTAACGTTTCTATCATTCATAGAATATGCATAACCTACGGGCCCACGATTTACTGCCTTTGATCTGGAATAGCTTGTTGTGCCATATACTAAATTCCCCTGCATATCGATAACTTCAGGACTCATTGATGGGTCTACAGCATGCTCACGAGCATCAATAACAATGCCAGACACACGTTGACTTTTTGGTATAGCAGCACTCGTCATTAAATAGGCTGGGTTCATACTATCTGTTTTATATCCATCAATTTCAGTTAATATTTCTGATAAGCCAGACATTCTTACTGCAAGCGCAATCGCCACTTTTTCCCCTTCTAAATATTCTATTTCACCTTGTTGGTATGCGCTTCCGATTAGTCCCTCTAACCTACTTTCAATTAACGGCTCATCATTCATTAGCTCTCCAACTAGCCGACCGTCAAAGTTAATTTGCTTCATTAGTTCAATTAGATTAGTTCTTGCTTTAGTACGAGCTTTAGCTTTAGCTATTTTTATATTTTTTTCAACAATATCAAGAGAATTATCGACTTGTGTTCTTTCTTCTATATCAGCAGTACCTCTGCAGACAATTATTCTGTTAGCATAATCAATAAATCCTTGGTCAGTGTTTACGATAAAGGAATAGGGCGAAGATTTTTGGGCACTTAGAGAACTAATAAATATAAACAAGATAAGGGGTGTTGTGATTCGCATAGCTTGTTTAATCATATCAAAAAATAACATTAATTCTATCATTCGTGCAACTCCCCTTACAATAAATTAAATTGTAAATTCTCATTATATGATAAAAAATTTATATGTTTTTCTATCCCTATTTTTCCTAGTAAATATTTCCTGTGTAGAAAATATTATATTTATACAGGTTTATCCAGATGGGCAAACATACCTAAGATTTTTCAGTGTTGGAGATTCAACCGATATTCACGATAAGGACTTTCAACATCCATTTAAAAATAATTGGAATGGTAATAGCTCATTTAACCTATCCAAAACAGACTCTCTATGGAAAATAACTACAGAAGCAATCTATAATGATTCTATTTTTGTTTTCAGGCCTCAAAATAGCCTTTCTTTTAACATACAACGGTCAGAAGAAGAAAAAGCTTTATCTTCTTTTTACAATATAAAAATGGATTTTATTGGCAGAAATATTAAAACACATTATCCTTTATTATATAAGGCTTTAAATGATAATAAACTAGATAGTCTTGAGTGGCTACCTGAAGCAATGACAGTTATTATTAATCGATCATTAATTGATTTAGAGAATGACACAGCGAAGAATAATTATAAGATTAATAGACCAAGACTAGTTAATCACTTTAAAAATTCATTTACAAGAATAACAACATTTGAAGACTTGAAATATATTCAGGAAAATCGTCTTGAGTTTATTAAGACTACAATAAAACCTTTCAAGATCGGTGATGAATTTTCTAAAGATCTTGCGGAAAAAATGAAGATGCATGAAAATTATTTAAAAGCATCATTAGATCTTAAAGATGATTCTTTTGTAGTAAAAATATTAATGCCTGGAGAAATATTATCTGCTAACTCATTAACAATGAATCAAGATACTCTAATCTGGAAATTTGGTCTTGATTCATTGTTAAATGAAGATTACTCATTGCAAGCTACATCCGTATTGTATTCAAAGAAAAAAATTCAAAAAACATCTATCCTGATTGTGTGTTTTCTGTTAATCTTGGGCATAATACTAGTCACCAAACAGAAAAGAACATGATGAAAATCTTTTTTACGTTTTTCATATTTACCAGTATAATTACTGCAAAACCACTGTACGGAGATAAACAAGTATATTCAATGCTTGAGAATTATTGTGAGACGATTAATGGTTTCCCCAATTTATTAGGTATACATATTTATAATGACAAAGAAGGGAAAGTTTTACAATTAGATCTAGAAGCACAAAAGACCAATCAAAAAAGCTCTGTCCTAATGGGAATGAAGGCGATGTCACTAGTAGGGCAATACTCTAAAGCCCCGTTTTATAAGTTTATCCTTATAGCGCATTATCCTGAACCTAAAGTCCCATCGGGTTTTGAGAGCAGTGCAGAGTGCGCCATTAATTATTTTGTTAAACAAGAAATATCTGAAAGTAGTTGGAGGAAAGACTGCCTTAACACGGGAATCTTACAAAGAAAAATTGATAACTGGTCTCAATTAAATAAGGATAATCAATAATGGACTCATTTATACGATCATTAAAATCATTTGCTAAGGATGACTTTCCTGTAAAAGAAGTATCAAATTTTATTTCAAAAACACATGTTTCTATGGAATTATTAAATATGTATTCACATTTTAGTAAAAATACATACACCAGAAACATGATATATAAAGATCCAGATTTTGAAATATTATTAATATGTTGGTCCGCTGGACAAATGGTCCCAATTCATGGTCATGAAGGAGAAAAATGTTGGGCAAAAGTACAGCTTGGCACTTTAGAGATATGTAATTATAACATGGAATCAAAAACACCTCTAAGACTAAAACAAATAAAAAAAATTAATGCTTCAGTTGGATATTTAGATGGACCAGCAGACATTCATTCAGTTAATAACTGTTTTACGGAGCCAGCAATAAGCCTACACGTATATGCAAAGCCTTATGATAGTTGTGAGATATATGACATAAAAACAAAACAAATAAATAGATTACAAATGAAATATCATAGTATAAACGGACAAATATGTTGAAAAAATTTATACTATGTATTTTTTTCATATCCATCTCATTGTTATTTCCTCAAGAACAAAAACGTGAACCCAATAGGCAAATTAAGTTTGATTCAAAATCTGATATAAAACTTTTTCATAATCCCCCAGAACCATTATTCATAGGACGTCCATTTGAATTATCTTTGGTTACAGAGATAAGCGACTCGTTATTATCTTCGGTTTTATTATTCTTCAAAACAAACAAAATGGAGACATACAGGGAAATCATGCTCTCTGGTAATGAAGGTCTATATAACTATAAGATTGATATAAATAATTTTCCTGGCGAATCCATAGACTATTTTTTTGCTGTTAGAACCATAGATGGCAGAATATATGGCGCACCAGTTGATAAAAATAATCTACTAAGTCCAATAAAAAAAACATTTATTGACCCAGTTCAATACTTTGAACAAAAAAAACGTTTAAACCAATGAATGATATAATAAAAAGAATTCAAGAGCTTACGAGTTTAATTGAAAAACATAACTATCACTATTATATCTTAGATGACCCACTAATCTCAGACAGTGAGTGGGATAAGTTATTTAAAGAGCTAGAAAGTATCGAGGCTAATTATCCAAAACTGATTGATAAAAATTCTCCAACGCAAAGGGTTGGTGCAAAGCCTATTAATAGTTTTACAACTATCAGGCATCGTAAGCCAATGCTGTCCCTGTCTAATGCTATGGATGATAATGAGCTGGTTCTGTTTGACGAACGAATGAAAAAGCTTCTTGAAACAGATTATGATATAGAATATATGGCAGAACCAAAATTAGATGGTATTGGCGTCGAGCTCATTTATGAAAAAGGATTCTTGATTACTGGCTCAACCAGGGGTGATGGGTTTAACGGGGAAGACATAACACAAAACCTTCGAACAATAAGATCTTTACCTTTAAAGCTATTGGGGGCAGAAGTGCCTAATATATTAGAAGTAAGAGGAGAAGTATTTATTAACAAGAAAGATTTTATAAAATTAAACAAACATCAAGAAACAAATAACATGCAAATATTTGCTAATCCAAGAAATGCTGCAGCTGGAAGCCTAAGACAGCTTGATCCTAAGATTACAGCCAGTAGGCCTCTTTCTATTTCCTGTTATGAACCAGGTATAATAGAAGGAATTGAATATATTACTCATGATGAATTTCTAAGGAATATTATTAAACTTGGTTTACCAGTAAATAGTCTAATAAAAAAAGTGGTGGGAGTAAAAAAAATCATAGAATACCACAACAAATTAGAGATAAAAAGAGACCAAATAGACTATGAAATAGATGGAACTGTTTTTAAAGTGAATAACTATAATCAACGAGACAAAGCAGGCTCCCGTAGCCGATCTCCACGATGGGCAATCGCAGGAAAGTTTAAAGCACAGCAAGCGACTAGCACAATTTTAGACATTAGTATACAGGTTGGTAGGACAGGGGCGCTCACACCGGTTGCAAGGGTTAAACCTGTTTTTGTTTCGGGTGTTACCGTGACAAATGTTACGCTTCATAACCAGGACGAAATAGATCGAAAAGATATTAGAGTTGGAGACAAAGTATTAATCGAAAGATCTGGTGATGTCATACCAAAAATTGTAAAAGTAGTAAAACGTGAAAATGGGGTGAGATTTAAAATAGATCTAAAATGTCCATCATGCAGACATAAAGCCCAAAAGCAAAACGATGAGGCAGTAATAAGATGTATCAACTTTTCTTGTCCCGCACAAACCCAAGGACGAATACAGCACTATTGTTCAAAACTGGCAATGAACATAGAAGGGTTAGGCGAAAAAATTATTGGACAGCTAGTCAAAAATGATCTAGTAAAAAGTGTTGACGATATCTACTCCATTGATAAAAACACAATTGCTGATCTTGAGGGGATGGGAGAAAAATCTGCGACTAATATTATTGACTCAATTAATAAAGCAAAGAAAACAACTTTCGCCAGGTTTATATATGCTCTGGGGATTCGGAATGTTGGCGAACACACCGCAATAATATTAGAGAAGAAATATAATAATAATCTAGATACATTTATAAAAGCCACAGAAAATGAACTTTTAGAAATAAATGAGATTGGTCAAATAATTGCAAAGTCTATTGTTGATTTCTGGATAGATAATAACAATTTAACTATGGTAAATAATTGTTTAAATAAAGGGGTCGTGATTAAAACTCAAAAAAAATCATCATTTAACTCTTTAATCGATAAAACATTTGTGTTTACAGGATCTTTAAGTTTAATGAATAGATCTGAGGCAAAGAATATAATTGAAACCTCTGGAGGACAAACAACAAACTATGTTACTAAAAAAACTACACACCTTGTTGCTGGTGAGAATGCAGGATCAAAACTGGATAAAGCTAAAGAGTTAGGTATATCTATTCTGTCTGAAGAAGATTTTTTAGCATTAGTCAGTAGTACATAAAAACTTATTTTGTTTTATAAAAAATAAACAATTAAGCAGTAATTTTGCTTATGGATGTAATGAAAATTGAAGAAATAGTTGGTGATATAATACTTGTTATTTTAGACAATTATGAACCATTAAAAAAAATCGGGATAGAAAACGACAAATTTTTTGTGAGAGTCAAAGGCTATGACGAGTATGGACTCTGGATATATCAGCCTCAGTTTACCATACCAAAGATCACCAGCAATAAAAAAACTGGTACCCAGAAAGTTGAAGCATCGATATTAATTCCATGGGGATTCATCGTTTCTATAGCCCATTTCCCTGGAGCTGAAGGATTTGATTTTCCAAGTCCATTTGATTCTCATATTGGGTTCAATTAAGACCAAGTGTCTAACAATGCAATACAGATTAAGGATTTAACGAAATCTTATAATAATGTTCCCGCTCTCCAAGGAGTAAGCATAAACATATCCAAAGGTGAGTTTTTTGGACTATTAGGACCCAACGGTGCAGGAAAAACCACAACAATAAATATTCTGACGGGATTGGTTTTCAAGGATAAAGGAACTTGTTTAGTCTTTGATCAAGATATAGTAACTAACTATCGGTATACAAGATCTAAGATTGGGATTGCAGCGCAAGAACTATCAGTTGACTGGTTTTTTACGATTGAGAGACTCCTCTATTTTCAGGCTGGCTATTATGGGCTTTCTACTAAATCAGCAAAAAACAATGTTGATAAATTATTACATAGGTTCGGTCTTGATAAAAAAAGAGACTCAAGACTTCGACAATTATCTGGGGGAATGAAGAGACGCTTTCAAATCGCAAAAGCGCTGGTTCATGACCCAGATATTATAATACTTGATGAACCAACCGCCGGGGTAGACGTTGAGCTAAGACACGACCTCTGGAAATATTTACAAGAACTTCATGATAAAGGAAAAACAATACTCCTAACAACTCATTATATTGAGGAGGCTGAGCTTCTTTGTGAAAATGTTGCGATTATTGATGAAGGGAAAATATTAAAAAAAGGATCGCCTAAACATCTAACTCAAGAACTTGGAAAATCAGGTGTAACTGTACAAATAGCACACAATATAAATAATCTGGAATCCTTATTGCCTGGACTAAGCTTTACTGTTGAGGATTCTAGATTGCACTTCACCGTAAAAGATCCAGAAAAAGCAATACCAGAGATTATTCAAAAACTAACAAAAATAAATGTCCCTATACAGAGTATCACAACGGAAACATCCTCCTTAGAGGATGTATTTCTAGAGCTCACCGGAAAAAGTATTAATGAACAAAACTATATTGAAATATAATGGTTAACTGGGTTGGTCTTTGGACACTAACAAATAGAGAGGTTGGCAGATTTTTTTCAGTATACAGACAAACAGTAATCCCCGGTTTGATATCTTCTGTGCTATACATTTTAATCTTTGGGTTCACATTAGAACAGCGCATATCTGAGATACAGGGCGTATCTTATACCCTATTTATTTTACCCGGGCTTATTATGATGAATACTCTGACTAACGCCTCTTCAAACACCTCCTCCTCAATGCTGCAGATGAAGCTGCTTCAGCAACTTCCTGATTTACTTACGGCACCATTGTCTGGCCTAGAGATTGCACTAGCATACATAATAGGTGGTACAGTAAGAGGAATGGTTAACGGTATCCTTGTTCTTTTAGTTGGAGTTATATTAATCGATCTTCCTATATCGAACCTTCCAGGGACCTTGATGTTTATCTTTTTGGTTTCATGGGCTTTTTCCAGTATGGGGCTTGTAATGGGACAGTTAGCAGAAAGCTGGGACCAGCTAGCTATGATACAAAATTTCTTTCTTACTCCACTTAGTTTTTTAGGAGGTGTTTTTTATTCTATTAAGATGCTTCCTGATTGGGCACAAAGTCTTAGTTTTATAAACCCAATATACTATATGATTAATGGGATCAGGTATACGATCCTTGAGACCAGTGATTCACCAGTGAGTATAAGTTTTTGGATGGCAGTTTTTTTAACATTATTATTTACTAGCCTAGCTATAATAATGATGCAGTCTGGAAAAAGAATAAAACAATGATCAAAAAACAAGCAGTATTTATTACCCTGTCCTTTCTGCTTGCACACAACCCCGATAGTGATAATATACAATGGAAAGATTATATTCGGCTTGGTGGATTAAGTAATGGTACAACAAACCAGACAGGTGTTGCTACTTATTATAGAATAAAAAGGGTGACCGATAATACTTTTAGAGACATAAGATTTTTTGGACATTTTTTTGATTCATCTCCTGATCTAAGAATCAGAACAAAGTCAAGCAACAAATATGATTTCAATAATAGTTTTTATCATTTTAACACATATGTTTATCATAAATCAGGAAAAAACCTTAGATATCATTTTAATCAAGGCTTAGGCACTTTATTAAATAATATAAATAATGGAAAAATGACTTTTGAAATTGGATGGGCCTATGACAAATCAGATTATATAGACAGCGATGAAAAAACAACATATATAAAAGGGGCAGGAACTCTTGATAAGGACTGGAGCAAAATAAGTACAAAGTTAGAAGTTGAATATTTTCATCAAGTATCAGAACAGATCAAGTTTGATCTATCAAGATTTCAGACTATTTTGGAATTGCAATATGTTCCATTTAATAACTGGGGGATAACCCTAGGGATAGTCCAAGAAAACTATTCTAAACCGCAAAATATTATTTACAGACCTAACCCCACCAATATTTTTATATCCATAAGCAGATCAGGTTTTATAAATTAAAAAGGGTTAACCAGTGCTAACCTGATATAAGGTTCTACCCCTTCAGCACTAGGGTTTTCTGACCACTGGTCAAGTGTCTGAGCAATACCTGCACTATAAATAAGGAGTGGCATATTTCCGATAATTATCGCTAACCGCACTTCTAATCCTGCAGTGACGACCCAATCATTATTTTGTGAGCCCCACACCCTACCAAAATCTGAGACACATGAAAAAGACAGTTTTCCTGCTTTAACAACTTTCATTATCTCTAATATATTTAGGTTTAATGGCGGACTTCTAAGTTCAGCTGAACCCATAAAAGCACGATCTCCTAGATTGGAACCTTTCCAACCTCTTGGGCTCATATGCTCCTTTCCAAAAACAAACTGCCCAGCATAGTAATTACTTGGAATATCAACAAGACCAGCAGTTTCTTGTGCTGGAGGTCTGCCAGAAACCTGTTCGTATCTACCACGAACATATAAAACAGTAGGTCCTAATTTTTTATTGATGAAAGCGTCTACGTTATAATGGTTATATGTGAAGTCTCCCCAAATATTTTTTTCAACAAAGTTCCCTTCTAATTTAAACCCGTAACCATTTCTAGGAACATATAAGTTGTTTAAATCTGGACGTTTATTTACATAGGTATATGCTAAAGAGACAGAGCCCTCTTTACCGCTTTCTGGATTTGCTTGGTAAAAAATATCTAGACTATCAGGCTCAATTGCTACTTTTCTATCAAAAAATCTAAGTCCGTACTGTATTCTATGGTTTGATGAAAAAATATTGCCAAAATTATAGTTTCTAAAACTATATAGTTCCAGCCCATTATAAAACTCAATCAGGTAATCATTATTTTTATTATAGATTCTTTCCTCAAAGAAAATATCTTTATATAAATTAACTCCCCAGAACCCGCCAATTGGTCGTCCGGTTGCGTTTAAATAACCAAAGCCTCCATATATATCTTTCCAGTCACTAAAAACAAAAGATTGAAATATGTGTCTGCCGGTCACATCCGTGTAAGCACCATTGTAAAATAAACCTGTTATATCAGGCACTAATATTGTTCCCAAATGTTTTAAGTTTTTTTGAAACGAGTAGCCTTCTGAATCTAAAGTATCAATAATATCTGGAATTGAATCTAAATTTGGTATTGGATGGTCTGGCCGTTTTTCTCGCCAACGAGAAAAATGAGGATTGACAATTATGTCTTTATTATTTGCTTTCCTATTGGGGTCTATATCAACGATTCGAGCTGAATCAACATCTCCTAAAGTTAAACCAGTTATAGCAGAGTTATCCTGGTTCCATCCAACTGTCCATACTGCATCACCTAAGTTTGTATTTTGGATAATCTCTTTCGTATTAATATCCACAGTATGAAAATTAGGTGTCATATTTGAGTGCGAGGTGTAGGTAATCTTATCACCTTTTGAATGCCATACCGGACGGTAATCAACTTGCTTTTGTGTTGTAACCCTTATCGGCTCTTTTCGCTCAAGATCAAAAACAACTATGTCCATATTCCCGTCTTCTTTTGACAATGCATATGCAATCTGGGAACCATCAGGACTCCAGGCAGGAGTAACTATTTGAACATCACCAGAATAGTTTGTGATTCTCTCTATCGATTCAGTTTTGTCTAAAGCAAGAACATATAAATTAGATGTGCTATTTTTATGAGAAACAAAAGCTATGTTCTTACTGTCAGGCGACCAACAAGCATTGTTAGCGCGTTTAGAGTGAGTTATTCTTTTTCTGTCTTTTGAATCTAATTCGATCAGATGAATGTCCCATGTGATTTCCTGATTATTAGCATAGCCAATTTTTGAGTATAAAATTTTATTGCCATCAGGGGACGCTTTCACATTCCTTCCAATCCCTCCATAGTCTAATTCTTCAAGCTTCCAAATTGGTTTGATTTTTTTGGGTTTGGTATTTTTCTTTTTTTCAAGTGCTTTCTTATAAATTTTTTTTTCTTTGCTCGTGTCTCTTACGGCTAAGATTAACGAAAGGTCCTGTTGCTTATCATTTTTTCTGCCTACCATTATAACCTTTGTAGTGTCGCCATCAAACCAGTCAAAACCATATACATAGCGCATAGGGAGAGAATACACCTCACCAATATCATTATATGTCTCTTTTTGTGATCGTAGTCCATAAAAATAGGTGTTCATTTGCCTGCGCCAGTCTTCCTCAAACTGTTTTACGGTAATGCCTGTATGCCTTTTGAATGCTTGAGAAAAATTGAATAATTTTAACGTATCTCTGTGGTTTAAAATCTCAACCAATTTTTCATCTCCGAAACGATCTGCAAAATAAAGCAACTTAGAAAACCCATCATTATGTGGATCTTTAATTTTATGTACAGAGTTTTTCAGTACGTGGTACTTGTGTGAAATATCAAATCGTTCTGCGCGCCATTTCTCAGTGAAATATTCGGCTAAGCCTTCAATAACCCAACCGGGTGTTCTACCATATAATTTATTCATAGGAAAAGGAAGCCAAGATTTAGTCACATTAAAATAGACTATATGCTGCAGCTCATGGGCAAGAACAGTACGCAACCACTTTTCATCCTCAGCCCAAATAGCCATATCATTCTGATCTACCCATATTACCGTATAGTTTGCAGGCGTTGCAAATCCATTAGCAATTTCATCCTCAGAGGTAAACACAATGTCTAATCTTTGGAGCAAATCAAGACCCACCTGCTTCATTAAAGTAGATCTAATTTTCTCCGCCATGTTAGCCCCCTTCAAGGAAATATCATAGAGGCCTTCATGAAAATGAATATTAAAATTTTCAGTTTTTATTGTTTTCCATGTTAACTCGGGGTGTGTACGATTACTCATCATCCATGCCCCCTGAGAATAAATAAAATTTATTAATAGGTATAAGTATAGTATTCTTTTAGTCATTAATTAGGTTCATAATTTTTAGATCTTTTTTTAGCTGTGTAGTATTATTATAGTGTATGCTATTCAAACCTGCATTGATTGCACCGGTGATATTATCTTCTAAATCATCAACAAACACGCATCTTTCTGGCTCTATTTCTGCACGTTCACATGCTACGTGATAAATCTTTTGCTCTGGCTTTCGATGTCCCACATCGTACGAATAAATCGCACCATCCACCAACTTGGGGAACACATAATTATTTTCAACTTCATTTTTTATGTGTCTAGAGTTTGTGTTAGACAAAAGCCAAATTTTGTATGATTTTTTTAATCTAATTAAAATATCTATAACGTCCGTTTCATCCCCTAAAAGCATAGACCATGCTTCCCAGAATTGGTTTTCTTTTAGGTTATTATTTGTTGGTAGAGAATTTTTGCATGATTGAAACCAACCATTATCTGTCATCTTACCTTTTTCATAAGAATCATGGGCATCTTCAGGAAAAGATCTTTTTACTATATCAAATGGAATACTTGTAATAGTCGAAATTTGCTTAATCATTTTTTCTGGATGAATGTGAAGTAAAACTCCTCCAATATCAAAAAAAATTACCTTTATAGGTTTATTATTTTTTTCTACCATTCAAACCGCCCATCAACAGCATACCAAAGATATAGCGTAACTATGGTTCTGTATGGTCTCCACTTTTCAGCTTTTTCATTCATAAGATCAATAGATGGTAATTCATCCAGAGAATAAAAAACTTGGAACCCTTTTTGTACCCCCAGGTCTGTTACTGGAAACACATCAGATCTTCTAAGGGTAAAGATTAAAAACATTTCTGCGGTCCATCTACCAATACCTTTTATATTAGTAAGCTGTTTTATTATTTCAGCATCTGTCATTATTGAAAAATTATTATTAATAATAAAGTTAACATTATAAGCTTCCGCAATATTTTTTATATAACTAGCTTTCTGCTTTGATAATCCAACACCATATAAGTTGTCTACATTTATATCTAACACTTCTTTAGGTTTATAATTTTTTTCTGAAGGGAACAACGCTATAAATCTATCGGATATTGTTTTTGCAGCTTTTCCACTTATTTGCTGATATATAATTGAACGGCATAGTGACCAAAAATAATTTTTTTCTATGTCAAGTTCAGGAACATCAAATATGTTAAAAAGTCGTTTCAGATTTGGATTATTCAAGGATAGTAGACTAATGCCATTAGCCATTTCTTCTTTTCCAAGAATTGTTGAAGGCATGTAAAAAATATGTTTTATCTAGATTTTATAGAATGAATAAGATGATGATCAATCTAAAACAACTAAATCTTTCGTTGTTTTATTTAGTATTTCACATCCATTCTGATTAATAATGACATCATCCTCAATCCGGACGCCACCCCAACCAGCCAAGTATATACCTGGCTCAATCGTCATCACATTATTTTCCGCTAAAATATCTTCACTCGCTGGTGAAAATCGTGGTGATGTATGGATCTCTAGTCCTAATCCATGACCAGTTCCATGTGTATAATACTCACCATACCCCATTTGATGAATATAGTCTCTAGTTGCTGCATCTACATCCTTGCAAGAAACACCTGCTTTTGCAATATCGCAGCCTCGCTGCTGTGCCTCTTTAACAATATCATAAATCTCATGGTGTTTATCGGTAGCCTTTCCGACAACTGGTGTACGGGTCATATCCGCATGATACCCCGCATACTTTGCCGCTGCATCGATTACAATAAAATCACCTTTTTTAAACTCTCTTTCCGTGGGAACTGCGTGCGGCAATGCACCATTTGGTCCAGTAGCAACGATTGGTGAATAGGCTTCCCCGTCACCATATTCTCTGTATTTAGAAACCATAGAGTTTGCTACTTGTTTTTCAGTATACCCAGGTCGAAGCATTGGAAGAATTTCTTCATATACCTTGTCAGTAATCTCAACCGCAGTTCTTATTGCGTCTAGCTCTGTTTGATCCTTAACAGAGGCTAAATCCTCCAAGATCATTTTTGTGCTCTCCCAGCAGGTATCAGTAAACATTCTTTTCATCGAATCATAAAGACTAAAGCTTACATGATCACCCTCAAACCCAATTTTTAAGTCTTTATTTATTAGCTTATTCTTTTTTATGATTGCAAGGTTGGTGTCCATGTCTATATAACGATCAAAGCCTTTTACCTGATCTTTTGACTGTTCAATATACCGACCATCTGTAATAAAAGATTGCCCGTATGTAGTAATTAAACAAGTCCCAGAAGACCCTGTAAACCCACATATATAACGAATGTTTGTTAGATTTGTTATGAGCATACCATCAAGACCAATTTCTGCTATTACATTTTTTAGTTTTTCCTGTCTATCAAAATAAATTTGTTCTGTCATGATTTATTATTCTCTTTTTCTGATGATTTTATTAATGTCTTTACCGCATCTCTCTCAAGACGAATCATATCTGGGTCCTCACCTTTCTGCTCTAACAGGTCTAACACCTCAAGCGCCTGATAAAACAGAGCCTGATTTTTCAAAACATTTACAAGAGTAAATGTTGCAAGCCTAACGCTTACATTTAATATGTCACCAGATTTAGATGGTTTTGTTATGGTTTTTGTGGATGGTTTGTTTTTTTGTGTTTTATTTTTGTTATCTGACTCTACCTTTTCAATAAATTCCTTTGCGGTCTGGTTAGATGGATCAAGAGCCAAAACTTTTTTCCATGAAGTAAGAAGTCTCGAAGGAGATCTTCCTAAAACCGTCTGAATCTCACAAAGCATAATAGCAGCCTGTATATTGTCTGGACTGTATTTTAGGGCATGTTTAAGTTCTTTTTCTGATTCTTTCAGGTTCCCATCTGCTTTTTCAACTTGAGCTAAAACAAATCTACCAGCGGCATCATTTTCATGGTAACCCAGACCAAGATTGCACACTTTCCTTGCCCTTCTATAATCTTCTTGAATAAAATAAATATCTGCAAGAACTGGAAAAAGAATTGTATCAAAATGATCAGCAAAATATAGTTCTAGCTCAATCTGGTTTTTTAAATCCATTTTATCGCCTATTTTTCTTTACCCATTTAGTTATATAGTCTATTGTCTCATTAACTGGTGTGCCTGGGCCATATAATTTATCCACACCAGATTTCTCAAGAGATTCTATATCTTTTTTTGGTATTATTCCACCACCAATTAAAAGAACATTTTCTAATTTTTTCTCTTCCATTAGCTCTACTATACGTGGGAATATAGTGTTGTGAGCATTGTTCAAGCTAGACAGGGCAATAACATCAGCGTCTTCCTGAAGCGCAGCAGAGACTATCATCTCCGGCGTCTGACGAAGTCCTAAATATATAACCTCCATACCAGCGTCTCTATATGCAGCGGCTAAGACTTTTATTCCTCTATCGTGGCCATCTAAACCAGGCTTAGCCATCACAATTCTTATTTTTCTATCCATATAACAGCAAAATTAATTATCCTTTAACTGACTTCATAATTAATAGTGTTCTCTTCATTTTTCATTAAGTAATTAAAATAGTATATTGAATTAACCTAATTGGAGAATTTTAAATTGGAACAAAATAAAAAAATAACACTCATTCATTATCTTGAAGAGTTTGTTATATCGCTAATTGGATTATCAATATTACTAGGGTTATTATGGTATAGTGGTTTTAATTTTAGTGTAAGGGTCTTATCAATCTGGATATTCCTGTTTAATGGAATTTTATTCACTTATTGGCTATGGAAAAGTGATGCTAGAAATTGGGAAAAAGGTGTTGCGGGTTTATATTTTATATTGGTCGAGATTATTATATTATTAGGTGGTAAATAAAATTTATAATTCTTTTGAATCAATAACAAAAGTGACCGGGCCTTCATTAACAAGCTCTATGTCCATCATTGCTCCAAACTCTCCGGTTACAGTATTTATACCCTTATCACGCAGTCTGTTAACCATATATTCATAGATTAATAATCCTTTATCAGGGCTTTCTGCATTAATAAAACTAGGTCTCCTTCCTTTTTTTATATCTCCACAAAGTGTAAACTGGCTAACAACCATTATCGACCCTCTTGTGTCGAGAACAGATAAATTCATTTTATTTTTTTCATCATTAAATATTCGAAGATTAACAATCTTATCTACAGCCTTATCTGCATCTAATAACTCATCCCCTTTATTTATGCCAACAAGGAGCATTAACCCAGAATCGATCTGAGATATAGTTTTATTGTTTATTAATACTTGAGCCTTTGAACATCTTTGGGCTACAATGATCATTCTACTCGAATATTTTCTTTCCCGTATTTATCACGTAATTGTTTTATGAAAGTTTTATTGGTAGAAACTTTAATATTATGGGCCAGAACGGCTAAGGGCTTGTGAATTCCAGGTTTAGGATTAGGAAGATGAAAAATCAACCTGCAATCTCCAGGATATTTTCGTGCAAATTCATGTAAATCTTCGATTTCTTCTGAAGAAATATCTTCTGATTTGAAACTAATTACTAGTTTCCTTGAAAAATATTCTCTGGCATTTTGAACAGACACAATCCTGTCGGCCATGATTTTGAGGTCCGCAAAGTTAGTGTCATCCGCCATTTTCCCTTGTACAAAAACAACACTATCTTCTTCAACAAGATTTTCATACTCCCCAAAACAATCTGAAAATGCAATCACCTCTAAATGCCCACCGATACAATCCATTTCAAAAAATGCCATAGGTCTATTACGCCTATCATACTTTTTTGTTATTTTTGTTATCATTCCTCCAACAGTAACCAAATCATTTTTCTTAAGAAATAAACTATCTGAAAAATCTACTGAGGTGAACTCTTCTAGGTCTTCAGAATGCTCCAACAAAGGATGACCTGATACATATAGACCTAATACTTCTTTTTCAAACTGTAACGATTTCTTTTCTTCCCAATCATCAACGATTCTAAGTTCCGGGGTTTTTATAAGGGAGTTTTTTTCTGATCCATTTGAGAATAAATCAACCTGGTTTTTATTACCGGAATCCTGCAATTGCTGGCCATATCTAATTGCAGATTCAATTGCATCAAGGTTTTGCGCTCTAGAACCAGGAAGTGAGTCCATGGAGCTAGACTTGATAAGGCTCTCTAAAACACGTTTGTTTACTTTTTGCTGATCAATCCTAGAACAAAATTCGAAAATTGATTTAAATGGACCTTCTTCTTCTCGATTTTCAATTATACTCTCTAGCGCTTTTTCTCCTACATTCTTAATTGCATTAAGACCATATGATATTGTGCTTCTACTGACCGGATAAAACTGTGTGTAGGATACATTAATATCAGGAGATTTAACCTCTATATTTAATTTTTTACATTCGTTAATTAGTGTTACGATCCTATCGATAGAAGACATTTCACTAGTAAGATTCGCTGCCATGAATTCAGCAGGATGGAAGGTTTTTAACCATGCAGTCTGATATGCAATATACGCGTATGCTGTTGCATGACTTTTATTAAAACCATATTGGGCAAATTTTTCAATTAACGCGTATATCACTCCCGCTTTATATTTTGAAATATCATTCTTTTGGGCTCCTTCAACAAACTTTAATGACAATTTATCCATTAATTTTTTATCTTTTTTACCCATTGCTCGGCGCATTATATCAGCCTCAGCAAGAGTAAATCCTGCAATATCATGTGCAATCTGCATAACCTGTTCCTGATATACTATGATACCATAAGTTTCTTCTAAAATCGGGACTAATGATGGATGAGAATATTCTATTTTCTTTTTTCCATGCTTTCTAGCAATAAAATTGTCAATATTATTCATGGGGCCAGGCCTATAAAGAGCGTTCATTGCAATAAGGTCACCAATTGCAGTTGGTTTTAATTTTTTTAAGTATTCACGCATACCAGAAGATTCAAATTGAAATACTCCAACGGTTAAACCATTTGAAAACAATTTATAGACTTCTGGATCTTCCATTGAAATTTTTTCTATTTCAACTTCCTCTCCTTTTGATTTAATTAACTTAAGCGCTTTGCTTATAACAGTGAGATTTCTTAGTCCAAGAAAATCCATTTTTAAAAGGCCTAAATCTTCTAAGCCTTTCATATCATACTGAGTGGTTATGTCTCCGGCTGACGATTTATATAATGGCACAAAATCGGTTAGTTTTCCGGGGGCTATTACTACCCCTGCGGCATGTATAGAAGCATGTCGATGCATCCCCTCTAAAACAAATGAGTAGTCTACCAGCTCTTTATATTCATTTTCTGACATCTTCCGAAATTCTGGGCTCTTTTTTACTGCATTCTCCAGGGTAATATTCAACTCATCTGGGATTGCTTTTGCTAGACGATCTACCTCACTAAATGTATAGCCCATTACCCTGCCAACATCCCGAATAACTTGTTTGGCTTTCATTGAACCAAAGGTAATAATCTGAGATACAGATGTTTCTCCATATTGGGTTTTTATATAATCAATTACCTCTCCGCGACGTTCAATACAAAAATCTATATCAATATCTGGCATACTAATTCGATCGGGATTTAGAAATCGTTCAAACAATAAATTATGTTTTATTGGATCTATATCCGTTATCCCTAAGGAATATGAGACCAGGCTTCCTGCTGCAGACCCACGACCTGGCCCAACAGGGATATCATTATTTTTAGCATACTGGACAAAATCAGCAGTAATCAAAAAATATCCTGCGAAACCCATGTTTTTTATCACACTGAGCTCATGATCAATTTGCTTATTTATTTCCGGGGTAATCTCACTGTACATATCTTTAACCCCTGTATCAACTAATGATCTAAGATAATCATCTGGATCTCCATTCTTTCCATTTTCAGGAATTGGAAAATTTGGCAGATGATATGTCCCTGTATGAATTTGAAAATCTATACTTTCAGCGATTTTCCTGGTGTTTTCTATTGCACCAGGGACATCTTTAAAGAGCTTATACATTTCATCCTGAGTTTTAAAATAAAACTCGGGTGTGGCATACTTAAGCCTATTAGGGTCATCCCTATTTTTACCAGTCCCAAGACATATATGAATGTCATGCGCCTCGGAGTGTTCTTTTTTTGAATAGTGAGCATCATTCGTACAAACAAGAGGAAGAGAAAGTTCTTTTGAAAGTTTTTTCATATTCTCAATATTCGCTTCTTCTTCAGCGATACCATGGTTTTGCACTTCTAAGTAATATCTATCAGGAAAGATTTCAGAAAATTTTAAAGCAGCATCTTTTGCACCTTGATAATCCCCGGTTAACATTTTTTCGGGTATCTCACCTTTTAAGCAACCGGACAAACAAATAAGGCCTTCGTTATACTTTTCTAACAACTCCATATCAATTCTTGGTCTATAATAGAACCCCTCTAGATATCCAGCTGTAACAAGCTTTATTAGATTTTGATATCCGGTTTGGTTTTGAACCAAGAGAATTAAATGATTATTTCCCCAGCCACCGCCTGAGGCTGGTTTTTTATCGTGTCTACTACCAACTGCTACATAAGTTTCACAACCAATGATTGGTTTAATTCCTGTGTTTTTTGCATGTTTATAAAAAGGAACAACGCTAAACATATTCCCATGCTCAGTAAGGGCAAGACTATCCATATTTAGATCGTCAATAGTATTTACCAATTGGTCTACACGCTGTGCTCCATCTAGTAAGCTATAATCAGAGTGATTATGTAGATGTACAAATTCAGAAGTCATTATATTGTTCCTATGTATATGGAAAACAAACCACCAAGAGTGCAAAACTTCAACAATTTAGCGTTTCTCTTTGTTGTCTCTATTTCCGGTTTATTTAACAATGAAATTACTACGACTCCCAATGGAATCTCAACCGTCAAGATTAGTGAAACACCATAGAGGACATTATAATATCCTGTTACAAAAGGAATAAAAGAACTAATCCCTAGTAGCACAGATAACACTATGCATAAAATTATTGTTTTATTTTCTCCAAATATTATCGGAAGCGTTTTTAGCCCAACAGATTTATCTCCAATTATGTCAGCCATATCCTTTACAATTTCCCTTATAAGAGTCAAACCAAAGGCCAATGCCGCAGGTAATATCAAAGGCTTAATATTTTCAAAAGCTAAACCAGCATATACAAAGGATAATGCTAATACTAGAGCTACCACCATATTGCCTATCAGAGGAAAATTTTTAAGTTTTATATTATATCCAATGATTAGTGGTAAAGAAATACCAATAGACACTAACTGCGAATTCTTATTTAGTTGAAGTGCAATCAATGTGCCTAAAATGAATGTCAAAATTGAAAATATTAGAGCGTAGCTCCTTGAAACAAGACCAGAGCCGATAGCTCTATCGGGACGATTAATTTTATCTATCTTATAATCAAAGTAATCATTAAGTGTATTTGCTGCTGCTGTATAGAACATAACAACAGAAGCAGTAAGGATAATAATATTTATGGGGCCATTATATTTTGCAATCAAGGAAGAGACTGCGATAGCAAGGCCGCCCACTATTACATTGAGAGGGCGTATGATATTAAAATATGCGAATAATTTATTCATGAATTATTAATTATGAAGACTCTCTTATCCTTATTTAAATCTTTCACCATATCAATATTATTATATCCACTTTTACTAAAAATTTCTTTAACCCTATCCGGGTGATCCCCTCTCCCAACTTCTAAAATAGCTGTACCATTTTTCTTAACAACATGGGGTATAATATTTGAAAATTTTCTATAAAAATCAAGACCATCGCTATTATCTGTTAAGGCAATCATTGGTTCAAAATCTTTTACATCTTTCATTAAACTAGGAATTTCTTCTTTTGATATATAAGGTGGATTAGATATTAACATATCTGCAATATTGTTTATTTCTTGAGTAAGGATGTCTAGTTTTAAAAATTCAATATTATTAAGATTATACATGTCTGCATTTTTTTTTGCTGTTAAGATTGCGCTATCAGAAATATCTATTGCTATAATGCTTGAAGAGGGAATCTCAAGTGCCATAGTAATCCCAATACAACCAGAGCCAGTACCTATGTCAATTATTGTTGGGTTTTTCTTTTTAGATAGAATTTTAACAGATACATCAATCAGTTTTTCAGTTTCAGGTCTTGGTATGAGGACATTCTGATTTACAATAAATTTTCTACCATAAAATTCGGACGAATTAGTAATATATTGTATCGGTTCTCTATTAATCCTTCGTTTTATCCAAGATCTTAAAGTAGTTAGTTCTTTAGGTTTAACTATTTTTTCAAATTGAAGGTATAGATCAATTTTTTTGCAACCTATTAGGTGTTGTAAAAGCAACTCTATTTCGGTTCTAGGGTTATCAAAATATTTTTCTCTGAAATATGTTTCACCCCAATTAATAATATCAATAAGCCGCCAGGGACTATCTGTTTTTGAATTTTGAGGTTGCAAAATTATTTGGTTCTATTTTATTTATAAGTAGTATATCTCTTTAATATATATCAAGTCATTTCAGTGGATAATATGTTTTGTTGTTCAGCGATTTTAAGTTGTTCAATAATTTCTTCAATATCACCATTCATTATTTCTGACAATCTGTATGATGTAAAGTTAATACGGTGATCCGTAACCCGCCCTTGAGGGAAATTATATGTTCTGATTTTTGCTGATCGGTCTCCTGTAGACACAAGGGTTTTCCTTTCGGCAGCACGCTCTGCAGCCGCTTTTTCTTTTTGATTTGCAAGGAGCCTTGATCGTAATACTTTTAACGCAGCCGCTCTATTTTTATGCTGAGAAGACTCATCCTGACATGTAACCACAAGCCCTGTAGGAATATGTGTAATGCGTATTGCAGATTCGGTTTTATTAACGTGCTGACCCCCTGCTCCGCTAGCTCGATAGGTATCAATCTTCAAATCAGCATCATTAATCTCAACATCTATTTCTTCAGCCTCTGGCAATACAGCTACCGTGGCCGCAGAAGTATGTATTCGTCCACCAGTTTCTGTCTCAGGAACACGCTGAACACGATGAACACCGCTCTCGTATTTTAACATCCCATATGCGCCATCACCCTTTAATGATATAATAACCTCTTTAAAACCACCTATTCCTATTTCATTCGAGGCTATTAATTTTTTATCCCAATTATATTTTTCAGAAAAATGGGAATATAAACGAAATAAATCAGCCGCAAATAAAGCTGCCTCATCACCCCCTGTCCCGGCTCTGATTTCCAGTATAATATTTTTATTATCTAATGGATCTTTTGGTAACAGTTTTATCTTTAATTCTTTTTCAAGATCTATTTTTTTTTGTTTATTTATAACAAGATCTTCTGCTGCTAGTTCCTTTAACTCAGAATCATTGGTTTCAAAAATTGACTCACATTCGATGATCTCATCTAGAATTTTTATATATTCTTTTGCTGTTATTACGATTGGCTCAAGCTGCTTGTACTCTTTGGCGAGATCTTTTAATTTATCTGGGTTCGACAAAACTTTTTGATCAGTCATTTGCTTCTCAATAGCATTATATCTCTCAATTATTGCTTCTAGTTTATCCTTCATCCAATTGCTTCTGCTGTAAACTTTTTCCCACGAAATTTATTGTATTCATCACCAAAAGCATCTTTTAACGCAGCAATTGACACCTCAATCATTTTATCATTAGGTTCTTTGGTCGTAATATTTTGTAACAATATCCCAGGCGCCTTCAATAAACGGAAAATTAGAAGATCATTTTTTGATGTAATCTTTATTATTTCATAGCCAATACCAGACACAAGTGGTATTAAAGGCAAATGAAATAATAGTCTAACAGATAAAGATATGGTTCCGAAATAATAAATTATAAAAGTATCAACAATAGCAAAAACGAATATTGCTGACAGTAAAATAATAAACATAAAGCTAGTGCCACACCTTGGGTGTTGTGTTGGGAATGATTGTGCATCTTGTATTGATAAATCTTTGCCAGACTCAAAATTATATACCACTTTGTGTTCAGCTCCATGATACTGAAAAAGTCTGTTAATATCTTTAATCTTTGAAATCAAAAAAAGATAGATCACAAAAAATATTATCCTAAAACCGCCTGAAGTGAGGTTAAACCATAGCGCTTCTTTTTCAATATGTAATAATTTTGTAGTTAGCCACATTGGGAGGACCATAAATAATGATACGGCTAATAATATAGAAAATATCGTTGTAAAAAAATCAGCGACCTTAGAAAAGGTACTTTCATTTTTTTCTTCAGGGAAACTAATGTCCGCCGACCATTGAAGAGTAGACATCCCCATTTTCATGGCTTCATAAAGCGAGGCAATTCCTCGAAATATTGGTTTAGACCAAAAAAAGGAGTTTTCTGTTATAGATGAAAATTCTTTTCGTTTAATTTTTATACCCCCATTAGGACAACGTACAGCAGTTGAGTATGCACCTGGGACCCTCATCATTACGCCTTCTATAACGGCCTGACCACCAACCAAAATATTCGGTTTCATAGATAAAATTAATAATAGTCGCTTCATTATAAAAAAATAGCTCTATCAATAATTAAATATTGGTAAAGCTATATTAGAATATTATTATACTATTTTCTACCGTATTTCTTTTGAAATTTTTCTATTCTTCCAGCAGTATCAACTAGATTTTGCTGACCGGTAAAAAATGGATGTGATTTATTTGAGATCTCTATATTATATAAAGGGTACTCATTTCCATCATCCCAGACAATAGAATCTTTAGTTTCAACTGTTGACTTTGTTAAAAAAGAATAGTCACAGGATGAATCTTTAAACACCACTAGTCTATAGTTTTCTGGGTGAATATCTTTTTTCATTATCTACTCCTCAATCATATCAAGGGCTTTTCTAACACGATTCATACCCTCTTTAATTATTTCTCTGCTAGTCGCATAGGAAAATCTTATATGCCCGGGTGCACCAAAACCATCTCCTGGAACGGTAACCACTTGAACAGAGTCGAGAATATACTCTGAAATATCAAAAGTGTCTTTTAATAATTTATTGTCCCCCTTACGGTGTAAGTATGAACTAAAATCAGGAAATGCATAAAAAGCACCATTTGGAACCGCACAACTTATTTCAGGTATATTATTTAAAAATTCTAGCATTGAATCACGTCTTTTGATGAATGCATCTTTCATTTCCTCCACACATGACTGATCATCAAGTAATGCAGCTATTCCGGCTTTTTGCCCTATTGAGTTTGCACATGAAGTAGCCTGACCTTGGATTTTTGACATTGCCTTAATTATTTTATTTGGTCCTGCTGCATAACCAATCCTCCATCCAGTCATAGCATATGTTTTCGATAGACTCATACATGTAACTACTGTTGCTCCTATATCATGCAATTGATTTAAATTTTCTGCGCTTACAAACTCACCATCATATATTAATTTCTCGTAACACTCATCAGATATAACAATCCAATTATGTTCTTGCGCTATTTTTAATAGTTTAACTATAGCATCATTGTCCCATACTCCTCCAGTTGGGTTTGAAGGAGAATTTATTATTACACCTTTTATTCTTGGATTAATCTTGGCTTCTAAATCAGAAAAATCAGGCTCAAAATTATTTTCTGGTAAAGTATTCACTAATACGGGTTGAGCATCCGCCATTTTTACAAACTCAGGAAATGATACCCAATACGGAGAAAAAACAACCACGCTATCACCTGGGTTAAAAAGAGCCTGACAGGCGGTAAACAAACTTTGTTTCTCACCATTAGACACAAGAATATCGGCTGGTTTATAGGATATGCCATTTTCTTTTTTCAACTTATAGCATATTGCTTCTCTAAATTCTATCATACCTGGTCCAGCGGTATATTTTGTATATCCCTGATCTAATGCATCTTTCGCTGCATCTCGAATATGCTTTGGAGTGTTAAAATCAGGCTCTCCAACAGAAAAATTAATTACATCAATGCCTTTCGAGCGCATCTCTGCTGCTTTAGTTGCCATTTGCAACGTAAATGATGGCTTAATATTATTAACTCTGTTTGCTACTTTCAAAAGTCGTGTTGTTTTTGATGATATTCTTCTGAATTAAATCTAGAATCATCATCTATTTTTTTAGTATTATCATTATTACGGTTACTTTTAACATCATTCACATTTTTATTTAATCTATGATGTTTTACTTTTTTCTTTTTTTTGTGATTACTGTATCGTTTTTTTTGTTTTTTCCTTTTATTTATAACTGGGACATCATCTTTTGTAACAAATGTGATGGCCTCATCCTTTTCATTAATTTCTTCTTCTGCGTAATCTTCTATTTTATCTTTTGATCCTTCAGTTATTAGGCTATCGGGATTATTTAAACTAAAGAGAGTTCCAAAGCCTCTCGTGATTCCGTTTCCAAGGCCTATATAGCTAGGTAAAATAAAATTAGTTCTAAATTCACCAGTAAAAGCACCCCACCCATTTTCATCTATTTTATCAGGAGATAGATTATTAATATTTACTTTTGTAAATATTTTTGTTTTGATATCTAGACCAAATTCTTTCGCAATAAATAATATGTTTTGACCAAGTAATTTATTTAAAAATAAAGGCTTTTCTTGATCTGTTAAAAAGCGATATTTACCACCTATACTTTTATTTAGCGCAACCCATGGGGTAATAAATTTATATTTTAACAAATTTTTTGTAGTATTAAGCTGATCCTTATTTTCTTCAATATCAAATTTTTCTATATTGATTGTAATATCGCCGAAATTAAATGATGTTACATTATCCATAAGAGAAAGAACAGGTTCAACGCCTTCTTTAATACCAATAATGTAGATCTGTTCATTTAATATTTTTACTTGTACTCTAGGATACAAGTATGTGTCCCTAAGTGTTCCATCTAAAAATGGGACTATTTTTTCTTTAGAAAACTGTCTCATAAAAACACCTTTTACTTGGTATGGTGTTTTTCGCACAGGCTTGTCTGTGATAAGACGGACTACAACAGATTCAGCAGCAGAATATTCCATTTTTTAATAAAGAGATGGTATTATTAGTCATTATTGGCTCATTGTATCTAGAAACTCATTATTTGTTTTTGTTCGCTTTATTCTATCAATTAAAAACTGTATAGCCTCATCAACCTTCATATCATTTACTAACTTTCGCAAAATCCACATTCTGCCTAGCTCTTTACGACTCAAAAGGAGCTCTTCCTTTCTCGTACCAGATTTAATAATATCAAAAGCAGGATAAATTCTTCGATCACTTAATTTCCTATCTAAGGCTAGTTCCATATTACCGGTTCCTTTAAACTCTTCAAAAATTACTTCATCTGCTCTACTACCAGTATCCACAAGTGCAGTAGCAATAATTGTCAGAGTCCCCCCCTCTTCGGTATTCCTAGCTGCACCTAAAAACTGCTTTGGTTTTTTTAGAGCATTAAAATCTACTCCCCCAGAAAGTATTTTGCCACTATGAGGAATAACAGCATTATGTGCTCTACCTAGCCTGGTAATACTATCAAGAAGTATAACAACATTTTCTCCGAACTCCACCATGCGCTTAGCTTTTTGCAGAACCATATCAGAAACTGAAACATGTCTTTCAGGTGGCTCATCAAATGTAGAACTAACTACCTCAGCATCTACATTGCGTTTCATATCTGTAACTTCTTCTGGTCGCTCATCAATAAGTAAAACAATACGTTTAGTATCAGGATGATTTTTACTAATTGCGTTAGCGATTTTTTGTAGAAGAACAGTCTTACCAGTCTTTGGCTGAGCAACGATTAATGCTCTTTGCCCCATTCCTATAGGAGACACTAAATCCATAATTCTCATTGATATATTCTTTTCATCTGTTTCTAGAACAAACCTTTTTTCTGGATATAAAGGGGTAAAATTTTCAAATAGGATACACTCTTTCAATTTTTCAACCGGATGATCATTAACCAATTCAACTTTAAGAAGGGCATAAAACCTTTCTTTAGCTTTTGGCGGACGAATCTGGCCAGATACTTTATGCCCAGTTTTTAACATAAATCGTTTTATCTGAGAGGGACTCACATATATATCATCAGGCCCAGGCAGATAGTTAAAATCTGGAGACCTCAAAAACCCATAACCGTCATGCATTACTTCTAAAAGGCCTTTTGCGAAAACAGAACCATCTTTTTTTGCCTGAGCTTCTAGTATTTTTACCGTTAATTCTTGCTTATTTAATCCAGAGATATCATCACCAATGTCCAAAGTTTTGGCTAGTTCAGATAATTCCTGAATTTGTAAGGCTTGTAGTTCGCTTAGATCCATAAATAATTCCCTAATACTTCATTAATAAAAAATAATATGTTAAAACTCTACCGGGGATTTTAGCAGATAATACAACTTACGTTAATTGTATGTTGTGTCAAAGTGTTTTCCAAATTCAGAATAAACCTCTTTTGCAATATAATGACTACCAAATATTAACCAAACATATTCTTCCTGATTAATATCCCTTATTGTTTTTATTCCTTCTTTTAGTGAATTAACCGGTAAAAAGCTAATTTTTTTATCATCCATAATTTTTGATAATTTTTTCACATTAAGTAAATATTTTTCTTTATCCTGGCAAATAATGATTTTTTGAAAGGTTTCTTTTATTATATTGCAAATAGAATCAATATTTTTATCACCTTTAACGCAAAATAAACCAAATAATTTCTTATTAGGGTGATTGCTTTTAGCAGTATTTATCATAGCTTTGATACCATCATAATTATGCGCCACATCATAATAAATATCTTTTTCAGATAGCTTTTCCATTCTTCCTGGCCAGGATGTATTAATAATTGCTTCATTTATTTTAAATGGATCAATTTTATTAATAATGCTCTCTACAATATTAATGGCCAAAACACAGTTTAAGATTTGATGCTCACCTTTTAAAGGTAAGTTAATTTCATATTTTTTATATTTAAATGATGCACCTTGGTTATCAATTGAAAATAATTGTATATCATTTCTTTTTATTGTTTTAAGAGAGGCATTTTTATGCTCTGCTCTTTTCTTGATAATATCCATGATGGTTTTACTTTGTTCGATGGTTACAATAGGAGTGTTTTCTTTAATTATGCCAGCTTTTTCTTTAGCTATTTTTTGAATAGTATTACCTAAAATATCCATGTGATCTAGTGAAATCGATGATATCCCACAAACTTCTGGAGAAATAACATTTGTTGAATCTAATCTCCCACCAAGGCCTGTTTCAATTATTGCAATATCAACTGACTTTCTATAAAAATAATCAAAAGCCATTGCCGTAGTGGTTTCAAAAAATGTTGTTTCTATTTTTTTTATTTCATTATAATTATTTTTCATAAACAAAGCAATATCTGCATCAGAGATTTGTTCACCATTTACTTGAATTCTTTCATTAAATCTAACCAAATGCGGCGAGGTATATAATCCCACTACCAACCCACACTTTCTTAGTATACTATTAATAATAGCGCAAGTACTTCCTTTGCCATTTGTACCTGCAATATGTATAAATTTTAAGTGCAAGTGAGGGTTACCGATTTTATCTAATAATTCTTCGGTATGTTCTAAACCTACTTTTATCCCTAGGCGCTGTAATCCATATAATTCTTTTAAGATTACATGTATCTCAGAAGTCATTTATTACATCAACATTATGTATTTCTGCATCAAGAAATATTTTTGCAAGTTTCTCAAAACGCATAGGTAGATCAGTAACATAGCAATATAAAGATCCTGGGTTATTATTATGATTCATTAAACTATTTTCCTGCAATTTCTTGTGGGCGTCAATTGCTACAGCATAAGCAGAATCTATAAGTGTAATATTTTTTGTGTGCTGGGATATTGTATTCTTTAATAATGGATAGTGGGTACAGCCAAGTATTAAAGTATCTATATTATTATTAAATATAGATAAATAATGTTCCGCTATTTCATTAAGTGCAGTACCTTGAATCCATCCTTCTTCTACAAAGGGGACAAACAATGGACAAGCTTTAGATATAACCTTGATCTCTGTATTTTTTTCTTTGATAGATTTTTCATATGCATTAGAACTAATTGTAGCAATTGTCCCCATAACCCCAATCTGTTTGTTGTTTGTTTTCAAGATAGCTTGTTGTACACCAGGTTCAATTACACCAATTATTGGGTTAGAACTGAATTTATTTCTTAAGACATTTAAAGCCATTGCAGTTGCAGTGTTGCATGCGATAATAATTATTTTTGCATTCTTTTGAATTAAAAATTTGGTGATTTGTATAGAGTACTGTTTAACCAAGTCCTTACTTTTCACTCCATAAGGCAACCGGGCAGTATCACCAAAATATATTATTGATTCATTAGGCAGTAATTTTTTTAATGCCTTTACAACTGTCAAGCCACCTAAGCCAGAATCAAAAACACCTATGGGTCTATTATCCAATCTTATTCCTCCGCCAATAATTTTTCTCTTGATAACTTAAACTTTTTGATAGCCTTATAAATTGAATCTGCAAGTTTTTTTCTATATGCTGGAGATTTCAAATTCTTTTCCTCACTCGGGTTGGATACAAAACCGCCCTCAATTAAAACGCATGGCATACTCGCACCGGAAAGAACATAGAAACCTGCTTGTTTTACACCTCTATTTGGGGTACTCAATATTTTATCTAATTCTTTTTGAATCGAAGCTGCTAATGCTTCACTTTCTTTTAAAAACATACTACTTGCCATTGACGCAGTTATTTTTCTTTCCATAGATAATTTTTCATAGTTTATTTTTTTTTCTTCGAACTCTATTACTGAATTTTCTCTGGAAGCAACTTCAATCGCTTCTGCACTATAAGCAGATGAAAAGAAATAAGTTTCAAAACCTTTTATTTTTCTATTTGGGTTTGAATTAATATGAATACTTACGAATACTTTCCCTCCTGCCTCATTAGCAATTTTATTTCTCTTCCATACAGGGACATATATGTCCTCCGTTCGAGTATAGACAACTTTTATACCCGTGTTTTTTTCTAATAATCTTCCGACTCTTTTCGTTATATCTAAGACAATATCTTTTTCTTTTGTTCCATATTTCCCACTCGTTCCAGGATCTTTACCTCCATGGCCAGCATCAAGCACAATAGTATCTAATTTCCAACGATCCTTTACTTTTTTTAAACGATTTATATTATTATTAAGAGCAGTTCTAAGGGTAATAACAATTTCATTAGGGTCATGATTTTGATACCATTCATGGCTTATAACATTAGATCTAAGCTTTAATGCAATTTGAGAAGTTTCATTTATTTGATCAGCTTCAATTCTTTGAATTATGCCTCTCGTTATTGTTTTATTTAAGGTAGATGTGTCTACTCTTCCACCTACAATAGTTAAATAAAACCAACCATGTTTATTTATGAATGAACTAATATCGCGATCTGAGAAAGACTTTTGTGTTTTTATACGTACAATAGTGCCATTAGACTTTTGCTCAATTTTTAATGCTTGAACATTATAACTTACTACATCAATATCAAGAATTTCTCTTCGCTTATCAAAAGATAATCCAGGTAAAACTGTTTTTCTTAAGATTTCAAAAAAACTTTCAGCTGGTAAATAAAAATCACTATTATATTCTTGAACTATATTTACCATTTGATAGGGGACATCATCTATAATCAAAAAACTAGTCCCGGCTGTTACCTTTATTTTTTTCCCAGAAACATATAATACTAATTTTTTTCTCTCCTGGTTTTCATATAGCCTAGATGATAAGGCAGATACAAGATCTCTAGTAGATATATATATTTTTTTCACCCTTTAGGGTTTTAAGCATTATGTTATTAGCGGTCGTCTTATTAATTACTTTTATATCTGCAAATAAAATAGTAGAAAAAACAGCAAATATATATATTGATTTTAGAATAAACATTTTTAATGAGTCTTTATAATATTCCTTGTAGCAGATAGTTAAATAATATATTCTATTACGCTATAGAAAAATATTACATATATAGAAACGCTAATAATAATTAAATTTAATTCTTGAATGATATCTTAGAATCAAGAAACCGAAGAAGTCCCATGTTTTTACGTATAAAAACTAAGATTATATATTTAATGTAATTGCGCCCCAATATCAATTGAGGCGCAATTTTATGGCATTAATGCCAGTTTACTTTTTTTCGTACCACATCACGAGTATCATTAGTGCTAAGAGTCCTGCCAGTCCTGCATCGCCAAACTGCGCCATCACTCGTCCTAGGCCTTCAATCACACCGAAAAAGTCATCAAACAGGATACCGACAACGATTCCAATAACGACTAGAGACTTGAGTAAATCAGTTGCGATTCCAAGCCACTCGTTGAGGGTTTCAAATCCACCTTTGAGCATATTTTCCTCCTGTCAAAAGGCGTGTATAGGGGGTTCTAATAGGAAACCCCTTATTGGCCCTATTTGATTATTTATCCTAGAAACGAGAGAAAGACCAGCAAGGCAAGTAGCCCGGCAAACCCGCCATCTAGAAACGTATTTACTAGGTCTACAACTCCACCTATAGGATCAAATCCTGTGGAATAAATTATGTTAACGAATACAAATAGCACAATAAGTGCTTTTATTACGCCAACAATTCCAGCTGCAGCATTCTGTACGGTTGCATTTACATCAGCCATGCCAATACCTCCTTGGTTTGGTTTTCGAATTAAGAATAGAAACTTTTTCTATTCTTTTTTTTATTGATTGTCCTTTGGCATGTATTTATTACCAGGGTCAATCCCTTTACTTAGAGGGAATTTACAAACATTCGGGGCATTTGCAATATTTATATTTATTAATTAGAAACTAATAATAATCTTGATTTACGAACACCGGAAATGACAGCATTTATAACCATATATCTAATCAATATTTGTAACGGTATAAAGAGATAAATTGTTTTTATTATTGAATTTAATATTGGATTAAACAATAAATATCCTTTTATTGAATTTACCCAACCGGCTCCAAGCTCTTTTTTATAATGCGGGTATCTATTAATTAAAATAGGAAGATTATACTCCCCGTATGTACTCATTTCTGAACAAAATCCTTTTAGGTTGCGACGGTGATAATGAATAGAATTTGATTTTTTTGAAAAAATAAAGCAATCTGGATACTTATCCCAAATTTTTGCTGAAAGATCCGTGTCTTCACCACCATATTTAGTAAATGTTTCATCAAATAACCCGAATTCAACCAGACTAAACCTCCTTATCATAGCATTCCCATACAGCATATATTGAAATGATATACTCTCACCATCATTAAACTGACGTGCTCCTCTAATATCACCAAAATAATATTTTTCAATCGGATTTAATGTGATGTCTTTGGGTGGGGTATTATCACCCATCACGGCAATTGTATTATTATTAAAATAAGGTAAAAAGGACTCTAACCAATTATTTTCAACCATCATATCACCATCTAAAAAAGCAATCAATTCTGAATTGCCTTGATTGGCCCCAGTATTTCTAGCGGCAGATAAACCTTTGTTTCTTTCATGATGAATAATTGTAATATTTTTTTCTTTGTAGTACTTATCTAATATTTCTCCTGTTTTATCATTTGAGTAATCATTAATGAAATAACAGTGATATTTATTTTTTGGATACGATTGAGAAGATAAGCTCAATATACATTTTTCAATATCTTGCTCAACATTGTAGCAAGGAATAATAATATCAATCGAAGCTATTTTATCCACGATTTTTTTTCATAATACGAGTATAAAGACTTAGCTACACTTGAAATACCATGATATTTTTTAGCCCACTCGCTACTTTCAATTTTTTTCTTAATTAAGAATTCTTTGTTTTGTGTTAGTTCCATGATTGTTTTTCTAAGATTTCTTTTAGTAATCATAATAAACGGATGATCAGGAATAAACTTTTGGTATTCTTCGACTAATTCAGTTAAGCAAACTAGGCCCATAGCCAAAGACTCGACAGAATTCATTCCATATCCCCAGCCGCCGCGATTATGAATTTGGTCGATATATATATCACATGATTGTTTTAAATCAAGTACTTCATCCTGAGTTTTTCTTTCAATTAAAATAAACTCTATTTTACCGTCTTTATCAAGGCTATTACAAATTTCAATAATATCATCGCTTCCTTTATAATATCTGTTTGTAGGGCTATGGCATACTCTCACGGGTGACGATATTTTATTGTTAACTTTATATTTTTCTGTATCAAACGGTAAAAACATATAGTTAATGTTTGGATGTTTTTTTAAAAGGTCTAGCTCGCTGGTTAGATTTAGATTGCTGATTTTATCCATATCTTTAATTACGCCCCTAGTACGCATATCCTGGCCATGATAGGTACATATAATAGGCTTTCCTTTTATTGATAATTTTTTTGCAAACCTACTATCTCTATATAAGTCTAATCCCCATTCAAAATGATAAATATCATAGTCAAATAAATTGTATTCATTTATAAATGGATCAATATAATAATGCCAAATCCAATCTCTTATTTTAAAATAAAATTGTTCAAATATTGAATTGGGCTTCCAAGTTGGCGGGAATCCCTCTCTCTCCTTATAATCTCCTAGTTCTCCTCGATAATATTTGTAATACTGGTGTCTATATTTTAGATACCAAGAATCAGTGTATATAAAAGGAAGATTTAAACATAATCCGGAATTAGATTGATTTTGGTTATGATAAAGGGTAATAAAATCACATTTATTACCATTCATCTCATGAGCTTTTTTCCACAAACTCATTGTGCCCACTGTATTCTCTGGTGATATGTATAGTATTTTTATGACAACAACCTATCGTACAGTTTAATTAGCTTATAACTATTATCATCCCAGTTGTAAAGGGATTTAATTTTTTCTTGATTGTATCTGAGGTCTTCTTGATTGATATTGGTGATAGCATAGACTATTGCATTAGCTAATCCATTAATATCCCCCGCTAAAAAATTTGTTGCACCCTTAATATCGTATCTATTTATAGCAGGAAGATCAGGGAAAACTAATTGGCATCCCGCTGCCATAAATTCAAAAAGTTTTGTTGGGGTGTTAATTCGTGTAAGCGGATTATCATTAAAAGGAATTACACCGATCATATGTTTTTCTAGATGTTTCCAAATATCGCTATGTAATATATGGTCTTCTAAGTTTATACAGCTTCTTACCCCCAGGGAATCTATTGCTTCGTTAACGTTATTTTTATATTCACTAGTTCTAAATCCACCAAATAAAGATAAAGATGCATCGGGAACTTTTTTGATAACGATAGACATAGCTTCAATTAGCTCAACTATA
>Ga0209445_1000091_pt1 | contig 45138 bp, 44 predicted proteins | sample MarorgKNORR_S2LV_4_FD_188223 | JGI IMG/M metagenome (GOLD analysis project Ga0209445, IMG submission 188223) | Marine microbial communities from the Southern Atlantic Ocean, analyzing organic carbon cycling - NADW_A/KNORR_S2/LV (SPAdes) (version 2) | ecosystem: Environmental > Aquatic > Marine >... | reverse complement strand
CCCGCCGCCAGACTCACGAAGAGCCCGCAGGATGAGGAAGTCCCCCACCGTCCCGGGCACACGCAGACCCGAGGCGTACGTGGTGGCTCCTTGCCACATCTCGGCGCTCTCCTCCTCCCCGGCCGCCCACGCCCGCACCATGGGCGCGCAGCCGGAGGCCTGAACGGTGAACATCTTGGGTCGCTCGGAGCCGATCCACCCCAGACGCTCCATTTCGTCGAAGGCCTTCCACATCCCGATCAGACCGGTGCCACCGCCGGTAGGGTAGACGATCGAGTCGGGAAGTCGCCCCCCCAGCTGCTCGTGGAGCTCGTAGCCCGTCGTCTTCTTCCCCTCTACGCGATACGGCTCCTTGAGCGTGGAGAGGTCGAACCATCCGTACTGCTCGACGCCCTTTCTCACGACCTTGCCACAATCACTGATGAGGCCATCGAGCAGTTCAACGTCCGCTCCGAACGCGGCCATCTCTTCGAGGATCGGCCTGGGCGTGTCAGAAGGAACGACCACATGCACGCGTAGACCAGCGGCGGCTCCGTATGCCGCGGCGGCACTGCCGGCGTTGCCGGCAGAAGGAAGCGCGAGCTCCTTCGCGCCCAACTCGAGAGCCTGCGAAACTGCGAGGCAGAGACCGCGATCCTTGAAGCTACCGGTCGGATTCTGACCTTCGTCCTTGATCCACACCCTGCTGACGCCGAGACGCGACGCACAGCGCGGGGCATCGATGAGCGGTGTCCAACCCTCCCCCAGCTTCACTTGGGCGGAACGATTCCGCACCGGAAGAACCTCCTCGTAACGCCACAGGCCGGCCTCACGCCCGGCGACCGCGTCCGGCGTGAACCGGTCGGCGACGACGTCCAGGTCGTAGCGCGCGAAGAGCGGTTTGCCCACAGCCGACAACCCAATCAACTGTTAGCTCTCCACGATTTCGCCGGTGCCTGTGCACTCGAGGTGGCTGGCGCCGGGGAAGTGTGACTGCTTCGACATCAAGTCTCGCTTTCGTTTTTTTTTGAATGAGAAGCGTCCGCACCTTCAGCGCGCAGCATGCGGACGCCCAGCGTCAGCACAGCCACTGCGAACGGAACCAGCCAAAGCGGAGGTGGAGCTTCGGGATCTGACAGCAGTTCCCTCGAGCTGGGCATGGACGCGAGTACGACGATCGACGCGTTGTTGATGAGATGCATGAGCACACCGGTCCAGATCGAGGCGGTGCGCCACACAGCCCAAGCGATGACGATACCCAAGCAGGCGGTCGGGAGGAACCGGATCACTGTCTGGAACGACAGATGGAACGCGCCGAACAACGCGCCGTTGAGCAAGACGAACCGCCAGGGATCCAGCTTGCGCGTACCCGCGAGAAGCACACCCCGGAAAACGATCTCCTCACAGAAGGCGGGCGTCACCGCGAGGAGCAGCAGTAGCCACACGAGGCGCCCCGCGCTGTCGGCTGTCACGAGCTCTTCGAGACCCTCGAGAATCTCCCAGGGGATCGGCAGGAAGAACGTTTGCAGCCACCCGACGAACCACGCGGCCGGGGTGGCACCCGCTATCAGCAGCAATGCCCCTAATGCGCCGCGCCGAGTAGGACGGCCGAGCGATAGCGTGCTCCGGACGTCGAAGCCCCCCAAGTACACAAAGAGCAGCGCCGGTAGGAAGAGCAGGAGCCACTCGGCGGCGAGCAGCCCGCTCTCGCCGAGCCAGATCTGAAGGCGAACGCCCAAGAGAAGAAAGAGAAGCGCCACGAAGGCGACGAGTCCCAGCGCCTGTCCGGGGCGAGGGAGTCCATTTGCGGGGCGAGTCATTGTTTGACACTAGGCCATTGAACCTCAGGCGCGCCAGCGGCATCGTTCAAGTAACGAACGTCCACCGTGGCGCCTATTAGATCGACAGTCGTAGATGCAACCGTGCACGGGGGACGGCGCATCGAAGGACAGGAATGCAAGAGATCTCGACGGGACCTTCTGAGAGTCAGCTGATCCGGTTGGCCGCCGATGGCGACGCCCGAGCGATCCGGCAGCTATACGACCGGTATTCACCAAGGGTCTACGCCGTGGTGCGCCGAATCGCCGGCGACGACGATCTGGCTCAGGACTATGCGCAGGAGGCCTGGATCCGAGCGATCCGGGCGCTACCTACGTTCAGAGGCGACGCGCGCTTCTCGACGTGGCTGCACCGCATCGCGGTAAACGCGGCGCTGCAGGCACTCCGGAAGTCGGAGACCAGAAAGAAGCAGGAAGGACCGGTACCCGAACAAGTGCTGGTCGCGCCTCGCGGAGGAGACGCATTGTTGCAACAGCGGCTCGAGCGAGCTCTGGACGAGCTCCCGTATGGCATGAGACGCGTGCTGATCCTCCACGATGTGGAGGGCTATACACATGAGGAGATCGGAGACACGCTGGGCGTAACATCCGGCACATCGAAGTCACAGCTATTCAAGGCGCGAGCGAAGATGCGAGACATGCTCACGGCCTTGGACGGCGCAGCGCAGGAAAGTGGAGCAGAAGCATGGAGCATCTAAACACTGAGATTCTGGCGCGGCTGGTTGATCAGACTCCCCAGCCCGAGGAAGCGGCCCACATCGCCGAGTGCGAAGCGTGCTCGGCAGAATTGGAGGCGATTCGCAGTCAGACGGATGCGCTGCGTTCGCTGCCGGAGATCAGGCCTCCGCAGGGGGATTGGCATGGGCTCGAAGCGCGCTTGCGCTCCGAAGGGCTGATGAACGACCCTGGACGGTTCCGCCGCATTGGCCTCGCTCAGACGCCGGGGTGGATGCGAGCCGCAGCCGCAGCAGTGCTCTTCCTCTCGGGAGCCGGTGCAGGAGCTCTGCTCACCTCGCCGGAGGCGCCGGAGTCGCTGGGCGATCTCGCGATGCCGTCCAGTGCGGCCACGTTCGCGACTTCGACCAGCGTCGAGGCGGCAGCGACCGCGGTGCGGGTGGCCGAACAGAACTACGTCGCGGCAATCACGCGCTATCAGCAACTTCTGATCTCGGAGTCCGGCGTTGAGGCCGGGAGCGATCCGATGAGCCGGATGGCGGCGCTCGAGTACTTGGCCACGGTCAGTCAGGCAGCGGTGCGGCAGGCTCCAGGTGATCCATACCTGAACGGGTTCCTAGTGTCGGTGCTCGGTGAGCGAGAGGCGACGGCGCAGTTGGTGGCGAGCCGGAGCAACTGGTACTGATGCTCATGCGAACGCTGTACCGCCTTGCGGCCGTCGGAGCGCTGATCCTGATGCCAGTGTCTGTGCTGGCGCAATTTGTCGCCCCGCAGGTCGCGGGAGCCCCAACGGGATGGATCGGCATTCAATTCGAAGTCAGAAACCAGACCTCTCGCGATGGCGCGAGAAGGGTCGTGGTGGTGGTCACGGGCCTGAACGATTCCGGGCCGGCACGCGCTGCCGGTCTGCGCGCCGGCGATTTCATTCTCCGCATCAACGACATCGACGACGTGAGAGGGTTTCAAAACGTCAACGATCGGCTGCACCTGGATGCCGGTGACCCCGTGCAGATCGTGTACGTGAGAAATGGACAACGGCACCAGGTCGATCTGACGGCGGCGGATCGCGCCGCATCCCTGCCTACACCCGTGTACAGGTTTCGCGTCCAGTCAGACTCCATGGTCGAGACCGCGCTACGAGCGATGAGCTCGATCCGCGTCCGACTCGTGCAGGCCCAGGGCCGTAACGTCGCGCTCCCTGAGTTGACCATCGACGCCCCTGACGTGACGGTCGTACCCCCGGATCCGGTGATCGCCCGCATCTTGACGCATGAAGTCAGCGTAGGTCGCGTGGCCGAATCCGCGTGGCCGGACGTCCGGGGGCCCTTCCCGGAGGCCGGCGAATCAGTACGGAGATGGGCGGCCCAGGAAGCGCGAGCACCGTTCCCGTTCTTCATTTTTCCCGGCGAGAAGCACGACTCGTTGCAGCGCGCGATGGACGAGTTGAACGGCATGTTGCGTGAGGTGTCCGCACGTGAGGGGGAGCGGGTCCGTGACTTGATGCGCATTTCCGGCACGCTGCGCGGCAACGAAAACGACCGGCAGCTCGTGCAACTCCGCGCAGTAATGGAGGACCTCTCTCAGCGTTCTTTGCAAGTGCAGCAGTCGATGCAAGAGGCGACGCTCTCCAACGCGGGAAACCGTTACAACGTGCTCGTCTCCCCGAGAAGGGTCCGGGAGTTTGATGGTGAGCGGGAGAGAGAAGTCGAAAGGGGGCAAAGAGGCGAGTTCCGACCCCTGACGCCTTATCTGATCGGTCAGAACCGAGCGATAGGGGCAGAATTGATCGATCTGCGGCCAGAGTTGGCGACATATTTCGAGGGGGTCGAAGGGGGCGTGCTAGTGGTCGACGTGCCCGACAAGACCCCTGCCGCCGCCGCCGGGATCGAGCCGGGCGATGTCATCACCCAGATCGATGGCGTTGCCGTGCGGTCGGTGCAGGGTCTGCGCCTGGCACTGGCCCGGGCCGACGCAACGATCTCACTTGCGCTGGTGCGCAAGGGGATGACGAGTACGGTTCTGCTACGGAGATAGCAGGCGGAGAGCCGAGCAGCTCTACTCGTACCTGAGCGCGTCGATCGGGTCGAGCATGGATGCCCTGCGCGCGGGCCAGATGCCGAAGAAGAGTCCGATGCCGGCGCTGAAGGCCAGCGCGACTGCCACCGCCTGAGGCGCTACGACGGTTTCCCACTCGGCGACCCTCGTCATCAGCTCGGCAGCTCCGTAGCCGACGACCACCCCCAGCAGGCCGCCTAGAACACACAAGAAGAGCGCCTCAACGAGGAACTGGGTCATGATCGCGCGGCGAGTGGCGCCCAGCGCCTTGCGCACGCCGATCTCCCGGGTCCGCTCGGTCACGGACACCAGCATGATGTTCATGATGCCGATGCCGCCCACGAGCAAACTCACGCCGGCGATGCCGGCAAGGAGAAGCGTGAACGTCTCGTTGGTTTCGTTGAAGGTCTCGAGCAGGTCGGCGGAGTTGCGGATGTTGAAATCCGCTTCCTCACCAGGGCGAATGCGGTGCTCTCGACGCATGATTCGATCGATCTCGCCGTACGCCTTGTCGAGCTCCTCGGTGCTCTCGGTCGACGCGTAGATCGCGTTCAGCCGGTCGCGGCCCCCCATCACCCGATACTGCGCAGTGGACTGCGGGATGAAGACCTGCTCGTCCGGCCGAACCCAGGCGGCGTCGCCCTTCTCCGCGAGCACGCCAATGACTTCAAAAGGGATGCCGCGCAGCTGAATCGTCTGGCCGATTAGCAACTCTGGAGGAGTCTCGCCGAGACTCTCTGGCAGGTTGTGCCCAAGCACCGCGACGCGTCGGCGCCCGCGCAATTCACCCTCCGTGAAAAAACGCCCGGCGACTACCTCGTGGTTGTAGATCTCGAAGTATTCCGGCCATACGCCCATCAACGTGTTGCTGGAGTTCCAGCGAAGGTAGGCGACCTGCATCCGCGATTGCAGCTCAGGCGAGACCTTCAGAAGTCCGAGTGTCTCGCTCCTGAGCGCCTCGGCATCCTCGATCCTCATCTGCGTTTCCCCGCGGGACACGCCTCCCCAGAACTGCTGGCCTGGACGGATCGTGAGAACCGTGGTGCCCATGGTCTCGATCTGCTGCTGCACACGCTGCTGCGCTCCCTCTCCGAGAGCAACCATCGTGATCACCGCGCCGACACCGATGACGATGCCGAGGGTCGTCAGCACCGAACGCAGGGCGTTGGCGCGGATCGCGCCCATCGCAACCGCGATGATCTCGAAGACGAGCATGAGTCAGCCGTTACCTGCGACCACGTCCGCCACCCATCCCGCCCCGCGTGCCGCCACCAAAGGGGTTACCCCCACCCATGCGCTCCCGCATCTGGTCGAGGAACGCCTGCTGCTGGGCCATGAGCTGTGCGGCACCAACAACGACTAACACCTCGCCTTCCTCGACACCGCTCACGATCTGCGTGCGGTCCCAGTCGTTCAGTCCGATCTGCACTTGTCGCGGCGTCGGCACCGAGTCGGCACCCATCACGAAAACGACTGCGGCTCTCGACTCACGAGGAGGTCCACCTTCCCCACCGAAGCCCCCGAAACCCGCCATCGCGCTCTGCATGCGTGCACGCAGCTCATCCTGAGTGATCTCACCTGCCTGGAGCTGAGCTCGAAGCGCTTCCATCTGAGCCGCGGCTGCGCCGCCTTGACCGCCTCCGCGCTGCCCGCCACGCGCGCTCTGCCCGTCGCCACCTCCCCGCTGACCACCTCTGCCACTCTGACCGCCGTCGCGCTGGCCACGCTCACCACCACCGCGGCCGGCTGCCTGACCTCCCTCTCGGCCGCGATTGAAGCCACCTCGGCCGGCGCCCATGAACGCACTCAGATCCATGTTTTCGACATCGAGACCGAGCGCCATCGCCGCCGGACCCACATCGGTCGTCTTCACGATCGCGTTGTTGGGCACGACGAGAACGTTCACGGCCTCGTCCACCATCACTTCGACTTCAGCGTTCATGCCCGGCTTCAAGAGCCGTCCGCTATTGTCGATGCTCACGATGACCGCGAACATCGTCACGTTCTGCTCAACAGTCGCCTGCGGCTCGATCTTCTGGACCTCCCCGCGAAAAGTTCGGTCGGGAAACGCTTCGACCGTCACGTTGGCGACCATTCCGGGTTCCAGCTGGCCCATGTCCGTTTCGTCGACGAGCGTGCGCACCTGCATTTCGCCAAGGTTCGCCATCAAGAAGAGCGTGGTGCCACCGGACACGTTGCCGGAAGCGGACTGAATGACCATGCCCTCTTCGACGTTCTTCTGGATGATCGTGCCCGTCATCGGCGCGGTGATGCGCACGTCCTCGAGCTGGAGCACCGCGAGCTCGTGGTTCGTACGAGCCTTCACCAAGTTGGCCCTCGAATTGGCGTACTCGACCCGAGCCCCTTCGTGCTCTTGAGCCGTGATGACTTCCCGCTCGAGCAAGAGCGTCGATCGCTCGATCTGGGATTCGGCGATCTCGAGCCGAACTTGCGCCACTTCGAGGTCCGCCTCGGTCTGATCGAAACGGTTCTGCACGTCGCGAGGGTCGATGTCCGCGAGTATCTGGCCAGGCCTTACCTCGTCACCAATGTCGGCGTGCAGCCTGAGAATCTCTCCGGACGCCTTCGACTTGACCTCGACCTCGCGGATCGGCTCCACCGTCCCGGTGGCCTCCGCGCTGATCAGGAGATTGCCCCGCACCACCTCGACGGTTTCGACGCTCGAGGCCGCTTCGGCCGCCTCTCCGCTCTCGCAGGCGGAGACCGATACCACGAACAACGCGAGAAACGCGAACCGCCCGATCAGCTTAGTCATGTCGTCGCTCCCGCCGCTTCGGTGAAGAAGTCCTGCTCGATGAGCCCGTCCTTCAGGTGCACCTGTCGCTTGGAGTACTCGGCGATGTCGTGCTCGTGGGTCACCAGAACGATCGTCTGACCCTGCTCGTTGAGCTCGGCCAGCTGACGCATGATCGCCGAGCTCGTCACCGAGTCCAGGTTTCCTGTCGGTTCGTCCGCGAGCAGTAGGTCCGGCTCGTTCACGAGCGCGCGCGCGACGGCCACCCGCTGCCGCTGGCCACCGGACAACTCGGGTGGCTTGTGATCCATGCGATCGGCCAGCCCGACCAACTCCAGCTTTTCGGCGGCGCGCGCCCTGCGCTCCGTGCCTTTCATACCTGCGTAGATCAGCGGCAACTCGACGTTGTGCAGCGCAGTGGCGCGCGGCAGCAAATTGAAGGTCTGGAAGACAAAGCCAATCCGTTGATTTCGCACGCGCGCGAGCTGGTCGTCTGACAGCTCACTGACGAGTTGGCCGCTCAACCAATACTTGCCCTCGGTGGGCGTATCCAGACACCCGATCATGTTCATGAACGTGGACTTGCCGCTGCCCGACGGCCCCATGACAGACACGAACTCTCCCTCATGAATCTCGAGGTCCACGCCGCGCACTGCACGCACCGTCTCCGAGCCGAGCACGTAGTGCTTCACCAGGCCCTCGGTCTTGATGATCAAATCGCTCACAACACCCTCCCCAGAATCGACTCGAGCTCAGCCCGAGCCAGCACATAGTCATATCGTGACGTGACGACGTCGACGCTGGCCTGATCGGCCGCATTCTGGCTAATCAAAACGTCGAGGATGGTCGCTACGCCTACGGAATACCGTTCGCGGACCACTCTGAGGTCCTCCCCTGCTACGAGCTCCGCCTCCTGAGCAATCTCGATGGCCCGCTCAGCGGTGCGCAGATTGTACAATGCCGCGTCCGCTTCCTGTCGGGCGGCGAGTCGAGAGTCGTCCTCTTGCAGCCGCGCGACCCTCTGGGAGAACTGCGCCCGATCAAGAGATGATTCGCGCTGGAAGTTGTTGAAAATGGGGTAGGACAGGCTCAAGCCCAGGCTCCAGCTCGTGCGTCCACCATCGAATGAACGTTCCTGATTATTCCAGTTATACCCGCTGTTCATCGATAGCGACGGCAAATAGCCGGTCCGTGCCGACCGCACCGAAGCGGCGGCTGATCGCGTCGCGTATGCGGAAGCGACTACAGTCGGTGACGCGTCTTCGGCCAAGCGCATGATCTCCGCCTCACTGAGCGGCAATTCCGAGGGCGCCAGGTCAGAGGGGCGAGCCGGGACCACAGGCGCAGCCTCACCGACCTGCCGCCCGAGGGAGAAACGAGCCGCGCGCAGCGCGTTCTCGTTTTGCAGCACGGACTGCCGGGCGTTTACAACGTCCAGGCGCGCCCTGAGGGAATCGGAGATGGTGGCACGACCCACCTGCGAACGCGCCCTGACGATTTCCAGGTTCTGTTGCGCCTGTTCGACGCGCCGCAGAGCTACCTCGAGCAGGTCGGCCTGTCGCAGCGCAGCGAAGAAGAAGTTCTTGGTCTGGAGCACGACGGCGAAGCGCTGGCTCTCTCGACGTGCCACGGCTGCCTGCATGTCCGCGTCCGCTCGGTCGAGCTCGACGAAACGGCTACCGCCCCGAAAAATATCCACGCGGCCCGAAACTCCCGCCGAGTACGAGTCCGAGCTGCCAGGCACGATCTGCCCGGTATTCGGGTCGAGAACGTTGGCGCTGCGCAAAGAGCCGCTTGTGCTCATGCTCAGATTGGGCAGGAACGCGCCCCACGCCGAGCGCTCAGCCAGTGCTGCGTTGTCCAGCATTTGGTCCTGCTGCAGCATCTGTGTGCTGCGACCCAAGGCCCGCTGAACGGCCTCGTCGAGGCTGATCGTCTGCTGCGCGGCGGCGAAGTGGGGCGCCAAAAACGCCAGGCCTGTGAGTACGCAGGCCGCGGTACGGCTTATCAATGTCATGGAGCTAGTCCCGGTCTTCCGCCTCTTTTCGCTCGGCAGCCTGTCGCCGATCGAAGTCATTGAGCAACGCTTGGTACTCCGCAGCCTGCTCCTCCGAGAAGACCTCCTTGATCGCACCCCGCGTATGCTCGATGAGCTCCCGGTAGATCGGGTAGTACGCTGTACGAAACTCATCGTGCAGCGCCCGCATGCCGGCGCTATGGTCCTTCACAATCGAGTCGATGAAGACCATCTGATCGGGCGTCGGTCCGACTTGTTCGTACATGCTCTGCTTTTTACCCTGGCTTTCAGCGGCGACCAAGTTGCCGTCGCCTGCGACGCCCAGCAACACGCCTGACGCGAAGACCACTACGAGCATCACGGCGGTTACGAGCCTGGTACGCGATCCATGTTCCATTAGAAAATCTCCGCCGCAAAGGCGACCGTTCCGTTGGTTTCGGGGGCGAGCAAGGTCGGAATCGTCTCGCCCTCGACCTCGCTGACCAGAAGTTCCTCGACGCCGACCAGCTGCAGATCCGGAGCGCCTGCGCCACGCACCAGCATTAGGCCCGCAAGCGCAGCGACTAGAGCGGCGGTGGAGACCACAGCCCTCGCCCAAGAGCTCATCACGTCCGCCACCGTTAGCTCACGAATGAGCCGGCGTCGCGCCAACTCGGCGCCAGCGTTGCTGACAACCCACGAACGGAAACGGACCCAGTAGCTCGGATCCTGCTGCGCCGGATCGAGAAGACCCAGAGCCTGAGCTAGCTCGTCTTCCTGATTGAGCCCCTCGGTGTAATCCGACCCATTATGCACGTTTTCCCTCATAACACTTTCCTCTGCAAGTCAGGCCCCGCTGGCATCCCACTAAGCGACGCCCGCAACGCTTTCCTCGCGAAATGGAGGTGCGACCGAACCGTACCGGACGGCAACCCCAACCGATCCGCGATCTCGCGGTGTTTCCAACCCTCCAAGTCGTGCAGCAACACGATCTGTCGTTGTACTTCGGGAAGCGCGGCCAGGCCTTCCCTCAGCATCTCTCGCAACTCCGAGGTCTCAGCAACCCGATCCGGCAGCGGCACCAGCGATCGGGCCCCCGGAGGGACCTGATCCGTATGCCGCAATGACTCTCGCCTCACGAGGTTGCGAGACCGGTTGCGCACGATGGTCATCAACCACCCCGCGAACCGCTCCGGACTCCTACACTCGTCGAGCCGTTGCAGCGCTACCAGAAAGGACTCCTGAGCTGCGTCCTCGGCGTCCTCGTGCCGACCAGTGACGGATAGGGCAACCGCATAGGAAGCCGTTTGATACCGCTCCACGAGCTGCCCGAAGGCGAATTCATCACCCCGTTTGGCTCGCTGGACCAGATCGCCGTCAGTCGGTATGTCGGATCGGTTTAAAGACACCGCAGAGTCGCGCCTTGTTGAAGAACCGCGTCAGTCGCAAACAACCTACAGCGCGGAACGGCCTCAGGGCACCCGAGGGTTCGGATCGCACACCCTCTGGAGTCCGCCACCGTCTGTATTGTTAGACACGGGAGCCCCTGCTGGAGGTTCCTCCGAGGGCCATCGGCAAGGAAGGAAGAGGCCAATCACGCCGAATCAGGAGCGCCGGCGCTCTCTGACCTCGGAGAAGAACGCCTTGCTGCGGTCGACGACGGAGGGGTCGCGACTCTCTGCCAGCGCCGTCTCCAAATCGCCGTCGGTCAGGTCACTAAACCGTCGACCCACGACCATCGCCTCGCGGTCCGGCTGGGAGTCCACAGTCGCAACCCTCCAAAAGCCCAACAGCAAAAGGGGAGGCTTCGCGGAGGAGACCCCCCCGGAGCGACCCTGGACACGGACCGTCCACAACGTGCCGTCGACTTCAACGGTAGCCTCGCCGTCGTCAGGCTTTTCGTCCGGGGAGGCAGCACGTGGGGCGACGGGCTTCGCGACGTCGCGTACCGGCGTCGGTTTGCCAGGCTCGGGTGCCTGACGCTCTAGGGCCGGGGCAGGTGTGATTCCTCTCACCGGCTGAGGCAGGCGCGCCGGGGGAGGCTGCACGTCGGTTCGCCCGTCTTTTTCGTCACGCGAGTCGGTCATCGCTGCATCTGGGTAGGCGGTGGTGATGGCGTCAATCAAGCATGCAGTAGCGGCGGTCGGCAACCCGATGGCCGCTGCGCTAGACGGGGCGCCAGTAGACGGTTGCCGTAAGGGCCTCATGGGTAACACTTTAAGGCATGTCCTCATCCAATTCCGAGCACCAGACGAAGCGGGAGTACCAGCAACTCCTTCGCCTGCACGAGCGGCTCCTGAGCGATTTCCAGGGCGCCCGCGAGGAGTTGTCAGCGCCCGGCACGGACGGGCTCGTCAAGGTGATTAAGGCGCGCACAGGCTCGTCCCCAGAACTCGCGCCGGTAAAGACGGCCGTAGAGGAGGCGATCCGGGCGCTCAAGATGTCCGAGTCCGAGATCCGCGGTTCGAACGTAGAGATGACGGATTCGGACTTCGAGGCCGAAGGCATCAGCAACATGCCCGCTTATCTCCGACGGTTCCTGGCCGAGCGCTCCAGTCAACCCGGATTCTCATACGAGGTGAGCCAAGACGAAGTGCGCGGGTGGATCATCCGCTGGTAAGGAGTACGCACATAGAGGGACCGTGCGCGGGTTTGGCCAATTCTACGAGCGACCCTACGCCTGGCTCAAGGACTAGCAGCTTCTGCCACGGGCTGCTATCGAGCCACCTACAAGCTGATTTCCACCGGTTCCTCAGAGCGCCGTTGCGACACCACGTCGAGCGCGCCCTCGCCATAGAACATTCGAATGTATTTCGCCTGCGCTCCGGTCACCCGCCTGACCACCCAGACGAGGTGCACGTAATTGGGCTGCCCGGGCTCATTCAATAGCTTGAGACCCACCTCCCGAGGGAGCCGATCACCCTTGCGGTTGTTACACGGTGAGCAGCTCGTAACCACGTTCTCCCACGTGTTGTCGCCGCCGCGGGACAACGGCACGATGTGGTCTCGGGTAAGGAACTGGCGACCACGGAGTTCCTTCTTGTGCTTTCCGCAGTACTGACAGGAGTACTCGTCGCGAGCAAACAGGAAGGTGTTGGTCACTTGTCGGCGGAACCGGCGCGGGACGTGGACGTACCGGACCAGGCGGATCACCGCGGGACAGGGAACGATGCGGGTTTCCGAGCGGAAGCGCCTGGTTCCGTCCTTCTCCAGAATCTCGGCCTTACCGTCGAGGACCAACCGGACCGCTCGACGAGCGGGGATGATCGTAAGTGGCTCGAACGAGGCGTTCAGCGCCAAACAACCCACAGCCCCTCCTGGCAGCCCATGGTGGAAATCCGCTGCCCGAATTTATCCAGCAGCCCCCTTCGACTGCAATGGCGGTCACAGCAGCGCCACCGGGTCTCGATCGAGCGCCAGCCGTACATCTCCGGCCGGGAGTGAATATCCGTGCATGAGCGCTTGGGCAGTGGCGCCCAGTGCCGTAGGTGAAGCGCTGCGCAGGAGAAAGTGCCAACGCCAGCGTCCGTGAAGCCGCTCAATGGGCGCGGGCGCGGGACCGACCAAGTGGACACCTCCCCTCCCTCGACGGTCTCCCCGACGGTCTGCTCTCGACATCCAACGGAGCACCCAGGCGGCGGCGCGCTCGGCCCCCGTGGCGGCGAGCCCTTGATCCGGGCTGCTGACGACGACGTTGGCGAGACGCACATGCGGGGGGTACTGCGGTCGTTCTCGTTCCTCGAGCTCTCGCTTGGCGAAGCCCTCGAAGTCATGGGCTACGGCCGCGCGCACGGCGTAATGCTCGGGCAAGGAGGTCTGAATCAAGACGTCGCCACCCAACTTGCCCCGGCCGGCTCGCCCCGCAACCTGGCTCAGAAGCTGAAACGTGCGCTCGCTCGCGCGGAAGTCCGGCAAATGAATTCCGACATCTGCGTTCACGACGCCCACCAGCGTGACGCGAGGGAAGTCGAGTCCCTTGGCAATCATCTGCGTGCCGAGCAGGATGTCGACTTCGCCGCGCTCCACGCGGTCGAGGATGCGCTGATGGGCCCACTTGCCCGACGTGGTGTCGACGTCCATGCGCGCGATTCGGGCCTCGGGAAAGGTCTCTGCAGCGACGCGCTCCACCTGCTCGGTCCCGAGACCTCGGTAGGAGAGGTCCTGCGAGCCGCAGCGCGGGCAACGGGACGGCGCGGGCGCCTCGAACCGGCAGTGATGACACACGATGCGCCGGGTCACACGGTGGTAGGTGAGCGAGATGGAGCAGTTCTCGCACTGCTCCACTTCGCCGCATTCGCGGCACTGGATGAACGACGAGTACCCGCGTCGGTTGAGCAGCAAAATCACCTGCTCCTGCTTTCTCAGGCGCGTGTCGATCGCAGCTACGAGTTCCTCGGAGAGCACACCCGCACCGCGCGATGGTCGTTTGGTGGTGCCCGCCTCGGTGCCACGACCTTTCCTCAGGTCGACCACGCGAACCTTGGGCAGCTTCGCACCACCCACGCGTTCAGGCAGGACCAGGAGCCCGAACTTGCCGCGCCCGGCGTTGTGCCAGCTTTCCAGCGAGGGTGTCGCGCTGCCCAGAACGCAGACTGCGCCGTGCGCACGCGCTCTCACGACCGCAAGGTCCCGCGCCAGGTAGCGCGGCGCTTCGGACTGCTTGTAGCTGCCGTCATGCTCCTCGTCGACGACGATCACCCCCAGGTTGTCGAGCGGCGCGAACAGAGCGGAGCGAGCGCCGACCGCGACGCTCCGCTCCCCGGTGCGCAGCAGCCGCCACGCATCGTAGCGCTCCCCGTCCGAGAGACCGGAGTGGAGTACCGCGACCTCATCTCCGAAATGGGCTCGGAACCGGGAAACGGTCTGGGGCGTGAGCGAGATCTCTGGCACCAGCACGATGGCAGAACGTCCGCGCGCCAGCGCCTCGCGCAGGAGCTCGATGTACACGAGCGTCTTCCCGGAGCCGGTGATGCCGTGCAGCAGGAAGGGCGCAGGGCTCTTCTCGTCGAGTGCGCCGACGAGTGTGTCCAGCGCCGCCTGCTGGTACACGGTCGGCACCAGGGACGGTGGTATCTCCGCGGGCCTGTCGGCGAAGGGATCCCTGAACTCCTCTTCGTCGAAGAGGCCGACGAGTCCCTTCGATACCAGCCCACTGACTACTGTTCGGCTGAAGCCCGCTTCTCCGGTCAGGTGTGCCAGCTCCGAAGCCCCCCCCGACGCCTCGAGCAGCTCGAACGCCTCCCGCTGACGCCCAGCGCGCCCGAACACCTGCTCTCGCGTAGCGAGCGTACCGAGTCGATCGATGATGCGCACGACCTTGCGCGTCTTCACCGGTGGCGTCGGCGGAGGCACGGTCTCGTGACCGACCATCCCCTTTGCCTCGAGCGACCGGATCTCCGGCCAGATCGAGCCCATCTTCAGATCACGGCGAAGCGTGCGCACGCGTTGTGGACCCGCCTTGGAGAGGAGAGCGTCCATAACGCGCTGCTCCCGACTCCTCATCTCGCCGGAAGGCGCCGCCAGCACGGTCAGGTAGTCTCTCGAGACGTCGGAGAGAACCGAAGGCAGCGCGGCGCGCAGCGTGATTCCGAGCGGCGCGACGTAGTAGTCCGCCATCCATCGGCAGAGCTCCAATAGATCCGCCGGCACCGTCGGGTGCTCGTCGAGCACCGTGCGAACCGACCGCATGCCCTTGATGTCCTCGCTCGAGCCCTCACCCACCACCCACCCGATTCGCTCGTCACGGCGGAACGGTACCAGCACGCGCGTTCCGGGGACCGGAGCGCTGTCGGCGTCGACCGCGTAGGTGAACGTGCGGTAGATCGGAAGCGGGAGGGCTACGTCCACACGGTACTGCGATGGGCTCAACCGTCTTCTTCTAACAACAGGAATATCTCTCGCTGGATCTCGGAAGGAGTCACCTCCGGCCCGTTCGATCCCCAGTGCACGTTGATCTCACTGCGCACACCTATGTCGTCGGCGAGGTAGATGCCGGGCTCCACACTGAAGCCGACACCCGGGACGATGAGTCGGTCGTCGCGGGTCTCAAGGTTGTCGAGGTTCGGACCGCTGCCATGCAGGTCGATGTCCATCGAATGTCCTGTGCGATGTACGAAGTAGGAACCGTAGCCCCGCTCGCTGATCACGTCACGGGAGACATCGTCGACCTCGAAGCCACGCACGTCCTCGCCCACGTCGAAACGACCTCGCAGGAACGCTACCGCCGCGTCGCGTGCGTCGCGGACCGCTTCCCAGATCTCTTGCGTGCGCGCGTCGACCTCACTCCCCAGAAAGCCCATCCAGGTCTGGTCCGCGAATACCATGCCCTCGAAAGCACCCCACAGGTCGATGAGCAGAAGATCGCCGCGGTTGATGGTCTCGCCTGCCCCGACCGGTGCGTAATGCGAGTCGGCGGCTCGCGGCCCGATCGCCACGATGCAGTCGGGCTTCACCACGAGTCCCGCGCCAGTGAGCTCGACGCGGATCCAATCGGAGAGCGCGCCCTCGCTCGTGGGCTCGTCGTCACGAACGGCATCTGCAGCACGCTCGAACGCGCGTTTCGCCACGCTTGCGACGATTTCAGCGGCTTCCCCGTGGCGCTCCCGCTGCTCAGCGGTCCACACCGAGTGGAAGCGCGAGACCAGGTCGCCTGAGCTCGTCGCCTCGACGCCGAGGTTCAGGATCACCCCCGCGATGCCGGCCGGCACGTAGTCGAGCGTCGGCACCGCAGCACCGGGGGACACCTCCATGGCGAGCCGTGTCTTCCCTTCGACCAACGCCCCGAGCTGCTCCTCCATGTCCTTCCAGCCCGAGTACGTACGGACAGCATGAGGCCAATGACGCCAGGACGACGCCTCGATCGCATGGATGAGCGCGATCGGCTCGCCTTCGTCCGGGATGAGCACATAGCCGCGCCGGGTGGTCTTGCCGAGTCCGAGCAACCGTACCGCGATCGGGTTCAGGCCGTGGAACTCGTAGAGCAGCCATCCGTCGAGTTCTTGGTCGCGAAGCGCACCTTGGACTCTAGTGACCCCGTCGGCGGTGCAGAGAAGAGCAGTGCTCACGTGCGTGTCTAGCCTCGGCTGTGTTAGTGGGTTGGTTTGTCGGCGTCGGAGCCAAAAAGAGGCAGGCCAGCCGTATCGGTTTCTTCCCGTTCGTCGTCCCTGGCAGCTTCGGGCACGGTCACAGTCTCTTCGCCCACTGTCGCAGTTTCTGTTTGCGACTCATGATCCGGCGGCGCGGACTCAGCCTCGGCTCGCGCCACGGAATCCTCTGCCGCCTCGCCTTTCCGGCCCTTCAAGAGGTCGAGCCCGAGGATGCGCTCGCGCGTGAGCAGCCGGTGAACCTCCCGCTCCCTTTCCAACACCGTGCGCACGCCTCGCCACCCCCACCGCGTCCACGCCCTCCGCAAGATGCCGATCTTCTCACCGACCGAGAACAACTCGGCAAAGTCCGGGAACGGCTTGGCTACGGTGGGTCGGAACGCCGTCTCTTCATCCGACCAGTCTTCGGTGTGCACTGTGGAGATACCGCTCTCCCGCAGCAACCGTTTCCACTCCACGACCATAAGCGGTCGAGCGCCCAGATGATCGGCCAGTACGACCCGGCGTTGCTCGTCGACGGGGGCCTTCCAAACGAGCTGGACGAGCACGACGACGCCGCCCGGCTTCGTCACGCGTACGAGCTCGCTGATGGCGGCTGCCGGCTCACAGTGATTGGAAAGGCCGATCTCGCCGACCGTCGCGTCGAAGATCTCGTCGCGATAAGGAAGCGCGTCTGAGCGGCCGGTCTGGAACTGGAGCCGATCCGCGATGCCCTCGTCGCGGCTGCGCGCCTCCGCCTGCTCGATCATTGTGGGGTCGACATCGACCCCCGACCCGTGCACTCCAAACTCTTTCACGAAGTACTCGAGGGAGACGCCCTTGCCGCATGCGACGTCGAGCACCTCGCCGTCCTCGCCCATCTCGGTGAGCACCGCAATCTGCCGGTAGAGATCGACGCCCCCGGGGGGGAAAAGAAGGCGTGGACTCAACCGGACCAGGTCGAGCATGGAAGGAACGGTCGGGGCGTACACTTCCGTTCCGGCTTCGGTTGGCGGCATTCGAGAAAGGTAGGGACCGGGGCGGCGGGGGCAACGCGGCGCAGCGGGCCGCTCGACCCTACGGCGCCTCCAGCCCCGCAAGCGCTCGAATCACTGCCACAGCTCCCTCGCCGAGACGCTTCGGGTCGTATCCACCTTCCAGTAGCGTCACTACGCGCCCATTGCACCGACCGGCCGCAACGTCCATTACGTGGCGGGTCATGTCGTACAGGTCGGACGGCTCGAGCCGAAGTTGCCCCAGCGGGTCACCCGCCATGGCGTCGAAACCGGCCGATACGAGCACGAAGTCGGGCTCGAAGCGGCTGAGCGCCTCCGCGATAGCCCGTTCGAAGTGCCCACGGTGCTCCACGGCCGGCGTACCGGCCGCTAGTGGCACGTTCAACGTGTACCCGACGCCCTCCCCTACTCCGGTCTGCTCGGCCGGTCCCGTCCCCGGATAATGCGGCCACTGGTGCAGCGAGATGAAGAAGACAGAGGGATCGTCGTAGAAAGCATCATGGGTGCCGTTTCCGTGGTGCACGTCCCAGTCCAAAATCAGCACGCGCTCGGCGTGGCCGTGTGCCTGAAGCCATCGTGCGGTGATCGCGATGTTGTTGAAGAGGCAGAAGCCCATCGCCTGATCGGGCGTGGCATGGTGGCCCGGGGGCCGCGTCGCGACGAAGGCGTTCTCGATGGTGCCCTCAACGACGGCCCGCGCCGCGGCGATCGCCGTGCCCGCGCTGCCAACCGCGGCATCCCACGACGCCGCGGACACCTTCGTATCCGGGTCGATCGATACGATCCGCTCGGACTGTTCGGCCATCGTGCAGGCCTCACGCACCCGCTTCACCTGCTGCTCCGTGTGCACGCGCAGCAGGTCCTCTAAGGACGCTTCCCCTTGCTGCATTTGCTCGACTGAACCGTGCAGCGTAAGCAGATCCTGACCGACCGTCGACGCCAAGGCGCGCAGGCGACCCTGATGCTCTGGGTGCCTCCAGCCCGTGTCGTGGAGCGATGACGCCGGGTGTAGGAAAAAGCCGGTCGCGGCACTCACTGTATCAAGATCCCCATCGAGTGGCGCACCCGACGTCAGTCGGCGCCGACCTCGGCCTTGAGGGACGCGATGCGCTCCTGGATCGAGCTGACTTCACGCACGCGTGACTTGAGCGCGATGAGCGCGTCACACGCCGCCGACGTCGCGGACATCGTCGTGAGGTAAGGCACTTTATAAGTGATCGCTGCGCGGCGCATCTCGTAGTCGTCGAACTGAGACTTCTTGCCCATTGGCGTATTGATGAGCAGCGCGACATCGCCCGTCACGATGTGATCTACGATGTTGGGACGACCTTCCCCGACCTTGAAGACGCGCTCGGTGGGCACACCGAGCCTCGCTAGGTATTCCCGGGTGCCCCGCGTCGCCATGATCGTGAAGCCGAGGTCTCGAAAACGGCGCAGAATGGGCGTGACGGTTTCCTTGTCCGCATCGTTCACCGTGACGATCAGCCGACCGGACTCGGGCAAACGATTACCCGCGGAGACCTGCGCTTTCGCAAACGCCATCCCAAACGAGTCGTCGAAACCCATGACCTCACCCGTCGAACGCATCTCCGGGCCGAGCAGCACGTCGACATCGAAGCGGTTGAATGGGAACACAGCTTCCTTCACCGCCACGCCCGGCACCGGAGGCTCCTCCGGCACATCGAGGTCGGCGAGCTTCTCACCCGCCATGATACGCGCGGCGAGGCGAGCGAGCGGTACGCCCGTTGCCTTGCTCACGAAGGGTACGGTGCGCGACGCGCGTGGGTTCACCTCGAGCACGTAGACGACGTCGTCCCTGATTGCGTACTGAACGTTCATCAACCCGATCACGCCGAGCTCCAGAGCGAACTTGCGCGTCAGGTCGCGGATCTCCTCGAGCACCGGGCCCGAGAGCAGGTACGGCGGCAAGACACACGCCGAGTCGCCGGAGTGTACGCCGGCGTCCTCGATGTGCTGCATGATGCCGCCAATGACGACGGCGGTGCCGTCACAAAGCGAGTCGACATCCGCCTCGAAGGCGTCCTCGAGGAAACGGTCGACGAGCACGGGGTGATCTTGCGATGCTTGTGCGGCCTCCACGAAGTAGCGTGCGAGCGACGGCTCATCGTAGATGATGCGCATGGCTCGCCCGCCGAGCACGTAGCTCGGCCGAACGAGCACGGGGAAGCCGATCTCACGTGCTGCAGCGAGCGCTTCTGCTTCGCTCCTGGCGATGCCGTTGGCGGGAGTGCGCGCACCGATCTTCCGGCAGACCTCGTCGAAGCGGTCACGGTCTTCCGCGCGGTCGATCGCGTCGACCGACGTGCCGAGTATAGGTGCGCCGAGTGCTTCGAGGCCGTTTGCCAGATTGAGCGGCGTCTGACCCCCGAGCTGGACGATGACACCCATCGGCTGCTCGAGACGAATGATCTCGATCACGTCCTCTAGCGTGAGGGGCTCGAAGTACAGCTTGTCGCTGACGTCGAAGTCCGTGGAAACCGTCTCCGGGTTCGAGTTGATCATGATGGTCTCGAAACCGGCTTCCTTGAGCGCGAGCACGGCTTGCACGCAGCAGTAGTCGAACTCGATGCCTTGCCCAATCCGGTTCGGCCCGCTGCCCAGAATGACGATCTTCTCGCGCTCGGAGGGCACGCTCTCGCTCTCGTCCTCGTACGACGAGTAGTAATACGGCGTCTCCGCCGGGAACTCACCGGCGCAGGTATCGACCACGTTGTACGTGGGGTGGATGCCCAGCCCCCAGCGCCGAGCACGTACCTCGCCTTCTTCCTCATTTCGAAGCTCGGCCAGCTGCCGGTCGCTGAAGCCTTCGCGCTTCATTCGTCGCAGCAGCTCCGGACCCACTGTCTCCGCGTCCCGGAAGCGGGTTTCCCACTCGAGGATCTGCTGAAGCTGATCGATGAACCACGGATCGATCTTCGTCGCTTCGAAGATCTCCTCCGGCGAAACACCAGCCTCGAGCGCCCGCTTCAGTTGAAACGGACGGTTTGCGGTAGGACGCCGAATTGCGCGTAACAGCGCTTTGCGGTCGTCGGACTCGAGCCCGTCGTCCTTGAGCCGCTTGCCGGTGACCCATCCGTGGCGACCGGTCTCCAGCCCTCGGAAGCCTTTTTGCCACGCGCTCCGGAACGTGCGGCCGATCGCCATCGTCTCACCCACCGACTTCATTTGGATGCCCAGCGTGTCGTCGACCTCGGGGAATTTCTCGAAAGCGAAGCGCGGCAACTTCACCACCACGTAGTCGAGCACCGGCTCAAAGGAGGCCGGCGTCGTTTTGGTGATGTCGTTGGGCAGCTCGTGCAGGTGGTACCCTACAGCGAGCTTTGCTCCGACGCGCGCGATCGGGAAGCCGGTCGCTTTGGACGCCAGCGCCGAAGATCGTGAAACCCGCGGATTCATCTCGACGACGAGCATCTCGCCGTCCTCGGGATTCAGGGCGAACTGGATGTTGCAGCCGCCGGCCTCGACGCCGATCTCCCGGATGATGGCGATCGACGCGTCGCGCATCTTTTGATACTCGACGTCGGTGAGTGTTTGCGCAGGCGCGACCGTGATCGAGTCGCCCGTGTGCACGCCCATGGGGTCGAAGTTCTCGATCGAGCAGACGATGATGACGTTGTCGATGGCGTCGCGCACGACTTCGAGCTCGTACTCCTTCCAGCCGATGACCGAACGATCGATGAGCACTTCGGTGATCGGTGAAGCGTCGAGTCCTTTGCGGACCTGCTCGCGCAACTCTTCGCGGTTGTACGAGATGCCGCCACCGGTACCGCCGAGCGTGTAGGAGGGCCGCACGATCGCCGGGTATCCCGTGCCCTTCACGATGTCCAGGGCCTCGTCGATCGTACGCGCAAATCCTCCGGTCGGGACCTCGAGGCCGATGCGGTGCATCGCCTTGGTAAACTGCTCGCGGTCCTCCGCCATCTCGATCGAACGCTCGTCCGCACCGATGAGCTCGACTCCGTGTTTCTCCAGAATCCCGGCCCGATGCAGATCCATGGCGACATTGAGCGAGGTCTGACCACCCATCGTCGGCAGCAGCGCGTCAGGCTTTTCGCGCTCGATGACCTTTTCGACCCACTCCACGGTGATCGGCTCGACATAGGTGCGATCCGCGATGTCGGGATCGGTCATGATCGTCGCCGGATTCGAGTTCACCAGCACGACGCGGTAGCCCTCTTCCTTGAGGGCGCGCACGGCTTGGGTACCCGAATAGTCGAACTCGCAGGCCTGGCCGATGATGATCGGCCCGGAGCCCAGGATGAGAATGGTCTCTAGGTCATCCCGTCGTGGCACGCGCTCTTCCCGGACTCCTTTCGGATGGCGGTGAGAAGCACCCAGAAGAAGCCGCCCCAAACGCACACCATGATCACGATCATCGTGATCCAAGTAGATGTGGTCATGGGCGTCCTCGGAGGTTGCTTCTGCTCGTCGACTGGCGGGGCCGCGGCGCTGGATGGCGGGTCCAGCAAAACAGCCCGCGTAAGGTCGCTATAGGGGAGTGGAGCAGCAAGCGGTAGAAAATCAGTGCTCGAGCTCGACCAGAGTACCTGCCAGCAGCTTGGGGATGTTGTCCGCTCCGGCGGCAAAAACCACTATTGCGATCGGCGTCTCAGCCCGAAGATCCTCGACTTCGATCCCGAACTGGATCGATGAACCTGAGCGGCTCACGAGCACGACCCGATGCCGCCCGCCAACGCCAGGCACGACCGATCCATAGGCCTGGGTATCGCCGTTCCCGACGAAGCCGCGCACGCCCGTGCCCTCCACCTCGAGCACGACCGCGCCGAGGTTGAACGGACTGATGATCGTCCCGTTGATCACGCCGGGACCCTTGGGGCCGAACTCGCAGCCGGCCAGCGCGATCAGCGCTAGCAGTGCGGTCCAGCGCGGACCGGAGAGGCGCCTCATCGGCCAGACTCTCGGCTATCACGCTGCGACTGGAGCACGACCGTGCGCGGGCCGACTAGCGCGAGCACGCTCAAGTTCGCGGTGAACGGAAGGTCGGGATTGGCAAGCACCCAGGCCCGGAGGTCACCTAGGTCGTAGCCGCCCGAACCATTGCCGACATGGTCCAGGAAGTCCTCCTGCAGCGACGTGAGCTGCTCGCCGACCCCCAGGAACGGTGAGGCGAGCTGGGCGAGCGAGATGCCAGGGTCGCCGACCTCCAATGTGATCGTGGCCTCGGCCAAGAGACCGAGCACGTCCCGAGCCACCACATCTACTTGAAATGAGCCGAGCTCGAGTGCCGAACCCGTGAGCCGACCCTGTGAGTTCAGAGTCAGGCCGTCGGGGAGCGCGCCGCTCGCTCGCACCCACGTGACGGGGTCGTTCCCGTTCTCGACCTCGAATTGGATGTCCACCGGGCTCGCGGCCGGGAAGTCGACCGTGGTCGGGGGAATCGTGTAGGTCAACGTGAACGTCGCCGCAGCAGCTATGGGTGCTGCGAGCGTGAGGGTAGCAGGATTCGACTGCCCCTCGAACGCCCCCGTCCAAGCGACGAACTCAAATCCGGTGGTGGCGACTGCCTCGACGGTTACTTGCGTGCCTTCTTCGTACCAAAGGTCCGGAGCCGCCGGTTGAGCGCTCAACGCCCCCGGAGCGACTCCGTTGACCCCACCTACGAGCTCGATCGCAAGTTCGAGCTGCCGCCCGCCGTACTGAGCGACCAGGTCGAGGTCCTCGAGCGGCCAGGTGATGTCGCGACTCAGGTCGGTTGTCGCATCGTCGGCCCAGCCGAGGAATACGCGACGCACGCCTGGCTCAATCTCCTGACCTCGCGCCGCCTCCACAGTGTGCACGACAAACGGCGCGGACGCGAAGGCTTCGCTGTCGGGCTCCAGGGACGCGCCATCCACCGTGAACAATCCCCCGGAGTCGTCTGCGCCATCTGCCGAAAGCGTGACCGTCGTGAAGCGATTCAACAGCCTCATGCGGATGTCGTCACCCGCTGCCTCGATATCGACCAAGGTCAGCCCGGTCGGCGTACCTAGAAAGGAAATGGCCGCCGGGCGGGACGCCGCGTGGAAGACGTCTCTGCCGGTCTCGTCACCCTCGAAGGGAAATGGATCGCCGCTATCGCCCCTGCCGCCGCCCGGCGCGCCAAGCTCGTCCCATCCATCGGCTTGGCGAAGCCAGACCCCCCTGTGCTCATTGGCATTCGCCCTGCCCCAACGCTGCGCTACCCAGTCCGGATCGATATGCCAGACCAGAAGACCCTCTCCGTATAGGTTCTGGTCGAAGCCAATCCGCTGCCGATTCTCCAGAAGGAAATACTCACCAGACCCGTCGATCGCGTCGACACGATAGATGGCGCCCCCGGTCTCCACGGGCTCCAGGATCAACTCGCTGATATCGGTGTTCGGCGGAACGGTGGTGACGTCGACCCAGCCCAGTATCGACTTGGTCCACGCCCCCATGTGGCATGGGCTCTCCGGCGATCGATTGTCACAACCCCACGAACCGGACGACATGAGGTCCCAGTTACCGGCGCCGGCGTGTTTTCCGCTAGACGACCTCGTGTCGTACAGGTCCGGCAACCCGAACGCATGGCCCATTTCGTGCGCGAAAACGCCGATCGGGCTCAAGTCGCTCTGGTTGCACGCGAACACGGGCTGAATGAAGTAGTCCGAGATGCGAATGAAGTCGCCACCGAAGGCAGGCACGTTCGTCACGAAATTGTTGCCGCGCGCACCCAGACTCCACCGATGGGACCAGATGCGGTCGTCCTGGCTGCCCCCTCCGCACTCCGCGGCCGCTGTGGGATGTATGACCGCGAGCGCATCGACATAGCCGTCGTCATCACCGGAGTTGGGAAGACCGTCCGGCCCGTCGTTGTCATAGAGGCCCCATTCCACGTCGTTCAGGCGCAAAAGTAGTTGCGTGATGAACTCACCCGTGGTGCCCGCGAGCCCGCTCTCGCCGCCCGCGGCCTCCGCCTGCGTATAGGACGCGCGCGTCCAGTCTATGACGTCGCCGACGATCTTGGCGCGACCGCCGGACAGCTCATCATAGAAGTCGGTGATCGTGCCTGCTGCGTCGCCGAAGTACGCCGCCTGGACGGTATCGCCGGCGTAACGGAGAGAATCAGGAGAATCGCTGAAGAGCCCCAGAACGACCGGGATGCGGAAGGTGCCGAGCACCGGACCGTCTCGCGGGCCGAGCACCCGCAACACCTCGGGGTCGAGCTCGGCTTCGGCAGCCATTCGCGCGCGCAGGCGAGCCGTCCTCCCGCCAGCGAACCGGTATGCGTCCGGATCGATTGCGAGTCGCTCGAAATACGCCGCCGGGGGAACCGTCCCGTAACGCTCTCCCAAGGCCTCGACGTCTTGCGCCACGAGCACACACACAGGCGCGACCACGGCCGCCGGAAGGGCGATCACGAACGCACGGACGAACAGCTTTAGGCGCATGTCGATCCTACGGACACGGGACAGGGTCGCTTTCCATACACGACGGAAGAAAGGGCCGTTCCTACACAAATGGTGCGATCGGCAGCAAAGAGCCCTCAGCCCGCTCGGTCTTGCGCACGGATCCCGAGTTGCTCCGCGATACCGCGCAGCCCATCGATCACGTTCTGGATGTGCTCGCTCCGCTCCAGACCGACGAGCTCGACGCCGTGCGCGACCTCTTCCCGGCTGACACCGGCGGCGAAAGTCCTGTCCTTCAGCTTCTTCACTACGGACTTGGGCTTGAGGTCGTCGATGCCGTTCGGGCGCACCAGACAGCAGGCGAACACGATACCGGAGAGCTCATCGCACGCGACCAGGACCTTGTCCAGCTCACTCTGCGGCTCGACGCCAGTAAAGTCGGAGCGATGCGCGAGGATGGCCTGAAGTACGATCTCCGGGTATCCGAACTTGCGCAGGTGATTGACGGCGGGGACAGGGTGGTTGTCGGGGAATTTCTCCCAGTCCAGGTCGTGTAGCAGGCCCGCGAGGCCCCAGACGTCTTCGTCTTCCCCGCGAAGTCGAGCGTAGTGACGAACGGCGGCCTCTACGGCGTACATGTGGTTTTGTAGGCCTTCGTTCTTGACCCACTCTTCCAGCAGGGCGACGGCATGTGCTCGGTCGGGCATCGTGGGCACCGGTTCGGGTCAGTCGCGCTTCCGCGGCCTTCTATACACGTGACGAAGGGCACAATCCCGACAGTGTGCAAGCCTCGCATCTCGGCTTCTTCGCATCACATACGCGGCGACCGTGCCAAATGAGCAGGTGGGCCAGCAATGTCCAGCGATCCCTCGGGAACAGCACCATCAAGTCTCGTTCGACCTTCTCTGGCGTCTTCTCCTTGGTGAAACCGAGCAGCGTCGTGAGCCGCTTCACGTGGGTATCGACCACCACTCCCTCGTCGAGTCCGAAGGCGTTGCCCAGGATCACGTTGGCCGTCTTGCGTCCGACGCCCGGCAGCGCCGACAACTCCGCCATGGTCTTCGGTACGGCGCCATCGTGGTCCGCCATGAGCCCACGTGCAAAGCCAATAATGTTCTTGCTCTTGTTGCGGAAGAATCCAGTCGACTTGACGACTTGCTCGACGTCTTCCTGCGCGGCGTTGGCGAGCGCCTCCGCGCCGGGGTACCGCCTGAATAGTTCGGGCGTGACCATGTTGACGCGCACGTCGGTCGTCTGCGCCGACAAGATCGTGGCCACGCCCAGCTGAAAAGCGTCGACGAAGTCGAGCTCGCAGTGCGCCTCTGGATACTCTTCCGTCAACAGGTCGAAGGCCTCGGCAGCGCGTGCGGTTTTGGCCTTCTTCGACTCTCTAGGCATCTAGCGTCTCTCTAAGGATGTAGCGTCACCCGCACGTGGGAGAGGGCAGAGGGAGAAGGTACACCGTCTCGCGCAACCGGTACGTCGACGTGCTCGAGCGCATCGGGTACCGCCGAGACGTACGCGAAGAAACGCGCGAGCAACTTGAGGACCTCTCCCACCGCCTCGACCGCGTACAGGCCGTCCAGTTCGCTGCCCGGCAGCTCACTCGAGAAGTCGGGCGCCGATTCCCGCACGACAGTGCCGAGCCACTCTCCCGCCTCGGCGGCAGGGGCTTCAGGCACCACGATCGTGCTGAATCCTGGTCGGTCCGGACGAAGTCCCTTGATGAGCAACACGTGAATCGACCCTGCCCCGGAAATCATCCAGAACATGCCATCGATCGATTCCGCCGGATCCGCCTCATTGCCAACGGTCCAGAACAGGTGCTGAGGTAGCTGGAGGTACCCAGCAGGTGTGGGCGGTTTAGGGTCCCCATCGGGCACCCCCTCGACCAGGTAGCGGGCCGCGTGGATGTCGAGCTGATACAGTGGGCAATCTGCTGTCCTGAAGTGGACTGCATGGAATACCAGAGTTCCATACTGATGGATCGCTTCGGGGAGGGCGTCGGGACCCTGCAACTCTCGCACGAAAGCGCCCACAGAACCCATCGTGATGAACGCCTGTGGGTTCGACGGATCGGCGCCACGCCCTTCCGCCTCTCTCTCGATATCGACGATCAAGGCGTCTACCGCGTCCGGGTCCTGGAACGCGATCTCGTAGGGGGTCAGGCGCGCGTATGAGTCGTGGAGCGTCATGGCAGCCCGCTAGCAGTCCGCGGCGGGTTCCGCCTCCGCTTCCGATTCGTAGACGACCGGTCGTGAGGCTCCAGCCAAGCGTTTCACATCTTCCCACCAGCTGCGGTTTCGCAATAGCACGAGCTCGAGCGTCGCGTGCTCGAGCTCGATACCCCGGATCCAAACGAAGTGCACGTCGCCGAGTCGCTCAGGCCTCGGTACGCGCAGCGCCACACCCTTCCATTCGAAGTCCAGATGCGTCGCACGCTCGAAGCGTCCAGAGGTAAAAGACTGTTCGAGGTACCAGCTGTTCTCGATGCGGAAGGCCCCGGAAGCGACGGCCTCCCCGTGCTGGTAGTACCAAGGATCGAAGTCGAGCCCCTTATCCCGTTTGAAGGTCTCGTCGGCGGCATAGTCAACGCCCTCGAGTTCGTCCTCACCGGCAAGGGACTCGAGATGGTGACGCAACTCGTGGGTGAGCGTTTCCCACAGCTCGTCGGCCCAGTCGAAGCTGGGATCGAGCTTCGCCAGTTGACGGAACGAGCCCCAATAGAGTGCAATGACCGAGCGCGTCGTGTCCGGACTTCCGTAGTCCGAGGGGTGATCCTCGGTCAAGCAGTGCCCGAGCGTGAAGACGTCGGGGTACTCGGGGTGAACCAACGCTTCGCGGCTCACGACGAGCCCGCCGACGCCTTCCTTGAACGCGTCGGGGATCTCTTGGTAGGCGGCGCGGGCCGCGGCCTCGAAGGCCTCGAACTCCATGCTCGACTCCGGGCTCGAATTCGACGGTGGCGCGATCAGGCCTCGTCGTGCGTCGTATCAACCTCTTGCACCCGGGCGGCAAGCCAACGGTTCGCGAGCACGAGCACAACGATCGCAATCGCGATCTGGATCACCACCGAACCCACATTGTAGGGGCTGAGCAGCGTCCACGTTTCACGAAAGTCGTCGGTGCGGGCACTCCAGAGGAACCAGCCGGTAAGCACGACCGCCTCTACCGCCACCAGACGCATCGCCCAATCCCACCACGCGCCGATGTGGATATCGGAGCCTTCCTGGTTGATGAAAGTCTCCCGCCACTTGGTCACGCCAAAGCGCAACACCGCGAACGCGAAGAAGAAGCCGCAAATCATGAGCGCAACACCCCAGACCCAGTCCTGGTTCTGGAAGACCTCGAGCTTGAGCGCGCTCGGTATGCCGAATAGCACCCCCGCGGTTCCGATGATGCTGATCGCGCGCCCGCGGGACAGGCCCAGATCCATGAGGACTCGGCTCGCCATCTCGATCATCGCGACCAGGCTCGTCCATGCCGCGAAGACCAGAGCGAGGAAAAAGAGCGCTTGGAAAAAGCGTCCACCCGGCATCTGTGCAAATAGCTGCGGTACCCAGATGAACGTCAGGCCCTCGTTCCCCGCCCCGACGATCTCATCGGCGGCCTCGGGCATGACAGAAAAGACCGTGCACAACACCATGATGCCCGCGAGCAGCGACATCGCGTTGTTTCCGAAGCCGATTACAAAAGCGTTGAGCGCAGTGTCTTCATTCGCCCTCATGTACACGGCGTACGTGAGCACCAGTCCCCACCCTGCGCCCGTATCCCATGCGTTCTGCGTGAGCGCTTCAACCCAGATCTGATAATTGCCCAGCGCGGCCCAATCGGGTGTGAACAGGAAGGCGAGCCCCGCGCTCGCTCCGGGCAGCGTAACCGCGCGCAGAGCAAGCAGGACCACCAGTACGATGAGGCTCGGGATCAGGACCTTGGCTGCAGTCTCGATGCCCTTCACGCCCTTGGAGACCACAAAGACGCCCAATGCCATCGCGATGACGTGCGTGACCAGCGCGCCCGACGTCGAGTGGAATGAATCCCAGAACGCGCTGGGCGTGGCACCGGGCACTTCGCCGGTGAGCGTGCCGACGAAGAAACGGATCGTCCACCCCATCACCACGCTGTAGTAGAACATGATCGCCGTAGCGACGAACGCGACGAACGCGCCCATCCAGGCGAAATTCGGACCCAGGGTCTTCACGAACGCGCCGATCGCCCCTTTGCGCGTCCCTTTCCCCATTCCGAACTCGAGGATGAGCAGGGGAACCGACCATAGGAGAAGGAAGACGACCCACGCGACCAGGAAGGACCCTCCCCCGTTGCTCGCGGCGATGCGCGGGAAGCGCCAGATGTTGCCGGTCCCCACCGCCATGCCGAGCATGGCGAGCAACATGCCCCACCGTGAGCTGAAGACTTCGGACTTCGAGGCCACGAGCGACTCCCCTACTCGAAGATGTATGCGATGGCTTGGGCGGCCTGCTCGATCGTCTCGACGGTGAGCGTCGCAAGGGCGTCAAGCTCCTTGAGCGCATGCACGTGTTCCTGAGACCGCACCATGACCAGTGGCAGCCCGGAGGCGAGCGCGAAGCCCGCGTCCGAGGCAGTGTTCCACTGCTTGTACTTGGGACCGAAGTACGCGACCGCGAGGTCGGCGCGCTGCATGAGCACGCGGGTCCGCAGCGTGTTTACGCGCGCACCCTGGAGATCCCTGTAGAGCGGGTTCGGCTGCTTCCCGAGGATCTGCTCACCTATGTCGTCCGACCGGTCGTGGTCTTCTTGCGGACCAACCAGCTCGGCGTCCACACCGGCAGCCTGCAAGTGATCGCGGAGCGCCACGCGCCAGTCGGAGTGGATCTCGCCCGCGGCATAGATGACGATGTCCATCAGAGGAGTCGCTCCCGGACCCAGGCGACCACCTTGTCCGTCGCCACGCGCACCTGCTCGAGCGAGTCACGGTCCCGGATGGTCACCGAGTTCTGCTCGGCAGTCTCGCCATCGATGGTGACGCACCAGGGGGTCCCGACCTCGTCCTGCCGCCGGTAGCGCCGCCCGATCGCTCCCGACTGGTCGTAGAACGAGGGGATCGCCGCGCTGCGCAAGTCAGCTTGCAGCTTCTGTGCGATCTCCGGCATGCCATCCTTCTTCACCAGCGGAAAGACTGCAACCTTGGTGGGTGCGACCTTGGGGTGCAGCCCCAGTACTACTCGCTGGTCGCCGTCGATGTCTTCCTCCCGGTAGGCGTCGACGAGTAGGACGAGGGCGGTGCGGTCGACCCCCATGGCCGTCTCCACCACGTAGGGTAAGAAGCGCTCGTTAGTGGGTGCATCAATGTATTCGAGCCGCTTGCCCGAGTACTCTTGATGTCGGGCCAGATCGAAGTCCGTGCGGTTGTGGATGCCCTCGAACTCCTTCCACCCAAACGGAAACTCGTACTCGATGTCGAACGCCTTCTTGGCGTAGTGTGCAAGCTCGTCGGGGCCGTGCTCGTGAAAACGCAGCTTCGCGTCGTCGATGCCGAGATCCTTGTGCCACTGCATGCGGATCTCCATCCACTGGTCGAACCACGCCTCATCTTCGCCGGGCTTTACGAAGAACTGCATTTCGGCCTGCTCGAACTCGCGCGTGCGGAAGATGAAGTTCCCAGGCGTGATCTCGTTGCGGAACGCCTTGCCGATCTGCGCGATTCCGAATGGCACCCTCTGGCGCGCCGTTCCCTGAACGTTCAGAAAGTTCACGTAGCTGCCTTGGGCGGTCTCCGGACGGATGTAGATCGTCGCGGAGGAGTCCTCCACGGGCCCCATGAACGTCTTGAACATGAGGTTGAACATGCGGGGCTCGGTGAAGACGTCCTTCGTGCCGCAGGTCGGGCATTGTCCGCCCTCGACCTCGGGTAGATCAGCGCGGAAGCGGCGGTGGCAGTTCGTGCACTCCACCAGCGGATCCGAAAATCCCTCCACGTGGCCCGACGCCTCCCAAACCTTAGGATGCATCAAGATGGCGGCGTCGATGCCCTCGATGTCGTCGCGCTGGTGGACCATCGACGACCACCAGAGATCCTTCACGTTGCGCTTGAGTTCGGCACCGAGCGAGCCGTAGTCCCATACAGACCCCGTGCCGCCGTAGATCTCCGAAGACTGAAAGACATAGCCTCGCCGTTTGCACAGCGATACCAACTTGTCCATGAGGTCCGGGTTGGCCATGAATCCCCTTTAGTTTCAGGGGTTTTTTTCGTCGGGAGTCGAGCCGCGAAAGGTATTCGAGGCCCTCGGGACGATCAACGGCCTCGGAGGCCATAGAAACCTGCGCAGCGGGGTCGGGGTAGCAGTTGTGTCGCACTCGCAGAAGTCACCCTCAGCACGATTCGCATGATCACGTTTACAGATCGCGCCCGCGAAGAAGTTCTCTCATTCCTAGGCCAGAGCGATGGCGAGCTGGAAGCGCTGCGTATTTCGCTTCGAGACGGCGACCTGAAAGGGGGGCCGCACTTCGACTTGACCCTGGTCGCGTTGGGAGAGCGCAAAGAAGACGAGCGAGAGCTGGACCTCGGTGACTTCTCGGTCCTCGTGCGGGAGACCGCAGTCGACCGACTCGAGGGAGCCACCGTCGACTTCGTTGATCGAGTCAATGAGAGCGGCTTCGAAGTCCGCACCCGTGACGCCGAGAACGATAGCGGAGCCGAGGCCAGCAAAGCGGACGCGGCGACGCCCCCGACTGGGGAGATCGCCGAACGGGTTCGAGAGGTCCTCGACAACAACGTGAACCCGGCGATCGCTGCCCACGGAGGCCACATCTCCCTGATCGATGTCCAGGACACGGAGATCTCGGTCGAGATGAGCGGTGGCTGCCAGGGTTGTGCACTCTCCGCCGCGACGCTACGGCAAGGCGTGGAGCGCATGCTCAAGGAGGCGATCCCGGAGCTTACCGCAGTGCACGACATCACTGATCATGAGTCGGGCGCTAATCCGTACCTATAGACCAGCGCTATCCGCGCTTGTCGCCGGCCTGCTTCTCGCTGCGAACGCGGCTGAGGCGACCTCCCAGGGCTGCGAGCGTCCCTGCGTAGGCCCGCGACACGGCGCGATTATCGTCGCGGGCGGGGGCGAACTCGACACTTCGATCTACAGAAGGTTCGTCAAGTTAGCGGGGGGCGAAAACGCCAAGATCGTTCTGATACCCACCGCGGGCGCCCGCTACGGTTCTCACGACGGCTGGACTGCGATCGAGGAGCTCCAGAGAGCTGGGGTCGAACAGCTCGAGGTCCTGCATACGCGCAGCAGCGCGGTCGCCGACCTCGCGGCCTTCGCCGCCCCGCTCAAGGAGGCTACAGGAGTGTGGTTTTCTGGGGGCCGTCAGTTCCGCCTCGTGGATGTCTATTTGCAAACGGAGACGCACCGGGAACTTCGGGCAGTGCTCGAACGGGGCGGCATAATAGGGGGCAACTCCGCCGGCGCGTCGGCGCTCGCTTCATATCTGGTACGAGGGTCAGAGGACGCAGCCCTAGTGATGGCTCCCGACAAAGACATCGGCTTCGGCTTCCTGCGGAACGTGGCAATCGACCAGCACATTCTCGCGCGCGGCCGCGAAAACAATCTGCTCGACGTCTTGAAGCAGTACCCGCACTTGTTGGGGCTGGGCCTATCCGAGGGGTCGGCGATCCTCGTCACACGCGATCTCGCCGAAGTGCTGGGCAACCGAGTCGCCGTATACGACGCGACCGATCCGTTGTCGTTGATTCCGCTGCGATGGCTCGGCCCCGGCGACGTCTACGATGTGGGCGCTCGGCGCATCTTCCTCGAGGAACGGGGTCGAGACCCCGCTACCCGATGATCATGAAGTTGCCACCTCCGGACCGGCCGAAACGCGGGTTCACCACGTTGTTGAAGATCGAGCCGAGTGTTGGCGGCGCTATAGCCCCAGTTCGAGCACCAGCGTGCGCAAGTCGGGGACCTCGTGGTCTGGGCGGGCCGCGCTGGCTTTGGTGGCGCCACTCCCTGCCCTTCCCGCGCGTCGATTGACCCAGACGCACGCGATGCCGAGCTCCCGTGCCGGAGCGATGTCGTGGTATAGGCTCTGCGCGACGTGCAGAACCCGATTCCGTGGCAGGTCGAGCCTGTCGAGCACCTCGTGGAAGTGACGGTGAGCCGGCTTGTAACTGCGCACCTGCTGGGCCGTGACCACCTCGGAGAAGTCGACCCCGAGCTGACGAGCGGACCCGGCGAACAGGTCGTCGTCCACGTTGGACACGATGGCCAGGCGGTACCGAGCTCCGAGCGCTGCTAGCGCCGGGGGCGCGTCCGCGAAAGGTGGCCATGCGACGACCGAGGCGGCGAAGGCCTCCACTTGGGCAGAAGTCGCCTCGAAACCGAACTCGCCGCCGAAGCCGCGCGCAACACGGGCTAGAATGGAGCGGTACCGCTGGAATGGCCCCCGCTCGGCCTCGGATTCCAGGCGGGCGAACCGCTCCAGAAGCTCCTCATCGGATCGGCCCACGACTCCGTGCGGATCGAGAAGCGGATCGAGAGCCGCCAGGATCCCAGCCTCCCAGTCGATCAGGGTGCCGTAGCAGTCGAAGGTGATCGCGTCGAACCGCTCAAAGTCCAGAGCATGGCGCTGGCTGCGCACTTTCACCTGATCAGCAGGATGCGATCGATCACCGGATAGAGCCATTCGACACCCCGCTCCGTGACCAACGCGTCGTCCTCCAACGGAATTCGCACCTTGGCGTTGCCCCAGTCGGGGTTGGCCGTGTACGCAAACAGTTCCACTGAAATCAGGGTGCCCGGCCGCAGCTCGTAGGTCAGTCGCGTGGGGTTGAAGAACGCGAGTGAGGGGCCGAACCCGTGGCCCCAGTTCCCGACCGAGTGAGGTCCAATCACAACATCCGTGATGTTGGGGTCCGAGCTCGGCTCGTTGAACTCGATGCGGTTGAAGCCCGCTCGCTCGATCGCGCGCCAGGTGGCGTCGACCGCTTGCTGGGCCGTAGGCGCCGGCTTGATGCTCGCCTTCATCACATCCCGCACCTGCTTGGCACGATCGAATGCGTGCTGGATTCCAGCAGGCACCCGCGTCTCACCCTCCCGGAGAACGTAGGCGATACGCTTCATGTCGGTATAGAAGTCGAGGAAGCCTACGCCCCAATCCACCATCAGCAGGTCACCGCGTTGGATGATGCGGTCACTCGACGTCGCAACGATGCCCTCGGGACCGGTGATGTAGACGGAAGGCATGTCGAACGAGGACTTCAGCCCACGCGCGAGCTGCTGATCCGACATCCACCAAGCGACGTCCTCGAGCGTGGTCACGCCGGGAGTGATGACCTCGTTCGAAAAGGCGCGCTCCGCGATTTCACGGGAGAGCTCACCCGCCTCCGCGAAAGTGGCGATCTCGACCGCAGTCCTCGTGGCTCGGAAGTCGGAGACGAAGCGCTCAGCCGATACCAAGCGCTCACCGTGGCGCCCGAGCTCGCGCCTCAGGTGCAGATAGGACGTATGGGAGAGCCCATCGGCCCCGCCGATCGAAGCAGCCATGTTGACGCCGATGCGCTGAGGCTCTCGTTCCGCGACGTAGCTTGCCAGCTCCTCGGCACCGCCGAAGTAGTCGTAGACGCCGCACTGCTCGAGCATGTACCCGCCTACGCCTAATGCGGCGCGCTCGACGCGGTCGCCTCGATCCGTGAAGACGTAATAGGCCCAGCCTCCTACATAACCACGGCCTAGTGCCTCCCACATCGGGTCGAGCAGCCCCTCCCTCATGACCACGATCCACATGTCCAGGTCGTTGTCGTGCATCGCAGTTGGAAGCACGAGATCGAACTTCTCGGCGCGGATCTGACACATACGCTCCCAGCGCGCGCGCGCTTCCTGGGCGCTCGTCGCCGCCGGAGCAAGGGCGCACGCGCAGGTCAGGAGTACGACCAGTGCATATCTCATGGGGCGAGCACCAGGACGAACAAGGGATACCGGCTCATCGATTCCTCCGCAGGAGTGGTGGGAGTGGACCAATTTGCGTGCCCAGGTTCGGGCTGGAAACCGGCAGAGGACTCGACTCCTGGCCAAGCACGATTTCTTCAGTGTCACAGTTGCGGGCCCTCAGTCGTTTCTCGAACAAAGACCCGATGACCCCTGACGGGGTAGAACCGGCCAGAACCGACGCGCATTGCGTCGGTATTGCCAGACCCCACCAGGAACGCTGTGGACTTCAACACCACGTTCGACGAGGAGTACCTGCCACTCGTGCGCTACTGTCACCGATTGAGCGGTGACAGAGATACGGCCGAGGACGTCGCCCAAGAAGCGATGGTCCGGCTCTTCGAGCACGGCGTCGAAGGCAGCTCCGCGGGAGTCCGAGCGTGGCTCTTCAAGACCGCGACGCACCTGATTCGGGACCGCTACCGGGTCGAAGGAAACCGAATGCGACTCTTGCGCGAGAACCCGGTAATGACGACGGATCCAGAAACTCCCGACGCGGCCCTCGAGCGAACCGAAAACCGGGCTAGAGCTCGCCGCGCGCTGGATGCCATGCCGGCCCGGGACCGCGAGATGCTGCTCATGCGCTACTCCGGCTTCAGTTATCGCGAGATCGCCGACACCGTCGATGTTGCCGCCACGTCGGTCGGCACGCTGCTCGCTCGGGCAGAACGCCGATTCACATCCGTGCTCGCCGCGGCGGGAGAGCCGGCATGAGCCACCTCACCGAACGAACGATCTTGGAGCTGCGCGACGGCGTCCCCGTCGATGCCGACGCGAGCGCCCATCTGGACGAGTGTGCCGTGTGCCGGACGGCGCTGGAGGAAGCAGAGGCACGCTCGGTCGACATCGCATCGGCGCTCACGGACCTCGACGAGGGCTTCGACGTGGCATCGGCACGCGAGGCCGTTGCGGCTCGGCTCGCCGGTCGCGCGACCACCGCCGGGGGCGGACGCCGGCCGAGCGCGCGCGCGCCCTTCTGGACGCTCGGGAGGGCCGCGACGTTCCTGCTCCTGACCACCGGCGCTCTGTCAGCTCTCCCCGGTTCGCCGGTACGCGACTTCATCAGCAGTCGCAGCCTCGACCCGCCCGCACCGAGTGCCTTGATGCCTGCGCCGATCGAGCCCGTAGGCATGCGCATGAGCGTACAAGACGGTCCCGTGATCGTTGAGCTCGACCAAGTGCCCCCAGGGACCTCGATAGAAGTGCTGTTGGTCCCCGGCTCGTCGGTCGCGGTACGAGCGGCCCCGGGAAGCTCCTTCAGCTCCGCGCAGGGCCGCATGCAGGCAACGATCGTGGGCGGGCCGGTGACCGTGGAGTTTCCCGACGCGATCGATGAGGTATCGCTCACCGTGAACGGACGTACGTATCTGAGTCGCAAGGACGGCAACCTCCTCTTCGGATTCGCCCCCGAGCGAGACCCCGAAGGCATCCGATTCATCGTGCCCTGAGCATGGCAACATCACCGTACTCCCGGGCTCTGCGCATAGTCGCCGTGCTCGGCGCCTTCGCCTGCGCCCCGTGCATGACGCAAGCCCAAGCACAGGACTCCGCCACCGCGTCCATATCCGGTGTGGTGACTGGGATTTTCGACGGGAGACGGACATCACTGCCGAACGCGGTAGTCGGGGCGCTCATGGTGAGCACCCGCAGAACGGTTCTGGCGGACAGCATTGGGCAGTATCGACTCGATGACCTTCCGGCTGGGGAGGTCCGTCTCAGCGTGGTGCACGCCGGGCACATATCGCTTTCCGTACAGGTGCTCGTTCCCGCCGGTGCCCACGTACGCGTCGATCTCGAACTGCAGGCCCAGCCCGTCGAGTTGGACCCCCTCGACGTGGTGGGGGAGGCGAGCGCTCAGAACGTAAATCCTGCGACCGGCGAACCGGAGCCGATGCCTGTGCTCGAGGTTCAGGCGCTGGATCTCACACCTGGGGTCGGACATCCAGGCCTGCTCGACGCGATCCAGGCGCTGCCCGGCAACGATCCCGCCGACGCCACCGACATGCTCTACATGAGGGGTTCGACCACGGACCTGAAGCTGGTCTTGCTCGATGGCGCGCCCGTCTACACGCCGTTTCACGTTGCCGGACTCATGCGGAGCTTCGAACCGGCTGTGCTCGGCAGTGCAGAGCTTCACGTCGGCGGGGCTCCGGCACGGTACGACGGGGGCCTCACCCACATCCTCGACCTCGAGACGCGCCGCCCCCGCAGAGATCGCATCAGAGCGTCGGGCTCGCTCGACCTGCTCGCCGCCACGTCCTCCCTGGAGGGCCCGCTCGGCTCACGAGGAGGCTACGTCGCATCGGCTCGGTCACTTCACGACCTGGGCGCGACTGCTCTGCGAGGCCAGCGCCCGTACGGCTACCAGGACGTGCTGCTCAGCATGGAATTCGAGCCGACGAACGGACACTTGCTGCGCGGCACTGGTTTCTGGAACTCCGAGGCGGTTCTGTTGGACTTCGCCCATGCGCCCGACGACGCGAGCTGGTCGAACCGCGCCGCCTCGGTGAAGTACTCAGGAGCAGTGGGCGCCGGCACACTCGAGTTGATGGCCGCCGGCAGTGGATACAACGCCTCGCTTCCCCTGCAGCCGACTGCGCCGGCCGACGACCCTACGCCCGACGCTTTGCTGGCGACAGCGGCGACCGACCGCCTCAGGATGGTCGGCGAGTTCGCGTGGGGTGCTCCGGAAGCAAGACTCCGGCTCGGCATGTCCCACGAACGCATCGACGCGACCTTCGCCGCGCGAGCCCTCGGCGGAGGCTCATCGACGAGCACACGGACCCAGACCACCTCAACCGGCGCTTACGTGGACGCGACTCGACCACTGGGGCCCGGACTGAGCCTGCGCGCCGGCCTGCGCGCAGACGCGTTCTCGCCGGGCGGATTCCGTGTCGCGCCACGCGTGGCGTTGATGTGGGGCTTCGATCCAAACGCGCTGATCACCATAGCGGTAGGGCGCTACCATCAGCCTACCCGCACGCCTGATGTCGAAGTCGAGAGAACGCTGGCGGAAGTGGTCGAGCAAGGCCTGCCAGCCTCCGCCCTCTTGCCCGTGGCTACGGCAGACCACGTGGTGGTATCACTCGACCAGACCCTCGGCACAAGCGTGCGGCTCAGCTTGCAAGGATTCTGGAAACGGTACGAGGGGCTGGAGGCGGCACGAGACAAAACGATCCGCTCGTCCGGCATCGATCTGCAATTGAGGAGCATGGGCACGCGGGCAGCGGTGTGGTTGGGGTATGGCCTCTCGTGGTTCTGGTCGACCGAGGACCTCTCCGGATACAGTTCGGATTTCGCCGGTCGCCATCTGCTGAGCGCGGGCCTCTCAGGGGCGCTCGGAGGACCGCTGCGAGGGGAGATTAGAGTCGCCTACGGTGCAGGCCTCCCCTATACGAGCATCCCCTTCGGTGGCGCCGTGGGGGCGTCGGACGATCTGACCTCGAACCCGGAGGGACGAGAACCTGCTCGCCAGAGGAGCCAGGACTCTCCGCTCGTAACAGGTCTCGACGAAGAGTTCCTTCGCATTGACGTCGAAGTGCACGCGCTCCTGCGTCCCCGCTGGGGAGACCGAAACTGGAGCGTACGACCCTACCTGCGCATCCTCAACGCACTCGATCGTCGCGACGCGCTGTTCTACACGTTCCAGTCGTGGCGTAGCGACGAGCTCAAGCCACTCGCCGAACGGCCGCTGCTTCCGGTCCTCGGAGTCGCCTTCTCGTTCTGAGCGTCACGGCTGCGCGTTCGCAGTCGTTCTCTGAGTGACGGCGGCGCAGTGCCGCTGACCCCACCGGCGGTGACTATGCGTCTTTCATTCGTTCGAACCCTTGCGGCTCTCGCCGCTCTCATCTCGATCCAAGCCATGCCGCTCGCCGCCCAGCTCGTGCCGATCCGTACGGTACCAGTGGCGTCCGGCGATCAGTTCCTCGTGCTGCCGAGCTCCAACCTCGGCATGGCAGGAGTCCGCTTCGCCGTCAACGATTCGCTCGGCGATCCGTGGGTAAACCCTGCCAAGGGCGTCTTCATCGAAGAGTCGTCGTTCCTGGGCTCACCCACGTTTTACGGGATCTCCGACAACGGGGGCTCGGGGAAGACGTTCCCGCTCGCGGGTCTCTTCCGCGGCGCCGACTGGTTTGGAGGAGCGTCGCTCGCGATGCAGCAAGTCGACAATTCTAGTGGCAACAGGATCTTCATCGACCCATTCGTACAGTGGATCGGACCGCAACGCCGCCTTACTGACGCTTCGTCTCGCAACCTGTACGCAAGCGGATTTCTCGGGCGCCGACTCGGGACCGGTCCTTGGTCGATCGGCGTGGCCGCCTCCACTGCGCACCTCGACGCAGTGGACGGTGTCGACCTCTTGTACGCCGGCGCGGACCGTATCGATCAATCGGGCAGCGTCTCCGATTTGCGCGTCGGATTCTACCGCGAGGGGGATCGGGAGCGCCTGTCCATCATCCTCGTCAACAACCGCATTTCCATGACCCACGACGTCACCTACGTCGACTTCATTTGGGACGATCCCATTCAGCGCCCGATCGCCCAGGCCCGCATCGAGATCAACGAAGACCAGACGCGGACGTGGGGAGGACAACTTTCCTGGGACCGCGATCTCGAAGCTCCGGGCTGGCGCGTGGGAGCGGCAGCGACGGTGAATCGGAAGTCGCATCCGAAGATCCCCAACTACAGCATCCAAAACATCCCACGTGACCCCGGCACTACATGGGCATACGAGGCCGGATTCGGATTCGGGCGCACGCGCGGCCCGACAACTTTCGGGATCGACGTCGTGTTACAGCCGATCTGGAGCGAGACCTGGCAGGAGGCCGACAAGGACGTCACGACCAGCGATGGCAAGCTGATCAAGGCAGGTGGACGGACGATCGAGAACGAATTCTTCTTCACCAATGTGATCCTGCGAGCTGGTCTCGCCCACCAACTGAAGGACATCGGGCTGCAAGGCGGGCTCGAGGTGCGCTCCTACGACTACACGCTCGAGCAGACCAACCACGTCGAGAACTCGTTTCGCGATCAGGACGAATCGTGGATGGAGTGGACGCCGACGTTCGGGGCCACCCTCCGGTTCTCGGACCTCGAGCTCAGGTATGCCGGCCGGCTCACGACCGGGACCGGCCAACCAGGCACGGTTCAGGCGTGGCGCGGCGAGGCCGATACTGCGCTGCGCGCCGGCGCCGACTTCATCGTGGCCCCTGAAGCCCCGCTCACGCTTCAGGATGCCTCGGTGCTCACTCATCAGTTGACGCTCAGGATACCGATCCGCTGAGCCAGCTGGCGTCGCTTCTCGTCGTTCTGCTGGTGAAGTCAGCGCAACCGATGCACGATCCGGAACCAGAGATTGCCACTCGGAGGCACCTATGAACGAAAAGAGCTTCGGCATTCAGGCACTGGGGCAGGTCTTCGTGCCCGTATAGGAGTTGGAGCGAGCCGTGGCATTCTATCGAGACACCCTAGGTATTCGTTTCCTCTTCGAGGCCCCTCCCCGCATGGCCTTCTTCGACTTGGACGGAATCCACCTCATGCTCGGTGAGCCCGAGGGATCCGGGAGCCACGGGGCTTCGATCCTGTACTACAAGGTCCCCGACATCGGCGACGCACATGAAACGCTGGTCGAGCGCGGCGTCACATTCGATGTCGATCCGCACTTCGTGCACGACATGGGGGATCACGAGTTGTGGTTGGCGTTCTTCAAAGACAGCGAAGAGAACCAGCTAGCGCTGATGTGCGAGGTCGCCAAGTCCTAGAACCGCTAAGCATGGCTTCGAAGAGACCCTTGACCAGGGACCGCTCGAAGCTCTATTTCACCCGCATTATTAAGGTTCGACGAAACCGGGAGCACTAATGTCGGAGAATGGTGTCGAGCGAATCCGCGTGATCCTGCGGTGGATTCAAATCAAGGACAACAAAGAAGCCGTGTGGGACGACGAGGGCGAGTTCCGCTTCCGCTCGAAGATCACGACCGATGGCGAAAGCCATGAGGTGGAATTCCCGGAACAGGGCTACTGGTCCATCTCCGATCACCCGCGGCACAACAAGGTCGACAAGATCGACAAGACTTTGTACGAGGGTGCAGTGGGCGATAGCCTGGTCGTGGAGCTCTTCGGCGTCGAGCTGGACCAGTTGACGGCCAACGATCACCTGGAGGACTATCGGCGCGAGTTCTTCGGCTCCGCGTCCTCCTGGATCGGGCAGCACCAACCGACCGACGAAGGCACAGGCGACCCGGAGAACATGGTCGACTGGCGCGTCTGCTACGACATCGAGCAGGCCTGACGCCTTGAGCTGAACGAAGGTGGGCAGTTTTGCCTGCCCAGGCTCAGAGGCCCCTTCCGCTGCGCGGGAGGGGCCTCTTTCACTCTTGGTCTCGACTTGCGGTTTTTCTTCGGCTACCTTCTGCACCATGTGGAGGTCACAAGCCCTGCCCGTCCTGCACGGCCGTGGAACGCCCTGGAATCCACCCAACCGCGTCGTTCGTCCGGCCCCCCGACCCGGGGGAAGCCCCAGATGGATTTGTTCTGTAGCCCGAGCTAGGGAGCCTCTGAGCCTAGAACTCCGCCTGCCACCGCTCCTGCCTAGCACCGGGACTGCGCTGGAAGCTCCACAGGAAATTCGTGAAGCCCACATCGTAGTCCGAAAGCCCGTTCTGACCGGTCAACTTCATGCGCTCGTCGTACATCTTCTTCATGACCAATGAGACCGAGCTCTCGTAGACGCCAGCGTCCGGACGTAAGGAGTGCAACTCGCTTGCCAGTTCCGAGCGCAGCGCCAGATCGTCCACGAGGTCGTGGTACTCCTGATGATCTTCGCCCGCGATCGACTTGAGCTGCCTGTGAAGGCGCTCCGCTAGCGCAGACTGGACCATCAATGGATCGCCCGAGGACATGAGCGCGAGGTAGGAAAGTGCCTGGGCGTGAAGCTCCTTCCAATAGCCTTTCCGGTGCACGAATTCATGACAGATGACGTGCGCCTCGAACATGCCGGTGTCCTTGAACAGGGCAACGTCCCCAGAGATGATGTCGCAGACTCCCATCGCGAAGGGGAAGACCAGCTTCGCGAGCGTGAATTCCCGAATCTCGGAGCTGGTGTGCACGCGCTGGCCGGTGATGCTGGCCATGTACTCCGTGAGGTGCCCGTTGACGGCCTTGGCGAGCTCAGCCCTGGGCACGCGTTCATCGGTGTAAATGTCGTTGAGTCGGGTCGCGAGCCTCTTGATCTCATCTCTTCGAGCTTCGTCGGGCATCCCCTGAAGGCTCTTGATGTCCGCTCCAAACTCGAGGTCGAAGTCGATCCACTTCATTTGGCGACGACTCATCCAGTCCTTCACTGCGCTGCCGGCGTACATGCCGAACGCCGCGGCGCTGAGGACTCTTCCGGGAAGGGTCGCGCCGAGAAAGAGCCTCGATGCGAGCGGTGCGGTGGCCATGATGTCGGTCAGCGAGACCGGAGCATAGGTCGCGTCGTTGGGAATTCGGATCTCTTCCATGGATGCCTATACGGCCGTGAAGGGGACGAGTTCCATCAACGAAAAACGCCGCCCGGAAGAGGGCGGCGTAATCTGCACCGAACCTAGGCTGAGCCTTGCGGCCCGAGCTAGAAGATCTGCAAAGCAGGGCGCGATTGGTGCCGGTCAGCTCTGCCGATGTACTTCGACGTATTGGGCTTCGAGTTCGGCGGGATGCACGACCTGGGGCTCCACCTGCTCGGCCCGTACCCCAGTGTCGGCTTCGCCCACAGGGGCTTTCTCCTTCGGAGATGCAAGCGCCAGTAGCGCGACCATGAGCGAGACGCCCACCAGGGGCGCGCCGACGGCAGCCCACCACGGGGCTCCCTTTTTCTGGTTGATATGTGTGTTGATCATCGTCCCCTCTCCCATCGCTTTCCGGACGGCGACCCCTGCCGCCACCCTCATGTACCCAATACGTTCGAAGCTGTCGAACGGTTTCCGGTCGGTCCGTCCCAGCCACATCGCGGTCGACAGGGTGCGGCTCGAAATCGGCACTTCTACCCTACTTGGACGCCCTGGCCCCCTGAGGTGTTGTCTCGCCTCCGTAAACCCGTGCGACTATCTTGCATCCAACGGTTGAAACCCTGGACCGCCGAGTCGCGTAGAATCCCTCAGCGAACGACGGCCAGGTGACGGCCAGCGTAGGAACTACGAGGCCAGGGCAACGTGATGAGGTTTGCAGCGGGACTGACGGCTACTGGGGTCATTGGCTGGCTCCTGTTGGAGGCCCTCAAGATCCTCATGATCCCGGTGACCGCTTGGGTCATGGGCTTGCTCGCCGCGGCGCTCAAGATCGCGCTGATGGCCCTCGCCGTCGGCGCCGCGCTCGGTCTAGGCGTGTTCTTCTTCCGCCGCTCCCGGAAAGCTCAGGCCGAAGCCGAGTCCGAGGCCGAAGCCTAGTCACGCGCCACCGCGTGCTGGCGCCCCAATCGGGTGGCGCAGGCCCTCGTAGGAATCGGGTGTTGTAACAATCGGTTGTAAGGACTACATCCACCTACCGCTGTTCTCTTCCAACACCCTCGTGGGAGTCTTGCATGAATCTCCCGACCGTGAACGGAGCCAATGCACGAGTCGCTGTCTGGAGCCAACTCGGCGACAGACAGCCCGCTTATGCGCTCGTGGCGAACGTAGATCTCGTCGTAATCCGCTTCGACGACCGAGGACTTCCGTGCGGTCGCAGCGGAAGTGCGAGAGGTCAGCGGTGGCATCCCCATCGGTTTCAAGTTGAGCGGGCAGCACATCGAGGACGATATCGACTTCGCACTCGAGGTCGGGTGCGACTACATCATCCTCGACGGCCGTGGCGGCGCGACAGGAGCTGCTCCCCTGATCTTCAAGAACAATATCTCGGTGCCGACCCTCGTGGCGCTGCCCCGCGCTCGCCGTCATTTGGACGCATCAGGTGTCGACGGTGTGACCCTCATCATCACCGGAGGGCTGCGCACGGAGTCGGACTTCGTGAAAGCTCTCGCGCTCGGGGCGGACGGCGTCGCGATCGCCAACTCGGCTCTGCAGGCCATCGGATGCCTCGGCATGCGTGCCCGCCACACCAACAACTGCCCGGTCGGCATCGCCACGCAGCAGAAGGGGCTGCGAGCCCGTCTGATCGTGGATGAGTCCGCGCGACGACTCGCCAACTTCCTAGAAGCTTCGGTCGAGCTCATGCAGGTGCTCGCCCGCGCTTGCGGGCACACCAACCTTCGGGACTTCAGCACAACGGATCTCACGACGTGGAAGCGTGACCTCGCGCACCTGACCGGCGTGAGGTATGCGGGCGTCGGACCCTGATGCTCACGGAGCCAGGGACCATGACGGAGCGGCCAGGCTCGTGAGCGTGCCGCTGGTCGTGCTCGCCGGCGGCCTGTCCACGCGCTACGGGCGCTTGAAGCAGTTGGACCCGTTGGGGCCGGGCGGTGAAGCGATCATGGATTACAACGTGTACGACGCCGCCCGCGCCGGCTTCGACCGCATGATCTTCGTCGTGCGACCGGAGATCGAGCAGGCGGTTCGCGAGCACGTGGCCAACGTCGTGGGTGATACTCTCCCGTTGGAGTTCGTGCACCAGGACCTGGACGAACTGCCCGAGGGGTTCCGGACACCTCCCGATCGCGTGCGGCCTTGGGGCACGGGCCACGCCGTCTTGTGCGCGTCGAGGCTCATCCATGGACCCTTCGCGGTATGCAACTCCGACGACCTCTATGGGCCCGGCGCGTTCTCGATGATGTACGAGCATCTGTCCTCCGATCCGGTCCCGACCGAAGCCGCTTTGGTCGGGTACACTCTCGACCAGACGCTGTCGGGACGTGGTGGCGTAGCTCGGGGGGTCTGCGTCCTGAGTCGGGACGGGCTGCTATCGCGCGTCTCCGAAGTGCGTGAGATCCGACGTATCGATGGCTGGATCGCTGGCATGTACACCGACGGTAGCTCGCTCGACCTCTCCGGCGACGAGATCGTGTCCATGAATCTCTGGGGCTTCACCGCACCTATTATCGAGCACATGCACAGGCAGTTCGCTCGTTTCCTCGGTCGCTGGGGCGCGGACACATCACGCGAGTTCTTCCTCTCGACTGCCGTGAACGACCAGATCCAGATCAGGGCTTCACAGGTCTACGTGCTGCACGCCCCGGATACATGGTTCGGAGTAACGCACGCGGAGGATCGGGACCAGGCGGTGGAGATCTTGCGCCAACGCGTCGAGGAGGGCGCGTATCCGGCTAGCCTACGGGAAGCCTTCTCCGCATTGGACACCTAGGGAGCCTCTGAACAAGTAGGGCGCGCCGCGCGCAGGGGTCTCGCGAGTTCAATAGTAGGCACGACGACGAGTCGTAGTTGTTCGGGCACCGCCGCCGAAGGCGGTGGTCCGA
>Ga0209445_1000090_pt1 | contig 45491 bp, 39 predicted proteins | sample MarorgKNORR_S2LV_4_FD_188223 | JGI IMG/M metagenome (GOLD analysis project Ga0209445, IMG submission 188223) | Marine microbial communities from the Southern Atlantic Ocean, analyzing organic carbon cycling - NADW_A/KNORR_S2/LV (SPAdes) (version 2) | ecosystem: Environmental > Aquatic > Marine >... | reverse complement strand
CCGGACTGTAGTGGGAAACTGGAAACTACGACAGGCATTTATACCGACATTATCCAGTCAGGGGATGACATCTTTCAGACTACATTTAGTCTTACTGATCCGGCTAACCTGACATTAAGGTTAGAAAGTTACGAGACCCTTAGCCATTAACTGATACAGGAGCAGCAACATGCCGACTCTAACCGGCACAGACCAACCTGAAACCCTGACCGGCACATCGGGAGATGATGTTATCTACGGTAATGGGGGTGACGATGAAATCTGGGGATATTCAGGGACAGATGTGATTTATGGTGGCGATGGAGATGACGTCCTTCACGCCGGGTATGATGGCTGGCAGGATGTTGTGATGGGTGAGGACGGAAATGACCGTGTTATTCACCTGGGGAGAGGAGATCTTTTCCATGGTGGTAACGGGGAAGACACTGCCGTGTTCGCTCGCGACTCCAAAAATTATGCAATTTCGGTATACCCGGCTAGCGATATCAATACTGATGGGTTTGTCATGGTGTTAAGTTTCGTGGGTGCACCGACACGTTTGTGGTCAACGGAACTATTCGAGTTTAGAGATGGAACTTTTCCGATTGCTGATTTCATGTTTACCGGATATTACACCCCTGTAGCATCGACTAGTAGTAGTCCTGTTTACCGGTTTTATAACACTCGTGACAAGGCCTTCTTTTATACCTCAAATGTCGATGAGAGGGATTATGTAATCCTCAATAGTGCACCAAAATATACGTCGGGCACAGGAGGCTATCTGGAGGAGACTGCGCCGTACCATCGGTATTTTTCCTACACGGAGGGGTGGAGAAGCCAGTTCTACACTGATCGCCAATACGATTTAGATAATAGTCCTGATTACATCTATGAAGGCATTTTCCAGGTTCCCGTGAAAGCTGACGATGATGTATTCAAGGAAATCGCGGGGCTGTTGGACAATGACGAATCGTATCCCCTTTTTATCCCGGACAGTGCAGGTGGGGATTCAAGTTGGCCATACATTTATCAAGGTTCGACTTTTGAGACCGGACACACTTATTTAGATTCAGATAAATTAGCCCCAGTGCATCGGTTTTATAATTATGAAACAGGCCACCATTTCTTTACTCTTTCAGATGCTGAGGCTGATATGATAAAAGGGAAAAGTGCTTCGGGTGAATGGCCTTTCAATTATGAAGGTACTCGTTTTTCTGTTTATTCTGCAGACCCCACACCCGGCTATGTGGGACAGGAAATAGCTGTTCACAGATTTTATAGTCCTACTTTAAACAGACATTTCTTTACGGCCGATGCAGAAGAAGTAAACTTAATAGGACTCACTGGTGTCTGGAATGATGAAGGCATCGCTTTCTGGGGCGAAGTCTTAGGCTGATTGCTTAGTTAACACCCCAAAACTCTCCAAAACCTCCAACCACTGGCATATATACCAGGTAGGCCGGGTGGTCTCCTACGTCCCCTTCCCTAAGCCCTTAGTTCAACTACATATACTCCGTAAGACGCGCCTACCCATGCTACTCAGAGCTGGACAAGCCATGTAAAGTGTTGAACTATTGATCTACTTAACAGGTTGTGGATGTAATGACTATTAGGGCAATGATAAATCCAAATTATAATTCCTGGATGCAGTTAAAACTTTGCTATGCTTTTCTGCTCACTATTACTTGCATGCAAGCCAATGCGCAGTACGGGACCCAGTCCGGTGACTGGCCCAGCTATGGTGGAGACACCGGATCCACCAAGTACTCACCTCTAACCCAAATCTCAGCAGAGAATTTCGGAGATCTGGAAATTGCCTGGCGCTGGACTTCTGTGGATTCAGAGCTGGACGTCGAGGCTCTGCAGGAAACTAACCCTGATGTAAATATTAATAATTTTCAGGGCACGCCACTAAAGGTTGGCGACAAGCTCTATATCATTACGGCGATGAACCTGATATCTGCTCTTAATGCAGCTACCGGTGAAACACTGTGGACCTATAATCCGGAAGTTTATTTATCCGGCCCTCCAGTTAACATAATTGGATACCACAGCCGCGGCGTGGCTTACTGGTCCGATGGTGAGGAAGAACGTATTCTCGCAGGGCTCAATGACGGTTATCTCATATCCTTGGACGCTAAAACCGGTTTACCTGATCCAGCTTTTAACGGGGGCAAGGTTGACTTGTCAGTGGGAATCCCTCGGGCGAATAGAGATAATCTCGACTACCTGGGAGCACAGCCGGTTTCTGTGGTTTCACCGCCCATCGTTATCGGCGACATACTTGTAACCTCACAGATTACCCAAGCCCGTCCGCTGCTGCGCGACCGTCCACCGATGTGGGTGCGGGGCTTCGATATACGCACTGGCCAGACAGTATGGACCTTTCACACCATTCCTCTAGCCGGTGAGTTTGGCGTAGACACTTGGGAAGAAGAATCTTGGCGGGGTACTGGCAACAACGGTGTGTGGTCGATGATGAGTGCTGATCCGGAACTAGGTCTTGTTTATCTACCAATTGAAGCGCCCACTGATGATTTCTGGGGAGGCAATCGCCCGGGAGACAACCTATTCAGCCAGAGCATTGTTGCAGTAGACGCACAAACCGGTGAACGGCAATGGCATTTCCAGATGATTCATCATGGTATCTGGGATTACGATCCGGCTAGCGCCCCGAACCTCATCGACATTACCGTGGAAGGACGGGAAATAAAGGCTGTTGCCCAGGTGACCAAGCAAGGATTTGTGTACACCTTCGATCGCGCAACTGGTGAACCAATCTGGCTTATCGAAGAACGGGAAGTACCGCAGTCGCCAACTATTCCTGGTGAGCGGCTTTCACTGACCCAGCCTCTACCAACCAGGCCGCCAGCGTTTGAAGAACAAGGTTTGACGATCGACGATCTTATTAATTTCACACCTGATTTGCGCGCTGAAGCGATAGAGATTATCAGTGAGTACACTTATGGCCCGCTTTATACACCCACCACCCTGACGGAGCGTGGCGGTAATCGAGGTACTATACTCAGGCCAAGTGCCGGGGGCGGAGCCAACTGGATGGGAGCTGGCGTTGATCCGGAAAACGGTATTATTTATATCCCTTCTTCGGATTCTCTCACGGTGCCAATTATGGTAGAAACCGACCCCGCTGAATCTACCCTCACTTACCGGCGCATCAGTAATGCTGGAGTGCCCGGACCACAGGGATTACCAATCCTAAAACCTCCCTATGCCACCATCACCGCCATCGATATGAACACTGGCGATATTCTTTGGCGGGCGCCTAATGGTGACCGTTTCCCGCGGGTTGAAAATCACCCGGCGTTGCAAGGTATAGACCTACCCCCGTTAGGTGGTGGTGGTCGCAACCCAATCCTGGTAACTCCTAACATGTTAGTGCATGCACAAAACTACAGTGATGGCGCATTGCTGGTAGCTAGAGATAAGGCAACCGGGGAGGAGTTGACTGCCATTCCAATACCGGCAGCGGCACGCGCTGCGCCAATGACCTACAGCCAGGACGGAAAGCAATACATTGTAATAGCGGTCTTGACCGATCCGGCTCCGCAATTAATTGCTTTTAGTTTGCCAGACTGATTAAACGTATCTTGAACTATTGATTACCGGATGCTACGCCTCGTTCTTCTATCCGCGCGCCGCGCAACGTGTTAAGCATGCCGTAGTTACCCTCGTGGCAGGCATACTCGTACATCAATCCATCCAGTTTCGACATGGGTACCATTGCCTCTATTTTGTCAGTAAAGGTAGCGGGATCGACTAGAGTGAATTCATAATTAATGGTAAAGGGATCAACACGGGTAAATCGCTCCGTCAGAGTTTTGTGGTAGGCCGTTCCATAATCAGCCGAACGAAAAGGAGGAAGGCTCTGGGTAAAACCGCTAAAGTTTCGCGTTTCCACGACTAGGGTTTCGCCTTCCCAATAGCCCAACGAGTCTCCGCTCCAGAGGCGGATATCGTCATGTAGCGCTTGATCGCGATCAAGAGGAACAATACGCGCATCGTGCACCATTTCAGTCATGATAACGACGTGGTCCTTGTGCTGGATGATTTGAAGGTTGTTGTTGTAACCACTGGGAAGGAACGGTGGTCCAGAATTAAAACCGATAATACAACGCTCGGAAAGTCCCCTGTCTTCAGGCCCGTCCTTGCCAATGCCACCAACCACGAAACGTACAGGGCGCTGACCGGGAATATCATCTCCCAACCCGCCAAATTGGTGCTCGGCACCCTCAGCAATTTCCGGCAATTGCCCATTGAGGGGATAGGTAATCAGGGAAGTTCGATAATTATCACCTCGCCCCGCCATCTCAAACCAGAATGTATTATAGCCACCTACACCTTCTGCTGACCGGCTCCCTTCTTCCTGCACGGAAAGAGTTCTTTCAAAACGCTCACGGGTTTCTTCCGGGGTCATGTATTCCCGATCGCCGAATTCTTCGGGACGTAGAAAGGGGGTATTGGAACTAAAATTCCAGACACCCTGAAAATCAGGTTGACCATACTCAGTTCGGGGTGCCTTGTAAGCATCGCCCGCCTGCGCGACGGCGTATCCGGATAAAATAGCAAACAAAGAAATTACAAATATTGCACTTGATTTCATTGTGATGTCCCGCAATAAGAAACCTCCGAACTCTATTCCCATTCGACAAGAGAATCAATCAAAACGATGGCGGGAGCTATGCGGTTTCCACTCAAGGCAATCACTGAAGAGAATGTTAATTACCGCCGCAAACTTTGAAAATACTGGCGGAATTTTTCCAGGCTCTCTTCAGCCGGAGAGGTATTGTCATACACCGGCAAGTCAGATAGGTCCACACTAAACCACTCCTCTGATTCATTGCCAATCAGAAGTGTTTCATTGTCGAGCCAGGTGAGCGCTTCCGCAAACTTGGTTACTGTAATATCCATTGGCAAACGGCGGATGGTTCCTGATAACCATTCATCGCCATTCACGGGATCAGAGAAAAACCACAAATCGGTATAACCCAGTGCCGCTAGCTGAGACCCATCAGGTGATAATTCAGCAGCTGTAAGAAGTGATGCATCGGCAAAGCTATCTACCAGAGTGAGCACATTGATCTGGTCGGCATCCATTGAATCCAGACGATAGAGCTTGGTGCCACTTGATAGCCCAATCGCAGATCCCCGGTGTTTGGTCAGAAAATAGAGCTTATCCTGATGCACAAACATGGCTTCACTGTCGAAGTGCCATTCCTCGGGAGGGTACGCATCCTGGTCAGGATACCTTACAGGTATGAACTTGAACGGACGAGCATGCTGTCGTGCCCGCGGGTTGGGTTCTGCTATTAGATAAACGCCCAAATCCCTACGAGCGTTGCCATTGTTGCCCATGTCAGCGATGTATAGAAAATCTTCATCGACGGCGATGTCTTCCCAGTCAATGTTAACGGCCGTCTCGATGATTAGCCCTGGCCAAGGATTTTTACCAGCCTCTTCCCGTTCGCCATGGTAAAAACTGCTCATGAAACTGGGAATGATGACCTTCCCTTCACTATCGGCGGCAAACAGACGTGCCCTGTCACCGCTATCGTTGTGCATCCAGTAGACATCAGCGTACCGTCGGCTCTTAGCCAGCCCACTCATTTCTGATATGGCTTCGAACTCGATATTAGTGACTTTTTGGATTCGCCCAGATTGGGGGAAAACGGGATTAGTAATAAGTACAATTGCAAATAAACCGAACAATAACGTCGTGGTTATATCAACTAATTTTGTACGCTGCTTCGTCGCTAGTGCCCGTTTATTCATTTCTGAATGTCTATCCTTCGCTCTTGGCTCAAGCGATTTGTTCTTTAAAACCTGAGAGGGTATAGGCCTGCTTTGATGGCTGCTTGCTTAATAGATCCGCCAATTCAATGAGACTCTTTAAATTATGTGCCGCCTTGAAGTCATCAACATAGGGTAGCATGGCACGAATACCTTTGGCCTTGGGTTCAAAACTCTCAAAGCGCAAAAGCGGATTCAACCAGACCAGGCGTCGGGATGATTTGGTTAATCGATCCATTTCTTTCTTCAAGCCGTCGGCTTCATCCCTGTCCAGCCCATCGGAGATAATGAGAGTAATAGCGCCCTGCGTCAAAACGCGCCGTGACCAATAATTGTTAAACTCTTTAAGACAGGCGCCTATACGGGTCCCACCTGACCAGTCTTTCACCCCCACTGCGGCTTTGTCTAAAGCCACATCCACATCTCGATGTTTTAGATACCTCGAGATGTTGGTCAGTCGAGTGCCAAATACGAAACAGTGTACTCTCTGGCGGTCATTGGTCATGGCATGCATGAAGTGCAAGAACATGCGCGAATACTGGTTCATAGAACCAGAGATATCACAGAGAATAACTAGTGGGGGCGGACGCCGTTTTGGCTTCTTGAGCTTAAGCGGGACCAAATCCGGTGAGCGCAACGCTGCGCGCAAAGTCGCTCGCATATCAATTTGTGTTCCTTGTGCAGCTCGTTTAAACCGTCGTGTTGGCAAATCCATTACTGGCAATCGTAATTGGGCAATGGCCTGCTTGGCCACAGCGATTTCTTCAGCTGACATCTTCTCGAAATCTTTCTCCTGCAGCACTTCCTTTTCTGAGAAAGTAAAGCTGGCATCAAATTCCACTTTACTGGAGGCAGCCTCGGAATTACTAGCCGAGCTTCCATTGCTCATTGCTTCGCTTAGGCGGCGACTCATTTCCTCCAGCTCCTCTTCCTGTTCTATTTTTATTGTGGGCAACATGGCACCCATCAATCGTTCCATGATATGAGGATTACGCCAAAATATATGAAAGGCTTGATTGAATAATTCGCGTTGATCGTTCCGATTTACAAACTGGGAGAACAGGCACCAATAGAGATCTTCCTGTTCACCAATGCCCACCAGCCTTACGGCGCTAATAGCATCCAGCACTTTGCCCGGCCCAACCGGTAACCCCGCTGAACGCAGCAAGCGTGCAAAATACATGATATTTTCTGCAATACGACCTTGATTGCCGGAAGGGGCTTGCATTGGACTATACGTTCGCCAGTTCTAGCTTGACCTGTTCGAGCAATTGCGCGGCCTCGCTGCCGCGGATTCTGGCAATATCGTCCTGGTACTTCAGTAACGCCCCTAGAGTGTTATCAATAGCGTCACTGTCGAGTACTACTTTATCTAACTGGGTAAGCGCATCTGCCCAGTCCAGGGTTTCAGCCACACCCGGAGACTTGAATAAATCCTGCTCTCTCAGGCGCTGAACGAACGCCACCACCTGTTGCGAGAGTTTGGTATCGATACCAGGCAACTTTGCGTTGACTATCTGTAGTTCTCGTTCTGCACTAGGGTAGTCCACCCAATGATAAAGACAACGGCGCTTTAACGCGTCATGAATTTCCCGGGTACGGTTGGAAGTAATAATCACTATAGGTGGCTGCGTAGCCTTTATAGTTCCTATTTCAGGAATAGTGATCTGGTAATCTGACAGAATTTCTAAAAGATAGGCTTCGAAAGGTTCATCAGTGCGGTCTAGCTCATCTATCAAAAGTACCGAAGGACCATTTTCGTTACCGCGCAGTGCTTGCAATAGCGGTCGCTCGATAAGAAAGTCACTGGAGAACACATCGCTCGACAAGCCTTGTTTATCCACGTCTCCAGCCGCCTCTGTCAGGCGAATTTCGATCATCTGCCGGGAGTAGTTCCATTCATAGACAGCAGAGGCAATATCAAGTCCTTCGTAACATTGCAATCGCACCAACCTGCAACCTAGGGCCGCGGAGATTACCTTGGCAATTTCAGTCTTGCCCACGCCGGCCTCGCCTTCAAGGAAAAGAGGCCGTCCCATCTTTAGAGCCAAGAACAAAGTGGTAGCCAGGGATCGGTCCGCAACATAGTTCTCCCGACTCAACAGAGCTAGGGTGTCGTCGATATTGTCTGGCAGCGCTAAGGACATTCAGTTTACACGCAGGCTTCCACAGCACGTTTAGCCATCACCTTTACCAGGTGGGCCCGGTACTCAGCACTGGCATGAATATCCGAATTCATTTTTTCAACTGGGATTTCCACTCCTTCGATGGCTTCCCCCGAGAAATCTGCGTTAAGCGGCTCTTCTAACTTCATACCGCGGTGCGCACACGGCGTAGCACCGGTAATACCGACCCGGACCGAATCACCAGCTTTAGCGACAAACACTCCGACAATGGCATAGCGAGAGGCCGGGTTTTCAAATTTCATATAAGCCGCCGCATCTGGTTTCGAAAACATCACTGCAGTAATTATTTCATCCTCTTCCAGAGCAGTTTCGAACATACCTGTGAAAAACTCATTGCCGGGAATTTCCCGCTTACTAGTTTTTACAACAGCATCCAGGGCAATGACTGCTGCCGGATAATCCGCCGCCGGATCATTATTAGCGATGGAACCACCAATAGTACCGCGGTTGCGCACTGCCGGGTCGCCGATGTTACCCGCCAGTTTTGCCAAGGCTGGAATCGTATTCTGGACTTCTGACGATGCGGCAACTGCAGCGTGAGTAGTCATGGCGCCAATTATCACTGTATCGCCATCGACATTGATACCATTGAGCTCGGTGATGCCACCGAGATCGATGAGATCACTGGGACTGGCCAGTCGATGTTTCATGGTTGGCAACATAGTGTGACCACCAGCAATGAATTTGCCGTCTTCTGCGTTCTGGATAGCGGCAACTGCTTCCGCCACACTGCTTACTTTTTGATAGGAAAAATCGTACATAGGTAAATCCTCAGAATTCTTTTGTAGTCAAACGGCAGACTGAGCAGCTCTCCAGACATTTTCCGGTGTGGCTGGCATATCAATATGCTTAATGTTCAGAGCATTCGTAATCGCATTGATGACTGCGGGAGGTGCCCCGATAGCTCCGGCCTCTCCGCACCCTTTAACTCCCAGTGGGTTGTGTGGTGGATTGGTGGGCGCATAGTCCACATCGAAGTTGGGTACATCATCAGCTCTCGGCATGGCATAGTCCATATAGGAAGCCGTGATCAATTGCCCGTCACTATCGTAGCGACACCCTTCTAACAAAGCCTGTCCGATACCGTGAACAATGCCTCCATGTACCTGACCTTCGACGATCATCGGGTTAATAAGTTTGCCGAAGTCATCAACAGCGGAATATTTCACGATCTCCACTTCACCTGTTTCCAGGTCCACTTCTACTTCGCAGATGTGTGTGCCAGCTGGGAAAGAAAAATTCAAAGGATCAAAGAAGGCGTTTTCGTCAAATCCTGGTTCTAAGTCTTCCGGATAACTGTGAGGAACATAAGCGTTAAAGGCGACTTCTCCGATGGACATAGCCTTATCTGTTCCAGCCACCGTGTAGTTACCATCGGCAAACTCGATATCACCTTCTGCAGCTTCTAGTGCATGGGCAGCAATCTTTTTACCTTTTACGATCAATTTCTCGCAAGCCTTTGCGATGGCAACACCACCAACAGCCAGTGACCGGGATCCATAGGTACCCATACCGAACTGGGTCTTAGCTGTATCGCCATGAATTACTTCAATGTCTTCGAACGGCACGCCAAGTTGTTCAGTAACCAATTGGGCGAAGGTAGTCTCATGCCCCTGGCCATGTGAGTGGGTGCCGGTAAACACCTGCACGTTACCGGTAGGATTGAAGCGCACTTGAGCACTTTCCCACAGGCCAACGCCGGCCCCTAGCTGACCTACTGCGGCAGATGGAGCAATTCCGCAGGCCTCCACATATGAGGAAAGCCCGATACCTCGACGCTTGCCTCGGGACTTTGCTTCTTCGGCTCGAACCGGAAACCCTTCGTAATCCGCCAGGGCCAGCGCCTTATCAAGCGCGGCCTCATAATCCCCACTGTCATAGCACTGCACTACCGGGGTCTGGTACGGAAAGGCTTCGACTGGAATAAAGTTTCTTCGCCGTATTTCAGCGGGATCCAGTCCTAAATCAGTGGCACAGATATCTACCAGGCGCTCCAGCAAGAAAGTCGCTTCCGGTCTGCCAGCTCCTCGACTGGCATCTACTGGAGAAGTGTTTGTGAAAACCGCTTTCACTTCTGAATAAATGAGCGGTGTGGTGTACTGGCCTGCGAGTAAAAACGCGTAAAGATAACTAGGAACCATTGTACTGAAGGTTGACAAATAAGCTCCAAGATTGGCCTTAGTGTACACACGCAAGGCCAGGAACTTGCCGTTCTCATCGATGGCCATCTCGGCGGTGGATACATGGTCGCGGCCATGGGCATCGGATAGGAAAGCCTCGGTGCGATCGGCTGTCCATTTAACCGGCCTGTTAACCTTGCGACAAGCCCAGCCCACCACTAATTCTTCTGCATAAATGAAAATTTTCGCCCCAAAGCCACCTCCAACATCGGGTCCAACCACCCGTAACTTATGTTCTGGCGCAAGTTGGTTGAAAGCGGAGAGCACTAAGCGATGTACATGGGGATTCTGAGTAGTCAAATGCAGCGTGATTTCTTCGGTACCGGAATTGTATTCAGCAATAGCTGCTCGGGGTTCCATTGGATTGGTCACCATGCGGTTATTTACCAGTTCCAAGGTAGATACCTTATGAGCTCCTTCGAAAGCTGCATCCACAGCAGTTTTGTCGCCAAAGGGCCAATTGAAACAAACATTATTTGGGGCAATATCATGGATCTGTTGCTGCCCGTCATCCGCTGCTCGCGAAGTTTCAGTCACTGCTGGTAAAACGCCGTAATCAACTTCTACTTTCTCAGAAGCATCCCGCGCCTGAGCCAGCGTTTCTGCGATCACTACGGCTACATGGTCACCCACGTAGTTGACCTTCCCCTGAGCGAGTGCAGAATGCACGGGCGCGCGATGTGGGTCACCATCATCGCTAGTAACAGTAACACCACATATCAGAGGCCCAATCCCATCAGCTGCAAGATCGTCACCGGTAAAGATGGCAATCACACCATCGGAGGCGGCTGCATCCGAAGTATCAATACTGTTAATAGTAGCGTGAGCATGAGGAGAGCGAACAAATACCGCGTGGGTCTGTCCTGCCAGGTTAATGTCATCGGTGTAGTTGCCTTTACCGATCAGGAAACGACTATCTTCTTTGCGACGCACACTGACGCCTACTCCGTTTTCTGTCATTTCGTTAGCCTCCCATATTCTTGGCGCCAGCCTGCACGGCTTTCACAATATTGTGGTATCCAGTACAGCGGCAAATATTGCCCACCAGTTCTTTGCGCACGGTCGGCTCGTCTACATCACTGCCATTGCGATTAACGATGTCGACGGCGCTCATCACCATACCAGGCGTGCAGAACCCACATTGCAACCCATGATTATCCATGAAGGCCTGTTGCATCGGATGCAGTTCGCCGTTATTGGCCAGCCCCTCAATGGTTATTATTTCCGCACCGTCAGCCTGAGCGGCCAAAATAGTGCAAGATTTAACGGATACACCGTTCACGAGCACAACACAAGCACCGCACTGGCTAGTATCGCAACCCACGTGGGTACCGGTGAGCCGGAGATTCTCTCTCAAAAACTGAACGAGTAGCGTACGGTTTTCTATTTCACCGCTTACAGGTTTGCCATTGACGTTCATATTAACGGTCAGCATGGTCTATCTCCCATTTTTATCTTTTTAATTATCACTGCTAATTAGAGTGGATTTCGCAAGTAGGGCTTGCCAGTTTCAGAGATTGTGTGGGCGACGTCAAGCGAATGTAAACAAGACAGCGGCCCCAGCTAGGACTATTCCAATAATCCACACCCAGGTAGGCAACCCAACGATTTCTTGTGATGCTGAGGAGTCAGTGGTAACAGTTTGATCAGGGCCCTGGGTCCCGTCAGCAACGATCTCAATGAAGTTACCAAAGAACTCGTCAGCTATTTTCCTGGCTGCGCCATCAATCAGGCGGCCACCAAGTTGAGCCAGCTTGCCTCCAACATTGGCTTTGACACTATAGGAAAGCATGGTAGCACCATCGTCTTCAGCAAGTTTCACCGTGGCAGATCCTCTGGCAAATCCAGCGGCTCCCCCATGCCCTTCACCATTGATCGTGTAACCGTTAGGGGCATCGATATCAGTCAGATTGACTTTGAATGTGAACCTGGCTTTGACCGGTCCAACCTTGGCAGTGATTTTTGCTTGAAAAGTGTTTTCACCAGTCGCCTCGAAACTCTCGCAGCCTGGCATTGAAGCTTTTAATACTTCTGTATCGTTAAGCGCTTTCCATATTTTTTCTGTATTAGCTTCAATACGTTTGTTAGAAGTCATTTCCATAACAGATATTCCTTGGTATTTCCGGTGTGCTTCTGCCTTAAACTAGTCCGGTTACCAACCAACGGCTTGGCCGTCTTTACGATGGTCTGATCCGGCACGATAGATGCCATTTACCGGGTGATCTTGTGCAATGCTCTCGGGAGTGAAAATCGGCTCAGGTAACGATAAATCCTTGGTAAACATAATACCCTGGTAACCACCAACACTGCCGCCGTTGACGGGGCGAACAGAATGTCCTTTCGCTTCCAGAGCCTTACCAACGAGGTTATAGAGGCCTTGCTCCAGTGACAGGACGTTGCTGTTCTGGCTATGGGTGAAACGCGCCACATCAGTAGTCATCTGAACATTCATTCCATGATCAATCAAATTCACCATATGTTGGGCATGGGTCTCCGGTTGCACAGCTCCGCCCATGTTACCAAAAGTCATTAAAGGCTCACCATTTTGCATTACGAACCCGGCTATGATGGTATGAAACGGCCTCTTACGCGGAGCTACCACGTTGGGGCTATCCGGATCCACTGAGAAAGCCACTCCCCGGTTATGCAAAACCATCCCATAGGGTGGAATGGCTGAGCCACTGCCGTATACTGAAAAAACACTGTGGATCAAGGAGACCATGTTCCCCCAGCGGTCTGCCGTAGTAAGATAAATAGTACCGCCATCTAATCCACCTTTCACCGAAGGCTCTGAAGCCTTGTCCATGTCAATACGGTCACACAAGCTGGCAGCGTAGTTTTTGTTGAGAAGCTCCGTAACTGGCACGGCGCTGAACAATGGATCCCCGTTGTACGCTTGCAGGTCTGAATAAGCCAGTTTCTTCGCTTCCACCATAAAATGCCAATAGTCAGGATTGGAAGGGCCGAGAGCTGCCAGGTTTACACCATGCTCAGGCGCACACACTTCCAGAATATTTAGCATCTCTAAAGCAGCAAAGCCCTGACCCGGCGGTGGTAATTGATAGATATCGTAGCCATGATAGTTGGTGTTAATGGGTTCAACCCATTCCGATTCGAACTCCGCAAGGTCAGCGTGGGTCATCACGCCTCCTTCACTCTGTACTTTCGCGACAATTGCGTCTGCAATAGCTCCCTTATAAAAAGCATCACGGCCTTCTTCCTGCATTAACCGAAGCGCGTCGGCGAGGTCAGGGTTTCGGATGATGCTGTAGAGATGCGGCGCTTTTCCGTCTTCCAGGAAAACCTCAGCGGAATAATCATCTTGTCTAAGCCTTTGTTCAGCACTGACGATGTCGCGATGACGACGCTCTCCCTGCCCCCAACCCTCATCGGCGATCCGCGCTGCTCTTTCAAAGGTTTCCTTAAACCCCATGGTGCCAAAACGATTCAACATTGCATCGTAACCTGAGATCGCACCAGGGACGGTCGCTGCATTCACTCCCGTGACCGGCACCCGATCCAGCCCCAATTCTTTTTTGAAAAACTCAGGCGTCCATCGGGCTGGAGCCCAACCTGCCGAGTTCAGTGCGTAGAGTTTCTTTTCTGCAGCTATGTAAACAAGCGCAAACAGGTCACCGGCAATACCGGTGTCATTTTGCGAAGTTACATCCAGTACCGAACCTGCGGCCACTGCTGCATCGATTGCGTTACCGCCCTGCTGCAGAATTTCTAGACCTGCCTGCGCGGCTAAACTGTCGCTAGTTGCTACAACTCCATGGCGGGCTATCACCTCCGACCGGCCTTGGTTCAGCCAGCCTTGTGCCCGGGAACCGGGGGCTGCCACAATATTGGATGACGGTGCCGGCGCCTCTTCGGAAGGTATACCGAAAGGGTTTTGTGATTGGGCAGACAAAAAGGTCGAGGCCATAATGTTGATCCACAGGGTAAAAGTTAGTAAATATCTCATAATCTGTCCGTTTATCTTAGTGCTCTGCCGCTAAATGTTGTGCAAGTAAATCTTTTCCGTAGTCATTGCCATTCGGTGTTCTAACAACGGTATGGATGTGATCCCTGGATGGAACACCTGGAGTGTTTTTCTGAAGGGTTCCAACCGGTCCTTGATGATCAAATTCAACCAAGATGACTGGACTTTGAATACGATAGTAAAAAATTGCATCGTCCGCATCCGACCCTACCCATGCAAAGTACGTGTCATCTATGTGCTGGCCAATCTCATCCATGGTAATTTCGGCATGGGGTTCTCTCAAAGCCCCGACGTAGGAACGAATTACTTTCAGTAGTTTCAGTTTTTGCGAGCTGTCCATTTCCGATCCAGCTAACCCTTGATAATCCAGCGTCAGGTTATCCTGGTTAGCTGCAGCTATTTGGTTGTTGCGTACCTTGTCTGGGCTAAGAACTACTTTCGCCAGCTGTGAGTTATTCATGGACTGTATTAGTTCAAGTCCAAGGTTTTGTTCTTCTTGAAGAATGGTGTTTCCCGCATAACGACCGTATTCTGTGACAACTGGCTCTCCCCCCCAAAATGCTGGCGTCATGACTACCTGGTCACCAAGTACAAAATAGTTAATTACCAGATGGTGGCCATCCAATTGAAAACCCCAAGGATCGGCTTCAGAAGGAATACCCATGATGGTCAGATAGTATTTTTCCTCACCGTATCGAATAGAATCGCCATTCAATTCGAACAGCCTCTGCTCAGTGCGCATAATGCTGCGTGTTTGTTCCACTCCCTCTGCACTTAAGGCTTCTTCCAATAATGCCCACGCAGCCACTTTCTGATCACCAGACATCTCCTCCAGGCTAATCCCCCACCGGGGAAATATGCCTACATCGACATTGGACCAGTGGCGCCACTCTGGATCATTGATTGCGAAGTGGCTTCGACTGAGCTCAGCAGTATTCAAGGTGGCAAGAAAGCGATCAGCCGCTTCTCGAACTGGTCGAGACGATACTCCAGTTTCTTTGATAGGAAAAAGCCCCTCGATTATTCCATCCGATGTAGCCAAACCCCGAAAGGGCTGACCTATAGCGTCTGCTGCTCCACGGGTGAAATTCCCTTTCTGATTGAGCAAGCCCGATGGGTAACGTGCTTGCGACAATACAGTTGTGCTGATAAATAAAATTAAGCTCGCAGCTATAATTGTTAAGGTGGCAGAATTATTTAGCTTTCGCATGATGAACTCTTTTGTTGGAATGTAATGAACCATCAGAGGCTAACTGCTTCTGCAGGGCGGCGCAAGCCGTGAAACTCCTACTCTGCCATTACCGCCGCTAGGCGTTCCGGATCCCGCCAGATACCTCCACGCAAGCGGCCGATGTAGACTACCGCGATGACAAAAATCATCGCGACAAAGGTGAGCCACGACACCTTCGGCCCCAACTCAAACACCAAAATTATAAAATACTGCGCTACCAGCATGAGCCAGTGTAACGATACCGATGCCACTAGTAACCAGCGGGTATCACCGGCACCGCGCAACACTCCTCCAGAAACTATGATGATGGCATCAGCAACAGCATAGCTGGACAGCCCAACCATCATGAAAGCAGCTAGCTCACGTATCTCTGAAAAATCACCTTGTGGCGGCGCGAACACTTCTACAAGCGGATAGCGGAAGCTGATATAAATGATTGCCAGAATCACAGAATAGGTAATACCCATTATAAATCCAGCAGACATAACTTCTGAGGTCCGTCGCAAGTCTCTGGCGCCGACAAAGCGTCCAATCAGACTTATTACCCCAATGTTAAGACCAATCATTGGAACGAAAGATAGGATATCCCAATTAAAGACGATCGCTGCCGCCGCACCTTGCGCTACACCATAGGACTGGAACATCAAAAGGAAGAGGTTGAAAGCCGCAACGTTAAGAAAAAGCTCCATGCCTGACGGAAACCCAAGTCGAAGAAAGCGGCGCAGAATGCCCCAATCGAGATGAAAAGATTCCATCACGCGAAATTTTTCCCGGTGTTCCTTTGCCAGATAGAAAGAAACAAATGCAAGAAAACCCAAGATCGTCGCAACGATAGTGCTGACACCTGCCCCGACAATGCCCAAGGCTGGAAACCCGAGCTTACCAAACACCATGACATAGCTCAGTGGCACATTGATGATAAGTCCGAATACGTCACAGATCATTACCACGTGGGTGCGCGCGATTCCAGCAAAGTAAGAAGAGAGACAAATCTTGGCCAGTGTGACCACTATACCCAACATCAATATGGTGTAATAAGTACGTTCCAGTTCCACTTGGCGAGAATCGTGCCCCATGTTTTCGAAAATGCCGGAAACAAAATAGGTGATAACCACTAACGCGGGAATACTCATCATTGCCATGATGAATCCTTGGGTAACTACTTTAGGACATTTCTCCGGCTCACCCGCACCGAGGTATTGTGCTGCCATGGCATTACCATAGGACAGTAATCCAGAAAAAAAACAGAATGAGAAAAAACAGGCAACACCGCCGCCCAGTGCTGCAGCCATGTGAGTGGGATCGATCTGTGACATGAAGTAACGATCAGTGAAGATCATCACCGCGAAAGCGCCTTGGGATACCACCATCGGCAACGCGATCTTCAACAACTCGCGCATTGTATCTTTGTTAAAGTGCAATCGTTCTAGCATTATTGTGACTACGTAATGACCGTGGCAATTAGATCGCGCCAGGAAAAATCGTGAAATGACTTGCTTCAACAATTAATCTAATCGCAGAAACCAAAAAGCCTTTAGCGAGATGCGAAAGAAGTAACTACCTTCGGCTGAAGCCGGCGTGCATAGTACGTGATTGACCTATTCAAGACAACTTAATCCAGGCTATTTCTCTTGCTTTTTTGTTAGGAATGCCTGGCGCTGTTTTTTGAAATCTTCGGTTAAAGCAGTAAGTGTAAATTGGTCACCGTCAGCATGCATTACACCAGCACTGTTAGCTAATTGAATTGCATTGAGCCCGCGCTTGATCATCTGAGCGGCAATGGGTGGTCGAGTGGCATAATATTTCGCTAACTCGCCGACTCGTTCTTCCAACACCTCTCGCTCCACCACCTCGTCAAGAAATCCCCAATTTAAAAGATCTCCTGCCAGTTCAAGCTCTCCTCCGATCACCATACGTTTGGCTTTCGCCGGACCCACAAGGTTGTAACACAGTGGCAAGGCTCCCCAACTGAGGTTCATGCCAAGCTTTACTTCCGGATAACCGATGATGCAGTCAGCACTGCCGATGCGAAAATCACAAGCGCTAACAATACAGGCAGCGCCCCCAGCAGCTGCACCATGCACGGCAGCGATAGTGATCTGATTTATATTGAGGACACTCTCGATCAGCTCTCTACCAAGTTGAGTTCTGCGGTATGATTGATTCAAATCTTTTTCGTCGATTTGCTGTTGCCTAACAGGATCCTTTAGATCTGCACCAACAGAAAAGTGCGCTCCTTCGCCGCGAAAGACAATTACACGAGTATCAGTATCGTATTTGTAAGAATTACATGCCGCGATAATTTCTTGCATCAATTCCACGCTCAAAGCATTGCCACTTTCAGGCCGGTTAAAGCTTAAGCTTGCTATACCATCATCGCTTGCATTCGTTAACAGTTTGTAACCCATGATTAAGAGATTAAGCGGCCCGTAATCGCCATTGCTGTTTGTTCTTATAGGTCAGGCTGCGCCACAGCCATTCGGCCGGACCAAATCTAAAATAGCGTAACCAGATTGGACTAACGATTAACTGAAACAACCATACTCCGAGGACTACGTAATAGATCTGGAAACGGTCTAGTTCACCCAACAAATTAAAACCCCACCCCATGAAAATCGCATTACAGATGAGCGATTGGGAAAGGTAATTGGTCAGCGCCATCTGTCCCACAGACGCAAGAGCCGAGCGCAATAAATGCAAAATGCCTGATTTGCATACCATCATTATCAACCCGATGTAGCCTATAGCAACAAGCAGCCGACCGAGATCATAAGTTGGCCTGCTCGCTGCTTCCCAGTAAATCTGAAAGCCGCTACTCACAAAGGCATTCACTTCGAAATAGTTGATAGGCAACCCAGTGCCAAATCCGATCACAAACATTCCCAGGTAAAACTTCATACTGCGGCTGGCATTGAAAATACCCCATTTCATGAAGGCCATTCCTAGCAACATCATTGCCAAGGCATCCCAAAGACCACTGGCTACTAATCCCACGGTCTGGATTATTAGATTAAAGAGAACCAGGAACTGAAAAGTTTCGATGTAGCCACCCTTTCTTATCTGAAGATCCTGTTCTGCCAGTTCAGGTGTAAAAAACTGTTGATCAAGAAAAGTATCCCATTCCGCTATAGTCTGTTGTTGCTCTTGATTCAATTCTGTAGAGGCAGGAAGCGCTTCGATTTCCAGTACTTCCCCATGCAGTTCTCTGGGGTACATCTGCGAAGCTGTATGCAGGATAGCGAGAAAGGCGAAGATAATTCCGGAAACCAGTGCCAACTTTTTTGCTGAGTAATGCCGAAACACATAGAGCAGTAGGCCTGCAACCCCATACGTGAAAAGTATATCCCCTGGCCAAACCAGAATGTAAGCATTGAAAACCCCTATCAGAATCAGTAGCACGGTACGTCTAAAATACAGTCCACGCACCAGATCCTCATTGGCATCAGGTTTAGTAATGAATAAAAGAAATCCGGCACCGAACAACATAGAGAAAATGCCGCGCATACTGCCCTCGACAAAGATATCCATGGCGATGTAGGTGCTGAGATTGATACCCTCGAGATTACTATCGAAAACTGGATTGAAATAAGACGCGTAAGGAAGACCAAACGCGATGATGTTCATCAATAGGATTCCAAGCAGGGCCACTCCGCGAAGCGTATCGATGGATCTGATGCGGACTTTGCGAGTAACCGGCGAAGCAGTAGCTGCTGTCTCGGACGCCGGGTCTGCTGTGTAGGTTGATTCGACCATCTACCGGCGAGGATAGAGTCTTCAGGCTTAAGTATCAACTTACCTTTCACTGTTTTCAGTTACAGCCCTCTCGGATTCACTAATTCTGCATGAGTGTGCTAGTTTATTCTGTTACGCACCATACTAACGGACTCGCCCGACGGCATAATAATGAAACAACCAGTCTTATCTGCAGCCTTAGTCTTTCTCGTAGCTTGCTCTCAGGATGAATTTCCGCAAGACGCCAGTTTGAATACAGACTGGGATACCTACTTGGGAGATCCCGGCCGTAGCCACTACTCCGAACTGTCCCAAATCACCCGCGAGAATGTCAGCGAATTAGAGCTAGCCTGGTCCTACAACTCAGGTGAATTGCGCGAAGGGAACTCAACCATGTACACAAGCCCATTGATAGTGGATGGCATCTTGTACGGACTATCTCCAAAACTGGTCGCCTTTGCTCTTAATGCGGCAACCGGTGAAGAACGATGGCGTTATGATCCCGGCGGACAAGGTGCTGCCCAACGTGGTTTGATGTGGTGGGAAGGAAATGGAGAAACTCGCCTCTTCTATGTAGCTGGCAGGGAATTAATTGCTCTCGATCCGCTAACAGGACAACCGATCACAGCTTTTGGGATCAATGGCCGGTTGGATCTCACACCGACGGAGAAAACGGGACCACTGTTCACTAGCGTCCCTGGCATCGTATTCGAGGACAAATTGATCATGGGCTTTTCCACTAGCGAAAGCTCCACCTCCCATGCAGGCATGATCCGGGCATTTAGCGTACTTGATGGCACGGAAATTTGGCGTTTTAACAGTTTACCTCTCACCGCCGGACTTGGTTCGGAAACCTGGGAAGAAGGTTCGCTAACTCTCGCCGGCGGGGCTAACAATTGGACTGGAATGACCCTGGATGAAGAGCGCGCTATGTTGTTCGTGCCAACGGGATCTGCCACACCGGATTTCTACGGTGCTTCCCGCTCCGGTGACAATCTATTTGCCAACAGTCTGATCGCTTTGGACGCCCATACTGGGGCGTATCGCTGGCATTATCAAACTGTTAGACATGATTTATGGGACAGAGATCTGCCTTCTCCACCAACCCTGGTCCAACTCGAACGGAATGGTGTTTTGATTGACGGTGTTGCGGTGACTACCAAGTCTGGGCACCTTTTCCTGTTCAATCGGGACACCGGCGAATCACTTTATGAAGTCTACGAAGTCGAAGCTCTTCCGAGTGCCTTGCCTGGTGAAGAGGCTGCGCCAACGCAACCTGTATCTTCAGTGGCCTTCACCCGTCAAGAATTCGACATGACCACACGCAACCAGGAAGCCATTGATCATGTCACAAGCGTAATTGCGCCGCTAGATCAGCGTCCTTGGGCACCCCCTACACTAAATGGGATTTTGTTTTATCCAGCCTTTGATGGTGGCGCTGAATGGGGCGGTTCCGCTTACGACCCTGAAGGGAACAAATTAATTCTCAATGCACAAGAAATCGGAGGCATCATCCGTTTGTATGAGATCCCCGTAGGTTTCAGCAACCAAGGCGTCTATGCAGAGAATTGCGGTGACTGTCACGGGCAAGACCTGGCTGGAACCGACATTGGGCCAAGTCTTATCGATATAGCAGATCAACTAACTACTGCAGAAATACGGGCGATTTTAGAATCGGGCCGCGGTCGCATGCCAGCCTTCGAAACCTTGAGTCAGATAGAAATAAACGCTATCAATTCCTATCTGCGTAACCCAAATCAAGACGAGGCCAACGAACCAAGTACAGAAATAGATTATGCTTTCGCAGGCTACATTCGAGTCCGCGACCACGAAGATCTTCCAGGGAACTCTCCTCCATGGGGAACTCTTAATTCTATTGACCTCGCCACAGGAGAAATTGACTGGCAAATAAATTTTGGTAACTATCCTAGTCATCCAAATTTGAATTACGGCGCAGAGAGCTATGGAGGTCCGGTGGTGACCGCGTCAGGTCTAATCTTTATTGCAGCGACACCCGATCGTAAATTTCGAGTTTATGGTACACAAGATGCTTCGTTATTATGGGAGTATGAATTACCCGCTGCTGGTTTTTCTACACCGGCCATGTACAGTATCGATGGTCAGCAATTCGTAGTAATCGCAGCCGGAGGCGGAAGAATGGGTCCTCCGTCTGGATCAGAGTACCTGGCCTTTAGTTTGCGACAATAACCAAGGGTTAACTGTTATGAATCTAAAAATTATAATCATGAATACAATGACAGCTTTTGTCTGGACTTGCCTGTTCTCCGTTACCACCATGGCTCAAACGAGTGGTCCAGAAAGCGGCTCATTAGTGATCGTCGGTGGTGGCATGCAAGACTTGGGTATTCTGGTTCGCTTTGGCGAGCTGGCAGGTGGCCTAGACGCTCCTATCGTAGTGATACCCACCGCTGGAGGTGCTGATAATTACGATCAATCTTGGCAAGGTTTACAACAATTCCGAGATGCAGGACTAACCAATATCACACTGCTTCATACCTACGATCCTGCTGTCGCTGACACCGATGCTTTTGCAGGCGCTATTCAACAGGCTCAAGGCGTTTGGTTCACCGGTGGGCGTCAATGGCAGTTAGCTGACGCTTACATGAATACCAAAGTTCATGAGGCTCTTTGGGATCTGTTGAATAGAGACGGTGTAATTGGGGGCTCATCCGCAGGTGCGACAATTCTCGGGTCTTATCTAGCGAGAGGAGATACCAGTGGCAACACCATTATGATGGGTGACCATGAAGAGGGACTAGGTTTCATCGAGAATGTTGCCATCGACCAGCACCTTCTAAGGCGTAATCGACACTTCGATCTTATTGAGATTATCGAGGAAAAACCGGAACTACTAGGTATCGGCCTCGATGAAAATACAGCTATCATCGTGCAGAACAATAAATTCGAAGTGATTGGACAAAGTTATGTTGCCATCTTCGATCATAACCGCATGCTGGATTCCGGCGGCAAGTTCTACTTCCTAAGAATCGGAGATCAATATGACTTGCTGTCACGACAAGCCCTAAGGACACAGACGGCTGAGCAGCCTATAGAAAGAGTGGTCGAAAAAACCTGGTAGCCCAGCCTGAAGCACGAAAGAGCGGCGCTACCCCAGTGAATGTCTTTTTATCTAGCTATAAACTTGCGTTTTAACGGCTCCAACTAGGAAGCCACGTGTCATCCTCTACACCGGTAGCCTCTTGCTTGCGTGCACCGCTTAACATCAGCGGCATCGCATAATTGGCTTCGTGACAAGCATATTCATAAAGGTCGGCATCAGTGAGCTGCAACTCCACCACCGCAGTAAACTTGTCTTCGAACATCTCTAAATCATCGACCGTCCACTCGTACTCCAGCCTATTTTCATCGAGGCGAGTGAATCGTTCAGTTAGAGTCATACTCTCTCCAGTGCCACTAAATCGGCTCAGGTGAGTAAAGTTAGTAGTAGTTACCACAAAAGTATCGCCGTCCCACTGGCCGCGAGAATCACCCTTCCACAATTGCATAGATGCGGGTAGAGCTTGCCCACCACTGGTGGGAATTACACGATGATCATTCACCATCTCCGTCTGGATCATCACGTAATTTTCAGTCTGAATTAACTTCATCATGTTGTTATAAGCACCGGAGCGCATGGGGGGGCCTGCATTGAAACCAAGAATACAACGGTCATAGAGATTCCGGTCTTCCGGCCCATGAGGTGAACGGCTCTGCAGAACCCTAAAATAGGCTGAGGCTTCTCGACCACGTTCGGTCATCGCTGGCATCCGTCCATTCTCAGGGTAAATTAACTGAGAAGTACGCATGGTTGTCGTCATGGTAGTGCCCTGATCTAGGTAGAATTGGTTGTACCCAACATCAAGATCCTGTTGATCATATTCCCCATCAAATTCTGCACTGGCTCTTGCTTCCCTTCCAACACGTACCGCCGCTTCGTAGTCTTCAACTTCTTCTGGGGTGAGAAATTCCTTGTCGGCGAAGGCTGCCGGCCGCTGAAAAGGCGTCACAGTGCGGAAGTCCCAATTCCCCTGAAGACTGGGTTTTCCCCAAGCCTTCATCGGCACATCTGCCTGTACCAATGAGTAAACAATTAGTAAGGCCATTGAAACAATGAGTGAGGCTGATTTTTTCATCTCTAATTCCTCGTTATTGATCTATGGGTTCTTCTATAAGATCGACACGCAGAGTCCCATCCAAATTCTTCGATCCATCGTACCCTCTTCGTAAATGGTCATACAAGAGATCTTCTCCAAATTCGACGCATTTAAATTCAAGGATGCGCGCATTCTCTTCAAGCCGTCGATACAGTGGCATGCGGATAGTCCAAGGTCGGCTGAACACTTCCGAGTCTGTAATAGTCGCCTCATACTGAATATGATTTTCTCCCATCAGGGCGTAGCGCTCTTCAACATGTAACGAGCCACTGTGGTAATTTCCCGCTGCATCGAACCAGGTATCAGGCATTTGGGAAGTGACGTCCACCACTAGAGTATCCTCAACCCATTTCCCTAATGAATAACCCATCCAAGACGGCAATGGCGCTGTTGTGCCCGGCCTATCCATGAAGATACTGCGGCTATTGCCGCCCCACTCGTAGGCAATAAAGATCTCGGTATCTGTCTGCAGGATCTGCAACGGGGCTGGCATATAGGTCAATCTGGGGATGCCGGGTATGTAACACTTGGCGACAGGGTCCAGATTAGCCCAATCTGCCCGGTTAGCATTTCGGATTCCCAAAGCATCTGGCTGGTAAGGAATATCACCACCAATAACCACACTAGTTCCAGCCGGAATACCGCCATGGGCACCAATAACGCTAGTTACCGGCATCTTACTGGCAGTATGGCCTTCTAGATCCCAGCTTGCTGACCCTAAAGCCTGCCAGATGCCGCTGAGATCTGGCGGACCATTTTCGCTCGGTATCATGACAGGTTCAATTACTACAACACCGCTTTCGGAAGGCTCCTGAGAACAGGTCATGAGCATACTCATTACAAGGAACCCAACTGCAATGTGGTTTATTGTGCGGCAGTAACTCATATCTCCCCTCTTTGTTTTTATTTTCACGGCATGCCCTTTTCAATGAGTCTTTGGTCTATAAAACCGGAAGGCTTTTACTCGTCGTTATCGTCCGGAAATCCTTCCGGAGGTGCTCCAACACCGGAAGAACCCATGAAGATATTGCTACCATCAGTAAAGGTTATATCCCGTCCGCTACCTCGGCATTTGGGAATACAATCAGGGTCTTTACTTTGGTACCCCCGCACCAGAATCTCAGTACCAGGTAGCAGAATTTGTTGAGTGAGCCCTGCCCGTAACAAGGTGTTGGGAGTACCCCCCTCGAGCATCCATTCCTGAATAGTATCGTCCTCAATGGTAGCAGTCATATGCAACCACGTATGAGGATTCACCCATTCCATGCGAGTAATAGTTCCACGCAGGCTAATAGGTTTGTCAATATCGAATTCGGAAGAGAATGCGTGGTGGCTCCATGTGTGAGTATTTAGAAGGACCAAAGATCCCACGATCGCAAGGACGGTAAGTAATCGTCTCATCATTATCCTCCCAATAGTTTTACCAGTCACCGAGGAGTTTGCCTTAGCTGGCACCGCATTTCCACTGTATCTCCGACACTATGGATGCACAGGTTACATAGAGAGAGTATATTGTTCAGACTTTAATGAGCTGCAAAACCAATAAAGACATAGCTGGAGGAAATAATGACTGCACTGCACAAGTATTTAGTAGCCCTATTCGCTTCGATTTTGGTTCCAGCTTCTGGTCTGTCACAAGAAGTTATCAATACCGATACCCATCGCCTCGAAGAGGTAGCCGAAGGAGTGTATTTCGCCAGCGGCAACGGGGCGCTCTACACCATGAGCAATGCACTAATCATCGAGCGCGATAACGATGTTGTGGTAGTGGATTCCCATATCACGCCGGCTGCCGGAAGAGCCTTGATGAATTCAATTGAAGTCGTTACTGACAAGCCGATCACTACTCTTATCAATTCCCACTTCCACTATGATCATGCCAATGGGACTCCTGCTTTTGGCCCGAATATCCAAATCATCGGCCATGAATATACCTACAAAAAGCTCACCGAAGAGCCTGCTAACGAGCAGACCTATCGTTCCTCGCTGGTACGTTTCGATAATACAGTGGCCAATTTAGAGGAACGTATCACCAATGCCAGTGGCAGTGAAAGAGCTGAGCTACAAACCCAGCTGGAGTTCTGGCAGGCCCATGTGAGGGCGCAAGACGAAATCGATTTCATTCCCCCTACCGTCTCAATGAGCGACGTCATGACTTTATTTCGAGGAGGTCGAGAGATCCAGATACATTTTCTGGGACGTGCTCATACCGGCGGTGACTTGGCAGTCTTCCTACCACAAGAACGAATAGTATTTACCGGGGATATGATGCTGGGCGGAATTTCATACCTAGGAGACGGTTACGTCGCCGAATGGGCTGATACTCTGCAAGGACTGAAACAACTCGATTTCGATCTAATACTGCCAGGTCATGGGCCCAGCATCGCCGACTTAAACCGCATCGACTACGTGCAAACCTATTACGCTGATCTTACGGAAGAGGTTCGCAGATTGAAGTCTGCTGGGTATAGTGCTGAAGAAGCAGCAGCTCGCGCCGATCTCAGACAACATGCAGACACCTTAGGCGTTGATCAGCTAGGCGCAAATCTGCAGGCGGTACAGCGGATGTATGATCTGATAGACGGTATAGCAGAATAAAAAAGGATAATTCGATGAAAATATCTTTCCTATGCGTATACCTATTGCTTTTGAGTGCGGGACTGTCTAACTGCGATAGCGAAATCGGAGATGAAGAATCAGGCATTATAAATAATGCCGGAACGGTGGACCGGATAGACCCTCGGGTTGATGCCCTAGTGCCCATCAACGCCAATATTCAAAAACTAGCGGGGGGCTTTGCCTTTACAGAGGGCCCCGTTTGGGATCAACGGAATAACCAACTTTACTTCAGCGATCTTAGGAGCAATGCCATTCATACCTGGAGTGATGAAGCCGGGCTCAGCACTTTCCTGCAACCGGTGTTCGAAGGCGATGCCGGTCATCCTTCGGTGGGCTCCAACGGGCTGAATATGGATTCGGAAGGTCGGTTGCTATTAATGGAACACGGCAATCGAGTAGTGTCTCGAATTGAATCTGATGGTAGTCGTGCTGTTTTGGTGGGACGCTATCGTGGTATGCGACTTAACAGTCCGAACGATTCGGCCTGGCACTCAAATGGCTGGCTATATTTCACCGATCCACCATACGGGCTCGCGCTACAGGAAAATGATCCAGCGCGCGAATTGGAATACAACGGCATTTACCGATTGAGTCCCAACGGCGAACTTCAGTTGCTCGAACGCGATCAGACCCGGCCTAATGGCATCGCTTTTTCCCCTGATCAACAGACCCTGTACGTAGCCAACTCCGATGGCGCCAACAAGGTATGGTATGCCTACGACGTATTGAACAGCGGAACTATCAGCAATCGCCGTGTGTTCTACGATGTTAATGATCAAGATACAGACGGAGCAGCTGATGGCATGAAAGTAGACGTGTCTGGCAACATTTTCGCCACCGGACCTGGCGGTGTATGGATATTCGATCCTGAGGGTAATCACCTAGGAACGATCAGGCCTGATGAAGTGCCCGCCAACGTGGCGTGGGGTGATGATGGCTCTACTTTGTATATGACCGCGCGCACAGGCCTGTATAGAATAAGATTAAATACTCGCGGCAATATTCTTTGATAAAATGATAGACTGATAGGCCGACCGTAGATGAAATAATTACAGGTTTGTCCGTATTTTATGTAGGGTATGGAAGTCCGGCTGAAAACACGGTCACTCTGATGTATTTGAATTTGAAGGATGGTGGGCAAGTACATCCAAATTAACTGGAGTAGCTAATGAGCATGAAGTATAAAAAGAAGTTAATGATCGCTGTCGCATTCGGACTAGCAAGCACTGTTTCCTTCGGCCAATCCCTGGACGACATCGTGTTGAATGTGTACAAAGAAGTCACCTGCGGCTGTTGTGTTGGCTGGATTCAGCACATGGATGAGCGAGGTTATTCCTCTAGTGTAATTCACCCTACCGATATCCAGGCAGTCAAAGATGATCTTGGGCTCAAGCCCGAATGGCGCTCCTGCCATACCGCAGTGACTAAGGAAGGCTACATATTCGAAGGTCATATTCCGGAAAAATTTATTGCTCAATTCCTAGTAGCACCTCCACAAGGCGCGCTAGGACTTGCCGTGCCCGGCATGCCAATTGGTGGACCTGGGATGGAAATAGGAAACCGTTTTACACCCTACGATATTCTTTTAATTAAAAAAGACGGTTCTCACGAGGTATTCGCCAGCATTGATAGTGCGGATAAACAGCATTAGGCTTTAGTTCAAGGTACACCATAAGACGCTGGTTTTCCGGTCAAGAATCGCGGCAGCCTGCCAGAGTTTACTTGCTAAATCTCGTTCCGCCGGGCTGCATTGTTAATCATTTCAGCGGCACGGAAAGCCAGGGCCATAATGGTCATTGTTGGCTGACCTCTACCGGAGGTTACCAGCGTGCTTCCATCACACATGAACAAGTTTGGCACATCATGTGAGCGATTATTAGAATCGATTACTGATGTATTAGGGTCATCCCCCATGCGACAGGTACCCAGCAGGTGCGAGCTGCCTTCCTGCCCGGTCTCGGGATAGGTGGCCGCGATCTTAACAGCACCCGCCGCTTCCATAAGCTCTGTACTCTTATTTAAAAACCATCTCATGGTAGCCAGATCATCCTCATGATCCATATAAGTGCATCGAATAGCTGGGCGACCGAACTTGTCTTTGTAGGTAGGGTCAAGTGTCACATTATTTGATCCCTGTGGTAATGAAGTAGTATGACCATTAAACGCCGCTACATGTGAAAATTCGTAGGCTAAATTATTCTTGTAACCAACACCCCAACTTGGCCCGTCAAAGACTTGACCACTAACTAGACCAAATCCCAGTGGCACTCCACGGGTTGGATGACGGCCGTCTATACCGCCTCCTCCATAAAAACCAAGGTTAGGATCCAGTTCATAAAAATCATGCACAACGCGTGTTGTCGGAACACTTTTCCAGGCATTAACTGGTGCGCCAAACAAACCGGTTACCGAACTATGTCCATTGAACATCAAATTCTGACCGACAAACCCACTGGTGTTTGCCAAACCATCCGAAAAGAGGGCCGATTCGGACATTAGTAATAATCTCGGTGTTTCCGCTCCGTTGGCACAAAGTATAACCGCCTTTGCCCTCTGAGCACGTTCAACACTTTCTTCATCCCAATAGACCACTTCGGTCACCCGACCTGCCGCATTGGTGTGGACACGCGACACGGTACACCCCGTGCGTAACTCGCAGTTACCTGAAGCCAGGGCCAAAGGAATCATTGCGATCATAGAGGAAGATTTGGCATTCACCTCACACCCGAAGCCATTACAAAATCCACAATGAATACAGCCGGGGCGGCCGTTGAAGGGTTGGGAAAGTATCGCCACGGGTGCTGGGTATGGCGTTAGACCTAACTGTTTGGCCGCCCGCTCTAGCAATACATCGGAACCTTTTATAGGCATGGGTGGACAGGGATATTCACGGGAACGGGGAGGATCCCATGGGCCCTGCAGTCCGGATACACCGATCTCCCAGTCCACCTTCGTGTAATACGGCTCAAGATCTTCATAACTGATGGGCCAGTCCGCAAAGTTAGTACCCCCAACTGTCCCTCGCACAGTGGCTTCCATGAAATCTATAGGTCTGAATCGCCAGAAATTTCCCGAGAAATGAACACTGCTACCGCCGACGTTGTGAGCATACCCACATACTGAATCTCTAAGTTCTGCTTCTTCGTTTTCAGATTTACGAAAAGTTTGAGGATAACCCTGCCGCGTGCTCCACTTCATGTCATAGTTATGATCAATGCCCCATTCATCATGTGTGAAATCTGCAGCCTGCAAATGAGGTCCTTGCTCCAGAACTACAACTGAATGACCTGCTACGGAGAGTTCTTTTGCGATTATACCCCCGGCTGAGCCAGAACCGACTATCACAAAATCCACTTCATCTCTTTCCGGAAAAGTCACTGCGAGAGCCTGAGCCATTACTACTGCCCTTTCTCGGCATAGTCAGCATCGTAAAAGCCAAAAGGAGGTTGCCATGCATGCTGGCTATTGAACCGGATTAAGTCGTACCCAACGTAAGCCCGATTACCGCCATACTCTGGCAAGGAAAACATGCCTGCTATTGTCAGGTAGCGAATTGTATCGAAGAATACCGTGTCCTCTATTTCAATAAGAGCTTGATCCTGTTGTGCTTCTTCTAGCTGATGAAAGTAAGCAACGCCAAAAGTAAGTGCAACACTTGCTTTGAGTTCACGCAGCCCTTGCAGCAGCAGAGATAACGCTTCTTCCCGTTTGTCACCCAGAACATTATCGATGAAATAAATAACACCTGCCTCTCTCGCTCCTGGCGTGTCTGTTGTGGGAATAATTCTCGCCGCGATGGCCTCTAACTCCACAGCGTCTTCTTCGGCGAGGGTTTTAAACTTTTCGCCGCTTAACCTTGCCTGTTGGCCCTGATTACAAGCAGCAAGAAGCATCGGCATAGTTAACACAATTGCTGAACTACTAACCGTGCCTCCCACCGATCCTAAAAAGGTGCGGCGTGACAAAGATTTTTGAGCCAAAACGAATTACTCCGAAATTACTCGATTGAAATATTTTATAGACATACGTTGTTGGCAAAGAGTCTATCACACCGCCAAGCGAGTGACCCCTTTAGCTCAGCAAGGTGTAAGCACGCTGCAGTAGGGACTCGATTGAATGTTTGCTAGTTTCCCACAAAGGATCATCGCGCTTGCCGCGTCTGTGCAACATCAGGTTAAAGCCAGTAATAATCGCAAATTTGTAGGCCGCCAATGCCCGAAACCAGTTGATGTCAGGCAGTTCGGATCCCCACACTTCATGATACATCGCAATAAGTTTATCTGCCCGGGGCATGTAACGACTACGATGGGCCGTATCCGCCCATGCTTCAGGATCATTAAACGTAGCGAACCATCCAACATCGTTCAGCGTGGCGCCTATGCCAACCAGTTCCCAGTCGATTACAGCCATCAGTTCCCCCCGTTTCGAGTAGAATAGGTTAGACCACTGGAAGTCACCATGGAAAATCCCGACCGGTGTGGAGCAGGGAAGCTGCTCAAGCAATAGTCTTTTCACTTCAGGAACCAGTTCTAAGCGCCAAGGATCTGCCGCTTTTTCAACGAAGCGGTCCCAGCGATTAACATCATCTTCAAGCGATACGGGGTTGCCAAGATATTCGGCCTTCCCAGGATCAACTTTGTGTATCGCTGCCAGTGCTTTTACAGCCTGAAGTGCCATATCAATCTTGATAGCTTCATCAAGCTTTGCCACCCATGCATTGTTATCCTGTTTTACCACGTCACCTTCTAGCTGCAGCACGATAAAATATGGTCGGCCAAACCATTGGAGATCATCACCAGACCACTTAACACGACAATGAGGTATTTCGTCAGGTAGGGCATTAAGCGCTGCAACCTGTCGTAATACATCAGCAGTGCCCTGGAGTTTCACGTTGGGTGGTGGCAGTCGGATATACCACCTGTCAATCGAATCGCTTGTCTTTACCGAAAAACCATAGGAAAACCCGGCATGTCCCGGCATCTGAAAGACATCGCAAACCTCGATGGAGTCATCTTCATAGTGGTTACGACAGAAAGGATCGAGCCTTTGTTCAAGTTCTTCCAGCTCCATCCGCTTCTCCATGTAACAATAAGGTTGGATAAAAATATTAAGAAAGGTGCAGGAAGGGTTGCCCCAACAACCTCTCGCAGGACTCAAGCTGAATTCTAGCAGTTGTCTTCACTTGCAAAACAACCGGATAGGCGATAATACTCTAGATTTCGAGTGCATGGTGCATAGCACCCTACAACTGTCTGAAAGTAGATAAGGCCCTGATCAATGCTCGCTTCTCAATTTAATCGCCGTCGCTTGTTAACAAACTCCGCTAGATTCATTCTGGGTTGCTCAACTCTGGCCCCGTTGACGAGTAATTTCGGACAGACTTTTCAGCCCGATCACGAAGTCACCGTCACTGACATGGAAGTTATCGTAGTTAATGTTACACAAAGAACAAAATGGATATTCGTGCTCCTAACGGCAAGCAATGGCGTTACGGGTCTAGGTGAAGCGTCACTAGGCCGACGCAGCAAACTTAATGAACTGGATACGTTCTTTCGACTGGTGGAAGGCCAATCCCCTTTCGACATCAATCAATATCGAACAAGAGGCTGGCCAAGAGCTTCAGCTGGTAACCGAGCGGTAGCCACAGCATTCAGTGCTATAGAACACGCATTATGGGACATCGTGGGAAAAACTCTGAGTGTGCCAGTGTACCAACTGTTTGGAGGGAAGCTCCGCGATTCATTACCCGTTTATGCAAACATCAATCGGGCTACTTCTAATCGAACTCCAGAAGGGTTTGCTGAGAAAGCCCGACAAGCTGTCGCAGATGGCTTCAAGGCTATCAAAGCGGCTCCTTTCGATGGCTTTCCTTCCCTCACAGCTTCACCGAATGAAATCTCCGAAGCACGCCAACTTGGCGTGGATTGCGTATTCGCCATACGGGAAGCGATTGGCGATGATATTGCTATTAAGATCGATGCCCATAGTTTTTTCGATGTGGAGTTGTCTATCAGCGTTGCGGAGCAACTATTGCCGGCTAACCTGTCCTGGTTTGAAGAACCAATTGCTCCTACCCAAACAACAGATACTAAGCGAATTCATGATTCTATTTCACAAACGATGGCTGGCGGTGAGTTTCTATTCGGCGTAGAAGGCTTCGCGCCGTTATGCGAACAAAAGGCAGTAGACATTATCATGCCGGACATAAAACATTGCGGCGGATTACTCGAAGCCATCAGAATTGCTGCTGTTGCGGATGCCAATGGCATTAAAGTATCCCCTCACAATCCCAGCGGTCCGGTATCTACAGCGGCGTCCGTGGCATTATGTGCTGCTCTACCAAACTTCGACATACTCGAATACCAATGGGGGGAACAACCCTGGCGAAGCAATCTGGTGATCCCCAGCGAAAATTTTGTAAATGGCACGATTGAGATAAACGATAGTCCTGGCTTTGGTATAGTTCTCAATGAACAAGTACTGGCGGAACATCGTTCTTAATGAATGGCAGTATTCTGAGTTATAACGTATCAAAGTGAGATAGAAAAAATGAAGAGTACACATGACTGCGTTCTGGCATTGCTGTTGCGTATCGGTGTTCTGTGCTTGACTTGCTCGGCGCTTTCCGCTCAGAGCGATCTGGCGGAGAATTTCGTTTTAGTCGAAGGTGGTACCTTTAGTATGGGCAGTTCAGAGCGAGAAATCGGGCGAGACGAGGATGAAGGTCCTCGCCACCAAGTAACTGTAGCCAGCTTTGCGCTGGCTCGTACAGAAGTGACACGGGGCGAGTTTGCCAAATTTGTTGAGTCCACAGGTTATCGAACTGACTCTGAGAAAAGTTCAACGGGCTGCGCACCGCAACCGGAAGACGGCAGCCTTACGAGTTGGCGTGAGCCTGGTTGGGATCAAACTGGCCAACACCCAGTTGTTTGTGTGAGTCGCAACGATGCGTATGCCTACGCTGAATGGAAAGGGCAGCAGATAGATATAGAACTACGCCTCCCGACTGAGGCTGAGTTTGAGTATGCGCTCCGTAAACCTAATGGCACTACCTATCCCTGGGGTATCGATGGGGAAAGGGGCTGTGCATTCGGCAATATCGGAGACATCAACTTTAGGAACTTGCGCCCAGAAGTCATGAGCACAGCCGCCTGCAATGATGGTTTTACCTTTACGGCCCCAATAGGCAGTTTCAGGCCTGACGGTATAGGCACCGTTGATCTAACAGGAAATGTCTGGGAATGGACCGCTGACTGTTATGCCGATAATTATGCCGACTCACCGTCTGATAGTTCAGCAATGAAGGGTGGAGATTGCTCCGTTGGAGTTTTGCGAGGAGCCTCCTTCGATGATGGTCCTCGCTATCAGCGCTCAGCCAACCGTGTCGGGGCGGCACCTGAAAGAGGTGCCTGGGTGTTTGGGATCCGACTGGCACATGACCCGTGAAATATGTAAAACTTAAGCAATTGCTATAGATGCTGGAGGCGGGCATGAAAACAAAACATATCCTCGCGGTTGTGGGTGCTATCGTTCTGCTGGCATTTACGTCAATTTCTGCCTACTCGCAATCAATAAACCAGAACCGAGGCAGCTATCTGGTAGAAAAAACGGCGTGGGGGCATCCCAACATTCAGGGTGTCTGGGATCGTCGTACCATTACTCCGCTAGAGCGACCAGAACGCTTCGCTGGCAAACCTTTTCTTACTCCCGAAGAAATTAGGGCTTACGAACGTGCAAGCGCTGCGCGCGGGGATGGCAGGCCACTGGATTCAGGTCGTGGCGGCCCCTCCGTTCATGATCCTGGCGATCTCGACTATGGCTCCAATGTCGTAGCAACAGGAAGAACTTCGTTGGTGATTGATCCGGAATCCGGTCGCATTCCTCCCTACACAGAAGCAGCGCGAAAGCGTGCTTCTGCCGCCGCAAAAACAAGGGAATTGCGTGGATCAGCAGATAGCTGGACCGATCGGTCGCTAACCGAGCGCTGTCTCACTTGGGGTATACCCCAAGGGTTGTTGCCACAAGCTTATAATAATAATGTCAAGATAGTTCAGACACCTGATCATGTGATGATTTATACCGAGATGGTACACGACGTTCGCATCATTCCTCTTGATGGCCGCTCCCATTTACCAGAATCGATTACCCAGTGGCATGGCGATCCGCGAGGGCACTGGGAGGGAAATACTCTCGTGGTTGAATCTACCAACTTTTCACCGAAATCAAGCTTCCGTCGATCAAATGTAAACTTGCATCTAGTAGAACGCTTCACACGAACCGAGGATGATATGCTGCGATATGAATTCACGGTGAACGACGACACTACATGGGAACGTCCTTGGGGGATATCCTTTCCAATGATTCGCGGTGATCAACCCATCTATGAGTTTGCATGTCACGAAGGCAACTATGGCCTGCTTAACATCTTGAGTGTCGCGCGCAATCTAGAGAAACAAGCAGCCCAATAGGCAGGGATCTCTCCTCAAAATACTGGTTACCTCCGTCAGGCGAGCAATTCCAGCAAAGCCTCCGCTACAGCGTCAGGTCGGTGCGCTGGTAGATCATGGCCTGCGCCACTAACGATTCGCCTTGCACGCAGATCGCTGAATCTGGCCTGGTCACCGGTCGGATTACTCGATGGCGGCCCAAAACCACTATCAGCTCCGCGAAGGACAATTGCGGGCACATTTATTATCGGGCGCTCCGCTAGTCGCCGCTCCACCTCAATGAAGCGTTCTTCACCGGGGGCGTTTATATGCCGATGCCGGTAAGAGTGGATAACCACATTGACGAAATCTGGATTTTCAAAGGAAGATGCTGACCGATTATAGTCCTCATCACTATATTGCCATGCTGGAGACCAGGTGTCCCACAAATAGCGTATAATGTCATGTCTATTATTCTGCAATCCCACGACACCGCGTTCGGTATTGAAGTACCACTGGTACCAAAGCAGAGCTTCGAATCTGGCCGGAGCTGGATTGCCAGGAGTAATTGTGTCCTGCACCGAATACCCTCCGCAGGCCACCTGACCTCGAACCCTTTCCGGATGCAGTATTGAAGTAATGCAAGCAGCTCGGTTACCCCAGTCAAAACCTGCCGTGGCAAACTGGTCCAGTCCAAGAACATTGGCAAAATCTAACAGGTCCTGAGCTATAGCAGCTTGTTCCGCCATGCGGGGCTCATCGGGATCACGAAACAGAGTGGGTCCGTAACCTCTTAAGTAAGGTAACAGCACACGGTAACCAGCTTCCGCCAGCGGCCTCGATACACCATCAAAAGACCGAACATCATAGGGGAATCCGTGTAGCAGGATTATCGGGAAGCCATTGCCCGGTCCATGCTCTTCGTAACCTATGTCTAAGACATCTGTTTGCACCATCTTGATCTCGGGAGGCGCAATCTGGGCAGCGGCAAAGTTATTTACAAGATTACCTGCGGTGGCAATTGTTATAGCCGTCTTCTTGACAAATTCTCTTCGGGTAAGGGCCATGTCTAATTCCTTAATTCGCTAAAACACAGCAATCGGATTTACGGGCGACCCAGTCCCGTTGGGTATTGGTAGTGGAGCAATAGTTAACATGAATTCCCAACGATTCTGTTTGTCAGCCATTTCCGCCAAAGCGTCTAGATCAGACCGATCAATTAAGTGAATGCCCAGCATTGTAAGTGCAAAATCATGAAGAGCGAGAGTAGGCAGGTCGCCTTCCGGTCGCGGCGTGTATCCGGGCGCCTCCCATCCAAGAATGGCAATGTCTCGCTCTCTTAGCCAGGGTATAACTGTATTATCAAATCCCGCGGCTTCAGCCCAAGTATCAAAGGTTCCTTCCATTTCACGGCGTACCCACCTGCCCCAACGCAATAACATGGCATCTCCAGATCCAACTTTAACTCCTGCCATTTCTTCCCAGGCTTCCAGGTCGGCAATCGTAATACGATAGCCAGTTTCAAGGTAGTCAACCCCTTTTAGCTTTGGAATATCGTATAACACACCACGCGTAACAATACCGTCTTTCATGGTAAGCACAGCATTTACCTTAGCGCCCTCTTCCATGGTTACAGTATCCGCCATTTCTACACCGTTCCACATCTTGCCATCGAAAAAGCGGTGTGCGAAACCGTCAATATGAGTAGTGCCTGCGCCATGGATGCACCGATACATGATTCGATCACTGGCCCCGCGTGGGCTGGCATTGATCATTTCCCATTCTATCGGGCAAGGGTTGTCGATGCTCTCGACCATGTCTGCCGTCCTAGCCAGGGAAACCGTAACCCCGCTCTTTACCAGGGTTGCCGCTTCACGACGTTTCTCAGATGTAATCAAGTTGAGGGCCCCGAGTTCATCATCTGGACCCCATCGCCCCCAATTCGAAAGTTCTTCCTGCCAATACTCGTATTGCTCTTGAGAGACAAAGGACCCATTATCTTGAGCCTGGACGTCTCGCTGCCCAGGGCTTATCAGAAAAAGAAACGTAGCGGTAAAAACGAACGCGGTAACCCGCAGATATTTTGTGTAATCCATAATAAACTCCTGATCATCATTCTACCCGTCATAAGTTACGCGATAGATGACGTTTGCCATGTCGTCCGAGATCAATATTGAACCATCCGGCATATTGAGCACGTCGACCGGTCGACCCCAATTACTTTGCCCCTGCAACCACCCGTGAACAAACGGCTCATTTTCAGTGATCTCGGAATTGTCATCACTGATTCGACCCATCATTACACGGTAGCCTGATTTTGCCCTGCGATTCCAAGAACCGTGCTCTGCCCAGAATAGGGTATTATTAAAGTTATCAGGGAATGATGCGCCTCGATAGAACACCATCCCCAAAGGAGCAACATGAGCTCCCAGCTTCAATACTGGAGCCCTGTAGTCATTAAAGGTTTTGCCACGACCGAAATCTGGATCTGGCAAATCCCCCTGATGAATATAGGGGAACCCGAAATGCTGACCCACACTAGTAATCCGGTTTATTTCACAAGCAGGTAGGTCGTCCCCCAGCATGTCACGGCCGTTATCAGTAAACCAGAGTTCTCTTGAAATGGGGTGCCAGTCGAATCCAACTGTATTGCGAATACCCTTAGCAATGATCTCCAGACTGCTGCCGTCTAGATCCATTCTTAATAGAGTCGCGAATATTTCTTCTTCTTCACAAACATTACATGGGGCTCCTACCGGAAAATACATTTTACCGTCTGGCCCTACCTGCAGAAACTTAAACCCATGATGCCTGCGATTAGGTAAGGAATCGTTAAGAGTTTCAGTCTGATTGGGGTTGTTCAGCTTAGAGTTAATATCGCGTATTTTTGATATGCGATTTATCTCGCCGATATAAAGATCCCCTTCGTGATAGGCCACACCATTTGGCGAATTCAGGCCTTCAGCGATGGTGTTGACCTTATCTGCCGCACCATCACCGTCGCTATTAATTACCGCGTACACACGGCCACGCAGGTTACCTACAAAAACTGTGTTATTCGACCCCAAGGCCAATTGCCGGGGATTTTCCACCTCGGCGTAAACCGAGATTGAAAAGCCATCGGGTAATTCAAGCTGATCGAGGTTGACTTCCTGAGCAACACAGTTGGTAACCATCAAACAACATGTAATTATTGGTATAAATTTCACGAGTAATGCCTGCGCTTCGACTAGTATATTTTTTGCTGTTCTTAATCATTCTCAAGGTACTTGATGAAATAACGTAAAGATATTTCGTAGCGCTTAGCGTATCAATCGGCGGCGTCAATGCAAGTAGAACTTCGCCTCTCATGACAATCTACTATTTCATCTTTTGGCCCTTTAACCGGGCCGCTCTCAACATATTCTCCAGCGCATAGTTACCTTCATGACAGGCAAATTCATAGATCGACGCATTAAGCGCAGACATATTAGTTTTCACCGTGATTTTTTCAGAAAAGGTGTCCGGGTCATCAATTGTAAACTCATAGTCCAATGCATTTTCAGCCACACGCGTGAACCGCTCAGTCAGCACCAAGTTTTCAGCCGAACCGTAGGATTCAGTGCGCAAGAGCAAGCTAGCCAACTTATAAGTAAAGTGCCTAGTCTCCACTACCAATGTATCGCCTTCCCAACGACCTCGTGAACTTCCGGTCCAATAACGAATGCGCTCATCAAGATATGGTCGACCATCCAGAGGAATGATTCTAGGGTCATTGCCAAGTTCAGACTTGATCATGACATGATCCCGGGTCTGGACGATCTGAATATTGTTGTTATATGAATTTGCCTTGATATACGGCGCAACAGTTTGCGGAAACAGTAAACATCGTGTGGCAAGAGCGAAATCTTCTGGACGGTCACAAGACACCCCTCCCCAAGCTATGCGCACGGGACGATGCGCAACGATCACTTCACCATCGTTGCAGGGATTTGAGCCCGGTGGAGATTGCTGCATGATGACGCCTCGTTGTGTCGACGGAATTCGACCATCTTTGGGATAGACAATCAGCGAAGTGCGTTTATTCGGATAGGATTCATCGAAATAGGACCAGAACGCATTGTAAGCGCCAGTGTCATTAGTGGGTCGCTCCAAAATTCGATCAGACAACCCTTCTTCTCTTGCGTTCTGATTGCGATCGAGATTATTCAAGCCATCCAGTCGCTCAACTAGCTCGTCCTCAGTGAGATATTCCCTGTTCCCGTAGCGCCTAGGCCGCTCAAATGGTGTGTTGTCATTAAAATTCCACACGCCCTGCAGAACGGGATGCCCATACTCAGTTTTCGGAACTTGGTAGTCCTGGCCTAAACCCAACGATGGCAGCAGGAAAATGCTTAAAACGCTAAACAATTTTCTCACTGTCTACTCTTTCTTCTGCATTATGGGCAATAGCCAAATGTGCTAGACAGCAGCAACCAGTTCCGGGCGCTTTTCCAGGTGACCGGTAATCTCTTCATAAGCCAAGGCAAATTCAAGAACCTTTTGGTCTTCGCCAAAGTTGCCCATGATTTGTATACCCATCGGTCGGCCTAGGGTATCGAATCCCACAGGGACATTAATTACCGGTATACCACCGAGACTTGCAGGAATAACAACTTCCATCCAGCGATGATATGTATCCATAGAACGATTGTTAATTACTCTTGGCCAGGTCATGTCTTTGGAGTAAGGGAATACTTGAGCAGTCGGCAAAGCTAAGAAATCATAGTTTGAAAACAGGCGATTTAATTCACTGTACCAGCTGGTCCGAATCAAATTAGCCCGGGTTCGATCGGCTTCAGTCAAACGCATTGACTCTTCAATTTCCCAAATCAATTCCGGCTTTAGCTGGGCCCTGGTTTGAGGGTCATCGTAAAATGATTTCATGCTTGCTCGACCCAAATGCCGAAGGGTAGTCCAGCAGAACCATAGATCTGACATAATAAATTCTGGGTGCGTGGCTTCGACATTGGCTCCGGCTCCAGACAATAAAGAGAGGCTATAGTCGCACAGATTCAATATGCCCGACTCCATTGGCAAGTAGCTATTAAAATCACCGAGCCAGCCAATTTGAACATCATGTAAATCCATAGGGTTGTGCTGCTCTGCAATCTCCTGTACTGCGATGGTCTGTAAAAGGCGAATGGTATCAGTAACGTTACGCCCCATCGGTCCAGATGTAGACAAGGCTTTCGTTCCGAAATTGTTATTGCTCATAACATTTACACTGGGTCGGAACCCGATAACGTTATTGAAAGCCCCGGGATTTCGCAGCGAGCCCATCATGTCGCTGCCATCGGCAACCGGCAACATACGAGTGCCAAGCCCGCTTGCTGCTCCACCGCTGCTTCCCCCGGAAGTGAGTTCCGGGTTCCAAGCACTCCCAGTAGCCCCGAAAATGGGATTGTAAGATTGGGAGCCGAGCCCGAATTCCGGAGTGTTGGTCTTTCCAATAAATATCGCGCCTGCATTGCGAATACGAGCCACCAGACTGCTATCATTTTCGGCAATCCTATCGGCATACATAGGCGAACCACTTGTGTATCGCAATCCGGCCGCCGGGGTAAGGTCTTTAACGGCATGAGGCATGCCATGCATCCAGCCTTGGTAGTCGCCACGGGCGAGAGCCCTATCTGCATCTCTTGCCTGGTCGATAAGCTCATCGTCATCCAACATACTGATTATGGCATTGTAAACCGGGTTATATGTATGGATATGCTGCAAGTAAGCCTGCATAACTTCGGCACAACTTATGTGTCTTTCCCGTATTGCAATAGATAGATCGGTTGCTGTTAGATCTATAAGATCAGCGGGCAAATTAGCGGCAAATAATTGCCTGGAAACAGTAAGCGGGAGTGCGTAAGCAACACTCAAATATGACCCGGTTTTCAATAACTGTCTTCTGTTCATTTTTTCCACTTCCACAATTCGATTTATGTCATATGAATCAAATCAAGATCCATTTCTACTATTCTTTTTTAAAATCCGTTGCTTGTTTTCTACAATCACGATTTCATGGTCAACTCTTTAAAAGTGACCACTCCTTCCAAGTTACCTTCACTAATTCCTCGATCTACTTCTTTTACAAATTCTGGCGACGCTAATCCCACCATAAAATGAGTCCTTTCCCACAAAGTTTTAAAAATGACTGATGCAGTAACTTCTGCCACTACCCTGACAACGGCTTGCCTAGCCAAACCCTGGTCCCCAACTGTCTTGCCCCTACCATAATTCGCGCGTTGAGTATTCGCAAAGTCTACCCAAAGATTATTTAGCCGTAATATCTCTATCTCACTTAAATCACCATCATTGTATGCAGTCAGCCAAATGGTAGCTAGGTCTGCATTCTCCATAAGGCGTCCGCGCCAGCGGCTGATGGGATCGGCATGCCTATCTATCGCGGCTGCCCGCTCCAGTCAGTTTGATTCCCCCATAGTGTAGTTGCTTTACCGAACCTGTAGGGCAAGAAACACCAATGTAATTACCACGGCTATTGCGCCTATTAGTTCACCGATAGCTCCAATTGCTTCCCAATTCATTGCTTTTTGTATCCCTGAGACTTTAGATTCTTTGGGTAAAATTTAAGTACTCGATTATTCATCAACTGGACTCAAAGGCCAAGCTTGCTTATGCTGCCCGAAAAACTGTTTCATTCCCTAGGAGAACCCTATGAGTAGTAAAATTCACATCGTGCAACTGTGCCTGGTTTCCCTAGTAGCGCTGGCAACACTTACCATTTCTCAAGGGCAGGAAAATGATGACCCGGTTCGTGAACTGGTGGGCAGGCTGGAATTGGAAAGCTACAAGAACACCATCTGGGGTTTAGCTCAATTCGGAGACCGGCGCCAAGGAACCGAGCGTAACCGAAGGGCGGTCGACTGGATCGAACAGCAATTCGAAGCATTAGGCTGCTCTCCCGAGCACCTGCACTACACCTACAATCCGGAACCTAGCCCTCCTCGAACAAGGAGACTACAGCCCAATGAACCTAGAGACCTAACGACGCCAACCGGAGGCTCGGTAGGACGAAACGGCGTTGGTCCTGGCGGTGCTTCGATATACGGACACCGAGCTCCAACGGGGGTTAACCGTGATTTGATGGCACAACCCGATGAAGACATACGTAACTTGAACAAAGAAGAGCCGATAAACGGCCCTCGCTCTGAAGTGTATTGCACAAAGGTTGGCACTGTACATCCGGATGAGATGTATATTATCGGTGCGCACATGGACGGCCACGGTGTTAACCAGGCTGTAAATGATGACGGCTCCGGCACTGCCCTGGTTATGGAACTTGCCCGGATCTTCAGTGCAGCTGATGTGGAAACGGAAGTTTCGATTCGATTCGCTCTTTGGAACAACGAAGAGACCGGACTGAACGGCTCCCGAGCCTACGTGGAACAGCGCAACGACTTACAAGGTATCGAAAATCCTCCCGGCTCAGGACGGTACCCAGAGCCTAAATGGCTTGGGATGATTCAACATGACATGATGCTTTGGGATCATGGGGCTCCCAGAGCCGATGGCACGGTGAGCATGGATCAACGACCAGAAGCAGATGTGAACATTGAGTTTCAGTCTAATTCTGATCTTTCAGATGAGTCGATGGAACTGGCTTTCTTCTTCAAGGCGGCAGCGGATGAATACAATACCGATTATCCGGCAACGGTCGGTCCGCATATGACTAATACAGACTCAACCCCATTCATGAATCTGGCACCTTCCATCAGCCTCAGGGAGAATGAAAGGGGCGCCCATACCGGGGCTGGTTGGAACCCGACCTGGCATACGCCCTTGGATGTGTGGACTACCTTCGATGATGAAGATTTTCGGCTAGGCCTAAACGCAGCTCAGACTACGCTAGCAGCTATAGCACGATTGACTGGCGCAAACTTGAAAGACTAAGCGGCAAAAATAAAAAAGGTCAAAGTTACATTGTTCACTTTGACCTTCTTTGTTTTACAGGTAAGTACTATTAATTCTGTTGGCCAGGCTGGCCCAATGCTTCAAGTCTGCGCCACCCACCCAGTATACCCGCCATGCTGTAGTTACCTTCATGGCAGGCATATTCATACATGGGCAACTCGGCTCGTCGCATCGGAAACATTACGGTCCAGGGTGCTGTCCACGTAGCGGGATCGCTTAAAGTAAACTCATAGCCAAGCGTATTTGCATCGATCAACCAGAACTTCTCGATCAAATGCATATTGGCGCTGGAGTTGCCGAATGAAGTGGCTCTTGCAAAGTTCTTGGTCTCGACGATTAGCGTATCACCTTCCCAGGTTGCGACAGAATCTCCTTCCCATTTACGCGGCACGTCGCGATGCTCGGTATCAGTTAACCGTACTGGTCTAATGTTGTGGATCATTTCATTATGAATCACGAAATAATCGTCAGTCTGTACAATTTGTACATTGTTGTTATAGGCACTAGGTATCATTGGCGGCCCTGAGTTAAAACCCATAATGCATCGTTCCGCCAATGGTCTTACCTCGACACCTTCTGCCAAGCGCGCTGCTGCTCTTCTGGAACTATTTCGATCCCGAGCAGCGTCCGTGAGCGAAGGTATACGCCCATCAAGAGGATCAATGATCAAGGAAGTACGCTTGTCATCAAGAAGTTCTTCACCACGATCGTACCAGAACTGATTGTAATCACCGGTTGTTGTGGTGTCGGTGAAATTATCCCGATCACGGCGCACCAATTCGGCATCCTCGAATTCCTGGAACTCGTCTTCGGTGAGAAACTCTTTCCCTTCTAGGCTAGAGGGTCGCTGAAGCGGGGTGATGGTGCGAAAGTCCCAAGTACCCTGCATGTCAGGTCGACCGTTGCCAAGACGCGGTAAGGTAGAACTATCGGAAGAGGGCTGCGCCAAGATGACCAGTGGAGAAAAGATAATGCCTGCCAGCAGGACTATCCCTGCTGTTTTCTTGTGAGATCTTTGAACCTTCATTCAAACCTCCATTTTTTTCTTAAAACGAGAGCGAGCAACGTAAATCAGGAGCTGCTATATAGCTCCTGAAACTACGCCTGATAGACGAATATTTCAAGAACAACGGGTTAAAACAGAAACAATTTAGGTATCAGGTGATCGCGTGGATTTTTCGCGGAATGGGGCTTCCAAATAATTAAAGTCAGATTTGTTCACTCAGAAGGTAGCTATGGCATTCAGTGGAGAACCTGTTCCATTTTGTACCCGTAATGGAGCAGCTGTGAGGAGAAACTCCCATTTGCTAAGCTCCACGGCCTTTTCAGCGACAGCCTCGAGATTCATGGCATCCAGAATTGGCATACCTAGAGCTACCAAAACCATCATATGAACCGGTGACCCTACACCTTCTACCCCGGAGGGGGAGACATCCAAAGCCGCATCGGATCCTATGATCGCTGCATCCCTTTCCTTTAACCACTCTACTGTCGACACATGCCAACCCGCAAATCCCTCACTGGCCCAAGGACCCAATGCTTCCCTGCGCGCCCAGCGACCAGTTCGTAGCAAAACAGCATCGCCGCTTTTCACGCGCAGTCCTGTCTCCGCTTCCCATGACTCGAGATCAGCCACTGTTACAGCGTAGCCGGGCTCCAACCATTCCTGTCCTTTTAAGCGTGGAATATCCATAAGGATTGCTCGAGTGAAAATACCATCGATCATAGTCATGACAGATCCAGCATCACAACCTGCATCAGTGACATCAGCGATTGACCGGTCGTTGTAATACTTCCCCTGGTAGTGATGGTGACAAAGCGAATCAATGTGGGAATGTACCAGCCCATGAAAACGAACACCTACCCTGTCTACGGCCCAAGGATTACTGGTAGTAGGCCGCACCTCCATCGAATGCTCAAAAGGATTGCTATTGTCCACGGCACTTTCCGTGATCAAGTCTTGTGCCATTGATACCGACACACCATGTTCTACAAGCCGCGAAGCTTCCAAGCGCTTTTCTGTTGTTATCAGATTAAGTGTACCGAGCTGGTCATCAGAACCCCACCGGCCCCAATTCGATAACTGGGTGAACATAAGATCCACTTGCTCCGAGGTGATTTGCTGGCTTTCTACGGAGGTAGATACAAAGACAAACAACGAAAGAGAAAAAAGAGACGCGATTACCTTAAATTTGACCATTGCCCTTACCTGTATTAATTATCATCAAATTTTAGTTGGTTCTTAATACTGCCGGCTGATCCAAGCCGAGCAGGGTCGCAGGGTTGTTTCGGGCCATCATTTGAATTTGAGCTTGATTAATCCCCGCTTCGATTAGCGCCTTTATAAATTGTCTCATGCCCGTGGCATGATCTGGGTTTCCAGCCTGACCGAAATCGGAGGATATAATAAAATGTTCGGCACCTATGGACTGAATCACTTCTACATAATCTTTCAATAGCTCCGGATTTGTATAGACTGCCAACCAATCCAACTCCATCATGGCTCCAGCATCCGCCATCTGTTGCATCTGCAGATCTGTTGCATCCTGTCCGAACACATGAGTGACCAAAATTTGCCTGACCCCCTGTTTTTGGGCGAAAGGAATCAGCACTAAAACTTCTTCCGGCGCCGAATGACCCATCGCAAGGATCAAGTTATTCTCGGCGACAATTTGAAACACTTCTACCAGTTCAGCCACCGGTTTCCCGTTTTCCATAACACTGACGTAGGTTGCATCGGTACCGGCACGCTTAACATAAAATTCCGCATCAAAGGTAGGCAACCAGACCATCTTCCCTCGACCTCCATCAAACGCTACCAATTGGCGAACAGCTTCGGGATTTATGCCTCCTACCGCACGGTTAAGCGCTATTCCGCCAAATATCTCCAACCCTTCGACCTGTTCTATGGCAAGTGCAGCTCGATCTGCAGTCATGGTGAAATGATTCTTAAGGACAATGGCCCTTAATCCCGCTTCTCGCGCCCTACGAGCAGCCTCAAGGTCATTCATGGCACGTGGCCGAGAGTCGGGTCCGGCGTGCACGTGCATGTCGATTACCCCGGTAAGATCAACGTCCTGCGCCTGGCCCGGCGCCAGCCAAATAAAAAGAGTTATAAAATAAATAAACGTAGGAAATACTGTATTCACTTGCTAGCCCGATAATTATTCCAACGCGAAAAAACAGGGGAATAACTTTCCCTGTTTTCCCGTTTCCTAACAACTAT
>Ga0209445_1000088_pt1 | contig 46398 bp, 39 predicted proteins | sample MarorgKNORR_S2LV_4_FD_188223 | JGI IMG/M metagenome (GOLD analysis project Ga0209445, IMG submission 188223) | Marine microbial communities from the Southern Atlantic Ocean, analyzing organic carbon cycling - NADW_A/KNORR_S2/LV (SPAdes) (version 2) | ecosystem: Environmental > Aquatic > Marine >... | reverse complement strand
CTCACCTATCACCTTGGCCCGGGTCCCGCACGGGTCCACATGAGAGTGGCATTCAACTGGGATCTGACGCCCGCGTACGATGTCATCGCGGTCCTACGAGGATCAGAGTACCCCGACGAGTGGGTCATTCGCGGTAACCACTTCGACGGATGGGCGTTTGGCGCAGGAGATCCCTTGAGCGGGATGGTCGCGCTGCTGGAAGAAGCCCGCGTGGTCGGAGAGATGGCTCAGACAGGTTGGCGACCAAAGCGGACGATCGTGTACACAGGCTGGGACGCCGAGGAGCCCGGACTGCTGGGGTCAACCGAATGGGCCGAGCACCACGGCGCGGAGCTGCAGGAGAAGGCGATCGCCTACATCAACTCCGACGGCAACGGCCGAGGCTTCATGGGCGTGGGTGGATCCCACACCCTCGAGCGCTTCGTCAACCAAATCAGCCCCGACGTCGAAGATCCGCAGACCGGGGTCACCGTCCGCGAACGTCTGAAGGCTCGGCTTGCCGTGGGCGGAAACCGCGAGGCCGCAAGCCGGACCGACCTGCCCATCTCGCCGCTCGGCTCCGGGTCGGACTACACTCCATTTCTGCAGCACCTGGGCATTCCATCGCTCAATATCGGGTACGGTGGGGAGAACGGAGGCGGTTCCTACCACTCCATCTTCGACTCGTTCGACTACTACGCGCGCTTCGGCGATCCCACGTTCGAATACGGGGTAGCGCTGGCCAAGACCGCGGGGCGCGCCACGCTGCGCTTGGCTAACGCGGATGTGTTGCCTCTGCGCTTCGGCAACTTCGCGGACAACGTGCGCACCTATCTCCAGGAGGTGGAGCAGCTAGCCGAGACCATGCGAGACGACACCGAGCACCACAACCTTCTGGTGGACCAGAATGCCTTCGCGTTAGCTGCAGATCCGAAGCAGACGTACGTGGTGCCGGAGAAAAAGGAAACGGTGCCGTACCTGAACTTCGCCCCGCTCCACAACGCTGTGGCTCGGCTCGAAGGCGCCGCCGCGCGATACGACTCCCACTTGGCGTCGGCTATGGCGAAAGGTGGTTTGGACGCGGACGCGAACTCCAGACTCAATGCACTTCTGCAAGGAATGGAGCAACGCATGACGCGCGCCGAGGGTCTACCGCGGCGCCCCTGGTTCCGCCACATGATCTACGCGCCGGGCTTCTGGACCGGGTACGGCGTGAAGACGCTCCCCGGCGTCCGTGAAGGAATCGAGGAACGCGAGTGGGAGGAGGTGCGCCTCTTCGTAGGGGAGATCGCCGCCGCGTTGGATCGCGTGAGCGACGGACTCGAGGAGGCGGTAGGGATACTCGATTAGGGGGCTAGCTATGGCGTGGGCTCGTGGGTGGATCTCAAACCTCTGCGACCTCGACCCCCGTGTGTTCACGGACGGCGCGCGCGAGGCGTTCATCGGTCGTGTAGAGTGGCGCCTCGAAGGCCTCTGCTACCGCCACATACGCGGCATCATATGCTGAAAAGTTGTCGCGCATCTCGAAAATGCGCTCGAGAAACGGGTGGTGGTTGAGGCGCTCGATCGGGAGTTCCATATAGTCACGAATCGCCTCTCGTGCCCGGCCGGTATCCGCTTGCCGACGGCGGACGACACTGCGAAGGGCCGAAACAACCTCTATATCACAGACATGCGGTACGAGAATCTCGCAGCCATCGTCATCGAGCATGCGATGGATTTCGTCGCTGAAGAGAATTCGGTTGATGGCCTCATCTACGGCCTCCCAATCGCTCTCGATATCGACGACCTCCTTCAGGCGCTCGAGCTTGTACTCCTGGATTATCACCCTTCTCCACAGAACGGCCACGGCGCCTCCTCTACGCTCCTGGCATCAGTGACAGCGACGCAGTCACTGAGGAAACATGCGCCGTCAAGTGGGGCCAACCGATGGCCGAATGAGCCTACCTCCCCCCCACCCTCCCTCCGGGGGTCCAAGGCGCTCCCGCATCTGCCAGCGCTTCTTCCAGCGGCATCAGCCGGTCATCGACGAGGGCGCCGAGCTCCCGCTCGAGCACCGCAAAGTCACGCTGCGCGATCTCGACGTTCATCCGTTGGGTCGCGGTTGGATTCTGGCGCGTGGACCAATGCCCTCCGATCACCGATCCGACTCGGTTGGAGATCGTAGGTACACTCGACTCGTTGAGCGATCCGCGGATCGGGTCGCCCTGGAGCCGGAGCGACAGACCATCCAACGAGCGCCCGAGCTCGTCCATGCGCGCGAACATCGCCGGATCCGCGCGTGGGGTCCGCACCAGCGCGGCCCGCATGTAGCGCAGGCGGTTCCGTACGCGGCCAATCTCCCCGCCTGCGCCACTCACGCGACGCGACAGCTCGCTGGTCTGGTATTGGAAGTCCGCCACGGCGACGAAGTCGGTGCCCGGGGGTGCGCTCGGAACGGGCTTCACCTCGAAGCTCTGCGCGCCACCGATCTGCTCAACGCCATCGGCCGAAACCAGGACCATCTGGACCGAGTAGGTGCCCGGAGGCGCCAAGGGACCTACGGGGTCAGTCGCCCAAGGCGGCCGGAATCCAGGGGTGGAGAGGTTGATGGGATTCGGAGCCGGACGCCTGAGGTCCCAGGTCACACGGTGTAGGCCTTCTCGAGCGGGGCCTTCGACCCAGCGCACGGGATCGCCGGCCGCGTCGGATACCTGCAGCAGCACCCTGGCGCCGCTCTCCGCGGCCTCGGTACGGAGCACTTCGTAGCCTGGGAACGGCGCATCGCGGCCCTCCTCCCTGAGCTCGCTCTCGTTGGCTTCTCGTTGGTCACTCGCGTTCTGCGGCGCATCCGCCAAGTAGTACGTGAACGTCGCCCCAAAGTCTGGATTTGGCGCCGCATAGGCCGTGCTGCCCAGCGTCGGCCGACCTTGAGCCTGGTTGGTCGCATAGGGCACGTACCACCAAGCATCGCGCACGGGCATGACGCCACCTTCGCCCTCGAGCGCGCCTGATGCGATCTCCCGCAGCGGACTGTAGTCGTCGAGAATGTAGAAGCCGCGTCCGAACGTGGCGCCGACCAGGTCGTCGTCGCGACGGTGCAGCTTCAAATCGCGGAACGCTATCGGCGGCGCCCCGCCCGTGAGCATGCGCCAATTCTCACCTCGATTCGGTGAAAAATAGATGCCGTATTCGGCTGCCAGAAATAGGAGATCCGGGCTCACATGATCCTGCTGCATGGCCCAGACGATCGTGCCGTCCGGCAAGTCCCCGCGAATCGACGTCCAGCTCTCCCCGTTGTCCGTGCTCTCGAACACGTAGGGGCTGTAGTCGCCCAGCTTGTGCGCATCGGCGAGTGCGAAGACCGTGCCCGACGAATGCAGGTCCGCCTCCACCTTGTTGATGAACGAGCGCTCGGGCACGCCGGGAAGCGGCGTAGCGCGCGTCCACGAATGTCCACCGTCGGTGGAGGAATGGATCAGGCCATCGTCCGATCCCGTGTAGAGCAGATCCTCGGTGATGGGCGACTCCGATATCGTCGTTAACGTGGCGTACTGCGACATGGCGCCGTTGTCGTGCATCGCGTCCAGCTCCCAGACGCGGCCCATATAAGGCAGCTCGTATCGATTGGTATTGGTGGTTAGGTCACCGCTGACAGCGGTCCACGAATCTCCGCGATCGGGGCTGCGCCAGAGTCGCTGCGAAGCGAAGTACAGCCGGTCGGAGTCGTGCGGGCTGATCATGATCGGCGAGTCCCAATTCCAACGCTCGGGCGAATCGCCAGGGGCTGGTTGCGGCTGAATCCGAATCGATTCCTGACTTCTGCGATCGGTCCGGTACAGATTCCCTTGCTGGGTCATGAGATAGAGGATGTTGGCATCCGTCGGATCAATTTGGACGCCGTACCCGTCGGCGCCCATGGGGAAGTGCCAATCGGAGTTGCGCACGCCCTCGGTGTTCATCGTGCGCGCGGGACCCCAGAGCGTACCCAAGTCCTGGGCGCCACCGAGTAGCTCGTAGAACGGCTCCGTGTTGGAGATCGCGACCTTGTAGAACTGCGAGATCGGCAGGTTGGGAAAGTGCCGCCATGTCGTGCCACGATCGAAGGTCTCGTAGAGCCCCGCGTCGGTACCCGAGAGCATGTGCTGCGTGTTGTCGGGATCGATCCAGAGCGCGTGGTTGTCCGAGTGCTTCTCGCGACCGGTGCCCAAGTTGTCGAAGCTCCCCCCGCCGTCACGCGTGATTTGGTAGAACACGTCCATCTGGATCACGAGATCGGGCTCGGTCGGCGACGCCTCGATCTCCTGATAATAGTGAGGCCCCGTGCCTCCCGAGATGTAGCTGTTACGGCGCTGCCAACTCTCTGCTTTGTCCATCGAGCGGTAGAAGCCGCGCTCGTCAGAGTCGGCTTCGATGGTGGCATAGACGAGGTCCGGATCGGCTGCTGTGACCGCGAGGCCGATCTTGCCCATATCCCCCTTTGGGAGGCCCGTCGTGACCTCTCGCCACGTATTTCCACGATCTGTCGACTTGTAGATCCCGGAGCGCTCCCCCCCGGACATCAGGCCCCAGACGTGCCTGCGTCGCTGGTATGCGGCGGCATACACGACGTCCGGATCGCTCGGGTCGAACTCGAGATCCGTGACGCCGGTGTTCTCGTCGATGTCGAGCACATGGCGCCAGGTCGCACCGCCGTCGCTCGTCTTGTAGACGCCGCGTTCGCCGCCCGAGGCCCACAACGGCCCCTCGGCCGCGACCAACACCGAACTCCCGTCGTCCGGGCGGATGAGGATCTTGCCGATGTGCTCCGAGGACTCGAGGCCAACGTTCTGCCAAGTCGCGCCACCGTCTCTGCTCCGGTAAACACCGGATCCCCAGCCCACGTGGCGACCACTGACGTTCTCGCCCGTGCCGACCCAGATCACCTCGGTGTTGGTGGGGTCGATCGCGACGGTGCCGATCGAGTAGCTCGGCTGATCATCGAAGACGGGGGTCCAGGTCGTGCCTGCGTTTGTGGTCTTCCAGAGACCCCCTGAGCCAACGGCGACGTACCAGACCGACGAATTCGAGGGATCGACCTTGATGTCCGCAATGCGGCCGCCGGCTACTGCCGGGCCGACTTCGCGAAATTGAAGCGCGGAGAGGGCGCCTTTCAGCGCCTCAGTCTGCTGCGCGCTGGTGGACGCGGGCAGCAGGAGGGCGAAGGCGAAGAGAAGCAGGGGTCCCCAGCGGGGCGTGGGCTTGCACATGTCGACTGTCCGGTCGGGTGATGGCGCGCGGCTTGCCCCGCTCAGCTTGCGGGGTCTCGGTCCATGCGGCAAGGCGTTCGAGCCCCACGGGGGGCGCCGAGTGCCACTGGTTAAATCGAGCTACGCGACCGGCGCCACCCTTAGCCATTTCTGGGCCACCCTCGCCTTGTTGGGGCATCCCAGTCGCCCCGCTGCCGAGACGGCGGGAGCGCGGCTGGGCCGACCAGCGCTTCGCCGGGAACGAAAGCGCGTTCGGAAGCGCTGAGGTCCGTCTCCGGATGTGGCGACCTCGGGTTGTGGTGCCTTTGGGCATCGGGGTGTTCGGCTTTGCCGACGCGGGACGTGTCTATGTTGACGGATCCTCCCCCGGTGGATGGCACACCAGCCTTGGTGGCGGTCTGTGGTTTCAACCGGTCCGTCAGCTCTACATCGTGCGCGCACGTATCGGCATCAGCGACGAATCAACGAAGTTATTTGTGATGCTCGGGTTGCCGTACTAGAGAAGGCTGCTAGGCCGAGGGAGCTTCGAACACCACGGAATCGACCAGGCGCACTCCGTTCGCGAGCGTCTTGTGCACCGGGCAACGCTTCGCGACCTGCGTAAGCCGGGCGCGCTGCGCCTCGTCGAACGTCCCGCGAATCGTCACCTGCGATGTGATCTGATCGATCCACCCGTCAGCGCGCTCGTCGCCGTCTTCACCGTCTTCGGCATGCACGCGGTCGAAGTCGAGCCTCACGCCGACTTCAGGAAGTGTGATCCCCTTGTGGTTCGAATAGAGCCGAAGCGTGATCGCAATGCACGCGGCTAGGCTACCGAGCAGAATCTCGTACGGGGTCGGCCCCACGTCGGTCCCCCCGGCGCTGGGCGGCTCGTCGGAATGCCAAGTGAACTGCCGGGCCTGAAGGGTGACCTCGGTCCCTTCTGCAAGCACAGCGGATACGAACGCCATCGTTTCTCCCTCGTTGTGGGGATGAGCGTCTGGTCAGCTCACCCGACCGACGACTCAACCGGCTTGAGCGAATCCAGTATCCACGGCATCAGTTCCGATAAGGAGTTCGCCAATTTCGCTTCATGACTAGTGTCCTGTCACTAGAAGTAGGTCGCGAACCCCACCTGGAAGCCGGCCGTTCTCACCGTGGGGTTCCCGACGAAGTCGTGAGTCCAGTGGTAGCGGTAGTTCGCCCGGAAAACCGTTCCCTGCGTAGGCCGGAAACTCACGCTCGGGACCACCGCCGTGACATCGTCGCGAATCGACAATCCGGTCGAGAGGAAGGTGCCCCGGTTGTAGTCCACTTTCTCCAACCTCAGGCCCAGACTCACCGTCGCGTTGTCGTAGCCGCTCAACGCGGGCTTCCACACCGGAGCAATGATGTCCACGTGTCCGCCCCACTGGCGGTCCCCAAAGATCTCCGACATGCCGCTCGGCACGTCGATCGTGGCATACGCGAGCTCGCCCCGGACGTCGAAGCGGCCGACCGAAGCGCCAAAGTCGAACGCGGTGATACCGAGCCAGCGCCGCTCGTCGACCTCCACACCCTCGAAGAGGTACGAGTTGTAGTACCCGCCGTAGTAGGACAGCCCCACCTCACCGAAGCCCGGCCGCCGCAGCCCGAAGCGTCCTGAGATCGCCGGAGAGCCGTTGTTGTCCTCTTCGAACTGTTCTTCGCTCTTGCCAGACGGGATGTCGGTTCGACCCAGGTCGTTGCCCACCACCGCGTCGGAGATGCCGTTCGTCAGATACAAGTCGTAGGAGAGCATCACGCCGTCCGAGACACCCTTCCCGTACACGCCTGCGCCGACCTCCGAGAGCGTCGAGGGGATCACGCCGGTGGTGACGAGCGGCCGGTCCACGAAGTCCCACTTGGGACTGTCGTGGTTCTGATTGAGGTATCCGATGGGAGGTAGAATGATGCCCGCCCGCAGGACCAGCGCCGGCGATATCTGGAAATCGACGAGCGCGGTCTCGAGAGCGATCTCCTCCGTGCCGTGCTCGAATTCCAGTTCGCTCAAAAAGCGCACGCGCCGAGAGATCGAAGAATACATGAAGATGTTGAACCGCCGCAGCTCCATGCTAAAGCCGTCGGTGATTCCGTCCTCGACGAAGTAGTTGGTATTGCCTTCTATGTAGCCGCCGATTGCGGTGTTCGAGACCGATCCGATAAAGGGCCGGTCGTAAATGCCCTCCTGGGCCAAGGTGCTGTCCACCTGAGCCCCAGCGGGGCTCGCGAACGCCAGTACGGCGACCGACCACACCAACACACCCCTGCCCCTACTCATCGTTCATCTCCTGTAACGTGACCACCAAGTCTTCCCCTGCGCGCGCAACGCCGTATCGAGGCAAGGGCCGCTCCGCTGGCCCACGAAGGACCGCACCCTCCATGTCGAACTCACTGCCGTGGCAGGGGCAGACAAAGCGGTCCCCAACCGGGTCGGGCTGGCATCCCTGGTGCGTGCACCGAACGAGAAGCGCGGTATATGCTCCCTCCTCGGTCGCGCGCAAAAAAACGGGGTGCTCCATGCCTGGCCGTTGCAGCAGAACGCCCGCTTCCGGCACGTTCGCGGCGCTGACAACGAGTTGGTTCCCGGACCCACGAGGCGAGAGGTAGGGCGTGCCAGCGCAAGCCGAGACCGAAAGTGCAGAGGCGCCCAACAAGAGCCCCGTCGGAAGCACGGGCAACGAGCGAACGAAATCGCGACGGTTCATAACCATCACAGCGACCGGAGGAAGCGCACGAGTCGTGTCTTGTCGGCGTCGGAAAGCGCCTGGAAGGCACTGCGTGACGCTGCGCCCTCGCCGCCGTGCAGGCCGATCGTCTGCTCGAAGGTCTGCGCGCGACCGTCGTGCAGATAGAATGCCTGCCCGCCCTGGAAATTCTCCTGGATGCCGATGCCCCAGAGCGGAGGAGTCCTCCATTCTGAAGTGAGCGCGCGTCCTTCGGTATACCCGTCGTCCAGCTCGGGACCCATGTCATGAAGCAGAAGGTCGGTGTAGGCGTGGAACTCCACCTGGTCCAGCACCGCGATCTCGGACCGGCCAGTGCGCATGGTGGGCGTGTGGCACGACGCACACCCGATCTGGCCGAAGAGCTGCTCGCCCGCCACGACCTCGGCAGCTGATACATCCCGACGGGACGGTGCGCGCAGCGTCTTAAGGTAGAAGACCACGTTGGCGACGGCACTGCTCGAAACCTCAGGGTCAGGCGCTTCATCCGAGGCCCGGTTTCCAGCCAGCGGATTGAAGAGATCCTCCACGAGCAGGTCGCTCGTGATGCCCATGTCCTGTTGGTACGCGCCGACCGTCTGGTGCAGCAGGTTCACCGTGAGCGCCTTCTTCCCGAAGCGGCCGATATACTGTCCGTCCACAAGCGTGCCATGCGTGAACGGCACAGCCGACTGGGCTGCGAGCGCGAGCGCAGCCTCGATGAGCTCGGAGGGCGGATGCAGTTGCAGCCGGCCGCTGATGCCATCCCCGTCGGCGTCGTCAGGGTCGGCTAGCGCGATCAACGTCGCGTCATCTACGGCATCGAGGTATCCAAGGCCCGTCACAGCCGACGCTGTGAACTCCGAGACCCCAGTGGCCTCGCCAGGAACCGTCTCTGGCGGGTAGCCGGGAATGGACCGGTGCTGGAGCTGCGGCCCGCCTAGCTGCGTCAACGGATCAAAGCCGTTCACGCCGAGCGTCCCGAAGCGGGTGAGGTTGAAGACCGGGTGGCCCTTGCCGTCTCCGACATGACACTGCTCGCACGACGTCGCCACGAACACGGGGCCGAGCCCGTCCTCCACCGTGAAGCGCCGTCCGAACTCCTCGTCCCCCACGAGGTGCTGCCGTAGCTGGCTTCCCGGCATGCCCTCGATCGTCCCGTCGAGTAGCTGCTCCTCAGGCGGCCCATCCGGGGCGAAGGTGTCGCACGCCGTCGCTGCCACGAGAAGCAAGCATCCGAGCAGTCGGGTGGTTCGCGGGGCGATTGCTCTCATTATTTTTAGTCTCACCTAAAATTATCATTTAGTCGAACCTAAAGAGCACCTGAAGTTCTGTCAACAGCCGTTCTCTTGACTAATATTTAAGTTGACACTAAAGTATTATCATGAGTAAGATCACCCACGCGAGCGCGGAGTCCATGCGAACAGCCATGGAGCCGCGACGCATGCAGATTCTGGAGTTGATCTGGGATCACGAGCGCAGCGTGAACGACATCGCGTCGCGCCTCCCCGTGAGCGTGGCTGCGATCTCTCAACACCTCGCGAAGCTACGTGCGGCTGGCCTGGTCTCGGTCCGGGCCGAGGGGCGGCAGCGCTTCCATCACGCAACGAAGGAAGACATGGGTGCGCTCGCGGTAGTGCTGGAGGCGTTCTGGACGGAACGTCTGCTTGCTCTCAAACGGCTCGCGGAATCACTTCCTGAATAGCAAAGTTTCCCAGCAGAAAAGGACTTGGACGATGGACGAAGCGTCGGTTGTCCACTTGGTCGATCTCTCCCTAGAGATCGCGGCCAGTCCCGTCAGCGAGCGGATCCATGGACGTACGATGAAGCGACGCTCGTTCGCGTATCGAAAACCGAGTGAGGAGAATTCATGACAACGACGGTTAGCAAGCTCCCGAGCAAATGGCTGGCGGTTGCCTTGCTCACGCTTGTCACGCCACTCGCAACCGAGGGGCAGCGTCGTGGTCCGCGGCAGCCGACCGCTGCTTCTTGGCCATCGATAATGGTCGGCGTGAAGGCCGGCTACGACAACAACGCCAATGGGGAAGTACTCGGGGCACAACTCCACCTCCCGCTCATGCGTAGAGGGTCCGTCGAGTTGATGCCATCGGTAGACGTGACGTTCCTGACCGGCCTCAAGGAATACCAGTACGCCGTTGACGCGCTCTACCGACCCGTCGGGCAGCAGGGCGGCCCGTACATCGGTGGCGGACTGGCGTTCCGAAACACGATCTACGGGGCCGACCCGGGTCTCCCGCGGGAGACCCGTCGGGGCTACAGCATCGTCGTAGGCAGCACATTCGGCGGAGCGAGCAGTTTTCGACCCCAGCTCGAGATCCGGTGGGTCTTCATCAGTAAGCCGGAACTCGATCCTTTCACCCCCGTGAATCCACAGGTCGTCACGTTCGGGGTCAACATCCCGCTCACAGGACGAGGGGCTCGCAGAGGAGAAGCCGGCTCCTGAAAAAGCGCCACGCCGTGGGGATCATCGGATCCGTGGCGCTCGCGGCTTGCACCTCCACCATATTCCCGGCGCCGGAGGGCACCGACTCCTTGACGCTCGCCATCAGTTTGCTCGTCCTCGCAAACGGTCTCGAGTCGCCTGTCTACGCGACTTCGCCCGACGCCGACCCCCGGCTCTTCGTCCTGGAGCGACCGGGGCGAATCCGCATCCTGCGAGGTGCCAGCCTCGCTGCCCAACCCTTTCTCGACATCACCGACCGCGTGTCCTTTGGTGACGAACAAGGGCTTCTAGGCCTGGCCTTCGATCCGGATTTCAGGGCGAGCGGCCGCTTCTTCGTCAACTATACGGACCTCGACGGCAACACTCGTATCGAGGCGTATCTGGACCGCGATCGTGGTGACCGTGCGGACCCGAACAGCGGCATGCTGTTTCTGAAAGTCGAGCAGCCATTCCCGAGCCACAACGGGGGCCAGATCGAGTTCGGCCCGGGCAACATGCTCTATATCGCGGAAACGCGGTCCCTGCTCTCCGCGGCCGATATATCTACTCGGACTACTGCAGCGGATGGCTACGCACGTTCCAACTTCAGGCCAACGGCATCGCAGGAGACCCTGTCGAGCTCCCCGTCGAGAGCCCCGGCAACGTGACCTCTCTGGGCCAGGACTCGGACGGCGAGCTCTACGTGCTCACCGAGGACGGACGCGTCCTAGGCATCATGGCGGCCAACTAGCGGCGAGACCTCAGTTTCCGGAGCCGTCGCCCACCGGTTCGGGCGCTTTGGTCAGGACCACGAAGTCGCCGAGCCCTTCGTGCTCCTGTTCGTCCCACGCCGCGATGTCATTGACCGAAACCATCACGATGCTCAGGACTCGCGTGCCTGGAGAATAATCAGCGACTCGCTCTGGGATCCCCGTACCGCGTTGCACATGGAAGGAGCCAGCCAGGTGGATGACGAGCGAGCCGGGGCTGGCGCCGAGTGCCGACGTGATCGCGTGGCCCATGGAGGCGTCCCACAGCGCTTGCGAGTAGATGACGGTCGGGCTCATCGCGTAGTGCTGCGTCGTTGCCTCGTCGTCGCCTGATCGGTCTTCGTCACCGTCTGCTTCGTTGCCGTCCGCTTCGTCAACGCCCGCGTCGTCGCCACCCGCGTCCGCTTGCGCCTCCGACCCTGCCATGGCTTCAGCCATCACCGCGTCCCACTGCGCTCGGTATTCCGGTGAGGGCCCCGGGTAGGGCAGCGGTGGCAGGAAGCTCTTGGCAGTCGCGGACAGCGCCTGCAGCGATTCGGGCCCTTCTCTCGAAACACGGTTCACGTATCTGCGCGGGGCGTTCGCCGCGATGACCGCGAGGCCCTGCTCTTTCGAGAACTCGACCAGCGGACGGTAGTGGTCCTCGTAGCCGTCCCAGGGACGAGAGCTGTTCAAGAAATGAGTCTCTGAAATCGTGCCGTCGAGGTACTCGGCCAAGATGTACTGCACGTCCCGCTCGAACATCTCCAACGACAGAATCACCCCCCGACCGTCTTCCGCCTGGAGCCGGCGATACGCGGCGCCAAGCAGTTCTGCCTCGAAGCGGTGTCCGACCACGTCGTCATGCTCCTCACCGAGCAAAACGACGTCGGTGTCGGAAAGCGTCTGCAACACGGCCGCAAAAGACGAAGAGCGACCGCCGATGTCGTAGACCCGGAAGTCCTCGCCCTCCACAGGGCGGGGGCGCTCGTCGGCATCCTGGCCCTGCAACGGCGCAGCCAACAACGCCAGCCCAGACGCGGAAAGCAGCAGCGCTGCGCCAAGCTGTCTGAGAATGAATGGAGTCGTTGTCGGAGTGGACATGGGCCGGAAAGCTAACGGTCACTCGGTGCGCGCCAACGTACCGCCTCGTACAATTCTCCACGTGCGGCCGCGACTCGCCAGCGGAAGGCTATGAGCCTTCCAGGAGAAACCACTCGATTATGGAGTTCTGGATCGCATCAGGCGGTCTGCTGCTGGTCGTCGTTCTCTACGACCTGATTCAGACCAAGCACGCCATCCTCAGGAACTTTCCCCTAGTGGGACACCTGCGATACCTGCTGGAGTCGGTCGGGCCTGAGCTCCGCCAGTACATCGTTACGTCGAATGACGAGGAACTACCGTTCTCCCGTGACCAGCGACGCTGGGTGTACTCGTCCGCCAAGAAACAGAACAACTACTCAGGCTTCGGCACCGACAACGATCTCGAGAGGTCGAACAACTATCTGATCATCAAGCATCACACGCTGGGGCCCTCCGTGGAGCCACGCCACGATGAGATGTATCCGCTGCCATGCGCGAAGGTTCTAGGGGGGCCGCGCGGTCGGCGCGACGCGTTCCGTCCTCGGTCGGTCGTAAACATCAGCGGCATGAGCTTCGGATCGCTCTCGTCCGCTGCGGTTCAGGCCATGAACCGCGGCGCAGCGATCGCAGGCTGCCTGCATAACACAGGTGAGGGCGGCGTCTCGCCGCACCATCTACACGGGGGTGACCTCATCTGGCAGCTTGGAACCGGCTACTTCGGGGCGCGGGCGTCGGACGGCGCTTTCGACCGCGACGCTTGCGTGCAGGGCGTTCAGGACCACCCCGTACGTGCGATCGAGATCAAACTGAGTCAGGGCGCCAAGCCTGGCCTCGGTGGCGTGCTGCCTGGAGAGAAAGTCTCGGCTGAGATCTCCAGGATTCGTGGCGTACCCATGGGGCAGACCGTAATCAGTCCGCCGGGACACCGATCCTTCAGCACCGTCGACGAGATGCTGGACTTCGTAGAAGACCTCGCCGACGCGACCGGTGTTCCCGTCGGTATCAAATCGGCTGTAGGACAGCTCGAGTTCTGGACCGAGTTGGCCGACCGCATGGCGAGCGAAGAGCGCGGCGTCGACTACATCGCTATCGATGGCGGTGAAGGTGGCACGGGCGCGGCGCCCTTCGCGTTCTCGGACCACGTGGCGCTACCGTTCAAAGTCGGTTTCAGCCGGGTATACCGGATCTTCGCCGAGCGAGGCGTGCACCACGACGTGGTGTGGGTCGGGTCGGGCAAGCTCGGCTTTCCCGAAACAGGCCTGCTCGCGTTCTGTCTTGGTGCGGACATGATCGCGGTCGGCCGCGAAGCGATGATGGCGGTAGGGTGCATCCAGGCACAACGATGCCATACGGGCCATTGCCCGACCGGTGTGGCGACGCAGAACAAGTGGCTGGTACGCGGCCTCGACCCCACCCACAAAGGCGCGCGACTCGCGAACTACATCGTGACCCTACGCAAGGAGTTGACGCGGCTGAGCCACGCCTGCGGCTGCCTGCACCCTGCGCTGCTCACGGCTGAACACATGGAGATCCTGGACGGCAACTTCGGCAGTCGGCCGCTCAGCGAAGTGTTCGGTTATGAGCCAGGGTGGGAGCTGTGCTCGCAGCCAGACCTGGCGAAGGTGGAGCGGTTGATGGGGAGCTAGTAGCTGACCCCCTCGCCTTCCTTGCCGCCCGGACGCACCGAGCGGACATTGCGCCTGCCCTGAGTGGGAGTCGGGCTGGCCCTTGCAGCGGGCCGATCTTCGCAACACTAAAGGAGTCCGAACATGTCGGTGCTCAACCAGCTCGTCGAGGCGCTGCGGGACGGATCGATCCGCGTCGTGGATCTCACTCAACCTCTCGGCCCAGACACGCCGGTCATCGGCCTGCCCGACATCTTCGGTCAGTCGCCCGGCCTGACCATGGACGTGATCAGCCGCTACGACGACGCTGGGCCTGCGTGGTACTGGAACACCCTCAACCTCGGCGAGCACACCGGTACGCATTTTGACGCGCCCGTGCATTGGGTGACGGGCAAGGACCTCCCGAACAACACGACAGAAACAATCCCCGCGCACCAGTATGTGGGTCCCGCGTGTGTCCTGGACTGCAGCGCCGATACCGCGGCCGACCCGGACTTCTTGCTCACGCCGGCTTGGATCGAGCGCTGGGAGTCCGAGCACGGCCGAATCCCAGCGCAGTCCTGGGTGCTGCTGAGAACCGACTGGAGCAAACGCGATGGCGCCGAAGCAATCCTGAACGTGGACGAGTCGGGACCTCACTCCCCGGGGTTCCGAGCGGACGCGTCCGAACTGCTCGCAAACGACCGTGACGTGCTCGGAGTCGGCGTCGAAACGATCGGCACGGACGCGGGTCAGGCCGGCGGCTTCGATCCGCCCTTCCCGAACCACACGACCATGCACGGAGCGGGCAAGTTCGGGCTGGCGAGCCTGTGCAATCTCGACCTGCTTCCGGCGACGGGAGCCATCGTGATTGCCGCGCCGCTCAAGATCGTCGGCGGAAGTGGAAGCCCCCTGCGGGTCTTGGCGCTAACGCCCGCGTAGGCCTTTCCGCCACCACGCCGACGGACTGACCCGAGTGCCCGGCGTGAAACGACCACTCAACCAGAGCGCCAACCGGCGCAAGCGCGTGCCCGCGAGCCATCGCCAGGCCTGAGCCCACCGACTCGAGAAGTCGCGGTTGTAAGGGCACACACGGATGCAGATCGAGCAGTCCGAGTTCTGGTTCGACCAGAAGCGAAAGCAGGGCTCGGCATCCACGGTCCATTTGCGGACACCTTGGATGTTCGAGCGGTTGTAGACCTCCGTGCTCGGCGGACCATCCGGGATAGCGTTTACCGGACAGGCGTCGGAACAGCGGCGGCAAGTCTCACAGAACTCGGTCACGCCGAACCCCACAGGTCGATCATGCGCCAACGGCAGGTCCGTGAAGATCTTGCCGATGCGAACCCGAGGGCCGAACTCCTTCGTGATGAGCAGCCCGTGACGACCGTACTCGCCCAGCCCGGCCTTCAGCGCGTAGGGGATCGCGAGCGCCGTGTCGTTCATGGTGGCCACAGCCCGGTACCCGAGATTGATCACGTATTGCGCGAGTCCGAGCAACACGAGCGTATCATGCGAATAGCCGACGCCGGTCGCCGTCCCGCTCAACGCCGAAGGCACGGTGTCGACCAGGTCCCGGTCCATCTCCTGGGCGATGACGATCACATTAGGCAGGTCGGACGGTAGCTCCTGCGGCTTCTCAGTTTCACCGAGGCGGCTGTACACATGGCTGTAGACCCAGCGCTCGTCATAGCCGGTTATGCCAACCAGGTCCGCGCCGAACACCCTGGCGACGTGCTTGACCTCGGCGCTCATCGCCTCGGGCGAGTCGACCGGAACGCGCTGGTCGGGACCTTCTCGATGCACCGTGAAAGGGTCCAGGAACCCTTCGCGACGGTTCTCACCTTCCTTCAACTCAGCGAAGATGTCAGGCAGGTGCCACGACGCATTGCGTAGTGCGTAGTCGCGTTGAGTGAAACCATCGACCGTCTTCCACTCCTTGAGCGGGGTTCGATAGGTCTCGAAGAAACGCTCGGTCTTCTCGGAGCGGATCTCGGCGTCCCAAAAGGCACGCGAGTAGATGTCGTTCTTCTGGTTGAAACGCCCGAAGTTTTCAAGCACGTGGAAACCGGCCTCGGCATCCAGCTTCTTTGGATCGGCCATGGCGCTACTCCTCGTCGATCCAGATCTGGCGGAGATACCGCTCAGGCGCTTGAAGAAAGTCCCGCACCAGAGCGACCGACTCCAGGTCCTCGAAGTCCACCCGCTGCACCGGGAGGTCGTCGAACGAATAGATCGCCGCACCCGGGATCGCCATGAGAATCGGTGAGTGGGTGGCAATGATGAACTGCGATCCGGTTGCCAACGCATCCCGGATCATCGCCATGAATCCGAGCTGACTTTGTGGCGAGAGCGCAGCTTCCGGCTCGTCCAGCAGGAAGAGCCCGTTTGGGGCAAGACGTTGTGCGAAGAGGTTCAAGAAGGCCTCGCCGTGCGACTTCGCGTCGGGGTTAGCACCGTATCGCGTCTCCATGGCCCAGATCGACTTGCGGTGCGGGCCCTTGGCGAGTTGGCGAGCGAGCGCAGAAGCGTCCGCCATGTCGACATCGATCCGAGCCACCTCGTCCTGATGATGCGCACGCATCTTGGTGATTTCGCGCTGAAAGCCAAAAAAGTCCTCCGCGCGAAGGAAAAAGCCTCGATGGGACCGGCCACGCCAGGTGAGGTGGAGCTGAGCTGCGAGCTCGCGCTGAGCCGGGAGTGTGTGGTCCGCTTCCATTCGCGACGCGCCCACGGCGGGCAGGCCGCAGGCGATCGCGAGGCCCTCGAGCAGCGTCGACTTCCCGGTGCCGTTTTCACCCACGAGCACAGTGACCTGAGCGTCCAACTCAAGCGTATCGAGGGTCGCGATCGACGGCACCGCGAACGGGAACGACGAGGTGCGCCCAGGTCCTCGGTATTGGACTCGGGAAAGCTGGGTCCCGGTGCCGTTGCTCGGCGTCAGCGTTGCCTCCTTGGTCCGACACGAATCGCCCACGAATCGTCGGGTGCGCCAGAGAACCTAGGGCTAATGACCTTTAAAGAAAGCGACACGCCTACCGACACTTGAATATAGAAGCCCGAAAGGATGTGCATCGCTCGGCCCGAGTCGAGCGGGGCGAGGTCCGGGCGTTGTACGCACCTGTTGTGGGGAATTCATGCGAAAAGGCACCCGCCCTGTCCTGCTGGTAGTGGACGACGACGCTTCTGTACTGTCGTCGCTCGACCGCAGCTTGCGACGCGCGGAATACGATGTCCATCTCGCGGAGGGTGGGAAGGCCGCGCTCGAGATGCTCGACCGCCTTCGTCCGGATCTCGTGCTACTTGACGTGATGATGCCGGGAGGACCGGACGGCTGTGAAGTGTGCAGCCACCTACGGGCCCGCGAAGACATGGATCTCGTGCCCGTAGTCTTCGTGACCGCATTGGACACGGAACAAGACGAGGCCAAGGCGTTCGCCGTGGGCGGCTCTGCCTTCCTGCGAAAGCCGTTCGAACTCGACGAACTGCTAACGCTGGTGGAAAAGCAACTGGAGACTTCCAAGAAGTGGAGCTCCATCAACGCTGCACCGTCGACAAGGGAGGAACACTGGAGCGACTGGCTGGCTCCAGAAAAATTCGCCGAGTTCAGGCAGTACTTGATGGACGAGCGCAAGTCGGGGGCTGCGAGAGAGGACGAAATCAACAAGGTCCCACCTCAGCGTCTCTACGATCTCGCACCCCTGCTCAACGTTCCGGAGGAGCAGGTCGCCATCCCCCATCCTCCGAAGTACCCTATGTTGGTATTCTATATATAGAGACGCGATGAGCGTCGAAAGGGTTTCACTAGAGGTGGATGCGGCTACGAAGAGAGGAAGCCTGACACCGTCTCGAGCCAGGCGTCCGGCCGCTCGAGATGCACCGCGTGCCCTGTACCCGGGACAACCACTAGGCGCGCGTCAGGGAGCGCCTCGGCCATGCGCTCGCCTATCGACACGAACTTGGGGTCGAGCGCGCCGACGAGGAGCAGCGTCGGCACGTGGATGGCGGGCAGAGCGTCCCACAGCGAAGGAAGCGCGCCAGTGCCCAAGCCGCGCAGCGCGCCCGCGAGCCCCTCCTCCGAGTTCTCGAGCCGAAGCGCACGCAGGCGAGACCGCACGATCTCATCCGCGCCGCTCTGTGACTCGAAAAGCGGCAAGCGTTGCCAACGATCGATGAACGCCTCGACACCGTCGAGCTCGATCGAACGCGCGAGTTCATCGTCGGACTCCTGGCGCAGGCGACGCTCGGCCTCGCTCGCGAGTCCCGGTGACGCAGACTCGAGCACCAGGCGCCGAACCGCGTCGGGGTGCTTGGCCGCAAAGTGCAGCGCGAGCCGCCCTCCCATCGAGTATCCGACGAGACCCGCCGGCCACTGGCCCGCGTTTTCCACTGCGGACAGCGCGGAGCCGAGAGAGAACTGCTTGGCGTGCTGAGCCGTCTTGTTGCGACCATGACCCGGCAGATCGAGCAACACCGGTGGACATCCGGCCGACGCGAGTCCGTCCACCAGGCGCTCGCCCCAAGAGTGGGACGACCCGGTGAAGCCGTGCACCAGCACCGGGTAACACGTCGATATCACGACCCGCTCAACAGTGCTCGAATCGGTGGCCACGCTCGAGCAGCTCGAACTCGATCTCGCGGAGGCCCTCGGCCAGCCCCTCCCGCACAGTCGAGAGCACTGCGGGATCGGGGGCCACGACGAGGCAGCTTCCGCCACCCCCGGCTCCCAGAGGGAACGCCTCGCCACCCGCTAGGCGCACGAATTCGGCGAGCGCCTCGGCCCCTGCCATGTATGCCGGGATGAGCCGCTCTCGGATCTCCCGAAAACCGCGCAGGCTCGCGCCGACTCGCACCCAGTCAGCGGTACGCAGCCCCTCGCGGTATTCGTACGCCCAGCCGGGTAGATGCTTCAGCTCGGGGAACGCGTCCTCACGTTGCAGCGTGTTCACCCAGTCCTGGTTCACATCAGCGCTGAAGCGAGTCGTGCCGGTATGCACAATCATCATGTGCGCGCGCACGTCCTCGTAGACTTCGGGGCCCAAGAGCTCGTATTGCAGCGAGGTCCCGAGCCCCTGCCGTGGCTCGCCGGGCACGCCCCAAGGCAACCAGACGTAGTCTCTCACTCCGCCCCAAACCACGTTGGACTGTTCCTGGGTACCGGTGAGGGAATTGCCCAGGTCGTTCTCGAGACGCGCCGCGAGCGCGACGACCTGATACCCGTCCATGGGGTCGCCGGCGAGTCGGTTCGCGAGCAAACACACCGCGGTCATCGCGGTAGCCGACCCGCCCAAGCCCGCAGAGAGCAGCCCCGGCCTGAGGCTCTCCATTTCGAACGCGACCCCGCTCAGGCCGAAGGCGTCGAGCGCCTTCAACAGCCAGTTGTCTCTGTGGGCTGCGATCAGTCCAGCGTGGCCAACGACCTCGCTCCCGTGCTCGGCCGACCGGATACAGAGTCTACCGGGCTCGAAGGGTCGAGCGAGCACCCGAGTCCCGGTATCGATGGTGAGGCACACGGTTCGAGGAAGTTGTTGCGTCCACGCCGCGCTCGGATCTTCGTAGGGATCCTCAGGCCAATCAGGCGCGGACCAGAGTGCTTGTTGGAACTCGCGCATATCGAGAGTCGCCCCCGGACCATCGATCCGATGTTGCGCGACGACGGCCGGTGATTCGTCGGCCGCTTCGGCGACACGTAGCCGCCCGGACAGGTCGATGGACATGACTAGGGTATCATCGTGCGGAGGGGAGATGACTGGCGCATCCCAGTGCAGATGGATACTCCTTCGACGCCCTCAGCAACCCGCTCAAGGAGGACTCTGGAATGGCCACCGTTTTCATCCGTCACCCCGTATCTGACTACGATACCTGGCGGCCGCACTACGATGAGGACGCTCATCGGCGTGACGAAGCAGGGCTCACCGAAGTAGGCGTCTTCCAGGACGCGTCGGATCCGAACTCGGTGCTCGTGGTCTGGAATACGGACAACGTCGACGGGGTCGAGGCCATGCTAGCGGACGAGGATCTGAAGCAGAAGATGCAGGACGCCGGTGTGTTGGCGCCGCCTGAGGTCTGGATCGCCGATTAGGCGCTAAGTGACACATATCTGGAAACGGACCGACCAGGCTCAGCGTGCTGATGCCCGCCGGGCCTGGTCGTATCGAGCTAGCAGCCCGTTTTAGATGCGTTGGTTGTCCGCGCGCCAGTTCTTCACAGCTTGCTTGATCGCCTTCCGGTCCGACATGCCCTCGTCGAGCACACGACGGGCAAGGTCGGGCAGCTCGTCATCCGGAGCGAAGCGTAGCCCGACGAGCTGATTGGTGGTGAAGTCACCGACGCGGTCCCGGAGGTCGTCTGGGAGCAGCCGCGCCAAACGCATCTGCTCCTCGAGACGGATGACCCGGTCTTGGACCCCGAGCGGGAACAGCCTCGCGAAGAGCACCGCGATGATCAGGCCGACGGCAAACACCTGGAACATGAGCGCGTTGATGCTGAAGTCCGTCACTGTCTGGTAGGCAAACCACAGCGTCGGCACCAGCAGCATCGGGAAGGCGACACCGTGATAGGCTCGCACGAATTTGGCATGGTTCTCGAAGTTCTGCGCAGGTTCGCTCATTGGATCCTCAACCGTAGTTGTTTGTGAAGCATTCCTCGCACCACGCCTCGCGATTCCAATGCGCGGCGCCAGCCGATTCGGTCCTGTAGTAAATCTTCCACTGCTCCGGGCGCAAGCCGCGCGGTCACCGAGCTCCCCTGCGGTGATGACGGCACTGACCGCTTAGGCACTCACAACGGCGGCCCGACCTGTTGAGGACATTGTCGAGATCTTCGACAGCGCGGTGGAGGAAGGAAGGGCCGCACTGGAGGCCGCGACCGCCGAGGACCTGACGGCCGAGTGGGCGCTCAGGACCGGCGACGAGGTGCACTTCAAGATGCCGAAGGCCGTCGTGCTGCGTTCCTTCGTACTCAACCACACCGTCCACCACCGCGCCCAAATCAGCGTGTATCTGCGCCTGCTCGACATCGCCGTCCCCGGCATGTAGGGCCCGTCGGCCGACGAAACCATAGTAGTGGCGCCAGTGGGAGAACGGGTTCCTCTCCGCGAACTAAGGAGCTCGCGCAACATCGTTGCGAGGAACGCGTTCTCCCCCTGTCTGTTAGGCCCGAAGGAGTACTTCCAGAAAGGCTTCACCGTACCGTTCTAGTTTGGCCGGGCCGATACCGGAGACTTCGAGCAGATCAGCCGCAGTGCGCGGCCGCTGCGCGGCCATTTCTCGTAGGACCTTGTCGCTGAAGACGATGTAGGCGGGGACGCCCTGCCTGTCAGCGAGATCCCTCCTCAGGTCACGGAGTGTTTGGAAGAGTGCTTCGTCTTCATCGCTGATGGGGCCGGCGGTTGAATTGACGTGCGCGGCGCGCTTGCGAGTGGATGACAGACGGCCGCGGGGCATGAACGCCTCGGCCAGGTCCTCTACCGATACGCCAGAGCACACGTCGCAGGAGCTATCACACGGCGCCATCGCCTCGTCGAAGTGCGCGAGGATCGCTTGATGGCGGCAACGCCTTCCCTCCACGGTCCGGAAGAGATCGACGGTTGCTTGCCGCTTGATCTGCCATAGCTCCGGATCGTCGATGTCGTTCAGAAAACGCTCGTGTAGCTTGACGTCCGCCCAGGAATAGAAAAGCACGCAGTCACTCTCGAGGCCGTCGCGCCCAGCGCGACCCATCTCCTGGTACCACGACTCGATGTCCTTGGGCATGTCGCGGTGGATCACATAGCGAACGTTCGACTTGTCGATGCCCATCCCGAACGCCACGGTCGCGACGATGACGTCTATGTCGTCGTGCTGGAACGCCTCTTGATTGGCCTGGCGCACGTCAGTCGGCAGTCCGGCGTGGTAGGAGCGCGCGCGCACGCCCTGCGTGCAGAGGAATTCTGCGGTCTGCTCCACACCCCGTCGGCTGAGGCAATATACGATGCCGCTCTCGCCCTCCCGGCGTCGGATGAGAGCCAGAATCTCCTTGCGCGTATTGCCCACCCCCTTCTTGCGACACCGGATGAGCAAATTGCTTCGGAAGAACGAACCCTTGAAGCCCGCGGGCTTGCTCATTCCGAGTTGCCGCAGGATGTCTCGGGCCACGGCCCTCGTCGCGGTCGCGGTGAGCGCCAGCACGGGTACGTCGAGACCGTCCTTCAAGCGGTGTAGTCGCCGATAGGACGGCCGGAAGTCGTGTCCCCATTGGCTGATGCAGTGCGCCTCATCGACGACCAGCAGCGAGATCGGACAACCATGGATGAAGTCACGTAGCGTGCCATCGAGAGCCTCCGGAGCCAGATATACCAGCTCGAATTCCCCACGGCGAAACGCCGAAAGGCGACGATGGCGCTCATCGAAAGAGAGCGTCGAGTTGATCTCGGCCGCCCGGAAGCCGAGCGACCGTAGCGCGTCGACCTGATCCTTCATCAGACTGATGAGCGGCGACAGGACGAGCACGGTCCCGTCCAGGATGCGCGCCGGCAGTTGGAACGTCAGCGACTTACCTGCACCTGTAGGCATGACGGCAATGCAGTCGCGGCCAGCGAGTACCGCATCGACGACTTCGCGCTGGCCGGGTCGGAAGTCCTGGAAGCCAAAAGTGTCTCGAAGGACGGCGAGCGGGTCGGATGGGGTCACATCAGTGGCGTCGAGAGGAGTGCGATCGGCGCCCGAAGACTAAACCTGGACGCGGGCCTCGCGTATGGTCGGATGCGAAGTCATGCACCTCCACCCGCAGGGGCCGCGACCTCCACCGCCACCGAGTCGGTCACTTCACCCGACACGCCAAATACCTGGCCTGTACCGAGAGCGGCTCCGGTCACGGTCTCGCCGGCGAGCGAAATCGCACCGGTCACGGTCAGGGTGACCGTACCCTCGACTGGGTTGGCGTAGAAGTCACCGAGGGAGTAGCGCATCTGGAAGGAGCTCCCGACCTCGATTGTCGTGTCGCGGGGCGCCAGTTGTATCTGATGCGCCTGGCCCGGCAAGACGTCGACGAAGACCGTGTCCGAGTCTTCCAGCTCGAAAACCGTGACCCAGATGCCTGCCCGGCCGGGTACCGTACCCAGCCGAACCGCGGCAATGGCGATGCCAGCTGTGTTCGCCGTGACCTGGGTTGTCGGCTGCGTAGGGGTCAATCCGAGCGGAGCGAGGAAGACACCCGGCCGATTGTCGTCCCCCAGCGGCAGCGCGGTGAAGCGAATGAAACGAGAACTCATCGGGCGGCCGTCCAAGTCTCGAACCTGTGCGATCACCACGCCGTCAATGAGCGCGTCGATCGTATCCGTCGTCGCTCCATCCCATTCGACCTCGAGAAAACCCGGTGTACGAGCCGTGGTGCCCAGCTCGACGGCGCACGCCACCGCCGCCAGGCATGTCAGCAACGCGGCGCCGAGCAAAGCGCGCCGCCACCCATGAGTATCTCGCATGGCTTCCCCGACTCCGTTGAAACCGCCACTCTCCCCTATCCATCCCTGCCTTCACCAAAACTACCTTGGAACTGCTGATGCTCGGCACCCTCGCGTTGCTCGCCACTCTCCAGGTACCCGCCCCTACTCAGGAGCTGGTCCCCGGCGCCCAATACGATCCGACCATTCCGACGTTGCAACAGGTAGTAGGGCACGACTTCGGCGAGGAGGTCACGCCTCCCGACGACGTGGTCCGTTACATGGAAGCACTCGCCGAGGCCGCAAGGGAGCGCACCCACCTCATCCGCTACGCCGAGAGCTGGGAGGGTCGCCCCCTGCTCCTACTCGTTATCGCTTCGCCGAGCCGCATTGCGCAACTGGAGCAGGTGAAAGCCGACCTCGCCCGGCTGGCTCATCCGCAAGGGTTGAGCGACGGCGAAGCGGAAATCCTGCTGGGTCGCCTGCCTGTCGTGACGGCGCTCATGCATGGCATCCACGGAAACGAAATCAGCTCGAGCGGGGCCGCGATGGCCGAGGCGTACCATCTGCTCGCGGCTCAAGGGGATCCGGCTGTCGACCTGATCTTCGAAGAGTCGCTGGTGCTCATCGACCCCATGGAGAACCCCGACGGGCGCGCCCGGTTCGTCGCCCAAAACACCATGGGTCGCGCGCGTTGGCCCGACCCAGCCACGTATTCGGCGGAGCACGATGAGCCGTGGCCAGGCGGGCGCGTCAACCACTACCTCTTCGACTTGAACCGCGACCTCTTTATCCAGAGTCAGCCGGAGACACAGGGTAAGGTCGAGATCTTCCTGGAGTACTGGCCGCACATCGTGGTGGACCTGCACGAGATGGGCGGCAACTCGACGTACTTTTTCCCACCCACAGCACCGCCCGAGAACCCGTGGTACGGAGAGCGCCAGATCGCGCTCATGGATGTGTTCGGACGAGCCAACGCCACGGCGTTCGACCAGCGCGGCTTCGCATACTTCAACCGTGACGTCTACGACCTGTTCTATCCGGGTTACGTGGACATGTGGCCCATGAGCCACGGCGCGCTCGGTATGACTTATGAGCAGGCCTCGGCGCGAGCGCTCGTTCTGCAGCGCGACGATGGGGACCTACTGACTTATGGCGACGGCGTGCTCCACCACTTTACCGCGGCCATGGCCACCGCCGAGACCTCCGCGCGCAATCGCGAACTCATCCTGCGGGACTACCTCGCGTTCCGACGGGCGGGCATCGAGTCGGGACGCTCTGGGCAGAACGAGTACATCCTGCACTCGGCGCACGACCCAGGAATGGCGGGGCGGCTCGCACGCCTGCTAGTACGAAACGGTATCGAAGTGCGTGATGTAACCGGACCCGTGACGGTGGACGGACGCACGATTCCCGAACGGGGGACCTATATCGTCCCCATGGCCCAGCCGGCACACGGCCTCGCGCGTGACCTGCTCGACGCGCACGTCCCGATGGCCGAAGACTTCGTGCGGCGGCAGATCGAACGGCGTGCCAACCGCCAACCCGATGAGATCTACGACGTGACCGCGTGGAGCCAGTCTCTGCTCTGGGACGTCGAGGTGATTGCGAGCAGCCGAGCGACCGGCATGGCCGGAGACAGGCTCCTGGCAGAGGCGACCGTGCAGGTCGTGCCGCTGCCCGACGCCCTCGTAGGCTACCTCGTACCGTGGGGGACCAACGCGGCGGCGCTCGTAGCCGAGGCGCTTCGAGAAGGCATCCGCGTGCGCGCCGCAGGTGGCACGTTCATGCTCGAAGGACGTGAGTACGGTGTCGGCACCGCGATCATGCGCACGTCGGAGAACGACGATGACCTGCCCGACCGACTGGCCCAGCTCGCCGCCAAGCACAACGCAGAAGTGGTCGCCATCGACGACTCTTATGTGCGCGAGGGCATGTCCCTGGGAAGTGGGCGGGTACGCGCGCTGCGCGAGCCGCGCGTCCTGCTGGTATACGACAGGCCCGGCCAGACCTACTCGGTCGGGTGGGCGCGATATGTACTGGAGCGTCGGTACGGGCAGCGCACTACCGTAGTGCGTGCGTCGAGCCTCGGCCGGGTCACATACTCCGACTACGACGTGATCATTTTCCCGAGCGGCAATTTCGGCTCCGCCATGAACGAGGGTGCGGTCGACGGACTGCTCCGCTGGATGCGCGACGGCGGCACGGTGATCACGATGGCCGAATCGACGCGCTGGGCGACGCGCTCAGGCTTGCTGTCGACCACCGCCGAGCGCCGGGGCGGTCGCGCAGAAGGGACCGACGCGCCTGATGCCGACACGCCTGATCAGCCCATCGAATACTTGGACGAGATCTCGCCCGAAGACGAATCACCGGAGGGCGTGCCCGGCGCCATCCTGCGCGTCATTCTCGATACCGAGCACTGGCTCGCTTCGGGCACCGACGGTGAGATCGGCGTTTTCGTGCAGGGCTCCAGGGTATTTCGCCCCATTACGCTGGACGAAGGCAGCAACGTCGGTCGTTACTCCGATATCGATGACCTCGTGCTCAGCGGGACGGTTTGGAAGGAGTCGAGGCCCCAGTTGGCCAACAAAGCATTCCTGATGTACCAGCGCTTCGGTGGAGGTCAAATCATCGCGTTCGCCGAGGACCCCAACTACCGCGCATACACCGAGGCCACCCAGTTGCTCTTCATCAACGCGGTGCTTCTCGGACCGGGGAGATAGACATGCTGAAGGCCTTCGCGCTCATCACGCTGATACAGGTACCTGCACCCACCCAGGACCTAGCGCCGGGTACGCGATACGACGCGCGGGTCCCAACGCTTGAGCAGGTCGCGGGCCACGACTTCCGCGCGGAAGTCACGCCGCCCGATCAGGTAGTCGCCTACCTACGAGCTTTGGCCGAGGCGGCGCCGGACCGCGCTGAGCTGATCCGGACGGGCGAGACCTGGGAAGGTCGACCGACTGTCATGCTGGTGATCGGGTCCGCGGAACGCATGGCGCGTCTCGATGCGGTCAAGGCCGACTTGCGCCGCCTGGCTGACCCACGCGCGCTCGAGGACGGCGAAGCAGAGCGTCTCATCGAGACGCTGCCGGTCGTCACGGCGCTCGTACACGGCGTGCATGGCAACGAGATCAGCTCGAGTGGCGCGGCAATGGCCGAGGCGTACCATCTGCTCGCGGCCGAGGGCGACGGCACGGTGGACTTGATCCTTCGTGAATCGCTGGTGCTCATCGACCCGATGCAGAACCCCGACGGCCGCGCGCGCTTCGTCTTCCAGAATACGATGGGTCGCGCGCGCTGGGAGGACGCAGCCCCGGCAGCGGCAGAGCACGACGAGCCGTGGCCCGGCGGACGCGTGAACCACTACCTCTTCGACCTGAACCGTGACTGGTTCGCCCAGACCCAACCAGAGACACGAGGGCGGGTGGCCGCGTTGCTCGACTTCATGCCCCACGTGGTCGTGGACCTGCATGAGATGAGCGGCAACTCGACGTATTTCTTCCCGCCGAACGCGATCCCTGGCAACACGTGGACGACTGACGAGCAGAGGGCACTCACTGACGTCTTTGGTGCCGCCAACGCCGCGAGCTTCGACGAGCGCGGTTTCGCGTACTTCAATCGCGACACCTACGACGCGTTCTATCCCGGGTATGGCGTCTCCTGGCCGATGGCCCAAGGAGCGATCGGCGCCACCTACGAGCAGGCCTCGGCTCGCGGGCTGGTACTCCTGCGCAGTGACGGTGACCAACTCACGTACGGCGACGGTGTGTTGCACCACTTCACAGCCGCGATCACCACCGCGGTGACGGCGGCGACGCACCGTGAACGCATTCTGCGAACGTTCTTGGACTTCCGTGCGAGCGCCGTCGAGATGGGCCGTTCGGGGGCGAGGGAGTATGTGCTCACATCCGAGCACGACCCGGGTATGGCACGCCGCCTCGCCGAAACACTGGTGCTCTCCGGCATCGAGGTGAACAAGGCGCTGGAGCCGGTATCGGTAGGTGGACGCACGCTGCCAGCTGAAGGCACCTACATCGTGCCCATGGATCAGCCGTCGCACAGGCTTATTCGCAACCTGCTCGATCCACACACCCCGATGGACGCCGACTTCGTCGCGCGGCAGATCGAGCGGCGCGCCAACCGCCTTCCCGATCAGATCTACGACGTTACGGCGTGGAGCATGCCCTCGCTCTGGGACGTCGAGTTGATCATGGCGGATCGGGCGACTGGCGCCGCGACCCTATCGCTGAACAACACCCGCCAGATGCGCGACGTCGCGTCGCTCCGAGACGCCGCTGTGGGGTACCTCATGCCGTGGGGAACGGACGCGGCCGCCGCGGTCGCCGAAGCGTTGCGAGAGGGCATTCGCGTCCGCTCGGCCGGTGCCGAATTCACGCTCGGCGGTCGGGACTACGCGGTCGGAACGGCGATCATCCGCAACTCGGACAACGAGAGCGATCTCCCCCAGCGGCTGGCGCGGATCGCGACAAGGCACGGCGCCGAAGTCGTGCCCATCGACGACTCTTACGTGCGCGAGGGCATGTCGCTTGGCAGCGGCCGGGTCAGTCACCTCACCGAGCCGCGTGTGCTACTCGTATACGACCGGCCCGGGCAGACGTACTCGGTGGGGTGGGCCCGCTATGTGCTGGAGCAGCGCTACGGGCAGCGCACGACCGCGGTACGGGCCTCGAGTCTTGGGCGCGTCGACTTCTCGGACTTCGACGTGATCGTCTTCCCCAGCGGCAACTACAGCGGCGCGGTGGGCGACGGACTGCAGGACGAGCTAGGCGCGTGGATGCGCGATGGCGGCACCATGATCACGATGTCCGAGTCGACCCGCTGGGCGGCGCGCGTAGGCCTACTGGCCACAACCGCCGAGCGCCGCGGGGGCCGCCAGGAAGGGGACGAGCCGTCGGACGCGGAGACCGCGGACCAGCCGATCGATTTCCTGGAAGCAATCGCCCCGAGCGATGAGGCGCCCGAACAGACACCCGGCGCAATCGTGCGCGGCCTCCTGGACACTGAGCACTGGCTCGCGAGCGGCACCGACGGCGAGATCGGCGTACTCGTCGAAGGCACGCGCGTTTTCAGCCCGATCACGCTCGATCGCGGCACCAACGTGGGCCGGTACGCGTCAGTCGACGACCTGGTCATGGGTGGCATTGTGTGGGAGGACGCCAAGCCGCAGCTAGCGAGCAAGCCATTCCTCATTCATCAGCCGGTGGGCGGCGGGCACCTGATCGCCTTCGCTGAAGATCCCAATTACCGGGCGTACGCCGAGGCCACCCAGTTGCTCTTCATCAATGCAGTGCTGCTCGGCCCGGGGCGCTAGCAAGGGGCGACAACAAGGGCGCGGCGGCCGTTTCCGACCCACCGCGCCCCGTACAGAACGCGACCTGGCAGTATGGCTCCCTAGTCGTCGCGGAGACGCTCCAGCGCTGGCTGCTCGATCTCGATAATCTCAGCCAGGACCTCGCCCAATCGGCCGAACACATCGGCTGTCTCGATGGGGGTCAGGTCGCAGTTGGCGACCAGATCCCGCTGCTCGGCGTGGAACGTGGCCATCTGCTCGGCCACCGGTTGTCCATCCAACTACACACTCCGGAGATCGGCAAGTTCGGCGTAGCGAGTGAGGTCGTCGCTAGCTCCGCTGGCGATCGCGGCCAGTCGAGACCACAACTCGCCACTCCGCCGGAACGCCGACGCTGCGTCGGAAGTGCGTTCGCCGCCCAGGACCTCCGCGGCCTCCTCCAGGAAGTCGGCGTACAGAGAGCGACCGGCCCCGGGCACGGTGTAGGCGTGCGTCACGCAATCGTAGAGTCGGGTGAGTCCGATGGCGGCTCGGGAGCCCTCGGCGAAGATGCGGTGCCAGCTCTTCTACTCGGTGCTGCTCAGGACCGGCGGCAAGAATCTGAGCCCGGGCAGCGGCATACCGTTCGCCGGTACGCTTCATTCGAGTGCGGACCCGGGATTTGAAATCGCGTTGACGCGTCATAACGAACTCCTCGACATCGACGTACGCCGCTGTTCGCCCCCAGGACGGCGCTGCCGACGACTGGTTCGCTCAATCTGCGTCTGATCAGCCATCGAGCACGGGTGCTCGAGACCGGAACGGAAGAGAGGACCCTCCTTTGCCTCGCGAGTCGACTCGGGCGAGAGCCGAACGAGGTTGGGCAGCGTTCATTGCCGGCTAAACGTGGCGGCCCCTTCGCTCTCAACCCAAACCCGCGTAGATTCGCCGCCCATGAAAAGCTACCAGTTCCGAGACTACGGTCAGCCGCTGGAGGCCATCGAGGCCCCGACACCCGAGCCAGCCGGTAGCGAGCTGTTGATGCGCGTCGACGCGTGCGGAGCGTGCCACAGCGACGTGCACGTGTGGGAGGGCGAATACGACATGGGCGGTGGGCGGAAGCTGGACGTTCGCACCGGCCGAGACCTGCCCTTCACACTCGGGCACGAAATCGTCGGCGAGGTGATCGCGATGGGGCCGGACGCCGAAGGCGCGGCCATCGGAGACCAGCGGGTCATCTTCCCGTGGATCGGATGCGGGGCGTGCGAGACCTGCGAGCTCGGCAAGGAGCACCTGTGCCTCAAGACGCGCGCGCTCGGCACCTTCGTCCAGGGCGGTTACAGCGATCACGTGATCGTGCCGCATGCGCGCTACCTCTTCGACTACGGTGACGTAGGTGCCGAGCTCGCGTGCACGTACGCGTGCTCGGGCGTCACCGCCTTCAGCGCAATCAGGAAAGTCGTCGACCTGCGCGGAACGCACATCGTCATTCTGGGAGCGGGCGGCGTCGGGCTGTCCGCGTTGCGCATGGCCAAGGCGCTCACGGACTTCGAGGTGATCGTCGTCGACGTTCGGCAGGACGCACTAGACGCTGCGACGGAGGCCGGAGCGGACCACGTTGTCGATGCGTCGGACCAGAACGCGCACCGCCAGATCAAGAGCCTGAGCAACGGCGGTGTGTGCGCGGCGATCGACTGCGTGGGCGCGGCGGCCACCGCCAAGCTGGGCATGCGCTGTCTGGCCATGAGCGGCGTGCTCGTCGTCGTCGGCCTGTTCGGCGGGTCACTCGAGGTCTCGCTTCCGCTGCTGCCGCTGAAAAACATGACGATTCGCGGATCCTTCCTCGGCAGCCTCGCCGAAATGGGCGAGCTCATGTCCTTGGTGCGTGCGGGCCAAATCGGCACCATCCCGGTAGAAACCCGGGCACTAGCTGAGGCACAACAAACACTGGACGACCTGGCGGCGGGAACCCTCGTCGGCCGGGTCGTTCTCACTCCCTGACGGACGAAATTCCCATGTCACGAGCTGCTACCTTCGCGATCAGCCTACTCCTGGCCACAGCGCCCCTCACCGCCCAACAGCTCCCGACTGCCACGCCGGAAGACGTCGGATTTTCGTCGGAGCGCCTCGAGCGCATCGGAGAGTTGTTCGAGAGTTACGTCGACGACGGACGCATCGCGGGCGCGATCGGGATGGTTCTGCGTCACGGGAAAGTGGCCTACTTCGACGAGTGGGGAATGCGGGACATGGCGGCGCACGACGCGATGGCGTCCGACGACATCTTCCGCATCTACTCGATGAGCAAGCCGATAACATCGGTCGCAGTGATGATGCTGTACGAAGAAGGTCGGTTCTTCCTCACCGATCCGGTCGGGCGCTACATCCCGGAGTTCGCCAACCTTCCGGTCGCCAAGCTCGCCGAAGCGACGTCCATGGAGGACATCCCGACGGAGCGGGCCAGAAGACCTGTCACGATCCAGGATCTGCTCCGGCATACTTCGGGTCTGAGCTACGGAATCTTCTCGAATACCCCCGTCGACAGCCTGTACAACCGCAGCTTCGTGCTATTTCGACCGAACCTCGCCGAGATGATGACCGCGCTCGGCAAGATCCCTCTCATGTACCAGCCGGGTACCGAGTGGAACTACAGCGTGTCGACCGATGTGTTGGGTCGGCTCGTAGAGGTTGTTTCGGGTCAGCCATTCGACGAATTCCTTGAGCAGCGCATCTTGGGCCCGCTCGGCATGGTCGACACTGGGTTCCACGTGCCAGAGAAGGACCTCGATCGCCTGACGCGAACGTACGCACACACCGGCGCGGACCGCGCCCTCGTGCTCGGGGACACCGTGACGTTCAGCAGGCCCACGACTCTGTTCTCTGGAGGCGGTGGACTGGTCTCCACGACGCACGACTACGCGCGTTTCGCGCAGATGCTGCTCAACGGGGGCGAGTTGGACGGAGCACGTCTTCTCAGCCGAAAGACCGTCGACCTGATGACGACCGACCACTTGGGCGACGCCGGCACTGGGTGGCTGTCACCCGGCTGGGGCTTCGGCCTCGGCTTCACGGTCAAGAACGTACCGGGCCTCGACGGCATGCCCGGCTCCGTGGGTGACTTCAACTGGGCCGGCCTGCACGGGACGTCGTTTTGGGTCGATCCGCAGGAGGACCTGGTCGGCGTCTTCATGGTGCAGATCTATCCCAATACCGACATCGACTTCCGCGGGAGATTCAAGGCGATGGTGTACCAGGCGCTGATCGGATAGCACGGCTTACCGGTATCCTTCCGCCTGCAGGTTGAAGAGTTCGGAGTAGAGACCGCCTTGCGTTACCAGCTCCGCGTGGGTCCCGTTCTCGATGACCTCGCCTTGGTGGAGCACCAGAATGCGATTCGCCATGCGGACCGTGGAGAACCGGTGGGAGATCAGCACCGCCGTGCGGCCGCGCGTCAGTTCGGTGAACCTCTGGAAGACCTCATACTCGGCCCGCGCGTCCAGGGCGGCTGTGGGTTCGTCGAGGCAGAACATCATGACGTTCAATCCGGGCTGGTCAAGCGATGGCGAGCATTCAGAGTCGTTCACCGACATCCGTGATCTGCAGAAACAGCTCAAAGCTGATGGTGTGACCCTGATCTCGGAAGCTGACGAATCGACTACCGGGCCTGCCAGTCTGACGATGGTCGATCCCGATGGGAATACGATCCTGTTCGATCAACATCGATAGGACTCGCCCCCTCTCGGATCGGCTAGCGGCTGCGCCGGCACAGCCTACATCAAGCGATGACGCAACCCTCCGGTCGATCGCAGTCGGGATCGAGCGGCATCATCTCGAGTCGCACCAGCTCCGCGTTGACCGCCGCGAGGTCGGTCGCCCAAACGTCCTCGAGTCGGTCGGTATAGCCCCGCAGTTCGTTCACGAGAATGTCGAAGATCTCGGACATGTTGTTCATGGGCCTGCCGTCCCCACGCTCCGCCATCGACATCAAATTCGCGAGTCGGTTGTTGACCTTGATGGGGAAATTGAGCGGATCCTGGTTGCTCTGATTACGGACCTGGTAGATGTCCGCTTCCACAGCGGACGCATTGCCCGTGAGGCTCTCGGCGGCCTCGGCTAGGCCGAGGTCGTCGGACTGATCCAGTCGGTCTTGCAACTGGGCCATCACGCGACGAATCGCGATAACGGCCTGGTTGGCTTCCGTCACTTTGTCCCGCACTTGCCGCGAGAACTCATACTGAGCGCGTAGATCCTCATCGCTGACCTCGGGAATCCACGGGTTCCGCTCGACCGTGAGCGGCGCGCTTTCGGTCCGTCCGTCAATCGTGAGGCGCACGCTGTACTGCCCGGGAGGCACTGCGGGGCCCATGCGCCGCGCGCCCCAAAAAATCATGCCCTCGAAGTTGGTCCAAGGCTCGGTGCGCAGGTCCCAGGTGAGGTGATTGAGACCCGGGTCGGTGGAGAGCCTGGGGCCACCCCCGCCACGACCTCCTCTACCTTCCGCGGGCTCGTCGTCATCCTCCGGCGGAGCCGGCTCGAACGTACGCAACACCTCTCCCTCCGAGTCCAGGATCTCGAGTTTGGCTTCGTTAGGCGTGTCCCGGAGCCACCAGGCCAGCGAAACACCCGGGGCCGAGCGTACCGCAAGCGGCGGGTTGAAGAGCTCCACAGCCTCGGCCGTCATGTTCGGCGTTGCTTGGCGGAGCGGTCCAAAGTTGTCGAGCACCCAAAACCCCCGGCCGTGCGTGCCGATGACCAACTCGTTGTCCTTGGCGATCACGTCGACCACGGGGATGTCCGGAAAGCTCGGGTTCAATTCCTGCCACATCGCGCCGTCATCGTAGGAGATGTACACGCCGTGCTGCGTGGCCGCGTAAAGAAGCCCCACGCGGTCCGGGTCTTCACGCACCGCGTTCACATAAGCGTCCTCGCGAATACCGTTCACGATCTTGGTCCACGTCTGGCCGTAGTCCTCGGTCTTGAAGATGTACGGTGAGAAGTCGTCCAACAGCGGAAGGCGCACCGAGACGTAGGCGCCTCCACGTGCGAACGCCGAGGCGTCGATCTGGCTCACGCGACCAAAGTCGGGCATGCCGGGCGGCGTGACGTTCGACCAGGTGTCTCCGCCGTCCTGCGTGACATGCACGAGGCCGTCGTCGGATCCGGTCCAAATCACATCAACGTCCGTCTTGCCCGGTCCGACCGAGAAGATCGTCGCGTAAACCTCCGGGCCGTTCATGTCGCCGGTGATCGGACCGCCCGAGTGCTGAAGCGTCATCGGATCAGCGCGCGTCAGGTCCCCACTCAGCGCAGTCCAGCTGGCACCCGCGTCTGTCGTCATCCAGAGTCTCTGTGACGACACGTAGAGGCGGTTGGGATCGATGGGCGAGAAGATGATCGGGAACGTCCACTGCCAGCGCTCGACGAGGTCGATCGCGGGTTCGCCCGAATAGAACCACGGATACGGGTTCACCTCGCGCGTAGTGCCGTGCTTGCGATTGAACTTGTCGACGTAGCGGCCGTTGTTCGTGCCCGAGTAGAAAACGTCGACGTCCTTGGGGTCGGGCGCGATGTAACCGGGCTCACCGCCCCCCGCACGATAGGCGACGTCCATCGAACCCTCGGTGACGCTGCGGCTGTCATCGTCGCCGCCGCGCCCGCCTCCGAAGCCTCGCCCGCCACCACCGAAGCCGAAACGCGAGGCGTTCCAGTTGAAGGGAAGGCAAAGCGTGCTGTTGTCCTGCTGCGAGCCACACACGTGATAAGGTATGTGCGCCGTCGTGACGGCATGATAGAACTGGGCGGTCGAGAAGTCCTGTTGAGTCCAACTCTCACCCGTATTCGTCGAAACGGCCCCGCCCCCGTCATTCCCGACGACGAGGTGCGTGGGGTCATCGGGGTCGATCCACAGGTCGTGGAAGTCCCCGTGTGTCCCATTGTTGATGGTCTCGTACGTCTCACCGCCGTCATCCGAGCGGAAGAACGACGTGTTCTGCATGTACACCACGTCCTCATCCATCGGGTCCGCGAAGACGTGGGTGTAGTAGAAGGCACGCTGACGAATGGCTCGGGCGTCGTTGACCAATGTCCAGGTCGCGCCGGCGTCGTCGCTAGAGAAGAGTCCACCGTCGTCGTTCTCGAAGAGCGCATACACGCGGTCTGAATTCGCCGGAGAGACCGCCAGGCCGATGCGGCCCACGAGCCCACTCTGCGGCATGCCCGGATTGCGGGTCATCTCGGTCCAGGTCTCACCGCCGTCGGTGCTCTTGAACATGCCGCTGCCCGGACCACCGCTCGACATCTGATATTCCTTTCGGTACGCCTCCCACAGCGCTGCATACAGCACGTCCGGATTGTTCTGATCGATGACGATGTCGATCGCGCCGGTCTCGTCATTGCGGTAGAGAACCCTGTTCCAGGTGTCCCCTCCATCAGAGCTCTTGAAGACTCCGCGCTGCTCGCTGGGAGCGCCGTACTTGCCGAACGACGCCACAAAAACGACGTCCGGGTTGGTCGGGTGGATCCGGATCTTCGAAATGCCGTGGGATTCGCCGAAGCCGACATGCTGCCAGATCTCTCCCCCGTCGCGGCTGCGGTACACGCCATCGCCGGGCAGGATGTTGCCTCGGATGCACGTCTCACCTGTACCGATAAAAATCAGATCGGGGTCGGTATCGCTGACCGCCACCGCACCGACCGATGCGGAGTTGATCTGGAAGTCCGTAACAGGTGCCCAGTTGTCACCGGAGTCGGTCGTCTTCCACAGGCCACCACCCACCGCTCCGAAGTACGCCTCGCTCGGTCGCCCCTTCACGCCGGTCACGGCGATCGATCGTCCGCCTCGATCTGGACCGATGTTACGCCACTGGTAGCCGGCCAGAAACGCCGAATCGAGCACGACCGCGTCTGCGGACGACTGCTGGGTGGCCGCTGGGGGAGCGGAGAGCAGGAGCGGCAGGATCGCGATCAGTAGTGCGGAGCGAGAGAGCGGGAGACGCTTCGATGTCATAGTTCGTTGCGGAGGAAGGGCGATTGCAGGTCTTCGGCAGAAGTCAAAGTAGACTGGGGCGGGCGATCTGGCACGGGCCGCAGGGGGTCGGCAGCGGCCACCCCTCCCAACCCGCCACCCGTCCCCCTACCTTGTTGCCCCGCGAGTAAACGACCCTCATCGCCGACCAAAGCCGCATGGACCTGAAGATCACCGGAACCGTCAAGAAATTGCTGGAGGAGCAGTCTGGTGAAAGCCAGAAGGGTCCTTGGCGCAAGCAGGAGTTCATCCTCGAGACCGAGGGGAACTACCCGAAGCAGATCTGCATCGTGCAGTGGGGCGACAATATCGATTCGTTCGGCGTGCAGATCGACGAGCGCGTCACGGTCTCGATCGATATCGCAAGCCGCGAATACAACGAGCGCTGGTACACGGACGTAAAAGCCTGGAAAGTCGAGCGGGAAGGTTCCGGAGGCACTCCACCGATGCCCGACGACGAGCCCTTCCCGGACCCGGCGGACTCCGGGGACGGGGACGGGGACGACGGGCTGCCGTTCTGACGCTGGCGCAGTCCGTCGACGCCGTAGGCTGAGGCTCCGGCCGCGGCGGTTCTCCTCAGCTCGGCACGCGAACGTCGGTTCCCGGCGGGTAGCACATCAAAGCGCCGGACGGAAAGAGCGTGGCGTCGAGCAGTTGCTTGAACGGGAGCATGCCCTCGTTGAAGTCCACGGTCTCCCAGGCCGAAATGAAGGTGGGGTGGACGCGAATCACGTTCTCGAGCGGATCAGCCCACGCCCCTCATCTGTTTATTTCTCCTTGTATCTCGCGACTGATTTTGGGAGATTGTGCACTGACTTCAACAGACAAGCCGATACCGATATGTCCGAGTCGAAAGACGGAAGCTCCACGGCCGAAGCCCCCGAAGCGGCCAGCCAACCGACGAGTCGCCTCCCTATGGAAGACAGCACTGTCGATGCACGGCCCACAGTCCCGGGCGCGATGGAGTACGACTATACCAATTTCTATTTCGGCTCCGGGAGCGACGCATTCGCCCTTTTGGAGCCGTTCGACGATTGGTGGCGTGAGGTCAAGCCGTCCGGCTACTACCTCTACGAGTTGCCGCTGCACTCCGTGCCGGGGACGCGGGTCGACGTCGAGGACACCAAAACGGGCGAGATGCGCCGTGGCCTCGTCAACTTCGCCTCCTACAACTATCTCGGGCTGTCGTATCGCCCGGAGGTCAAGCAGGCGATCAAGGACGCCGTGGATATCTACGGCGGTGGCTCGTCCGGCTCGCCCATTCTGAGCGGGACAACCGCCTTACATACTCAGCTCGCAGAGGAAGTCGCCGCGTTCAAAGGAAAAGAAGCGGCGCTGATCTTCCCGACGGGCTACAGCGCCAACGTGGGAACGATCGCCGGACTGATGCGCTCCGGTGACCTGATCGTCGCCGACCAGTTCGCGCACGCGAGCGTGGTCGACGGCATGATTCTGTCCAAGGCGAAGTCACGCTTCTTCCGTCACAACCGCGTCGACGACCTCGAAAAGAAGCTCAAGGGCTTCGACGGCAAGAAGCTCGTCATCATCGAAGGTGTTTATTCGATGGATGGTGACGTGCCCCCGCTCGCGGAGATCGTCGAGGTGTGCAGGAAGTACGGCGCCCGCCTCATGATCGACGAGGCCCACTCAGCGTTCGTCTATGGAGAGACCGGAAAAGGCGTCGTCGAGGACCAGGGATTCGATGATGAGGTCGATATCCATCTGGGCACGTTCTCGAAGAGCTTGGGAGGCCAGGGTGGCTACACCGCCGGCACCCACAAGCTGATCAACTACCTGAGAGGCTTCTCCCGCTCACGCGTCTTCTCATGTGCTCTTTCGCCCGTCGTGGTGGCAGGCATCCTGAAGGCGCTGGAACTGGCGCGGAACGAGCCCGAGCTGCGCACTCAGTTGTGGGACAACGTCGCCTACATGCAGAGGCTTCTGGCCGACGCCGGGGTACCCATCGGGGACTCCACGTCGCAGGTCATCCCCATCATGGTTCGGGACGATGCCCGCTGCCTGCAGATGTGTGAGGACGTCTTCCGCGAAGGCGTCTACATCAACCCAGTCAGGTACCCAGCGGTCGGCAAGCACAAGTCTCGCTTCCGCATGTCGATCTCTGCGGCGCACTCGAAGGAAGAGCTGGAGGAAGGCGCGGCCACGATCGTTCGGGTCCTCCAGAGGTACGGCATATGTCCGTAGGCAGCTATCGCTTCAAGTCAGGCGTGAGCGCGTTCTTCGAGATGGCGACCGCAGACGCGCGCGAAGTGCTGCCAGACCACCTGGAGCCGATTGAGGTGACTCACCAACGCAGCATACTCTCGGTCACAGCGTTCCTCTTCGACGACAGTGTGGTCGGCCCCTATACAGAGTTGATGTTCTCGGTGATCGTGCCGCCGATGGTCGCGGAATGGGGCCAGCACGCGAAGGCGGGCTTCTTTCCCTTCCTCGCCGCCACCAGCTCGGCAGAAGCGCGCCGCATCAAGTCCGAGCGCTTCCACTTCCCGTACCACCCCGACGACATCGACGCGCAATTCATCGAGACGAACGAGAAGCTACGTGTGCGAGTCTTCGGGGGTGGCGATCCGATCATGGACCTGAGCGTGACCCAGGGCGAGTGGGAGACCACGACACACCTGCTGCAGGGCTTCATGATGAACGGCGATCAACGGCTGCGCACCACGCTGCAGATCAGCGGGGACTACACTGTGCATGAGAACGAGCTAGGGGAGATGAAGCTCTTCCCGCACGCGATGACCGCCGAGCACTTCCTGGGCGAGGTCTCCGGCTCTCCGTTCCGGGAGCATTGGTTCAAGAACGGAACCGAGGTCTTCCACGAGCTCGAGACGTTCTAGGGACATCGGGGGCGCCAGCTTCCGTCGATTGCGAGGCTACGAAAAGCGGTCCTGTTCGGATGAGGTTCGGAGCCGCATCTTCGCTGCATGCTCGAGTGCACTGATACCCATCGCCTGACCCTGCTGCTCATTGCCCTTTTGTGGGCGACGCCTGTCCTCGCCCAGAGCGGTGTCAGCAACGGTGAATGGCCTGCGTACGCCGCCGACGGGGGTAGCACAAAGTATTCGGCTCTCTCTCAGATCGATCGGGGTAATGTGGCGGGACTCGAGGTCGCCTGGCGCTGGCAGGCCGCCAACTTCGGCCCCGAGCCTGAGTTCAACTATCGAGTCACGCCCATCATGGTCGACGGCGTGCTCTACACCACGGCCGGGTACCGACGCGTCGTCGTTGCGATCGATGCCGCGAGCGGCGAAACGCTGTGGATGTATCGCATGGACGAGGGCCTACGCGTGGACTACGCACCCCGAGTCAACTCGGGCCGGGGCGTATCGTACTGGAAGGACGGAACCGACGAGCGAATTTTCCTGATCACCCCCGGCTACCACCTGGTCGCACTGGATGCCAAGACTGGGCGTCCAGTTCCCTCGTTCGGGCAGTCCGGTGTCGTCGACTTGAAGCACGGCCTTGACCGCCCGGTGGATCTCATCGAGGCCACGATCGGATCGAGCTCACCCCCGGTCGTCTCCAACGGTGTGATCGTGGTCGGTGCGGCGATGCTTACCGGACTCAACCCAGTGAGCAAGGAGAACACCCCCGGCTTCGTGCGCGGCTACGATGCACGGACCGGGGAGCGCCTCTGGATCTTCCACACGATTCCCCAGCCAGGCGAGCTCGGACACGATACCTGGGAGAACGAGTCGTGGAGCTACACCGGCAACGCCGGCGTCTGGGCGCCTTTCTCAGTCGATGAAGAGCTCGGCTTCGTCTACCTGCCCACCGAAGCCGCAACCGGCGACTACTACGGCGGCCATCGACTCGGGGACAACCTCTTCAGCCAGAGCCTGGTTTGCCTCGACATCCGGACTGGGGAGCGAGTTTGGCACTTCCAGATGGTCCACCACGGGATCTGGGACTACGACAACCCGTCGCCGCCCATCCTGGTGGACGTCACGGTGGATGGCACAGCGGTCAAGGCGGTGGTTCAGGTCACAAAACAGGCCTTCGCATACGTCTTCGACCGCCTGACCGGCGATCCGATCTGGCCCATCGAGGAGCGGCCCGTACCCAGCAGTGACATCCCAGGCGAGCGCACCTCGCCGACGCAGCCGTTCCCGAGCAAGCCCGCGCCCTTCGACCTGCAAGGGCTCACGGTCGACGACCTGATTGACTTCACGCCCCAGCTCAGGGCCGAAGCCATCGAGATCGCCTCGCAGTACCGCACGGGGCCGATCTTTACGCCTCCATCGCTCGAGGGCGCCGCCAACGGGCCCAAGGGGCTCATCCAGTCGCCCGGGCAGGGCGGCGGCTCCAACTGGGAGGGGGGCGCAGTCGATGTAGAGAGTGGAGTCCTCTACGTAGCGTCGGTCACGAGGCCCATCGTGCGGGGCCTGTTCAACGACCGCGAGCAGTCGGACATGGACTTCATCGATGCGCGCTGGCGCCTCGATGGACCTCAGGGCCTGCCACTCACCAAGCCTCCCTGGGGCCGAGTGACGGCGATCGATTTGAACACCGGCGAACACCTCTGGATGGTCCCGAACGGCGACACTCCGGACTTCGTACGAAATCACTCCGCGCTCGTGGGCGTCGACGTTCCCAAGACCGGGGAAGCGCGCCGGGCCGGCTCCATGGTCACCTCCACGCTGCTCTTCGTAGCGGGTGGCGGCGCACCGTGGTTGCGTGTCTACGACAAGCAGACCGGCGAGACCGTCACGGAGATCGCGTTGCCCGCAGGAGCCACCGGCACACCCATGACCTATATGGTCGACGACCGCCAATACATCGTCGTAGCGGTGGGTGGGCCCGGCCACCCGGCGGAGTTGGTGGCGCTTACGGCGCGCTGAGCTTGCCCTTACTCAGCTCCGTATCATCGCCAACGGGTCTACGCGCGCAGCTCAGCGCGTATCGAAGAACATTCGGGCGGCGCTTGAGCGGCTCGAGCCTGGACTACCAAGACGGAGACACGCCGTGCGCATTCCAATCAGTCGTACTACGAAGCTCTTGCTGGCCCTCGCGGTCGGCCTGTCCACCCCGGTGCAAGCGCAGGCCCAGGAGAACGAGGCCGTGATCGGGAGCTGGGAAGGGAAGCTGGACGTTGGGGGCGGAAACCAGCTCACGCTGCGCTTCAATGTTGCCCTAGACGAGGACGGAGCGCTCACGGGCACGATGGACAGCCCCGACCAGGGCGCCAACGGCCTCCCACTCACGAGCGCCAGCTTCGAGGACGGCGTGCTGACGCTCGTAGCCGGCGGCGTCCCGGGAAGCCCGACGGTCACAGGCGCGCTTTCCGAAAACGGTACTACGTTTAGCGCGACGTTCTCGCAGGGCGGCGGATCGATTCCGCTCGAGCTCGTGAAGCTCGACGGACCACCGCCTCCCCCATCGCGTCCTCAGGAGCCCAAGCCTCCTTATCCCTATCAGGTAGAGGACGTGACGTTCCCGAACGAGTCGGCGGACATACGCTTGGCGGGTACCATCACGTTCCCGGAAGGGGCAGGCCCGTTCCCAGGCGTGGTCCTCGTGAGCGGGTCGGGCCCACAAGACCGTGACGAAGCACTGATGGGCCACAAGCCGTTCCACGTACTCGCGGACCATCTGACCCGCCAAGGCATTGCGGTCCTCCGCTTCGATGACCGCGGGGTGGGAGACTCCGAAGGCGAGTTCTCGACCGCGACGTCGGAGGATTTCGCTACAGACGCCATCGCCGCGGCCTCGTATCTGGTGAGCCGACCGGAAGTCGCCGATGAGCGGGTCGGGGTGGCAGGCCACTCGGAGGGCGGCTTGATCGCCCCGATGGCACTCGGACTTTCAGACGAGATCGCGTATATCGTGCTGCTGGCTGGCCCGGGTGTGTCGGGGCAGGACATTCTTCGCGAACAGCAGAAGCTCATCGCAACCGCGGCCGGAGCTGACCCTCAGGTCATCGACTTGAACGCCCGCGTCCTGGATGCTGCCGCGAAGGTCATAGCCGACGAGTCCGACCCCGACGTCGCGGAGCCAATCATTCGAGAAGCCATCCGCGCCGAAATCGACAAGCTCTCGCCCGAGTTCAGGGCTGCAGCCGGCGACGCCCTGGGTGAGACGCTGGTTGATCAGACTGTGAAGCAGATGAACTCAGTCTGGTTCCGCTTCTTCTTGGGCTACGACCCCAGACCGGCGTTGGAGGCGGTGACCGTGCCCGTGCTCGCCCTCTTCGGGGAAAAGGACCTGCAGGTACCACCGAGCCAGAGCGCGCCAGAGATGGAAGCCGCCTTCGAGCGGAGCGGCCATTCTGACGCCACCGTGCTCGTGCTGCCCGGGCTGAACCACCTCTTCCAGGAAGCGGAGACGGGCGCAATGACGGAGTACGCTCAGATCGAGCAGACCATGAGCCCGGCGGCGCTGCAAGCGATCAGTTCGTGGATCCAGGAGCGTTTCGGTCCGGACGCCATCCGCGAGCAATAGAGAAGTCATGCCCGCCCAACGCCCTCAGGATCTCGTATTCACGCTATACGGTGAATACCTCCTGCACCGCGATGAGCCAATCTGGGTAGGCAGCCTCATTTCGCTGCTTCAGCCCTTTGGTCTGTCGGAGGGCGCGGTTCGCACGGTTCTCTCACGCATGGCGCGAAAGGGCTGGCTCGACGGACAGCGCACGGGCCGGAACTCCTTCTACGACCTGGCCCCCAAAGGGCGCCGGCTCTTGGAGGAGGGTCAGGACCGGATCTTTCATCCTTCGTGGGACGGACCTTGGGACGGATCCTGGTTCCTGTTGGCCTACTCGATCCCGGAGGACGTTCGGCACCTGCGAGATCGGCTACGCGACCGTCTGGCGTGGCTCGGATTCGGGTCGCTCGGGAACGGGCTCTGGATCTCGCCACACGACGTCGAGCAGGAGGTGCGAGCGCTTGCCGAGCAATTAGGCATCCAACAGCACCTCGAATGTTTCCGAGCGCAGCGCGTCGGCAATCGCGAGCCGCAGGCGCTGGTCAATCGCTGCTGGGACCTTCCTGGCGTGAACGCACACTACCTCGAGTTCACGGGGCGGTGGCGTTCGGAGCTCGATCGCTGCCAGACGGGCGTCTCCTCGGGAGACGTAACCGCCGAGGAATGCTTCACGTTGCGCTTCGACCTCATGCACGAGTTCCGGGCCTTCCCTCTCGAGGATCCGTACCTGCCGCGGACTTTGCTGCCCGAACGGTGGCACGGCGGAACCGCGACTCAGTTGTTTCACGCGCTCCACGATGTGCTCGAGGGTCCGGCAGACCAGTACGTGGACGGCATCCTGGCGGCCGCGCCTTCCATTCCTGCTGCTGCAGAGCGTTAGAGGGCCACTGGACCTTCCGGGGGGCCTCGGAGCTATCTACTCTGTTCGTCGCCTAAATCCCAACCCGCACATCGATGACACCTCCCTGCCCTGCTCGGCTCACAGTTCTTGTTTGCGGAACTCTTCTCGTCGCCTGCGGCTGCACGCCCCCCGACGCGGGACGACCGGACCGCACATCGGCGCAGTACCTCCAAATCATCGCGCTGGAGGACGCCCGACCCACGGGGGGAGACGATCTCGCCGCGCTGATCGCTGCGGCCGGGACCACGCACGGCTACCTGCGTCAGACCGCGGTTCGGGCGCTCGGGCGGCTCGAGAATCCCGAGCTCGTCGATGAGATCGCCAAGCACCTGGACGACCCCGCGCCGGAAGTACGTGGGCAGGCGGCCCACGCGCTCGCCCAGGCGGTGCATCGCGCCGATGGCGCCGCCGCCCTCAATCTGCTGCTCGAGCACCTCGCCTCGGAGATCCAAGTCAACGTGCGGGGCGTATACGCGCATTCGATCGGGCGACTGCGGCTCGAGGAAAATGACCGGGCGCGCGCCATCGAGGCGATCCTCGATCTGAGCACGGTGAACGGCGAGGACGCCCATCCGTCCACGCTGGAGGGTGTCGCGCTCGGCCTCGAGGCGATGATGCGTAATGCTCGTGGGGCCTCCATAGGCGAGCGCGCCCAAGGCCGCCTATCCAACCTGACCTTCTACGATCGTGTGCGGCAGCAGTACGGGCGTCAGTCGGTGCGCGTGAGGCTGCTGGCCCTGTCGGCAATGGGGCAAGCCGGATCGATCACCGTCGAGTTCATCGAAAGCGGACTGAGGGATCCGAGCGCGCGCGTGCGCACCGTGGCCGCCCGATACCTCAACGTCGTTGTGCCTGCGGCGCGCTCGGAATTCATCCGCCGCGGTCTGTTGGACGAGTCCGTCGGTGTCCGGATCGCCACCGTGCAGCAGCTCGCTCGCGAAATTCGAGACGAGGTCGTCTGCGAGAGGCTGTTGGCGGTCGCGACGCGGGACGAAAGCCAGGGAGTGCGCCTGATCGCGCTCGACGCACTCGCTGAACCGTGCACAGACCCGGAAATTCAGATCCAGGCCCTGTTGGGTACCGCATCGTCGCTCGGCCCCGAAACGCGCGTCAACTGGCAGATGGGCGCGCACGCGCTGGTCTCGCTGGCCCGCATGGCTCCGGACTTCGCCTCCCGCCTGGTCCCGGTCTACGTGAGCCACACAAACCCCTTCGTACGCGTCTACGGCGCGCGCGCGGCTTCGGTCCTGGGCCAGACCGACGTGATCCGCCAGTTGGTTGGCGATCCCGTGGCTAACGTGCGCACCGCCGCGCTGCTGTTGCTTTCCCAGGACGACGCCAATGGCATCGACGAGCTGCTGGTAAGTCAGTTGTCGTCCGACGACCCGCAGTTGTTGATGACCGCGGCGCGCCTGCTCGAGGGATCGGACCTGGGCTTCCCTGTCGCTTCGGCTGCGTTGACGGCGTTCGAGCGGACCTCCCGAGCTCGCAGAGAAACTTCGCGAGACGCGCGCGTCACGCTACTGAGGCGTGTCGCCGAGCTGGGGAGCAGAGCGCTCGCCGACCGGCTCACGCCCTTCTTGTCCGACTACGACGCCGTGATTGCCGAGCAGGTAGCCGACGTTCTGGAGCTCTGGACGGGGCAACTTCAAACGGCTGACCCGCAGCCGCTTCCGCGCAACGCGCTTCCTCGAGTCGCCGACCTGCCGGCCCTGGGCAATACGATGGTTCTGCTCCACATGCAGAAGGGCGGTACCATCGCCATACAGCCGCTTCCGCTTCTCGCGCTCACGAACGCGTACCGGTTCGTTCGCCTCGCACGCGAGGGCTACTTCGACGGACTCACGTTCCACCGCTGGGCGCCAAACTTCGTGCTCCAGGGGGGCAGCCCAGGGGCGAACGAGTACTCGGGTGACGGACCGTATTCACGGGACGAAATCGACGTATTGCCGCACTGGCGCGGCACCGTCGGGCTGTCGACCCGCGGCCATGACACAGGGGACGCACAGATCTTCATCAACCTCTCCGACAATGTGCGCCTCGACCACGACTACACCGTCTATGGGATCGTGGTAAGTGGCATGGACCTGGTCGACGCGCTGCTCGAGGGTGACGTCATCACTCGAGCGGAGGTTGTGGCGACCCGCTGAGACCCCGGGGCCGGTCTTGCGCCTCGGCAGAGCCGGCCCGTAAGCTCGGCCTCATGAAACACGACTCGAACCTCCCCTGGTACCGCCAACTTCATTGGCAGGTCCTGTTAGCTATGGTCCTCGGCGCCGTGACCGGAGTGGTCTTCGGGGAGCCCGCCGCGGCTCGGCTCGGCTGGATCGGCGATCTGTTCATGCAGCTCCTGAGGATGATCATCGTGCCGCTGGTGCTGGCCTCGATCATTTCAGGCGTGGCGTCGGTGGGCGGAGGCCGCGCGCTAGGCCGCCTCTTCAGCAAGACGCTCGGCTACTACCTCCTATCCAGCCTCCTGGCGGCGTCGGTTGGCCTTATGATGGTCAACCTCATCCGACCCGGGGTGGGCGCGAACATGGTCGGCGCTGCGTCCAGCGAGCTACCGGAGCTCGAGACAGCAAACTCCCCGGTCGAGCTTCTGCTCGACATCGTGCCGGAGAACTTCGTCCAGGCGGCGGCGACCGGCGACATGCTCGCGATCATCTTCTTCTGCATTGTCTTCGGCGCCGCGATCACGACGCTTCCCGACAAGACCCGAGTGGTCCTCACGGACCTCTTCGACGCGTTCTTGCAGGCGATGATGGCGCTCACCTCGGGCATCATAAAGTTCCTGCCCATCGGCGTGTTCGCGCTCATCACTAGAATGGTCGCGACCACTGGATTCGAGTCGTTCCAGGCGCTCGCCATGTACGCGCTGACCATCGGGGCCGGGGTCACGTTCCATCTCGTCGTGACCCTTCCAGTTCTCTTGATCGTGCTCGCGAAGATCTCGCCGCGCATCCACTTCGCCAACATGCGCGAGCCGCTCCTGATCGCTTTCTCGACGAGCTCGTCGGGCGCTACGCTGCCAGTCACGATGAGCGTCGTCGAGGAGAAGGTCGGCGTGTCGAACAAGGTCGCGTCGTTCGTGCTCCCCATGGGGGCGACCGTCAACATGGACGGAACCGCGGTCTTCGAGTGCGTCGGTGCGTTGTTCATCGCGCAGGTGCTCGGGTTCGACCTGACGCTCATGCAGCAGGCCATCGTCGTACTTACCGCGCTGCTCGCCTCGATCGGTGCGGCCGCGGTCCCCTCTGCGGGCCTGGTCGTCATCTTCATCGTGCTCGAGGCTATTGGCCTGCGGGGCCCGGCCGTGAACGTGATCGTCGGCTCCATGCTCGCCATCGATCGGCCACTCGATATGTACCGGACGGCGGTCAACGTATTCAGCGATTCGTGCGGGGCGGCGATCGTCGCACGCTCCGAGGGGGAGACCGAGGTCGATACGGAGGTACGCTGACCGAGGGGATCTGTTCTCGTTTCGGAGCCATGCACCAACCCAACGTCTACGGCGCGGTGGCTGGGCGTGAATG
>Ga0209445_1000085_pt1 | contig 46931 bp, 40 predicted proteins | sample MarorgKNORR_S2LV_4_FD_188223 | JGI IMG/M metagenome (GOLD analysis project Ga0209445, IMG submission 188223) | Marine microbial communities from the Southern Atlantic Ocean, analyzing organic carbon cycling - NADW_A/KNORR_S2/LV (SPAdes) (version 2) | ecosystem: Environmental > Aquatic > Marine >... | reverse complement strand
GAGATCGAGCTCAAAGAGCGCAAGGCCAGGGTCGAAGACGCCCTCTCCGCCACCCGTTCGGCGGTTGAGGAAGGCATCGTCCCAGGAGGCGGAGTCGCCCTCGTCCGCGCCAGCCGCGGCTTGGACAGCCTCGGCGACATCCCTGCCGATGAGCAGGTTGGCGTCAACATCATCCGCCATTCCCTCGAGCAGCCCCTGAAGCTGATCGTCGAGAACGCCGGGTTCGAGGGCGCGGTTGTCCTCAACCAGGTCAAACAGCAGGCTGACGACTACGGTTACGACGCCGACATCGGCGAATACGGTCCGATGATGGAACGTGGCATCGTCGACCCCGTTAAAGTTACCCGGTCAGCCCTGCAAAACGCGGCCAGCGTCGCGGCCATGGTGCTAACCACCGAGTCCGTGATCAGCGAGATCCCTCAGGCCACGCCGGCCATGCCGGCCATGCCCCCGGGCGGCGGGATGGACTTCTAAAGCCCCTCCCCAAAACCATCGCAAACAAAAGCCGTCCTTCCCGCAGGGGAAGGGCGGTTTTTTTGTGGGGCGCGGCAAACTGCCCTTGCCGCATCGGATGAACGGTTCGGAAGAGGAGTGATACCCGCGCCCTGACGTTCTGAGCCAGCTGGACCGGCGAAGAATCTGCCATTTCATATGGCACTGCGGAAATACAGCATCAGGGAATCGGCACGTCAGCAGAACTTTGGCAGATCCTTCGCTTCACTCAGGATGACAGACGTATAGGTTGATGGTGTCTTTGGGCGCCTAGCCCAGACCGTAATGACAAAACGAAGCCTCTCGAATCTGGCGGTCCTCGTTTGACACTGTAGGATCAAAACGCCTACATTGGCCGCACTCAATCTCCCGAGGAGGACAATCATGCCAGGGGTAGTTGACGCTGATACACACGTCCTGGAATCCCAAGATATGTGGGACGACTTCGATGATGGCGGTGAGATGTACCCCTACCGTCCCCTGTTGGTGAACCTGCCGGGAGATACCTCTTGGGGAGGACGGAACGCCTTCTGGCTCATCGATGGCGAGACGTACCCTAAATCAGCGGGCAGCAACTCGTTCCCATTGCACACACCAACCACGGCGATCTTCGAAATGGAGCGCACGGATATCGTGGTGGGCGCCCGTCAAATGACCGACGTACCAACCCGGTTAAAGGACATGGACGACCGGGGGGTGGATCTGCACGTGGTCTACCCGACTTTGTTCATCTTCACCGGTTTCAACAACCCTAAACTGGAGATAGCCCTTTGCCGGGCCTACAACAGTTTCATGGCCAAAGCCTGCGCGGATTCAGGAGGCCGAATTCACTTTGTGATGATGTCGCCGCTAAATTCGGTTGACGCCTGCATAGCGGAGATGGACCGGTGCAAAGAGTTGGGCTCGGTCGGAATGTTTTTTCGGACCATGGAGACAGGCCGCTCCTTAGGAGACCCATATTTCTTCCCGATATACCAGGAGGCAGCAAGGCTGGGGCTGCCGGTCTGTATCCACTTGGGTCGCGCGATTCCTAACTCGCCGTCGGCTCTCCAAGGGAACTTGGGCTCGGTTTCTTCGGCTTTTATGGCCATCGTCCAAGGGAGAATTCCCGAGAAGTTCCCCGGCTTGAAGACCGGGTTCATCGAGTTCGGTTCTCTGTGGGTGCCGGATACTTTGCATGGTATGCACCGCCGAGGTCAGATGAAGTACCGTGGCCCGGTTTCTTCGCTGCTAGGAGCAGGCCGGACCGACCCGCAGCTCTTCAAAGATTACGGGATGTTTCTAACTTGCTACGCCGACGAGCCGCTTCCGTTCATCTTGGAGTATGTCGGTGAAGAAAATTTGATAATCGGATCGGATTACTCCCATCAAGATGCCTCAGAAGAGGAAGACCTCGTTCAACTGATGCGAAGTCGGGAAGACGTATCGTCCGGTGTGGTGGAAAAAATCCTCTGCGAAAACGCCCGGAATTTCTATCCTCTTTAAAGAACCCGTTGGACGCCAACAGCGCAGCAGTGCGACAGGCGTAGTATATCCATCTGGCTATCGATATAATGCGTTGCTGCTGAAATCTCCCAGGCTTGCAGAGATAGGAACCCGCCGATGACTAGCGTTCCCGAAAAACCAACGGCAAATGGGAAGATCTTCCCCACTGCCCAGGCGGCCCTTGAAGGCGTCTTTGACGGAGCCTCCGTGCTGGTCGCCGGTTGGTCCGGGAGCGACGAGCCGGAGAAACTGCTGCGTGGGCTGGGTGAGATTGGGGTTGGCAACCTGACTTTGGTCTGCCAAGGAGCTTGGGCCCAGAAATCGGGCCAGTTCGGGATCGGCGACCTAGTCGCCACCGGACAGGTCAAGAAAATGGTCTCGCCACTGCCGTTTCACCCGGAATATGGCGGTCCGGTGAAGGACCGGTGGAAGTCGGGTGAACTGGAGCTAGAGGTCGTGCCCCAGGGCGTCTTGGCCGAGCGGCTGAGGGCCGGAGGCGCGGGCATCGGCGGCGTGTTTCTGCCCACCGGCGCCCGGACCAGGTTCGCCGAAGGGAAAGAGCTTCGGCCCTTCGACGGCAAAGAACACGTCCTAGAATTCGCCCTAAAAGCCGATTTTGCCCTGTTGCGGGCCAAGACCGCCGATACATTGGGCAACATGGTGTATGAAGGCACCGGCCGCAACTGGAACCCCATAATGGCGATGGCCGCAACCGTTACCGTGGCCGAGGTTGACCAGGTCGTCGAGCCAGGCGGGCTAAACCCCGAACTGGTGATCACCCAGGCCATATTCATCGACCGTTTGGTATCGGCTGTCTAGCCGCAGGAGATTTCTCCCAGATGCCTGGAAAACCGTTAGACCCGTCTTTCGTGGCCCGGCGCGTTGCGCAAGAGCTTTTTCCCGGAGCGGTCGTCGCCCTGGGGCCTGGATTGCCCTGTGGCCTGCCCAGCGCGTTGCGCAACGGAAGCGGCGTATGGCTAGTTTCGGATAGTGGGTTTCTAGGTTTTCAAGGTCCCGGTCCAGAGGCAGCGGACGGGGAATTCCAAACCGTGGTGATGCTGTCCGGCGGCGCTTACACGGGAGTGGTGGACATCGGCGGCATCCTGCGGGGCGGACACACCGATATCGCCGTTCTGCAACCGGCGCAAGTATCTGCCAACGGAGATTTCGTCCACTGGACGACCGCCGCCACCCTAGGACTATTCGCTCCAGGATCGGCGGTGGACATGGCCTACGGGGCATCGAAAGTTGTGGCGGTTATACCCCACCAAAATGCTGATGGCTCATCCACTATCCTGGGTCAATGCAGTCTACCGGTGGACGGTGCTGGTCAGGTAGACATAATCATAAGCGATGCGGCGGTGATCAACGTAAGCCAAGACGGCCTCGAATTGGTTGAGATTGCGCCAGGTTGGACCGTTGACGAAGTTGTAGCCATGACCGATGCGCCACTTTCGATATCTTCTGTGAAAGAGATGGGTTTCGAGGTTCCGGCCTTGGAAATGCCCAATAAGGTCTACCCCAACGCCTTGGAAGCCCTCAAGGACGTGCCTGAAGGATCAATAATCAATGTTGACGGCTTCGCCGGACCCGGCGGGATGGCTCACTACCTGATGGTCGGCCTGCGCGACCTAGGCGTGAAGGGCCTGCAACTGATCAGCAACACTGCGGGCGTCGCTAGGGTCAGCGGCTTCGGCGCGCCCAACATAATCGACCACAGCATCCTGGTGGAGAACAACCAGGTCGCGAAGGCCACTGCGTCCTACCCCGTCTCTCCGTCTGCCTCCCGGCCCAGCGCTTTTGAGGAGGCCTACAACCGGGGCGAGACGGAACTAGAAGTGGTGCCCCAAGGGACCCTGGCCGAGCGTCTGCGCTGCGGCGGCGCTGGGGTAGCGGCCTTCTACACTCCAACTGGTGCCGGGACGCTTCTGGGCGAGGGCAAAGAAGCCCGGAGCATCGGCGGCAAAGATTACATTCTGGAGACGGGGCTACGGGCCGATTTCTGTATCATACGGGGCCACAAGGCCGATACTCTGGGCAACGTTGTCTATAAAGGCACTTCCCGAAACTTCAACCCGGTGATGGCCACCACCGCCAAGATTACCGTGGTTGAGGTCGATGAGATCGTGGAGCCGGGAGAACTGGGTCCGGAAGAGATCGTCACTCCAGGCCTGTTCGTGGATCGCATCGTCGTCCGGCCTCCGGAATTTTCCGCATACCTGTGAGTAAGAAAAGGTTCAACCGATGACATCGTTAGCCGATAAAGAGCGCTTGCCCAGAGAGATCGTTGCCATGCGGGTGGCCAAGGAGCTGCCCGACGGCTCGTACGTGAACCTGGGTATCGGTATCCCCACACTGGTTTCCAGCTTTGTGCCCGAGGGCCGGACTGTTTTCTACCACAGCGAGAGCGGCATCCTGAATTGCGGGCCCGTTGTCGAACCCGGGGATGAGGGCGAAGATATCGACTTGATCAACGCTGGGGGCCAGTACTTGCAGCCTGTTGGCGGGATGTCGTTCTTCGACTCGGCGGAGGCTTTCGCCATGATCAGGGGTGGTCACGTGGACGTGACGGTCTTGGGTTCCCACCAAGTTTCGGCCACCGGGGACCTGGCTAACTGGATGCTCCCCCAGCGGGGTGTGGGCAATGTTGGTGGCGCCATGGACCTGGCCACCGGGGCAACTGGGGTCATCGTAGCCATGGAGCACACCGACCGGAACGGCGAGCTTAAGATAGTCGAAGAATGCACCTTCCCTCTGACGGGCAAAGGGTGCGTCTACCTAATCGTCACCGACCTGGCAGTGATCGAATGCAACGGCAAGGGCCTAACACTGAAAGAAGTGGCCCCTGGTTGGACATCCGAGGAGGTGCAGCAATTAACCGGGGCCAAGCTGACCATCTCGCCCGATGTTGGGGAGTTCCAGCTCTAGTTTTCTAGCCTTCGATGTAGAGCAATTGCGCATCGACGACCACGAATCCGGTGTCGGTGAGTCGCGCGGTTAGATTCAGGCTGACTCGGCGGCACCAAATCTAAAATTGCTATCGGTCGTCGACCGACCGGTAGAAAGAACTTCGTTATGGCTGAGGCTTTTTCAGTAACCAACGGAATAATAGACCCTTTGTTGGCGGATGTGGTGACGGGCAACCAGGACAAGGTTGTCGGATGGATGAAGGGTGAACCGGGCGCCTGGGGGTTCCTGGCCGGACAGGCCGTGTACGCCGTGCGGACGCATGCGGGCCGCAGCTTGGGTGACACGGAACGGAGACTGGTCTGGAGCCGTATGTGGTGGTGGCTGGAACAAGTGAAGGCCAGGACCAACAACCCATTCTAGTGGGCCAAACCGGGGCTCAGAAGATAATCCATGCCACGTAAACCCACTGATGCCGGTGTGGTCGTATATACTGGCTGTGAGCGATTCGCAGTGTAAGGCTGCGGTCTCCCCTTATATCTGCGAAAACATGCCCGATTCCATAATCACCGCCACCGGCATACATAAGACCTACGATACCGGCACGGTCAAAGTTAACGCCCTGCGAGGGGTAGACCTGACCGTGGAACGCGGTGAGATGGTCGCCATCATGGGCCCCAGCGGCTGCGGGAAGACCACCATGCTTAACTGCCTCTCCGGCTTGGACGAGGTCGACTCAGGTCAGGTGGTGATTGACGGGGTAGTGCTCCACGACCTGCCCGACGACGAGCGCAGCGACTACCGCGCCTACCGCATGGGATTCGTATTTCAGCTCTACAACCTGCTTCCCGTACTATCTGCTGTCGAGAACGTGGAGCTGCCCCTGTTGGTGTCCGGCACCAAGCCCGCTGAGTCCCGCAAACGGTCAATGGACCTGTTGGAACTGGTGGGACTGAGCGACCGGGCCCAGCACCTTCCCGGCGAACTCTCCGGTGGGCAGCGCCAGCGGGTGACCATCGCTCGGGCCCTGGTCAATCAGCCGTCCATCGTCTGGGCCGACGAACCCACCGGCGACCTGGACAGCGAAACGGCCTCGGATATCATGGACCTGATGTGCCAACTGAACGCCGAGAATGGCCAGAGCTTCGTTCTGGTGACTCACTCGGACGATGTGGGCAGGCGGGCCCACCGCATCGTCCGCATGCGGGACGGCGAGATCGTGGACAACGGCAACGGGAAATCCCCGTAGATTTATTGCCTGTAGAAGTTAGATCAACGAATACCATTTCACCCTCATCCTAACCTTCTCCCTCAAGGGAGAAGGGACTGGTTCCCCGATTAATCGGGGTAAGATTGAGGGCCGCACCAGGACGTAGATGGAAGAACTGTTCGGCGTCTCCATGGACATCATCATGGTCGTCCTGTTGGCGGTCTTTCTACCGGTGATCGCCATCGTGGCCGTCGTCGCCTGGCGCAACCCCGTGATGCTCAAGCTGGGACTGCGCAATGTGCCTCGCCGCAAGTCCCAGACCGCCCTGATCATCGTGGGAATTATGATGAGCACACTGATCATGGCGGCCGCCTTCGGCACTGGCGATTCGATAACTTTCTCCATCCGCAAGAACGCCATCGACGCCCTTGGCACTATCGATGAGATCATCGTCTCGGCCCGCGCCGACGAATCGGATACCATCGGCAGCTTCAATTACTTCCCCGAGCAACGCTACCAACAACTCAAAGTTGAGTTGGCGGGCATGGAGACCGTCGATGGACTGGCCCCGGGCATCGGCGAGTTCGCTCCAACGATCAACACCAGGACTCAATTGAGCGAAGGCCAGATGCAGGTGACCGGGGTGGACCCTGACGCCTTAAGCGGCTTCGGACGTTTCCGTCTGACCAACGGCCAAGAGGTCCGGCTGGAGACTCTGGGCCCGAATGACGCCTTCATCAACGAGGAGGCGGCCGACGAACTGGACGCCGTGATCGGGGATGATTTGGTGACTTTCGTGGCCGGTTCCAGCGTCAAGTTCCGGGTCCAAGGCATCGTGGATAGCGGCGGACTGGCGGGGCGGGGCTCTTCATTGCTGGTCCGGTTGGACCGGGCCCAGGAGATTTTCGGACGGGAAGGCCTGATCAACTCCGTGGCCGTTTCCAACAAGGGCGGCGTGTTCGCCGGTGCGGAAGTCAGCGATGAGGTTACGGACGCACTCAGGGTCTTATTTGCCGACCGTGCCATCGCCGGGCAGCTTCAGACGTTGCTGAACCGGATCGAAATCATCGAGCAGATCGACCTCTTGAGGCTCTCTTCCGGTGGGGATTTGGCCGAAGATGTGGGTGAATTGGCCAAGGGTCTCGGAGAAAGCGGGCTGTCTGAGGAATTCATCGGGGCGCTGGCCGATGAGGATGTCCAAGAAGCGGCGCTAAATGCTGTGGCAAACGCCGACCTGCCCGAGGTGGAGCGCCAGGCCAGCACGCTTTTCGCCGGACTGGCTGAGTTCCGGGTGCTGGACATCAAGAAACAGGTACTGGACGAAGCGGACCAAGCCGGGTCCGGTGTGACCAGCATATTCATCATCATGGGCCTGTTCTCCATCATGGTCGGGGTGCTGCTGATCTTCTTGATCTTCGTCATGTTGGCGGCGGCCCGCCGCGCCGAGATGGGCATGGCCCGGGCCGTTGGCGCCAAACGGCGCCATCTAGTCCAGATGTTCATCTTTGAGGGGACGGCCTATTCGGTGGTCTCGGGAGCGGTGGGGGTGTTGTTTGGTTTGGGCGCTAGCACTTTGATCGTCATCGCGGTCAACCGGATCTTTCAATCGGGCGGCACGGGAGCGCCGGAGAACTTCACCATGTTCGCCCACTTCGAACTCAGAAGCGCCATCGTCGCCTATTGTCTGGGAATGGTGATCACGCTGGCCACCGTTGGGATATCCGCCTACCGCGTCAGTCGTCTGAACATCGTGGCGGCGGTGCGGGGACTCCCCCAGCCGGTCCAGCAGTCCGATACCCCGTTCCGGACCAGATTGCTTGCCCCACTGCGGGCGTTCGGCCGTCCGGTTATCCTGGCTGGGACCGGGGCCTGGGCTCTGGCCAGACTCGATGTCAGCCGGGGTGTCGACCTTCTCCTGCAGTCGGTCTGGGCCGGCGCCACGTCACCATTGGCATTTTTCGGCGCGGTCATTCAGGCCCTATGGGTGCCCATGAGCCACGGCTGGCTGACCGCCGTGGTGGGAGTGTTGTTCACCTGGTTGGGCACATCATCCGACGAGGCCGCCCCACTGCGCATCGGCATCACCCTGGTGATTGTGGGCGTGGGGCTGTCCATCAGGACATTGTCCCACCGGACCGGGCTCCGGGCCGATGTGGGAGACCGCGTCGCCTACACGTTCATGGGGGTGGGAAACCTGGCATTCTGGGTGCTGCCGTTCAGCGCCTTGCGTTCTATCTTCGGCGAGATTGAAGGCGGCATCGAGATGTTCTTCATCTCCGGCATCGCCATGGTGGCGGCGGCGGTCTGGACGGTGATGTACAACGCCGACCTGCTCCTGAAGTTGCTCACATTCGTCACAGGGCCATTCGGCCAACTCCGGCCCGTGCTGGTGACCGCCGTGGCCTATCCGATGGCCGCCAAGTTCCGGACGGGGCTAACCCTGGCTATGTTCGCCCTAGTCATCTTCACCCTGGTCGTGATGTCCATCCTCACCGAGGCCTTCAGCGCCGCGGTGGGCGACTCCGACAGAGTGGCCGGCGGCTGGGATATTCAGGCCTCGGTAAATTTCAACACGCCCATCGATGATATCCGCGCCGCCATCGGCGAAAAGCCCGGCCTCAACAATGAGGACATCACGTCCATCGGCGGGTACACCACCATCCCCGTAGAGACCCGGCAGGTCGGCGCCGACGAGCAGCGGTGGCGTTTCTACGCCATCAGGGCCGCCGACGACCAGTACCTGCGGGAAACCGGGGCCAATCTGAAATTGTTTGATAAGGCATACGGAGAAACCCAGGAAGAGATCTGGGACGCGCTGAGAGAGGACTCGAACCTGGTGGTTGTCGATTCCCTGGTGGTGCCGTCCCGCGACGGGTTCGCCAACGATGAGATACCGTTCGAGCTTGAGGGTTTCTTCTACGAGGACACCGAGATGGAGGCCGTGGACATCGAGGTCAGGGAGCCCCGCACCGGCCAGGTGATCCCTCTGAAGGTCGTCGGGGTTTTGGACAGGCTTACAGATGCATTCGGCGAGTTGGGGGTGGGCATGCTTGCCTCCCGTGAGGAGTTGGACGAAGCCATTCCCTTCCGGATACCGACCACAACTTTCCGGTTCAAAGCTGCCGACGGCGTGAACGTCGCCGCCCTATCTAAGGACCTGGAGTCGGCCTTCCGCGAGAACGGCATGGAGACCGACGTTCTGTCGGAACTGGTGGACGACATCGCGGCGGCCAACCGGGCTTTCAACTACCTATTCACCAGTTTTATGGGTCTGGGGCTGCTGGTGGGGATCGCCGCATTGGGAGTGGTTAGCTTGCGGGCGGTGGTGGAACGCCGCCAACAGATCGGCGTGCTGCGGGCCATCGGCTACCGCAGGCGGATGGTGCAACTGAGTTTCCTCACCGAGTCGTCTTTCGTAGTGCTCATGGGCACCGCTATTGGTGTCGGCCTGGGGACCATAATCTCCTGGAATATCGTTAAAGACATCCAAGAAGAGGTCGAGACCGTCCGGTTCGCCATCCCGTGGTTGCAGATAATCATCATTGTGGCCATAGCCTACGTATTCTCCCTGGCCACCACCTTCATGCCGGCGCGACAGGCCTCCCGCATCTACCCAGCCGAGGCGCTGCGGTACGAATAGACTCCGCATTTTTTTGAAGAAGGAGCCTCGCCATGACAGCCAATTCTACGGCTAGCAACAGCGGATTCAAGGTGATCGGAACCACCCCCATACGCCACGATGCCACGGACAAGGTCACCGGCCAGGCTCGCTACGGCGCCGATATCAGCATGCCCGGGCTCCTTCACGGCAAGATTCTGAGGAGCCCCCATGCCCACGCCGTGATCAAGTCGATAGATGCCGCCAAAGCCCTGGCGTTGCCGGGCGTCAAGGCGGTGGTGACCTCGGCTGACCTACCGGTTCTGTCCGGTAGACCAGCGGACGTTGCCGAGGGATCGCCCCTGAACCCCAGGTTCCTGAGCAACAACGTGCTGGCTGCGGATAAAGCTCTGTACAAAGGCCACGCCGTGGCGGCGGTGGCTGCGGACAGCGTGCACACCGCCGAGGCCGCGCTATCTTTGATCGAAGTCGGCTATGAGGTCTTGACTCCCGTTCTGGACGGCAAAGAAGCCATGGAGCCAGACTCACCCATCCTCCACGACCGGTTGTTCCGTTCCGAGGGCGAGTTCTTCCGTCCGGGTGGTCTACGCGACGATGACGACGATAGCGTTCCGACCAACATCGCCAGCCACTTCATCTTCGAACTGGGCGACCTAGACCAAGGATTCAAGGATGCTGAAGTTGTCGTGGAGCGGGAATTCCACACCAAGCCAGTGCACCAGGGTTATATCGAACCCCACAGCGCCACCGTCCGCTGGGACCGGGACGGGCGGGTGACCGTCTGGGGCAGCTCCCAGGGACACTTCGCCATCAGGGACTTCACCGCCTTGGTGCTGGGCATCCCCATCTCGCGAGTCAAGGTGATTCCCATGGAGATAGGCGGCGGGTTCGGCGGCAAACTGGTGGTCTACGTCGAACCGGTGGCGGCGCTTCTGTCCAAGCAGACCGGCCATCCGGTGAAGATAACCATGACCCGGGCCGAGGTGCTTGAGGGCACCGGCGCTACTGCTGGGGGCCACATCCGCGCCAAGATCGGCGCGACCAAGGACGGGCGAATCACGGCTGCCGATGCCCATTTCGTCTACGAGTCGGGCGCATTTCCCGGAGCCCTGGTCAACCTGGCTTCAATGACCATCTTCGCGCCATATGACATCCACAACGTGCGCTCGGAAGGCTATGACGTGGTGGTCAACAAACCCAAGGTCGCTCCTTACCGGGCCCCTCTGGGTCCGCCCGCCGGGTTCGCCGGAGAGACCCTGATTGACGAACTGGCCGCCAAGCTTTCCATGGACCCCATCGATCTCAGGCTGCTTAATGCCGCCAAAGAGGGCACCCGCCGCGTCACCGGCATCCCCTACAAGAAAGTCGGGTACGTGGAGACGTTGGAGGCAGCCAAGGCCCATCCCCACTACACTGCCTCCCTCGGCGGCCCGAATAGAGGCCGCGGGGTGGCCACCGCGGTCTGCAACAACATCACCGGCCCGGCCAGCGCCGTTGTTAGCCTGCAACAGGACGGAAGTGTCGGCCTGGTGGAAGGATCCGCCGACCTGGCGGGTAGCCGCACCGCAGCGGCAATGCACGTGGCCGAGGTGTTGGGCATTCCTGTCGAGGAAGTACACCCGTCGGTGGGCGACACTGACGCCATTGGCTACACGGCCATCAGCGCCGGCAGCAGCGCCGTCTACAAGACCGGCTGGGCGTCATTCGAAGCCGCCCGCGACCTACAGCGGCAGTTGGCGGCCAGGGCCGCGCTCATTTGGGACGTGACGGTGGAAGACGTGGACATCGCCGACGGCGTTTTCTCCCACCGCTCCGACCCCGAAGTCCGGCTAACTTTGAAAGAGTTGGCCGCGCGGCAGAACACCACCGGAGGGCCGCTTCTGGGCCGGGCCGGGGGCGCTTGGGGAGGGGAGAGTCCGGGATTCGCCGTACATATCGTGGACGTGGAAGTAGACCCGGAAACGGGCAAGACCGATATCATCAGGTACACGGCCCTTCAGGACCCCGGAACCGCTGTCCACCCCCAGTACGTGGAGGGTCAGATCCAGGGCGGGGCCGTCCAGGGAATCGGCTGGGCGTTGAACGAGGAGTACTACACCGACGAAAAGGGCGGGATGCTGAACTCCAGCCTGCTGGACTACCGCATGCCCATCGCCAAGGACCTCCCCATGATCGACACCCAGATCGTGGAGGTGCCCAACCCCGACCACCCCACAGGCGTCAGGGGAGTGGGAGAGGTCTCTATAATCCCGCCGGTCCCGGCCATCGCCAACGCCATCAATCAGGCAATGGGAATCCGCATGTCCGAGACTCCCATGTCGCCGGGGGCGGTGCTTGAGGCGTTGTGGGAGAAAGAGGGCTAGGGCCAAACACAAGCCTGGCTTATGCGCGGCCCTTCGACGATCTAAGGACGAACGGATGCTGTGGCTGCCCCGATCATTCGCAGCCTGTCGAACCACCGCTGGGGTGACCCGTGTTTGACCCAATTTTAACCTGTCATTCCGAGGCGCTAGCCGAGGAATCTCGTTGCCGGTGGGATGCCACGACCAGTGGGCAAAGCGGACCTTCGCCCAACTCAGGTTGACAGCCGCCCCTACGGCGTCAGAATAACCTTGCCGCGGGCGCCCCGGTTGGCCAGGTGCTGGTGGGCCTTGCCTACCTCGGCCATGGGGAGCACTTGGTCCACGATCAGTTTTGCCTGGCCGGATGCGATCATGGGGAACATCTCCGCCATGGCCCCTTTGTGGTCCAGACTGCCTCGCGGCGAGCGCCCCATGCTGAACCCGATGACGGTGCGGTTGTTCGACGTGATGTCCGACGACGGCAGGTTTGCCTGGGTCTGTGAAGCGTTGCCGTAGCTGACCAAACGCCCGTAGGCAGCTAAACACCGTACGCTTTTCTCCAACACCTCGCCACCCACACATTCGGCCACCAACTGCACGCCTTCGCCGCCGGTCTCGTCTTTGATGACTGCTTCAAAGTCGGCCTCGGTGTAATTGATGGTCACGTCGGCGCCCAAAGACGTACACAGGTCCAGCTTGTCCTGGGTCGAAGCGGTGGCGATCACCTTGGCACCCCAGGCTTTGGCGAGCTGTATCAAGACGGTCCCCACCCCGGAGGCCCCGGCCTGGACCAGGACCGTGTCACCGGCCTGCATCTGGCCCCTGGACTTCAAGATGTGATAGGAGGTTAAAAATACGATTGGCATGCCGCCGGCTTCCACCGGGTCCAAGGAGTCGGGATAGGGGAAAACCAGGCTGCCGTTGATGGCGACGTACTCCGCCTGGCTGCCCGGACCCATGCCCATGACCTTCTGGCCCACGGAGATGCCAATAACATCTACGCCGACCTCCATGACTGTGCCCGCTGCTTCCAGCCCCATGGATGAGGGCAGTTCCGGGCCGGGGTAGTTGCCGCCCCGGCGCAGGACGTCGGCATAGTTCACGCCGGCCGAGTCCACCTTGATCAAGACGTGATGGGAACGGGGCGTCGGTTCGGGCACGTCTTCGATCTTCAAAACGTCATAGCCGCCGTATTCGTTCAAGCGGATTGCTTTCATCTGTTCACCTTTCATGGCTGGTGGCCGATCGAAGCCGCAGCCGATTAATCTGGAGTTACGGAATTGGGATTATAGTCGAGTTGCCAAACTCCGCCAACAATCCTCACAAGGGCCATCATTTGGCACCTTGCCATCAAGCTTGCTGGAATAGGCAACCTAAAAACGCTGAAGACCAGTCCGGTGGGTCCCGGCATCATTAGAATCATCAATTCGGCAAATAGCAACTTAAGGGGGAGGAAATCATGGTCGTATTAGAAGCAATCATTCTTTCCGGGTCCAAATCCGTCATCGGCGATGAGGTAGTTGAGGAGCTGAATGGGAAGCTGCGCGGTCAGATGGTCCTGGCCGGAGACGACATTTACGATGAAGTGCGCACTGTCTGGAACGCCATGATCGACCGCAAGCCGGCCATCATCGTCCGTTGCGCCGGTCCGTCGGATGTCATCAATTCGGTGAATTTCGCTCGAGATAACGATCTGCTGCTCGCGGGGCGGGGCGGCGGGCACAGCTTCGCCGGAAACGCGGTTTGTGACGGTGGATTCGTGATTGACCTGTCTCCCATGCAAGGCGTACTGGTGGACCCGGTGAAGCAGACTGCCCGCGCTGAACCCGGAGTTATCTGGATCAACTTTGACATCGAGACTCAAGCCTTCGGTCTGGAGACCACCGGCGGCACAAACTCGGATATCGGAATCGCGGGCTTGACCCTGGGCGGCGGCCACAGTTGGCTCGGAGGAAAATATGGCCTAACGGTGGACAACCTGCTCTCGGTCGATATCGTCACAGCCGACGGGCAGATGCCCACCGCCAGTCCCACTGAAAATTCCGATCTGTTCTGGGCAGTGCGTGGCGGCGGCGGAAACTTCGGTGTTGTAACTTCATTTGAATACCAACTTCATCCCGTTGGGACCTTACTGGCCGGAATGCTGTTGCACCCCTTCGCGAATGCCAAGGAAGTGATGACTGAATACCGGGAATTCATGCGGGACTGACCCAGAGAATTGACATCGATGTGCGGCTTGATGACATCTCCCGACGGAGACCCGATGGCGGGAATTGTCATTTGCTATAACGAGGACATTGAAGAGGAAGAAAAATTGCTGGAGCCCCTCAGGAAATTTGGCCCGCCTATCGCCGACTTGGTCTCACCGATGCCCTATACCGTGGTGCAGACGATGATCGACGCCCTCACGCCCGCCGGGCGCCAGAATTACAAGAAGGCCCATTTCTTGGCGGACCTGAGCGACGAGGCCATCGACATCATGATCGACAGCTTCAAAGGTGTGACATCCCCTTCTCGGCAGTGATCGTCCAGCACACCGGCGGAGAGATGCAGCATGGAGCCGGGGATGCGGCGGCCTATAGCCAGCGCGACGCCTTGTACAACCAGATCATCTTCTCCGCCTGGCTGGACCGGGGAGAGTCGGAGGTCCACATCAAGTGGAACCGAGACCTCTGGGAAGCCATGAAACCGCACACCACCGGCGGTGTCTACGTAAATGACATCGGTAGGGAGGTCGAAGAAGGCGGTGACATGATGCGCTCGGCCTACGGCGCCGCCTACCCGCGGCTGGTGGAAATGAAGAACAAATACGACCCGAAAAACCTATTTCGCCACAACCAGAATATCAAGCCAACGGTCTAGGGTCCGCCGGATTCGGCGGGGATTCGCTATTAAGTGAAAACGGGCCGCCTATGCGAAATAGGCAGCCCGTTTTGTCTGGCCTAGCTGCTTGCGGGCAGGCGCTACTCGTAACCCCGGAACTGGGACGACGCGAGCACGTCCGTGTTGACGACCCGGACCGGCTCGCCGCTGGTGAAAGCGCGGACGTTCTCGATGATTCCCGCATAGAAGGCCCGGTAGCTCTCTTCGGTGACATAGCCCAGGTGAGGGCAGATCAGCGTGTTAGGGGTCTTGAACAAGGCATGGTCCAACGGCAGCGGCTCGATGTCGAAGGTATCCAACGCCGCCCCGGCGATGGCCTTCCGATTTAGCGCGTCGATCAGGGCCTTCTCGTCGACGATCGGCCCCCGGGAGATGTTCACCAGGTAGGCAGTGGGCTTCATAAGTGCCAGTTCGGCCGCGCCGACCAGACCCCGGCTGCGGTCGCCGAGCACCAGGTGGACCGATACGATGTCCGCTTCTTTGAACAGCGTTTCTTTGCCTACCAGAGTGGCGTCGCATTCCTTGGCCCGCTCGGCGGTCATGTTCTGGCTCCAGGCGATGATGTTCATGTCGAAGGCAGCGCCGACCCTGGCGACCAAAGACCCGATGTGGCCCAATCCAATCAGCCCCAAGGTCTTGCCCTTGAGTCCCACGCCCACCGTGGTGCCCCAGGTCCCTTCTCTGGACCGCTGTTCTTCCTCATGGATATGGCGCAGCATTGAGATGATCAAACCCCAGGTGAGTTCGGTGGGACCTTCTCCGGAACCGGGGGCGCCGCAGACCGGGATGCCCAACTCGGTCGCCGCTTCCATGTCGAAGGAAGCGTTGCGGAGGCCGGTGGTCATCAGCAATTTCAGTTTCGGCAGTTGGGAGAGAATGGAGCGGGTGAAGGGTGTGCGCTCCCGCATGCCCATGACCATGTCGAAGTCTTTAAGCCGGTCCACCAGCTTGGCTTCATCGGCGATGTGGTCTTGAAAGAACTCGATGTCGGTCCCCGGGGATAACTGGGCCCAATCGCCCAGGTCCTTGGCCGTCCCTTGGTAATCGTCCAATACCGCTAATTTCAACTCGGTCAACTCCCTATCGGTTTATATCGGGGTATTATTTGAAGGCCGGCATGACCTTCTCAGTGAGTATGCGCAGGCTGCGCAGCACCCGTTCTTCGGGTATCAGGCCTCCTGGGTTCAGCTCGGCCACGACGCCGTCAAGGCCCAGTTCTTCCTTGAGTTGGGTGAAGCGGTCCACCAGATCCTCAGCGGTGCCGAAGGCGATCTTGGTCTCCAACATCTCGTCATAGCTGAGGGCGGCCAGCCGTTCGGCCCGGCCGTCCGCCAACTCGGTGACTTCCAATCCCGCCTTCCAGGCCCGTTCGCGGTAAAGGTTGCCCATGCGGCCGAAGTAGCCGCTGATGCTCTCGAACGGCTCGTCCATCGCCTGCTGTTGAGTCTCTCCAGCGTAAACCGGGATGCGGAGCGATACATCGCCCTCGCCAGGGTGTCCGGCCTCGCGCCAGCGCCGGCGGTACTCCAGAACATTCTTACTCAGTTCAGGTATATCCATGCCCCGCAGGCCGACAAAGATGGGGTGGCCGGCTTGGCCCAACCGGGTGAACGTATCGGCGGAGTTGGCCGCGATGCGCAACGGGGGGTGCGGCTGTTGGTAGGGCGCCGGTGTGACGGTGGCGTTCTCCACCGTATAGTGGTTGCCTTGGTAGGAGAACTCCTTGCCTTTCCATGCCTGCAGAATGATCTCCAACGATTCGGCGAACCGTTCCTGGCTTTCGTTATAGGGGATGCTGAATACATCGTAGGAACGGGCAAATCCGCTGCGGCCGATGCCGAACTCGAAGCGGCCCTCGCTAATGTGATCGACAGTGGCCACTTCCTCGGCTATGCGAAGTGGGTTGCTCAGGGGCAGCACGTACACGGCCATGCCCACCCTCAGCCGCTTGGTGCGGGTTGCTATCGATGTCGCCACGATGATGGGAGACGAGAGCACCGACCTGGCCGGATTGAAGTGCAGTTCGGCCAGCCAGACGCCGTCCAGACCCATCTCTTCCGCCGCGTCGACCATTCGGAAGCCCTCTTGAAATGCCTGGGCTTCGGGGACGCCGGCTCTATTGCTAAATTCCATGAATGCGCCAAAGTGCATGTGGTGCTCCAATAGTTCGTCAGATGCGGCCGCCTGAGAGGGGCCACGTTCCAAACTACTTCATGGCGGCCCAAGGGTCAAGAAAATCAAGACGCGGCTCCTTCTTGACCGTCCCACCCCCGCGGACTACCCTTTAGCTTCACCCTGGCCGGTTTTGGCCGGTCCAAGCAGAGTTTACGAGGCGGCAGATAGATGGAATCGAGCCAGTATGACATCGTGATTATCGGGGGCGGCATCTTGGGGCTGTCCACCGCGATGCAGTTGTTGGAACGCTCCCCCCAATGGCGGGTGGCGGTCGTTGAGAAAGAGGAAGAGCTGGCCACCCACCAGACCGGGCACAACAGCGGCGTGATGCACTCAGGTATCTACTACCGGCCCGGCTCCCATAAGGCGCAATTCTGTGTGGCGGGACTGAACAACATGGTCAAGTTCTGCGAAGAAAACGAGATCGAATTCCAGCAGTGTGGCAAGGTCATAGTGGCGCTGCACGAGTCAGAACTGGGCCGATTGCAGGACCTATACGAGAGAGGGACGGCCAACGGCGTGCCAGACCTGGAGATCGTCGGTCCGGAACGACTTAAAGAGATCGAACCCCACACCGCCGGAGTGCGCGCCCTGTGGGCACCCCACACCGGGATTGTAGACTTCACCAAGGTGGCCGCCGCCTTCGCCAATAAGTTCCACCAGGCCGGCGGAGACATCTTTACGGGTGCCGCGGTCAAGAAGATCACCCGTTCCACCGGCTCGGTGTCATTGGAGACGACCAAGGGGACACTTCAAGCCAAATATCTGATCAATTGCGCCGGGTTGTATGCCGACAAAGTGGCGTCCATGACCGGCGAGAACGTCGGCGTCCGGATCATCCCATTCCGGGGCGAGTATTACACCCTGCGCCAAGAGAGTCATCATCTGGTGTCCGGGTTGATCTACCCAGTGCCAGACCCCCAATTCCCGTTCCTTGGCGTGCACTTCACCCGCAACATCAAAGGGCATGTGGAAGCCGGCCCCAATGCGGTGATGGCTCTACGGCGGGAAGGGTACCGCAAACGGGACTTCAGCCTTGGCGATAGTCTGGGCAACCTGGCCTATCCCGGATTCTGGAAGATGGCCCTCAAGTATTGGAAGATCGGCATGGGGGAGGTCTACCGCTCCTACAGCAGGCGGGTGTTCCTGCGCGACCTACAGCGGCTGCTGCCGGAGATACAAAACTCGGACCTGGCCAGCGGCGGCTCCGGAGTACGGGCTCAGGCCGTGGCCAGGGACGGCTCGTTGCTGGACGATTTCAGCATCATCCAAAGCGGCGACGCCATCCACGTTCTGAACGCACCGTCTCCAGGCGCAACATCGTCTTTGGCCATCGGCGAGCATATTGCAGGGCTAGCTATAGAGAACTTCGGAGCGGCAGATTAGTATCGGGAATCGCATACCCAAGGCGTGCATCAAAGCTGGCTAAGCCGGGTGTACATAAGGTTGCTGGGGAGCCTGAGCGTGAGTATAATCGGGCGTGCCAAATGTACCGGCGTTGGATACTGGGATACCCAGGATTTGCCGATGTTTCATTGGGGACCGGCGGCGGTGCAGTGCAGGGAGGATAGCTGGCATTGCTGGTAGAGGTTGAGCGCAATTTGGACTTAGGCTCATTCGATGCGACACAGGACTCAGTAGACGAGTACCTGAGATCGGTCGGGGACGCACTTCCCGTTTATAAAGAGACCGGCTTGGCGCCGCCTTTGTACTCGGCTGCCTCGGCTTTGGGCGCATTGCTGCGAGAGCTGGCCCTGCCACCGGGCGCCATCCACAGCCTGCAAGAAATAGAGACCCTGACGCCCGTCGTCATAGGCAACAGCGTAAAAGTCAGCGCGCTAGTCGAGAAACCACGCCGCCGCGCCGGGCTCGAGTTTATAACCGTGGTCTGCAGCGTGGAGTCAGACGGAGCGTTGGCCCTGGCCTCGAAAAGCACCGTTCTAGTCCCCAGCCAAGAGCCACCTGCAGGTACGCCTAGAGACACAAACGTGCAGGGAATTGAGTCGCTAAAGAGCGGCTTGGATGTCATCTCAAAAGAGATCAAGCAAGAAGACTTGGATGCCTACGCCAAGGCATCCGGCGACGATAACCCGCTGCATCTTGACCCAGAATTCGCCGCAAAGACACAATTCGGGGGAATCATCGCCCACGGTATGCTGACCCTGGCATTCGTATCTGAGATGATGGCCGCCGCCCACGGGCGTGACTGGCTGGAATCCGGTGGCCTACGGGTCAGGTTCAAGGGCGCCGCCCGCGTGGGCGACCGGGTTGAAGCATGGGGTAACCTGGCCAAGGAAGATGAACAGACATGGGGCTATTCGGTGGGAGTTAGAAACAGCACCAGCGGACAGGAACTTATTGCCGGGACCGCTGGTTTAGCCATAAAACAGGAGTGAGAACCTTTAGCGAATGACCGGAGGACTTCTCCAGCGTCCGCGGTCAAACGAGGAAGGAACGGCATGCAGAAATCGACGGAAAATGGAACGGGGCCAGTCCGAGTGGCCATGGACGCTATGGGTGGCGACCACGGGCCGTCCGAAACTGTGAAAGGCGCATTGGCCGCTGCTAGATCAGTTGGAGCCGAGATTATTCTCGTGGGCGACCAAGGACCGGTAGAACAAGAATTGGCCCAGCACGATACCTCGGGAATCTCCGTCCAGGTTGTGCAATCCGAGGATAAGATCCGCGAAGACGAGCACCCGCTTCAGGCCATGCGCACCAAGCCGAGATCTTCGGTCGTTGTCGCCACCAAGCTGGTCAAGACAGGCGATGCCGACGTAATGGTTTCCATGGGATCCACCGGCGGTTCCATGGCCAGCGCAGTTTTGAACTTGGGGCTGATGGAAGGACTGGCCCGGCCCTGCTTGGGCGGTCCATTCCTGGGCTTGGCCCCCAATACCGTGCTGGTGGATATCGGCAGCAATCTGGACTGCCGTCCGGAACTGCTGCTCAGTTTCGCGTCCATGGGTGTCACTTGGGCCCGCACATATATGGGGATCGAAGACCCCCGTGTGGCCTTGCTCAGCGTTGGCTCCGAAGCGGCCAAGGGCAACAAGCAGGTCCGGGACGCCTATCCGGTATTCAAAGACAGCGGCATGAATTTCGTCGGCAACGTCGAAGGGATGGATTTCTTCACACAGACAGCCGAGGTTATCATCTGTGATGGTTTCGTCGGCAACATCCTGATTAAATTCACCGAGGGCCTGGGCGCTGCTTTCGCCGCCTATGCCAAGAAACGGTTGGCCTCCGACCTGGACGAGATCAATCTCTCCAAATTCGCCGCCGAGTTGGTCCAATTGACCAACCGTACCCGGACCAACGGGGGGCCGTTATTCGGGGTCAAAGGGCCAGTGATTCTCGGCCACGGTTCCAGCCGGGCCGATGAGATCACCGCCGCCGTCAGCACCGCCGTCCGCTATGTTCAATTGGGTCTTGTCGACATCATGCGCGCGGACCTCGAAAGCATAAACAAGAATGCCGCGGAGAAGGCCGACGGCAGCGGCGCGGGCCGGTAAAGCCGCCCGATGACCGGCATCGACCTCAGCGGCAAAGTAGCACTGGTCACCGGGGCATCCCGGGGTATCGGCGCCGTTGTCGCCGCCCGTCTTGCCGAGGCCGGTGCTAGGGTCGGCGTCAATTATCACGCCAGTTCCGACGCCGCGACCGTGGTCGTTGACTCCATCAAGAAGGCCGGCGGGGAGGCCTTTCTGGTGGGAGGCGACGTTTCCCAAGAAGACAAAGCCGAAGGCGTCATAAAGAATTTGGTGGAGCACTTCGGTGGAATCGACATCCTGATCAACAATGCCGGCATCAACAAGGACCAACTCCTGATCAGGATGAAGCCCGAAGACTTCGACAGTGTCATGAACGTGAACCTGCGCGGCGCGTTCCTCTGTACCCGCTACGCCATGACCCATCTGATCCGGCAGCGTTCGGGACGGGTGATAAACATGTCCTCGGTAGTGGGGCTTTCCGGCAATCCTGGCCAAGCCAACTACGCCGCCGCCAAGGCCGGGTTGGTGGGTCTGACCAAGGCCGTGGCGCGGGAGGTCGCCTCCCGAAACGTCACCGTTAACGCCCTGGCTCCTGGTTACATCACCACGGCGATGGTCGATGAATTGTCGGAAGAGACCCAGGCCAAGATACTGGAGCGGATCCCCATGGGCCGGTTCGGCACTCCCGAAGACGTGGCCGAAGCCGTGGTCTTCCTCTGCAGCGACGGCGCCAGCTACATCACCGGCCAGGTCCTGACCATCGACGGCGGCATGATCGCCTGATCAGCCGCTCTTTTCTCGATTAGCCCCCCATTCCCCGGAATTTACGCCGATAGGCCGATGTATAATACCGCCACGTCCAAAAACCGCACGCAGACCGGAGGCTTCTATGCGCACCACGACCAGATTCCGCAAGTTGCTCAAGGAACCGGGGATTATCCAGGCGCCGGGGGCCTATGACTGTCTCACGGCGCGATTGATTCAGAAAGCGGGGTTTCCGGCGGTATATATGACCGGGGCCGGAACTTCCGTGGCGCAACTTGGCTATCCCGACCTGGCGCTGGCCTCGATGACGGAGATGGTCCAGAACGCCGCCACGATCACCGAGACTCTGGACGTTCCGCTGATTGCCGACGCCGATACGGGCTACGGCGGGGTGTTGAATGTGCGGCGGACAGTCAGGCAGTACGAGCGGGCTGGCGTGGCGGCTATCCATATAGAGGACCAAGAATCGCCCAAACGTTGCGGCCACCTGGACGACAAGAAGGTCATCTCCACCGAGGATATGGTCCAGAAGATTCGGGCCGCGGTGGACGCCCGCACCGACGATGACTTCACCATCATCGTGCGCACCGATTCTATCGCCGTAACCGGCTGGGACGATGCCATGCACCGCTGCAATGAGTACGTGAAAGCCGGGGCCGATGTGTTATTCGTGGAAGCCCTGCGCACGCCGGAAGAGGTGGAGCGGGCCGCCAAGAACCTCGACATTCCTCTGCTGTTCAACTTTGTCGAGTCGGGAAAATCTCCGTTGCTCTCGGCGTCAGAACTGGAGAAGCTCGGCTTCAAGATCGTCATCTATCCGGCCAGCGCCCTGTTGTCGGTGACCCACATAGTCGGGCAGGTGATGGCGGAGTTGAAAGAGACGGGCACCACCGCCCACCTGATGGACAAGATGGTCAGCTTGGAGGACTGCTTCGAGGAGATGGGGCTATCCAGCATGTTGGCCGAGGACGCCCAGTTCGCCAGCCCCGGGTAGGCGTGGGGAAACCATCTAGAGCATCGCAGTATTCAGCCGCTTCTGCACCGTGGGAACTTTTTCGCAGTGTCCTGCGTCTCTAATATATAGATATGGCACAGAATAGATCTGATACAGGGCCAGGGAGCGGACTTTTCCTCAAGCGGCTGACCGGCGAATTATCTCGCTGGGAGTCCGATGGCATCATCACGGCCGAGCAAGGCCAGGCCATCCGCGCCCGTTATTCTCCTGCCGAATTAGGCCCCACGTCCCACTGGGCCCAGGGCAGACTGGTCACCGGCTTGTCTATCATTGGGGCTGTCTTGGTTGGCCTCGGCATCATCCTTTTTTTCGCGTCCAACTGGGATGGAATCGATCGCTGGCCGAAGTTGGCCATGATTCTAGGCGCCATCGTGGTTGCCCACGGCTTGGGCTTTTATCTGCGCTACTACCGGGATTACCGCCGGATCGGTTCGGCCATGGTCTTGCTTGCCTGCCTCATCTACGGGGCGGGCGTGCACCTGATAGGTCAGGTCTACAACGTGGATGTGAACGACCCGAGGTTGATGCTGTTTTGGTTCCTGGGCGTTTCCCCGCTGGTCTACATCGTCAAATCACAGCCGATTCAGTTCCTGGGAATAGTGTTGTTCCTCCTGGCGGTGGGGTTTCGGGTGCCCGACTGGATAGATGACGTCTCCCGGGGCGAGGCCGTCTTGGGTGCGGCCCTGTTCTTAGTACTGGGACTATTCATCCTCTCCGTTGGACGCATCAAAGAGGAGATCGTTGTCCTACGTCCCTACTCAGAGGTCTTTGAGATGGTGGGCCTCATCACGGCTTTGGGCGCAGCCTTTGTGCTCACCTTCAAAGATGTTTTCGAGTCCTTTACCGACGGGCTGTATATTCAGGGCGAGACAGAACTAGGCTTCCGGATATTGATCGGGGCGGCCGGAGCGGTGACTCTAGCTTTAGTCATAGCCACCGTCTGGCTCAACCGGCGGAATGAACGGGGATTCGCACTTAACTGCATCGAGGGAATCGCCATCGCCATCCTGCTGACTGCGGCGTTCGTGGTGGTCAGCGTCGATACCAGGGGAGAAGTCTTTTACGCCACGGTCTTCAACGCACTCTTCGCTGTCATCCTACTTGGTGTATTGGTCTCGGGGTATATGCGGGGACGGGAGACGTGGGTCAACATCGGCCTGGTCTTCATCAGCATCAGCATCTTCGCCCGGTACTTCGAGTACAGTTGGGACCTGCTGGACCGGTCGTTGATCTTCGTAGCGGCGGGCGCGATTCTCCTGATCGGTGGCTTCCTGGTAGAGCGAGGCCGGCAGACGATGCTGGGGCGCATCAGGGCCGCGGGGGCGTCCAGATGAGCCCCAGGCTGAAGTTTGCGTTCTGGGCCACGGTGATGGGGCAGATCATCCTGCTGCTAGCCTTCATCGCAGTGAAAGAAAACACGCTGCGCTCGGGGACCAGCATCTTGCTGAAGACCACGCCCATCGACCCCCGGTCGGTGCTTCAGGGCGACTTCGCCATATTGGACTACGAGATCGCCGAGCTGCCCGACTACGTTAGACCAGTGAGACAGGGCGAAAGTTTCTACGTGGAGCTCGGAGAAGGCCCGGAAGGCGTCTGGCAAGCCTTCGTATACCTCCGGGAAAAACCCGACTCAGACGCGGTTTTCATCAAGGGCGCGGTGAACTCAAGGGGTCGTCTGGGATTCGGGATCGACATCTTTTTCGTACCGGAGGGCACCGGGCATATCATCGAGAGATCGAGGGATGTGAAGGCTCTCGTGGTTGTGAGCTCATCCGGTTCAGCGGTTCTAGAAGACTTGATCGTGGATGGGTTCCCATTCGACCCAAGACGCCCGCCGGACGCTTTGGAGAGACAGAAACAGATTCCCCCGCCGCCGCCCGAAGGAGTTGATCTGCCTCCCGGGCGGTTTCGGCCTCTGTCTGGAAGAGACGGGCTGGTAGGAGTGGACGAGTTCCAAGTCGAAGTAGTTGGCCTTGAATTGGAATTCCGCCACGATGTCATGTTCGCGTTGCCCAACGAGATGATCCTGGTGACTTTCGATAATTCATCCTCGGTTCTCCCGCACAACCTGGTGATCGTCCGATTGGGGAGCAAAGACGCAGTTGCTGCCGACGGCATCACCGCCGGACCGACCAATGATTGGGTGCCTCCGGGGGACACGAGGGTTATCGCTAACACGAGATTGGTGGGTCCGGGCGAAACCGGGGAAATGAGATTCATGGCGCCACAGCCTGGCCTTTATCAATTCGTTTGCACATTCCCGGGTCACAACTCAACTATGTTCGGTGACTTCATCGTGTTAGATCAGAGTGAGGGGGTTGTGCCGCAGCGCAAACCGTAGAGTGAGGCAGAAGCATGTCAAACGTAGTGCTGGTCATCGACATGGTAAAAGGATTCCTGGAGCCGGGGCACAATCTCTACTGCGGCGATGAATCGCGGGAGATCATACCGAAGATTCATGCTCTGCTTACCACGGAACAGGCAGCGGGCTCAGAGATTCTCTTCATCTCGGACCACCACGACCCCGACGACCTGGAGTTTCAGGTCTTCCCGGTCCACTGTGTGAAAGGAACTGAGGAACCGAACGTCATAGACGAGTTGGCCGAATTCGTGACGGGGGAAAATGTCATCCCGAAGAACCGTTACAGCGGTTTCTTCAACACCCCGCTGGAAGCCAGGTTAGCAGTCGCGAGTCCAGAAAAGATAATCATCTGCGGCGTCTGTACCGACATCTGTGTTCTCCACACCGCATCCGACGCACGGAACCGGGACTACACGGTTGAAGTGCCCGCCGATTGCGTTGCCAGCTTCAAGCCGGACGCCCATGAGTGGGCTCTTTCCCATCTCAAAGAGATACTGGGCGCAAAGGTGGTCTAAGCGGGCGCGCTCTATTGGATGGCTTCGGCGATTATCGCCTCGGTGATCTCTTCGTCGGTCATCCCTAAGACCTCGCGGAGCACCTGCTCGTTATGCTGACCCAAGACCGGGGCTGGAAAGCGCGGGCCGTTGTCATATCCTTTAATCCGGAATTGGTGGCCGGCGTAAGGCACAGGGCCCATTTCCTGGTGCTCTAATGTCCGAAAGTACTTCCGGTGGGCCAACTGGGGGTCGGACTCCAGATCGCTGCTTCGCTGCACCATGCCGGCCGGCACCCCGTGGGACATCAGCGATTGCATCAGCGCAGTCGTCTCTTGGTCCTTGGTCCACTCGCCGATGTGCTGGTCGATGGCGTCGTGGTTTTCTAACCGGCCTTCCATAGAATCAAACTTGGCGTCTTGGGCCCAGGCCGGAATCCCCATCGCCCGTTGCAGCGCCTTCCACTGTTCCTCTGTCTCCACCGCGATGGTGCACCACTGGTCGTCTCCGGCGCAGGGGTAGGCCCCCTGTGGGGCGAAGAATTGGGACCTGTTTCCATTGCGGGTGACGCTACGCCCACTGGTGCTGTAGTCCATGATCTGCGGCGACAAGAAATGAAGAGACATCTCAAGCTGGGCGGCGTCGATGTGCTGCCCTTGGCCCGTCCGGCGCCGGTGGTCCAGAGCGGCCATGATGGTAGCCGCTAGAATCCGGGGGGACACGCCGTCCGTGTAGGCCACCCATGGTCCGTCGGGCGCCAGGTCAGGCCAACCGGTGGTCTCGTAAAAACCGGCGATGGAGGCCGCATGGAAACCGTATCCGGAGAAGGCGGCGGCGCCGCCGGTCTGCCCCATGAGGCAGGTGCTGGCCATCACGACGGATGGGTTGATCTCACGTGCAGCCTCGTAACCGATGCCAAGGGAGTCCGCGATTCCCGGCCTGAAACTCTCGATTACGACATCGGCCCAGGATATAAGTCTTTTCGCTATTTCCAGGCCTGCCGGGTTTTTCAAGTCCAGGGAAATACCCAACTTGGAGGTGTTGATCTCCGCGAAAAATTGAGTGCGGTCGGCGCCTGGAACGCCGTCTTTGAACGGGCCGGCGGTGCGCAGGATATCCAAGGGCGCGGCCGCTTCCACCCGGACTACCGTCGCGCCGTGGTCGGCAAAGTATTTGGCCGTAGTGGGTCCCACGAGCACCCACGAAAAGTCGGCCACCTTGAGTCCGTCAAAGGGCAACAGATCTGCCATGATGCGCTCCTCTAACCGGCCGTGCCACCGGTTGCCAGATTTATTTCCTCATCACTCATTCCCAGTAAGGTGTTCAGGACTTGGCCGTTATGCTCACCCAGCGCCGGGGCCCAACTCCTCACGCTCATGGGGGTTTTGGATAACCGTGCGACTAACCCCGGCGTGCGAGCGTCGATGCCGTTGGGCAAGGGCGCCTGCAACCAATAGTCACGCTCTTGCAATTGCTGGAATCCGGTCAGGTCTCCCATGTCGTTGACCGGAGCCAGGGCCACTCCTTCCCTTAATCCCCGCTCCAGTAGATGATTCTTGGTGTAATTCGCTACGTATTTCGTGATGGCCGACAGCACCGCTTCCGCGCTGTAGGAGACGGGCTGACCTTGCAGCAAACGGACATGGTAGGTGGGCCACTCTTCCGCGTCGATCCAACTTTCGGGAACCACCCCGTCCTCCACGAACCAGGGCACCATCACCACCAACGTAGGGCCACTAGGGATAAGCACGATATACCCGTCGGCACAGTCGAACACCACCGGAAGGTTTGCCTGTCCCAGTTGGAGCAGACTGCCGGCACGTTGGTAGTCCCGCCCTTGAATCGCATGGGCGGAGATCCCCTGGAGCATGGTCGCAATCATTGCCGTCTGAGCGGAGACATCAACAAACTGGGCCGCTCCCGTCCGCAGCATCAAAGCATGGGCGATCAGCGCGGCTGCCGCGGCTTCTGACCCTGCGTGCAGCCAGACCTGCGGGACCGAGATACGGACTGGCGCCCGGTCAGGCACACCTTGGAGGCTCATGGGACCGCCCATGGCGGCGATGGTCAGGTCGCTTGCCGGATAATCGGCGTAGGGACCGTCCAAACCGTAGGCGGAGATGGCAACGTGGATGATCTTGGGGTTGATCTCTTTCAACACATCGAAGCCTAGTCCCAGGCTGTCCAATGTCGCGGGCTGGCCTGATTCGAATAAGAAATCCGCCTTTTCCACCAGGCCTTTTAGGGCGTTTTGGCCCGCCTCGGTCTCTAGGTCTAGGGTGATCCCCTGCTTGTTCCGGTTGAAGGCGAAGAAAGGCAGGCTGCGTTCATGTTCGGGACCGCCGTCGAGGAACGGCGGCTCGCCGCGGCCAGCCGAGCCGCCAGGTGGTTCCACCTTTATGACCGCTGCGCCCATGTCGCCCAACAGCATGCCGGCCAGGTCACCGTGGCCGCCGGTCAGGTCCAGCACTGTGTAAGGACTGAGCATCGTGATCACCTCAAAATCGGTGGGTCTAGCTTGAGATGGGCGATTATAGCATGGGGAAAAGCGCCTGACAGAGTCCATACATGCTGAAAACGAATCTAAAATTCATACATCGGCCTTCCAGGCGACCTTGCTATTGCCGGAAACCCCCAGGTATCATGAGCCTAACTCCAGGTTTCGGTCTGCATGGAAGCTGAGGAAGGCGCGATGCTCTACCGCACATACCGGTACTCCCAGTGGGACGGCACCCAGCGGATCTTCGAATTTGATGCCGACCAGTTGATGGACCTTCTCTCCGAGGACATCCTCAACCACGGCGATGTCATGCAGGCGCTGCGGGACATGTTGCGCCAGGGACTCCAGGACCGCGACGGTCAACAGATGCCCGGCCTCCGGGAACTGATGGAGCAGCTCAAGAACCAACGCCGCCAGCAGATGCAACAGCACAATATGGACTCGGTTGTTGACGACCTCAAAGAACGACTGGAAGAGATCGTCCAGACCGAGCGCGACGGCATCAAGCGCCGGTTGGATGAGGCCAGAGAACAGGTCGAGGCCCAGGCTGATTCCCAAGATGGCGAAGACTGGGCCCAGCAGGAAGGCCTGCTGGACCTACTCCAGAAGCGGGCCGACAACAACCGTGAGAAGCTGGACCAACTTCCCGAAAGCCCTGCCGGACAGATCAAAGAACTGCTGGAATACGATTTCATCGACCCCGAGGCCCAGCAGAAGTTCCAAGACCTGCTGGACGCTCTGAAGAGCCAGATGGCCCAGAACATGGGTCAGCAGATGATGGACCAGGTCAAGGGCATGTCGGAAGAGGACATGGCCGCTACCCGCGAGATGATGCGCCAGCTCAACCGGATGATCAAGGACAAGCTGGCCGGCAATGAACCCGATTTCGACGGCTTCATGCAGCAGTTCGGGCAGATGTTTGGAGACAACCCGCCCAAGAGTTTCGACGAGCTGATGGAGCAGATGCAGCAGCAGCTAGCCCAGATGCAGTCAATGTTGGACAGCATGTCGCCCGAGGCCCGTCGCGAGATGGAAGATGCCCTGGCCCAGGCGCTGGACCCAGAGACCCAGCGGGAGATGGCCCAGTTCGCCTCCCTCATGGAACAGTTGATGCCCATGGACGACCTGCGCCGTCAGTATCCCTTCTTAGGGGATGACAGCCTGACCATGGAGCAGGCCATGGAGATGATGCGCGGCCTGCAGGAACTGGACCAGCTGGAGCAGTCCCTTCAAGAGGCGATGCGCACCGGAAACATGGACGACGTCGACCCCGACAAGCTGGCTGAACTGCTAGGCGACGAAGCCCGGAGGATCTATGACGAGCTGGACCGCCTGCGGAAGCTGCTCCAGGAGTCGGGATACGTGACCGGCGACGACAAGATGGACCTCACCGCCAGGGGCATCCGCCGTATCGGCCAGAAAGCACTGAAAGAGGTCTTCACCCACCTCAAGAAAGACCGCATGGGCAACCACATGATGGATGCCCGCGGCGCCAACGGCGACCTGCTGGGCGAGACCAAGCCCTACGAATTCGGAGACCCGTTCCAGGTCGACCTTCAAGCCACGGTGAAGAACGCGGTGCTCCGCGGCGGCCCCCAGGTCCCGGTGCGGCTCAGCCCGGAAGACTTCGAGGTCTTCCGTAACGAGCACATGACCCGGTCCGCCACCGTCCTTCTGCTGGACCAGAGCCGGTCCATGGGTCTGTTCAACAACTGGCAGGCGGCCAAGAAGGTCACACTGGCCCTGATGGCGTTGATGCGCAGCCAATACCCCAGGGACAGTCTCCACATCGTCGGGTTCTCTGATTACGCCCGTGAGATCAAAGAGGAAGATCTGGCCAAATGCACCTGGAACGCCTGGGTGTCAGGCACCAATCTGCACCACGCCTTGATGCTTTCCCGGAAACTGCTCTCTAAAGAGAAGGGCGGCACCCGCCAGATTTTAGTTGTGACCGACGGCGAGCCTACTGCTCACCTGGAAGGCGACCGGTCGTTCTTCGCCTATCCGCCGAGCCACCGCACCGAGTTGGAGACCTTGAAAGAGGTGCGCCGGTGCACCCAAGAAGACATCCTGATCAATACGTTCATGCTGGAAAACAACTACCAGTTGGTCAACTTCGTGGAACGCATGACCCGCATCAACAGCGGCCGGGCTTTCTACAGCAGCGCCGCCAATCTGGGCGAATACCTCCTGGTCGACTACGTAACCAACCGCCGGAAGCGGGTCTCAGCCTAGGCTGATCTTTGAACTGGGCCGCTACCCTCTTATGCGATGGCGTTGGCTCTGTTAAGATAAATACACAATAGAATATTTGATGGGTCGTGCGGTCGGTCTGAACGAGACCCGGCCACACTTTTAAAGACAGTCCCGAGAGGCTGGCAAAGTAGAGCGTCCCGAATCTCCGCAGAGTGCGCCCCAAGCACTTTGTGTGAGTCGTTCACGCCCTTGCCAGCAGATGGTAAGGGTTTTTTTATTGGCTGGTGAATCACGGGGAATCTGGTCTAGGTAATGCGATGCCAGAACGACAGATAATGAACCAAGAGGATGTGCGCCGGGCCCTGACCAGGGTGGCTCACGAGATTCTCGAGCACAATCGGGGAGCGGAGGAACTGGTGATCGTGGGCATCCACACCAGGGGTGTCCATATTGCGCGCCGTATCGCCGCCAACCTGGCGGAGTTCGAGGGCATCGAAGTTCCGGTGGCCACCCTGGATGTCAGCCTTTACCGGGACGACAACCGGGTGCGCTCCCAGTCGCAGACTAAGCTCCAGCCCACCGACATACCAATGGGTATCCAGGGCAAGCGTGTGGTGCTGGTTGATGACGTTCTCTACACCGGCCGGACCATTCGCGCCGCCATGGACGCGTTGGTGGATTTTGGCCGGCCGCAGCAGATCCAGTTGGCCATCCTGCTGGACCGGGGCCACCGGGAGCTGCCCATCCGGGCCGACTACGTTGGCCAGAACCTGCCCACGGCCTTCAACGAACGCGTGAAGGTCCGCCTGATGGAGACTGACGGCGCCGACGAGGTCGCCCTGATACTAGAGGAGCTGGACGTGGAAGAAGAGTCGCCAGAAGAATCTAATAAAGAGCAAGAGGCTTAGGAATCACCGATATGAGCCTGTCTAGAACGATCGAAACCCCTGAGATCAGCGGCGCGCTTGAGCCAGAGCCTGCGCCGCGGAAGCATGTTTTGGACCTGGACGATTTCTCCCGGAAGGAGATCACCCAGGTCTTGGAATCCGCCCGTGGCATGAAAGAAGTGCTGGGCCGGGATATCAAAAAGGTCCCCGCACTGCGCGGCAAGGTAGTGGTGACTCTGTTCTACGAGGCCAGCACCCGCACCAGGATCTCCTTCGAAGAGGCCGGCAAGGTACTCAGCGCCGACGTTATCAACATGTCGGCCTCGGGCAGCAGCGCCGAGAAAGGCGAATCGCTGCTGAACACCGGCCTGACGATTCAGGCCATGGGCGTGGACACCATCGTGATCCGCCACCCCCATTCCGGCGCGTCCCATCTTCTGGCCCAACATCTAGATAAAGTCAGCATCATCAACGCCGGAGACGGCCTCCACGCCCACCCTACCCAGGCGCTGTTGGACCTGTACACGGTGCAAGATAAGCTGGGCGATTTGGAGGGCCTGAAGATCGTCATCGTCGGCGATGTGCTCCATAGCCGGGTAGCCCGTTCCGACATCTGGGGGTTCGCCAAGATGGGAGCCAAGGTTGTCCTCTCCGGCCCCGCCACCCTGATGCCGCCCGACCTGATGCGCTCCAGTGGAAGCATCGCGCGGTCGCCCTTCGCCTCCCTGGTCGAGGTGGACACCGACCTGGACCGGGCCATCGAAGGCGCCGATGTCGTCATGGCCCTGCGTTTGCAGCAGGAGCGGCAGAACGCAGGGTTCCTGCCGAGCATTCGAGAATACATCCGGCGCTGGCAGGTCACCGACGCTCGATTGGAGCGGGCCAGACTCGGCGCCATGGTGATGCACCCCGGCCCCATGAATGAGGGCATCGAGATCAGCAACAGCATCGCCCACGGTGAAAGATCGGTGATCGAAGACCAGGTGACCAACGGGGTAGCCGTGCGCATGGCCCTGCTCTACCAGTTGACCATCGGGGCCGGACTAGAGTCTTAGACGATTGATCGTCAGTAATCACAAATCGGGAGAGGTGTGTGGAAACGGATAACATATTGATTCGCCACGCCAGGATAGTTGACCCCAGCCGTCAGTTGGACCGGGTGGGAGACCTTTTGATTGGCATCGGGGAGATCACCGCCGCTGGAAGGCTGGGACCCGACCGTATCCCAGACGGCTGCCGGGTCATTGACGGCACCGGTTTGGTGGCCAGTCCCGGCTTCATCGACCTGCATTGTCATCTTCGAGAGCCCGGCTTCGAGTACAAAGAGACCATCGCCGCCGGGTCCAAGGCCGCGGCCAAGGGCGGGTTCACCACCCTCTGCGCGATGCCCAACACCGACCCACCCATCGACAATGCCGCCGTGGTCGACTTCATCCATCAAAAGGCGCGCCAGGATTCGCTGGTGCGAATCCTGCCCATCGGTTGTGTCACCAAGGGGCGGAAAGGCCACGAGTTGGCGGAGATGGAGGAACTGGCCAGCGCCGGCGTGGTGGCCTTTAGCGACGACGGCGACCCGGTCTACGAGGCCAATCTGATGCGACTGGCCCTGATCTATAGCTTGGACCTGGGCCTGCCCATCAGCAACCACTGCCAGGAGCGTTCTCTGTCCTGCAACGGAGTCATGGCCGAAGGTCCCGTGGCGACACACCTAGGCTTGGGCGGCATCCCGGCGGCGGCTGAAGAAACGATGATCGCCCGAGACATCGCTCTGGCCGAAGCCACCGGCGGTCGGCTACACGTGGCCCACCTCAGCACAGCGGGCAGCGTGCCATTGGTGCGAGAGGCCAAGGCCCGAGGGCTTTCAGTGACCGCCGAAGTCTGCCCCCACCACCTGACAACCACCGACCAATGGGTGCTGGGCCGCAAGGGCGAGCCGACAACCGCGGCCGGCGGACTTGCCTACGACACCAGCACCAAGGTCTATCCGCCATTACGAGGCCAACGGGATGTCGATGCCCTCATACAAGGCCTGGCCGACGGGGTCATCGACTGCGTGGCCACCGACCACGCGCCCCACGACCTCACCAGCAAACAGGTCACCTACCAGGAAGCGGCCTTCGGCATCAGTGTGCTGGAAACGGCTTTGGGGTCGCTGCTGCAATTGGTCCACTCCAAGAAGCTCAGCATGGGCGCCATGGTCGACCGGTTGACGACCGGACCGGCCAGGGTATTGGGCGAGACTTACTCTGACCTGGCTTCGCTGCAGCCCGGCACCGCCGCCGACATAGTGCTGTTCGACCCGGAGCAGGAATGGACGGTTGATACCGCAGAGTTTGAATCCAAAGGCAGAAACACGCCTCTGGAAGGGACGATGCTTAAAGGGCGGGTGGTGGCGACTTTCGCCGCGGGCAATATTATTTACCAGAGTGCGAGACTGAAATTCGAAGAGCCCCACGTCAAAGCTTAATTGGCTATATGCGGCAAAATCTTATTAACGGACGGGTGCGCTAAATTGGGCGAGCCAGCCTATCTGGTTTTGGAAGACGGCTCTATTCACGAGGGTGTTAGCTTTGGCGCCGGGGTCGAAGGCCTCGGAGAAGTGGTGTTCAACACCGGCATGACGGGTTATCAAGAGGTACTCACCGACCCGTCCTACGCCGGGCAATTGGTGACCCTGACTTATCCGTTGGTCGGCAACTACGGTATCAACCCCCAGGACTTTGAATCGTCCCGGATACAGGTGGCCGGACTGATCGTTAGGGAGAATTGCGACCTGCCCAGCCATGGGCGTAGCGACCGCACTCTGCATGAATTCCTGGCCAGCCAGGGCATTCCCGGCATCGCTGAAATCGACACCAGAGCGGTGACGCGGCGGCTGCGTTCTAAAGGCGTGATGCTGGGAGTGATCACCAGCGGAGAGCCGGACGCTGCATTGAGGCGGATACAAGACTCCCCGGCATACGGAGACAAGGACTACGTTGCAACTGTCACATCTCCGGAAGAATACGATTGGGATGGCGGGGACGAAGACCTACAAGACGCCAAACACCGGATCTTGGTCACCGACTGCGGCCTCAAGTACAACATTCTGAGGCAACTACGCCGCCGGGGCTGCCGGGTGACCGTGGTGCCGGCGGCCACTCCGGCTGAGGAATTACTGGCCATGAAGCCTTCTGGCGTCCTTTTTTCGCCCGGTCCCGGCGACCCCAAGCTGTTGGACTACGTAGTAGACAACACCCGCCAGGTTCTGGGGCGCGTTCCTGTAATGGGGATCTGTCTCGGGCACCAAATCATCGCCCGGGCCCTAGGCGCCGAAACTTTCAAACTAAAATTCGGCCACCGGGGCGGCAACCACCCCGTAAAAGACCTGTCCGACGGCCGCGTTTACATAACCGCTCAGAACCATGGTTATGCTGTGAGTCCCGAAAAATTACCCTCAGGCTTGGAAGTCTCACATATCAACTTAAATGACCAAACTGTGGAAGGATTTCGCCATAAAGACCTTCCCCTGTTTACCATACAATATCACTCCGAGGCTTCACCTGGACCCAGGGATAGCGAATATCTCTTCGACCAGTTCATCGAAATGGTCGAAGATTTTCACGGCTGAAGGCCAGCCAACCCCGACAAGGAAGCCAAAAAGATCAATTACCGGGTGTCATTGCGCCCATCGAATACAGGAGGATGCCACTGGTCCAACGGCGATCTACGAATAGGGCGATCTAGAAAAGCCCAACTACTTATTCCGACCCCGACAGGCGTGTTATTTTTTGGAGGATTATTAATGTCTTCATTCGCCATGTTTTTACTGGAGGGGGGTGTGGATGTGGCGGTGGCGGTTGATTTTGAACGGGTTGCCTCTTTACTAGAAGAGGAAACGGCCCAATATTCATGTGGTGAGTACATTTACAAGATCAGAGCAGGCAAAGGAACGCTGGGCCGGCGTTGGGACCTGGTGATTAACGCCATGGACCCAAATATGGAAGGCCAGCCCTTGTTTCCCTTGGGACGGATCGTGATTGAACCAGACGGCGACGGGATAGTGAACATCAAGGTCCCGCCCTGGACAGAACAAACTGTCCACGGAGAAGACGCCGCCGATTGGGACGGCAGACTCTTCGGTTCGTTCGTCTCTCAGTTATTGAATTCGTTGCATTCGCGGCAGTTGATAGACCTGCCGGGTGCGCTTCCTACTGGTTAATAGATAGGCTGGATAACCCATAGTCTGGGCAACCAGCAATAAAACCCGGCGCGGCCAAGTGGCTGGATATAGCCAAATGCCGTAGCCGGGTATAACATCGATAGGCACATATCTCAGACCCCAGATGGGGCCGTGGCCGCAGAGCACTGCGGAAAGGGTGGCTAACATACCAGACAAGCCAAAAAAGGTGCTCGTGATCGGTTCCGGCCCCATTGTTATCGGGCAAGCAGCCGAGTTCGATTACGCGGGCACCCAAGCTTGCAAGTCCCTCCGCGAAGAGGGGGTTACCACCGTCCTGGTCAACTCCAATCCGGCCACCATCATGACCGACCAGGGCATCGCAGATCGTGTCTATATCGAGCCTCTTACCGTGGAAGTCCTGGAAAGGATTATCGACCGGGAACGGCCCGACGGCATTTTGCCCACTCTCGGCGGCCAGACCGGCCTGAACTTGGCGGTCGCCCTGGCCGATGCCGGCATCTTGGAACGATACAACGTCGGCCTACTGGGCACCCCATTAGAGACCATTCGCCGGTCCGAGGACCGCGGTTTCTTCCGCACCTTCCTCCATGAGATCGATGAGCCCGAGCCTGAGAACATCAGCGTAAACACCATGGATGAGGCCCGGGCCGCCGCCAAGCGGATGGGCCTTCCCCTGGTGGTCCGGCCCGCCTATACCCTGGGCGGCAGCGGCGGCGGTATCGCCAACACCGAAGAGGAATTCGAGAGCTTCGCAAGTTCGGGTCTCGCGGCCAGCCCCATCTCCCAGATACTGCTGGAACGCTCGTTGGTCGGTTGGAAAGAGATCGAATACGAGGTGATGCGGGACAGCGCGGACAATTGCATCACCATCTGCAACATGGAAAACCTGGACCCCATGGGTGTCCACACCGGAGACAGCATCGTGGTGGCGCCAAGCCAGACACTGAGCGACCAGGAATACCAGATGCTGCGCTCTTCCAGCATCAAGATAATCCGGGGGCTGGGAATCGAGGGTGGGTGCAACGTCCAGTTCGCCCTGCAACCTCATCCCAGGGTCTCCAAGGCGTTGGGACAGGAATGGAAGCCCGAGTCGCCCTATTTCGTGATTGAGGTTAACCCCAGAGTTAGCCGCAGTTCGGCCCTGGCCAGCAAGGCCACCGGCTATCCGATAGCCAGAGTTGCCGCCAAGATAGCCGTGGGCAAGAAACTGGACGAGATCGAGAACGCCGTAACCAAGCAGACCACGGCCGCCTTCGAACCGGCCTTGGACTACTGCGTACTCAAGATTCCGCGCTGGCCATTCGACAAGTTTCCCCATGGCGACCGCCGTATCACCACCCAGATGAAAGCCACCGGCGAGGTCATGGTCATCGAGCGGTCATTCGAAGCCGCATTGCAGAAGGGCGCCCGTGCCCTGGAATTGAGCGGACGCACCCTCCTTTGGGAGGACTCTGGCTGGCGGCAGGAAGGGGGGTTGTCTTTGGACCAACTGCCTCTGGGACCCAATGACGAACGGCTGTGGGCGTTGATGTCGGCCCTGCGCCAGGGCGCAACGGTTGATGCGCTTGTCGATCACACCTACATCGAGCCCTGGTTCATAAACGCCCTCGAGCGCATTGTGAAGATGGAGCGCCGGCTACTAGGCGAAGAACTCACCCCCAGCCTCCTTAAGTCGGCCAAGCGAATGGGCTTTTCCGATGGCCAGGTGGGAACTCTAGCCGATATGCTGCCGGAACAGGTGCGGAACCAACGTCACGAGTGGGGCTTGAGGCCGGTTTACAAGACAGTGGACACCTGCGCCGCCGAATTCGAGGCCGTCACTCCCTACTACTACAGCACCTACGACCAGGAGAATGAGGCCCCGCCCTTGGAAGGCAAGAAGGCGGTGGTTATCGGCAGCGGTCCCATACGCATCGGGCAGGGGATCGAATTCGACTACTGCAGCGTCCATGCGTCTTGGGCTTTATCCGAGGCCGGCGTGAAAAGCATCATGATCAACTCCAACCCAGAGACCGTGTCAACGGACTTCGACGCCAGCGACCGGCTGTACTTTGAGCCGCTGGATGAAGAATCCGTGCGGGATATTCTGGAGAACGAAGAGATAGATAACGTGGCTCCGCCTTCCGTGGTCCAATTTGGCGGCCAGACGGCCATCAACCTCTCGCAGTCGTTGGCCATGGCCGGCCTACCCATCCTCGGCTCCAGCGCCGAGGCCATCGACATAGCCTCGGACCGGCACAAGTTCGAGGATTTCTTGTCGAGATTAGGTATCCCTCAGCCTCCGGGCGCCGCCGTGACGTCAGTGGAGGAGGCTCTGAAGGTAGCCCAGAACATTGGGTATCCCGCCGTAGTCCGGCCGAGCTACGTGCTTGGCGGCCGCGCCATGGAGATCGTTCAGAACGCCACCGAGTTGATCCACTACCTGACGGCGGCGGTGGAGATGTCTCCCGACAAGCCGGTGCTGATCGACCGGTACCTTGAGGGCAAAGAGTGCGAGGTCGACGCCATCTGCGACGGCGAAGAAGTCCTGATTCCGGGAATCATGGAGCACGTAGAGCGAGCCGGCGTCCACAGCGGCGATTCTATGGCCATCTACCCCGGCCTGAACCTCAGCTCCCGGGAAATGGATACGATCGTCGACTACACCACCCGTATCGGCCTGGCTCTGGGGGTGAGAGGGTTGATGAACGTCCAGTTCGTCATCCACGGCGGCCCTGCCTATCGGAGTCCGATGACCCCCCAAGATGATAGCGAACCCACAACGGTTTACATAATCGAAGTAAACCCGCGAGGAAGCCGGACTATACCGTTCATCTCCAAATTGACCGGGGTTCCCGTGGCCAAGCTGGCGACCCGCGTGATGTTAGGGGACACTCTGAAAGACCAGGGTTATCCGGGAGGTCTATGGCCGGTGCAGGATCTTGTGGGCGTAAAAGCCCCGGTATTTTCGATGGCCAAACTGGTGGGAGTGGACTGGCACCTGGGCCCTGAGATGAAATCGACCGGGGAAGTGATGGGAGTTGACCGTGATTTCCAAAAGGCTCTCACCAAAGCGCTTTTGGCGGCCAATCTGGACCTGAAGCCGGGAACGGGGATACTGCTCAGCATTGCCGACCAGCACAAAGCGGAAGCCGTGTCTCTGGTCCGAAATCTCCACATTGCGGGGTGCCGCTTGTACGCAACCGAAGGAACGGCCGCCATGATTTCGGCCATGGGACTGCCGGTGAGCATGACCACCAAGCGGCTGAGCGAAGGCCATCCGAATGTGGTGGATGTGATTGAGGACGGCAGCGTGAGCGCAGTGGTCAACACCATCTCCGGCGCGCCGGAGGTTATGCGTGACGGGTTCTACATCCGGAGAGCGGCGGTGGAGAAACAGATCCCGTGTTTCACCTCTCTGGACACCGCCAGGGCCGCCGCTGAAAGCCTGCCTGTGGAACCGGCGGCCTACGGCATTGCAACCATTGGCGAATACCTTACCGCCAGGTAACCCCTACCAGTCCATCTCCGTGCCTAGACCTTGGGCTTTGGCCGAGTCATAGGCCAGCTTGGCGGCGGCGACATCCGCAACTCCGGTCCCCATTATCTTGGCGTACACGACCTGGCCTTGGTCGTCCCGGCCGGTGACAGCTCCGGATACGACGTGCCTGAGCTCGTGTACTTTGCTCCATTGAATGATTCCCTTGTCGACTGCGCTGCAAAGATCTCCCGCCTCTATGGCTGCCTGTTCCGTTGAATCGACGATGAGCTTTCCGGCCCGTTTCAAAGTGTCTTCATCGACCTCCCGGGCGCGCCAGGTGGTGGGTCCGGCACCGATCACGGTACTGCCGTCCTTGAGCCAAGCTCCTTCGACGACGGGCTCCATGGTGGCGGCGATGCATAGGACGACGTCGCAGTCCCGAACCGCGTCTTCATTGCTGGCCGCGGCGAAGACTTCCACACCCATCGTGTCGGTCATGCGGCGTGCGAACTCCTCCCGGCGGTCCTGGGTCCGGCTGAACGCCTTGATCTTCTTGATGCCCCGGACTTTAGAAACTGCTGCCAGTTGGGTCGCGGCCTGCCCGCCGGTGCCGATTATTCCTACGGTGGCGTCTCCGGGATTGGCCAGGTGCTTCACCGCCACGCCCGTGGTGGCGCCGGTGCGTAGTTGGCCCAGCCGGTTGGCCTGGGTGTAGAGAAGAAGTTCGCCGGTATTGGCGTCGTAGAGGCTAACCTGGAAGGAATACGCCCCTTTTACAACCGTGTAGGTCTTCACGCCCAATAACCCCTGATGAAAGAGCCCGCCGCCCATCACGGACAGCATGCCGCTTTCGGCGATTATCTTACGGCGTGTCATGTTGTGGGCCTGGCCATCGCCGTATTGGCGTTGCATGGATTCGATGGCCTCTAGCATGGCGTCCATGCTCACGCACTGGGCGACATCTTCGTCCTTTAGGAAAAGGGTCATCGCTGCCTACCTCCGCTGCCGGCTGGGGCGCAGAACGCCCTTGGCCGTTTGCCTTTTTGAATGGATGGCTAGTATACGACCCGAAGCAGGCCGTGGCTACACTAAAAGGGACGGGTCGGACCGCGAGGGAGGGGACGCAGAAGGAGGGTTACTTGAAGAATTCCCGGTTCTTGGCGATGTAGGTGCGCCACTCAGAGGGGATGTTGAATTCATCGTAGATCGCATTCACCGGGCAGACCGAAACGCAGTAAGCGCAGTCGATGCAGGTTGCTGGGTCGATGTAATACATCTCTTCTTGGTCCGTGGTGGAGATGCAGTCAACGGGGCAGACATCCACGCAGGAGGCATCTTTAACCCCGGTGCAGGGCTCGGTTATTACGAAGGGCATACCACTCTCTAAGCGGAACGTTCAGGGCCTTTATGCTGATTGACAGACCCGATGATACCCCAAAACAGAACGGGGGCCAGATACGCTAGTGGGCAAGATTCTATCCAAAATCAGACCGTTGGCCAGTTTCATTCTCAAATCGACGCCTTATTTTGTCAAGGGATAGTATATGATATATTATATTGGACTCCAGTGGTCTTCATAGGGCGGTCGATGGAACTTCGGGAACTCATCAGTTTTTACCATGTTGCTAGGGTACGCAGCGTTTCCAAGGCAGCCCGAACATTGGAGCTTGGGCAGCCGACGGTGACGACGCACCTTAGGAAATTGGAAGCTGAGTTCGGTATCACCCTCTTTGACCGCATCAAGCGTCCGATTCAATTGACCTCTGAAGGACTCACTCTTTTGGAGTTGGTGACTCCGGTGGTCACCTCCATAGACGCCCTCAAGACGCAGATGGACTACGCAGAGCGGCGGGGTTCCTTCGTTGTCGGAGCCTACCCAGATTTGGTAACCCATCATCTTCCTTCCGGCATCCAGAGGTTCCGGGACGATTACCCCGAGGTCCGCATCCGGCTGCTTGCCCGGTCTTATAACCCCTTGATTCAATTGGTACGCTCGGGCGAGATTGATCTAGCATTTTGTTCGTCACCGCCGGCCGACGATTCTACCCTTGAGTTCAAAGAACTCTTTAAGTACAACACGGTCCTCATGACGCCACCGGGACACGAACTACTTAACGGCCAACCGATTGGTTTAGAAGACATCGCTGGGTTCCCGCTGATTCTTCCGGCCCCGGAAAGCCAGTTGCGGCAACGGGTGGAACAGGCATTCAAGGCCCGTGGGCTAACGCCTGACGTGGTACTGGCATTGGACGATACCGAGTCGATGAAGCGTTACGTAGAGATCGGCATGGGTGTTGGGATTGGCGCAGATTTTACATTGCACGCCGACGACCACCATAGGTTCGGCGTTGTCCGGCTCGAACACCTGTTCCCTGGCGCGGTCATCGGCGTCTGTACGCTGAAGGGCAAGTTCGCTGGACAGGCAGTCCGGAACTTCATCGAGATGATGTCCGACCAAATCCGGGGTTTCCACGCTGAACTGTGGTCCTGGGATGAAGAAAACCCCGTGCGCACCGGGATTGCTGAAGCCGGCTCCAAGGACAACTAGCTGGCGAAGCATTTGGGCTGATCAATCGTTCGGCGCGAGTTCATCCGGCGGCACGACCTGCTTCAATCTCCGCGCTAACTGCGATCTGGCCAGCAGCACGTACCGGCCACATTCCCGGCAATTCATTCCGATATCGGCGCCCAGTCTGGTGACCGTCCAAAGCGATCCACCGCAGGGATGGGGCTTCTTCATCCGTAGCACGTCGCCGATCTTTAGCTCTAGGGCCATCCCTTCCCATCAGCCTCAAGCACCTCGTTGATGCTCGTCCTCAGTTTGTCCGCTTCCCGGGCTGCGGCTTGGGCAAAATCGGCGCCGCTTGAAGCATAGATGATTCCCCGTGAAGAATTGATCAACGCGGCCCTGCCGCGGCTATCGGCGCCCTGCCGCACAGCTGCTTCCAAGTCGCCGCCCTGCGCCCCAACCCCCGGTATCAACAGAGGCATGTCCGGACACGCAGCCCGGACCTCCCGCAGTTGTTCTGGCACCGTGGCGCCGACCACCAGTCCTAGGTTCCCTTTCGTGTCCCATTCGCGGCAGGACAGGGCCATGGTTCGATATAACGGAACAAAAACCGGCTCAAATCCCTCTCGTTCGTCTAATACTTTAGCGTCTTGGAAATCGGCCGAGCCGGGGTTCGACCCACGGCACCAGACGAATACTCCCTTGGACTCATCTTCCAAGAAGGGCGTTACGGTGTCCTGGCCGCCCCAGGCGTTGATGGTGATGGCGTCGAAGCCCCATGCTTGGAACATGGCTTTGGCGTAGGCTTGGGCTGATAGGCCGATATCGCCCCGTTTGGCGTCACCGATAATGATCACCCCAGGCGCGGCGTCCCGAATGTGGGCGATGGTCTTTTGCAGGTCTTCCAGTCCGGGCAGCCCCAAGGCTTCATAGAAGGCCAGGTTGGGTTTATAGGCGCAGACCAGTCCGGCCGTGGCGTCCACTATGGCGCGGTTAAATTCGGATACGCTGGACACGGGCATCCTGGCTGGGTCGGGGTCCAACCCCACGCAGACCAAACTTTTCGCCGCCGTTGCCGCCTGTTCCAACCGTTCAGTAAAGCCGCTCATCGTTCTCCTTTAGCCCATGATTCTCTAACTGGAAAAAGTATACACGGCGCTCGCTGCGCGGCGAGCGCCGTGCGGCAGGGGGTTACTAGATATTTCACTTGTTGGATATTTTCAATACATCGGTATTCCCCCGGTGTTGCGGGGATACAAACCTCGTTGTTAACATGATCGGGCCAAGACGAGGAGGACTGATTTGGATCTGGGCGACGACTTGGTTGAGGGCATCTTTCTGGAGCGGGTCAACCGTTTCCTGGCGCGTGTTGAAGTAGACGGACGGGAGGTGGGCGTGCACGTGGCCAATTCGGGGCGCATGAAGGAGCTGTTCGTCCCGGGCTGGCGGGTGTTGGTCCGCCCTGTAGCGGGCGAGCACCGAAAGACCAAGTATGACCTTGTCCTGGTGGACATGGGCCAAGCGTTGGCCTCCGCCGACGCCCGCGCGCCCAACGCGCTGCTGGCAGAGAGCGTTGCCAACGGCCATCTGAAACAGTTCGCCGGCTACACTGACATACGCCGGGAGGTTACCTTCGGCGACAGCCGTTTGGATCTGATGCTAGAGGGGCCGCAAGGCAGATGCTACATCGAAGCCAAGTCGGTGACGCTTGTGGAGAACGGGGTTGGCCTTTTCCCCGATGCTCCGACCGTCCGGGGCGCTAAACACCTCCGCACTTTGATTACCGTGCTTGAGGCCGGCCACCGGGCCGCGGTGGTTTTCGTGGTCCAACGGCCCGACGCCAACGCCTTCGCGACCAGCGACCCGTCCGACCCCGAGTTGGCCGAGGCGCTTAGGTCTGCCGTTGCGGCTGGTGTTGAGGCTTACGCCTACAACTGCGAAGTGACGGAGCGGTCGATCCGGTTGGACCATAGCCTGCCCATCCGTCTCTACGCTGAGGCGGTGGGCTGTGCCTAAAGCTACTACCAAACCCATGGCCGCCCGGCTCATGGACGTATACGAGCGCTTCTACGCAGTCTATGGCCCCCAGCATTGGTGGCCGGGCGACGGCCCCTTCGAAGTGATCGCCGGGGCAATCTTGACCCAGTCGGCGGCGTGGACCAATGTGAAGATGGCCCTCGGAAAGATGAAGGGCGCCGGCTGTTGGTCATTGGACGCGGTGCACAAGATTCCCGAAGAAGAGCTGGCGGAGTTGGTTCGCTCCTCAGGCTACTTCAACGCCAAAGCCCGGAAGCTCAAGGCCTTCGCGGCGCATGTGGCCGATAACTACCAGGGAGACTTGGACGTGTTCCTGGCCAAGCCTCTGGAGCCTCTGCGAGAGGAATTGCTGTCCATCCACGGCATCGGCGAGGAAACTGCCGATGACATCATGGTTTACGCCGCCAACCAGCCATCATTCGTGATCGACACCTACACCCGCAGAATAATGGACCGCATTGGCATGGCTCCCGACTCCCCCAACCCACAGTACGCTGACTACCAGGCCATCTTCCACAACAACCTCCCCCAAGAGCCCCAGCTATACAACGAGTTCCACGCACTCTGGGACCGCCACGCCAAAGAAGCCTGCGCCAAGACCCCGGTTTGTGAGGGTTGCTGTCTGTTGGACATTTGCCCGATGGGGCAGGGCCTGATATCTGATAGCTGACACGGCGGTAGAGCGGCACCGGTCCGTGGCCGATCAGCCGCGATGTTGAATCTTGGAATAACTTCTGAGACAGTACCAAGGTATAGTTACCACATCCAGTCATCGGAAGGAGAGCGATTTTACGAAGATTCCTAAAATGGTTCGGCATAATAGCGGGTGGGCTGCTCGGCATATTCCTTGTGCTTCTGGTTGTGGTGTTTTTTGTTGCGTCTCGAAAAGTGGACCGCACATACGACGTTCAGATAGCGTCAGCGACGGTCCCAACTGATGCCGCGAGTATCGCTAGAGGGAAACACTACGTAGAAGCCATCGGTGTTTGCCAGGTCTGTCACGGCCAGGACCTAGCAGGGCCTGTTGTTGATGATTGCAAAGACGAACCTTGCACCGGTTTTTCGAACGACCCGATATTCGGCAAATTGAAGCCGAATAACCTAACTTCTGGACTTGGAGGCATCGGTAGTGTCTTCACCGATGCGAACTACGTCCGGGCCATCCAGCACGGCATCGGCCGCGATAACAAGTCGCTGCTGGTCATGCCGTCGGAACAATACAACAGGATCTCCGACGAAGACCTGGGCGCCTTGATCGCCTACCTGAAAACCGTTGGTCCGGTAGATAACGAATTAGGCGAGTCGAACCTGGGTCCATTGGGCCGCGTGATCGCGGTGATCGCGGGAGGTCTTCTCCCAGCGTCGCAGATCGAACATAGCGCCGCGCGTGCACCGTCACCGATTGTTGGAGTGTCCGCTGAATACGGCGGGTACCTTGCTGAGATCTGCACCGTTTGTCATGGGGATCAATTATCCGGAAGCAAGGTCCCCGGTAATGAGCGAGTTGATGCCCCAAATATCACTCCGGCTGGCGCTCTTGGCGATTGGACGAAGTCCCAGTTCATCAACACGATCCGGAGCGGAATCACCCCTCAGGGCGATCTGTTGGACCCTAGATGCATGCCGTGGAACAGGTTCACTCTGATGACTGAAGACGAACTGGATGCGATCTGGTTGTACATACAGTCGTTGCCCGCGGGTTAGATTCAGCCGCACTGGTTTCACCGGGGGCGTGGAACTGGTTTTTCAGGACCTGATGCCATTTGTCTTAGGCAATCAGCTCGTCTCGAATCGATGATTGCCGATCACCCACCCCCAAATTGACGCCCACTACGCCTGCGGTTATGATGCGCCAATCACCCAATTTCCCCCTACCACGGAGGCCCCATGCAAGTTGCGCGCCTGTATACCGGAGACGACGGCGAGTCCCATTTTGAAGAGATCGACCTGCGTTACGAGAAGGTGGCCGAGGCCGAGCGAACGGCGGTGGAGAACGCCGAAAACATTCACTTCCGCCGCTACCAGCCGGGCAATTTCATCGATTGGCACGTGGCCCCCCGCCGCCAATACGTGATCACACTGGAAGGGCAGGTAGAGGTCGGCCTGGGCGACGGCACCAAAAGGGTCTTCGGCGCCGGCGATGTGTTGCTGGCCGATGACCTGACCGGACGCGGCCACACCACGGCGGTCTATGGCGACAAGATGCGGGTCTCAGTAGCAATCCCTCTGTCCGTTTAAGACCAACCACAACCGCCTGCACCGGAGATAACGATGCCCTTCGCCAAGATCGACGACACCCTGGAGATGTACTACGAGGACGACAACTTCTCCGACCCGTGGCGCAAGCCCGAGACCGTAGTCCTCCACCACGGCAATTCCAAGAACACCAAGCTTTGGTACGCCTGGGTGCCGCTGCTGGCGCGTCAGTACCGGGTAATACGACTGGACGCCCGCGGCTTCGGCCGGTCCACCGTCCCCCCAGAGGGATACGACTGGTCGCTGAGCAACTTCGGCACGGACCTGCTCAAGTTGTTGGACCTGCTGGAGTTGGACAAGGTCCACCTGATCGGCGAGACCGTCGGAGGCACCATCGCGGTTCAGTTCGCCTACGACCACCCGGAGCGGTTGCACACCCTCACCACCTGCACCTCACCCTACAAGTTCGTTGGCATCGACACCTACCTGGCGTCCCACAAACTGGTCAGCGAACAGGGTGTGGGGGCTTGGGTGGAGCAGACGGCCGGGCGGAGGCTGGAGCCGGGTAAGTCGGACCCGGCTCACCATCAGTGGTACATCGACCAGATGTCTCAGACCCCGGCAAGGGTGGTGCTGGAGACCCTGGCCTACCTGTCGACCCAGGACCTGTCGGACATCTTGCCCAAGATCAAGATTCCCACCCTTATATTGGCCTCGGAGCAGAACGCCAAGGACAACCCTGACCGCACCACGGCCTTCGCCGAGAAACTGGGTAATGGGTGGCTAGTTGCTATCCCCGGCACCAGCGGCTACGTCCAGCACTCAGCGCCCGAGGAATGCGTCCTGGCCTGGCGTCAGTTCCTGGGGGAGATCAGCGGGGGTTAGTATGGCTACTCCGACCCCCGAGAGTGGTTCCTTCTCCCTTCAGGGAGAAGGCTAGGATGAGGGTGGGATGGTTTCCGACCACCAATCTCATCCCGAGGAACTGGCCCTCACCCTAACCCTCTCCCACGCCTGGGAGCGGGGACATTGATGCCTTCGGCTGTTCCCTAAAGCAGGGACCTGGATTGGCCTCCGTCCACGTTCAAACAGGTTCCGGTGATCAGGTTGGCGTTCTCTGAAGCTAGGAAGGCCACTGTGTCGCCGATGGGTTCGGGCCAGCCGAACTTTCCGGCGGGCAAGTTCCGGTCGATGAAGTCGGCCACTTGCTCAGGTGTGCTGTTCTGCTGGAACCGGTCCCAACTGCTGCCGGGGAAGTCGATGGAGCCGGGGGCGATGCAGTTGACCAGCACGTTCTCCTTCATGAGGTTGAGCGCCATGTGCTTGGAGAAGGCGATCAGCGCCGCTTTGCCGGTCATGTAGTCGATCGATCCGCCGTATTCCCGGCCGTAGATAGACGAGACGCTGATGATCCGCCCCCAGCGTTGTTCCCGCATATGGGGCAGCACCAGGGCAATCAGCTCAACCGCGCTCATCAGATTGAACTCAAGACCTTCCCGAAATGTCGCAACACCGGTTTCTTGGAAATCCGCGGTGCCCTTCCGCCCACCGGCGTTGTTCACCAGGATGTCGGCTTCGCCCAGAGTTGCCACGGTCTGGTCATGGAAACTCTTCAGGTCCTCCTGCTTCATGACATCGGCCTGCACAGCCAGGACCTCGTATCCCTTTGACCTGAATTCCGCTGCCGTCGCGTCCAGGTTCTCTTGGCCGCGGGCGCAGA
>Ga0209445_1000078_pt1 | contig 49312 bp, 39 predicted proteins | sample MarorgKNORR_S2LV_4_FD_188223 | JGI IMG/M metagenome (GOLD analysis project Ga0209445, IMG submission 188223) | Marine microbial communities from the Southern Atlantic Ocean, analyzing organic carbon cycling - NADW_A/KNORR_S2/LV (SPAdes) (version 2) | ecosystem: Environmental > Aquatic > Marine >... | reverse complement strand
GAGTCGTAGTTGTTCGGGCACCGCCGCCGAAGGTGGTGGTCCGAGGAGGCGAAACGACCTATTGGGCCGCGACCCCCTGGCGCCCCAACACCAAGTGCGAAAACACTTGACGGTCTGTGGGGTTACGATGGCACGGCCCCATCTGCGTCGTTGGACCTCCTAGCCGTAGCGACGGCTATGGCGTCGTCGCCCCGCCTAGGATCTGGGGCCGTGGCACCGTAACGCGGCGTGCCCTACTTGTTCAGAGGTTCCCTAGCTGCCCGCTTGGAACAATAAAAAAGAGGCCGCATCACCAAGAGTGACGCGGCCTCTTTCAGTCGGCCGTGCTAACCGGTGCGGCGCCGGTCAGCCCAACCTTTCCACAACGACGTGCTCAGCCGCCTTTGACCGAGTGCTTGAGCCCCTTACCAGCGCGGAACCCAGGGGTCTTGGTTGCGGCAATGTGAATCGTCTGACCCGTGCGTGGGTTGCGGCCCATGCGGGCCTTGCGGTGCTTGGCTTCAAACGTGCCGAAACCAGTGATCTGTACGCGGCGATCGCCCCTCAGTGCCGTAGCGATAATGCCCTCGCTCGGCGAGAAAAGCGCATCCACTGCCCGCGATGCATCGGCCTTCGTCATGCCGGTTGCCCCGGCAAGGGTGTCCACGAGATCGGATTTGTTCATCTGGCTGCTCCTGTAACAAGAATGGGTTGTTCTGTCACGGCCGAAGCCGCCCTGCGGTGCAGTCCCGGAGAGCTTTCTCCTGGGAGGTGCTGACCACCTGAAAAGCCGCACTGTTCAAGTGTTTCCGCACCCTGCGAGTCACAATTGAACCAACGGTAAGCGAGACCTGGGGGGGCGTCAAGGGAAAAAATGGCCAAAAGGTCGCGTGTTTCCTAAGGTTCCTGGCAGGTAGCACCCCTCCGATTCGCCAATTTGGCTCCCTAAGCCCTAGCCGTTTCTCGCCGACTGGTCCGATGGCAGCGTTTATCCCCAGATTCCTTTGGACACTTGCGGTTCTCGTGTTGCTCATCGTATTGGGAACACTGGGATACGTGTTGATTGAGCAGCAGCCGCTCGCGGACGTGCTTTACATGACGGTCATCACCGTGACCGCCGTGGGATACTCGGAGGTGTTCGACCTCACACCGACCGGGCGCACCTTCACGATTATCCTGTTGTTATGCGGGATTTCGTGGATGGGGTTCTGGTTCGCCAACATCACGTCGTTCATCGTCGAGCTCGACCTGAAGGACGCACTCAAGAGGCGTCGGAACATGCAGGAAATGGCGAAACTGAAGGAGCATGTCATCATCTGCGGCGCCGGACGGACGGGTCGTCAGGTCGCGCAGGAGATCGAATCTGTTCCGCACGATTACGTGATCATTGAGCGCGATCAGACCCGGATGGAGGAGCTCGCCGAGTACGTTCCGGACGCGCGCGTGCTGGAAGGCGACGCGACTCACGACCATGTTCTACTGGAAGCGGGGCTCCTGCAGGCGAACGGCCTCATCACGTGCCTGACCGCCGACGCCGACAACCTCTACGTGTGCCTTTCGGCGCGTGATCTCGCGGCGAAACTCACAATCGTCACCCGTGCGTATGAGGAAGAGTCGATCGACAAGCTGTAGCGCGCCGGAGCCGATCAAGTTGTCAGCCCCAACGTGAGCGCAGCGAATCGCATGGCGTCAGTTGTTCTCAGGCCGTCGGTGGTCTCTTTCTTCGATATCGCCACTCGCGCGTCGGACCTGGCGTTACGAGCTGAGCAGATGAGTGTACCGGAAGCGTCGAGCGCGGTGGGAAAGACGTTGAGCGAACTGCGCATTCCTCACGAGACAGGCCCGATTATCGTGGCCGTCAGAAAGGACCACGAGCGCGGCAGCCCATTCGTCTTCAATCCGTCGGCCTCCACCGTCATCGAGGCCGACGACGACCTCATCGTGCTAGGCGACGAAGAGCAGATCGAAAGGCTGAGGGTCTACCTGAGTTGAGGGCATCGAGGGCCCTAGCCGGCTACTTGTATCGGTAGGTAACCCGACCCCGGGTGAGGTCGTATGGCGACAGCTCGCACTTCACTCGGTCGCCCGCGAGCGCGCGGATAGTAGTGCTTGCGCATCTTCCCGGAGAGGTAGGCGAGCACCTCGTGTCCATTCTCCGGCTCCACACGGAACGTCGCGTTCGGAAGGACCTCGCTCACGGTGCCTTCGATTTCGATCGGGTCCTTGCCCACCTAGATCTTTCGCCCCTGCCCAGGTTCTCGTACTGAGCTTCTTAGCGCGCCTACCAGGCGCCTACCCTTACGCACGCCAAACCGAGCGGGCAACACGCTCGCCCAGAGCGGGAAAATACGCCCTCCCAGAGCGGGCGACACGCTCCGTTACATACGGAAGCGGTAGCTCAGTTTCACGAAGAGGCCGTCCGCCATCGCGCGAACCTCCCTGAATCGGAACGACTCCGCGTCCTCCATCTGGCGAGTATAGCCGACGTAAAAGACCGTGCCGGGCGACGGCTCGTACGATACCAGACCCTCGATGTGGAAGTCGTAGCCCTCGGAGCCACCGCGCAAGGTGTACTCTCCGCCCTGGTCGACGCGATAGAGCGACAACCCCGTCGCCGGATCTCGGAGCCCCAAACGCTCCTGGCTCGAGTACTCGAAGATGCCGCGAACAAAGAGCGAGCGCGTGAACTGGTACTGCGCGCGCACCCGCGGAATGAGCGCCGAGGAGAGCTCGACGCCATCGGTCCTACGCGTGAGGCGAGTCTGCCGGACGCCCAGCTCGGCCACGAGCGAGCGCGTCGGGTACAGGTTGAGCGTGACTTCGGTCGAGCGTGAATCCGCGGGCTCGACCGCCACGCCGAAGGAGCGATCGAAGACCGGGGTCTCGGAGAACGTGTAGCGGACGTTGCCGCGAACACGCTCCCACTTGTTCACCCAGAGCGACAACGTGGTCGAGCTCAGCCCACCGAAGAGCGACTGGTCCGGCCGAAAATCCGTATACGAGCCGTCGGTCTGCGCGACCACCAGCCCCTGGTACGCCTCCGGCGCAAAATCGAACATCGACCGTTGATGGTTGCCCCAGAACATGATGTTGCCCCTGAAGCCGACCCGCCAACCGAGTTGTGCCTCGCCCTCCTCGATGCCCTCGCCGGCCCAGAACGCATCGTGGTCCCAATAGCCCTTCAAGTCGAACGAGGGACCGACCTGCTGGATCAGTGCGCCGCGCTTGCCGTACCAGTTATACGAAAAGCGGGAGTTGAACTGCGTGTCCCCGATCCGGCGGAAGAATCCGCTTCCGGCGTCGAAGTTCGCGTCTGTGTCCTCCAGCTCCGCGTTGAAGGAAACCGCCCGTCCGGCGCGCTCGATCTTGGCGCTCAGCATGCTTCCGGTCGCTCGGGACGTCAGACCGGGATTGTCGGTGAAGCTCGCAGCCCCGATCATCGTCAGGGTGTAGCGCTGATTGAGCGCGAACCGAGCATCGGCCCCTGCGACCCTGTTGAAATTGTTCGCCCCGATGGTGCGGTCTGTGTATACGGCGCCGATCGTAGAGGCCGCGCCCACGTCCTGACGCACACGCACCAAGTTCACGACTGTGTTGGCGGCGCCTGCGTCGAACGATTGGTCGATCGCGCCCAGGTAGCCGACGTTCAAACTGCCCAGCTTGCCGGTGAGCTTTGCACCCGCGATCGGGTTGGCGACCGAGCGGGTATAGATGATCTGTTTCGCCATCCCGAAGATCTCGGTTCCCTCCAGGAAGAAAAGCCTCTTTTCGGGAAAGAAGAGCGCGAAACGCTCGTTCACGGCGATCTGGCCCGCGTCCGCTTCGATCTGGCTGAAGTCCGGGTTGTAGGTCGCATCCAGCGTGAGATTAGAGGTCACTCCATACGTGGCGTTGAGACCGAAGTCCCCGCTCGGATCCTGCCGCCGGAAAAGCCCGTCAGCGGCATTGAACTCGCCGATTCGTTTTCCAGTCAGCACGGGGTTGAGCTCCATGAAGAGCCCCGGGTCGAGGTTACGCAAACCGTTGAGCTTTCCGGCCTGCGTCAACTTGTTGGACACGTTGGCGGTGATCGGCGCCCATGAGCTCTCGAACCCACTGCGCTGTATCCGGCGCTGCACATGCAGGCCCCAGGACTGCTGCTCGGCCTCAGGAAAACGAAGGCTCTTGAACGGGACCCGCACCTCGACCTGGTAGCCCCACTCGGTGATAGCCCCGTCAGAGTCCCAAAGGAAGTCGGGGTTGTCGTCGATCGGCTGGCCGTAGTTGCCGTGACGTCGTCCCGCGCTGCCTCCGCCTTCGTTCCAGATCCCGTCGTGCTGCACACCCAACGGGTTCACCGTGAATACGTATGCTCGCCGGGCGTCGTCGAACGTGTCCAGAATGAGGCGGACGTAGTCGTCAGAGCGTGTGTAGGAGTCGCGTTCAGCTAGCGTCGCGCGAATTCCGCTGGGGTCGCTGTCGAACGCCATGATCGCGAAGTAGATCGCTTCCGCGTCCACCAGCACTCGGACTTCGGTCCTCTCGGAGGCCTCCACGCCTTCGACCGGCCGGAACTGCGTGAACGAGGTCAGGAGTGCGGCCTGCTGCCAAGCAGCGTCGTCAAGGCGACCGTCGATGTCGATCTGGGCCCGATCTAGCGCAGGGGTGGCGACCTCGTTATCGGCGGCCCGGCCCGAATAGGTCTTCGCTTCACTCGAATCCCCGTCGCCGGGCCCGAGCACGAGCGTAGAGAGCGCCAGCTGAAATATCGCGAAGTGCATCTATATCCTTAGTTCCGTGATTAGCCTGGTAATATAGTGTCGTCAGGAAAGACACAGGGGATCATCACTCTGCTGAGGCCGACCATGGCTGCGCCAGGCCGCTACACCCACGCTGACGAGCAGGAGATCGAAGACGCTTTTCGGGCAGGCGACGTGTTGAAGTGTCCGCGTTGTGGACCTGCGCTGGACCTGCGCCTGGTTCCTCCCAGGACGGACGTCTCTTATGTCCGCGACCGACTGTTGGTCGTGTGCTCCTCGTGCCACCGCACGCATGTTCTCGACAAGAAGCCGGCACCGTGAGCGATACCGCTTGGAGCTTCGTGTTCGCCGGGCGTCGCCTGCTGCTCAAGTCGACTGGGGACGGAGCGAGCGTTCCAACGTCCCAGGACGTCGCGGGCCTGCTCGAGGCGCTCGGGCCGAACGCCGAGCGCTTCGACGTCGTGCTGCCGGCCCTGCGGGGGAGAGACTCCCGGCTGCATGCGGTCCCCGACGACTTCGAGGCCCCCGATGGATTCGAGTTGACCGCGCTGCGCGCGACCCACGCGCTCCTGGACAAGCCTTTCTTTCGCGCAGCAGGCACCGCGCGCCAGAAGATCGAGTGGGTCCGGACGCATCGCTTCTGTTCGCGGTGCGGCGCGCCAACGGAGCGGGGCACGGGACACGAAGCGATGGAGTGTACAACCTGCGGCCAGCTGCACTTCGCACGCCTCACCCCCGCGATTATCGTGCTCATTCAACGCGGGCGGGAGGCTCTGTTGGGACGCTCCCCACACTTCACTCCGGGGGTGTACTCGACGCTCGCTGGCTTCGTGGAGCCTGGAGAATCACTCGAGGAATGCGTGCGCCGCGAGATCCAGGAAGAGGTCGGAGTGCGTGTGACCAACCTGCAGTACTTCGGCAGTCAGCCTCACCCCTTTCCGCATTCCCTCATGGTCGGATTCATCGCGGACTGGGAGTCGGGTGACATCCGACTCGAGCCGGACGAGCTGGAAGACGCGAGGTGGTTCACACCGGAGACGATGCCGGACTTGCCGCACCGCATGTCGATCGCGCGGGCGCTCATCGAGGACTTCATCAAACGGGTGGGTTCGTAGTGGCTTGCCGGCATGAGCCCCCTCGCCCGAGCTTGCAGCCTACGAACACACGACCCTCATGAGGTGGCCATGCGTCTTTCGCTCCTCTTCACGGTAGCCTTCGGCATCGTCTTCACGGCGAGTGTCGACGCGCAGAACACCGGCACCCTCCCGCGCGTGTTGCAACTGCCCGCTTCCACGCACGCGATGGCGCTCGGCGACGCCTACATGATGAACGCTGGGCACGCCGACGCCATCTTTTACCATCCGGCACTTTTGGTTGGCGCATCTGGCTTCGGGCTCGACGTGCAGCGTTGGGGCGCGAACAGCAGCTCCACCACCGTCTCGGCCGCGAGGCAGTGGCTGGGCGGCGGTATCGGCGTCGGTCTGCAAACGCTGCAATACGGAGCACAAGCCGAAGGCCTTTTGGCGGCCCCCGCCGGGCAGGACCATCTGTTCACGCTGGGCGCCTCACCGGTTTCGGAACGAGTCGCCACCGTCGCGTATGCGCGGGAGCTTGGGGGCCTCGATATCGGCATCGCCACAAAACTGGTGGAAGAGCGCGTGGGCACGACACGCGACGCCGCGCTGCTCGTTGACTTCGGTGTCGCCGCAGACCTCGGCCCCGTGAGAGCCGGGCTAACGTACCGGAACGGAGGACGCGATCTATCACCCGGCGGACTCGATATGGCTCGGCCCGATGGCCTTACGTTCGGCGTTGGCGCCTACGGAGAGCAGGTCGGAATCCTGGACGTCGGCTTCACCGGCGCTGTGACCTACGTCGGGGACCAGGTAGTGCCGTCGGGCGGCGTCGAAATCGGCTACTGGCCCATCCGCGGCCGCACCTTCGTGGCGCGTATCGGAGCACGGCGCGTACACGCGGGCGACGCCAGTCCGGTGAGTCTCGGCTTCGCGTTCTGGGGCGACAACGTCACGCTGGAGTGGGCCTTTCAGCCCGTGGACGTCGAGGGCGCTTCAGGGACGCACCGCTTCGGAGTGCGCTGGCGCTAGCCGCGGACGTGCAGCCCCTATTTGTAGGGGTACATGTTCTGGCGCTCGGGATCACAGAGGCCAGTGGTATTCCACGGCTCGATGTCTGCAGCGACTCGACTTGCAAACGCTTCGACGACGCCGGCGTCCACCGGGCCCTCGGTGATGTCGGCGAGATCGTGATAGGCCTCCATCACCCGCCCACGGAACGCCTCGTCGTGCGAGTGCAGGAAGCCGTCAGCGCCCTCGGCGGTGCCGTCACGCCGCCGCTCCTCGCTGTGGATGGCGCCCGCGAAGTAGTACATCGTGTATGCGGCCAATAGAGGTAGCGAATCGATCGCCAGGTAGCAGCCATGTATGAGCGGGTCCATGAAGTCGACCTCGGCCTGCAGGCGGCTGTCGTACTCATCGAGCCCGACGGCCATCGCGCCTCGGTCTGGCCACGACTCGAAGATCCGCGATAGCCGTTCCACACCGTGCATGGTATGCGCATTCCCGGGGCTCAAGAGTGGATCGATGAAGTAGGCGGCTCCCGGTAACAAAGCCCAGTCCGGTCCCGCCGCGGGACGGAGGCGTCGCTGCAAGCGGCTCGTGCGCACCAATGGTCGCGTCGGCAGGGCTGCAGACATCTGGGCGGCCACCGACGGATATCGCTCGAACAGCGCCTTCCACTCCTCCTCGATGGACCCGCTCTTTCCCTCGTCCGTCAGCACAGCGCCGACGCTCGTCACGCCGTGGTCGAAGCGCAACATCCAGATCCAGCCTTCGCGCGTCATGTGGTGCAGCGCCGCGTCGTCTGCCGGGAACGGATGGTCATCGAGATTCCCGCCAGCCGCCGAGCAGACCGTGTGCCAGGTGTCGACGCCTTCGAAGTGCGAGAAGATTGCGCGCGACCGTGTGGCGAGGCTCTCGCCGGTATCGGTGAGTCCGACTGCCGTGTGGAGAGGCGAGGCACCGCCCGACGCGTCGATCACGAAGTCAGCGCTGAACGACTGCGACCGGCCCGAAGCCGGTGTGGACGACTGGTCCTCCGCCTCCTGCAAGAGGGCCAGCTTCCATCGCCTCCCACGTTCGGCGTCCAGCACGCTCACGCCCTCGAGCACACGTACTCCCTGTGCCTTGGCGGTCTCGGAAAAGAGCGCGTCGACGTCCGAGCGCAGCCACTGGGTGTCGGCGAGGTCTTGCGACGGATTGGCCGCCACCAGCAGCTCGGTGCGATGGTCGCTGAACACCTCGAAGGGGCGCCCGGGCTCGTGCGCGAAGAAGCTGAATCCGCGTTTCGGCCCGCAGCGCACCTTGGGATAGCTCTGCTTCCACGTCCCGTAACGGCAAAGCGGGAGCAACGCCTCAAGCGAGTACGTTCTAATGATGTCTTCGAGCACGAGGTTCGCGAGCGGAGTGGACGACTCGCCGATCGCGAAGCGAGGATGCCGTTCCCGTTCGAGCACGATGACGTCACGACCCTGCGCCGCGAGGCACATCGCTACGAGCGTGCCACCGAATCCTCCACCGATGACCGCGACCTCACACCGCACGGCACTCGCAGGGCACGAGTGCCGGGATCGTCTGCGTTAGGTTGAGCGTGCGCAGACGCTCTATGCGCGCGGGCGAGCAGCGGTCACATGTCGCGATACGCTCGACGTCCCACAGGTCGGCGAATACGCGGCCTTGTCCGAGGCCCAGGCCGTACGCCGCTACAGCCTCGAGAGAATCGAGCGTCGGTGCCTGGAATTGACCCTCGGCCGCCAGTGCGTCGAGCGCGCCATTGCCAGCGCGCGTCGGGATGACCGCGCAGCACTCGACGCCCACCGAGAACGCAAAGTCGATCGAGCGGCACGCCCACTCCACGCCCTCGGCCTCGGTCATGAAGGGGGCGCGTACCAGGATGAAGGCACGAACCTGCAGCTCCGCGGCGCGCAGACGCTCGCTCGCTGCTTCGAAATCCGCCAGGGTCATTCGCTTGTTGAGGCGAGGAAGAATTTCAGGATGAACGGTCTCGAGCCCCATGGCGACGTCCACGTCGGTTCCTACCAGGTCACGGAACGCCCTAACGCGGTCGTCCACCATCTTGGGGTGGTTCTCGACGATCACGGCGTCCAAATGCCCCAGGCGCGTCGCAATGCGCTCCCGATCGGGTGGTGCGACGGCGCGGTCGTCGAAGAAGTTCCCCGCGTTGTACAGCTTCACCTGGCTGATGGCACCCATCTGTGCGAGCGCCGATTCCACCTGACGGTCCACCGCCCCCACCGGTACTGACTCGTCGGTGGTGTATTTCCACAGATCACACATCAGGCACGTAAATGGGCACTCGCGGTTGGTGATGAAGACCGTGCCCACTGATGCGGTCGAGCCGTCACGCGCGCGCTCGTCCTCGATCTGAACCGCCTGCGGTACCCACGGGTCGAACGAGGGCTTCGGCGCCCTCAGGCTTCGGATCCACTCGGTGGTTGCTTTCGGCGTGGCCTGAAGCGGGCCGCCCTGTTCGGCAGCCCCGGCCGAGGAAGGCGAGGACCTTGCGGCGCGCCCGCTCACCCTGCTACGAGGCGTAAATCGCGTTGAACGCCTGGCGGTACTCCATCGCGTCGGTCGGGAACGCAGACGAAAACACATCGCTCTCGACAGCGCCGCGCTGGAAGCGGCACTTCTCGAAAACGGGCATCTCCTGTCCCGTCAGAGCCCGAATCCCAGCGGATACCAGACGGCCCTTCAACTCGTACAGCTCGGCGTGATCCCAATTGGTCCACTCGATGAACGGAATCGACTCCGCGATCCGGATGACCTCGGGCTGCGTGAACGGACTGAACCCATCGAAGCCGTTCAGCGCGGCCGGCGCATATGTGCGCGCATAACTACGGCTCAACCCGCCGCTATACGTGAGCGAGTGCTTGATGCTATGCACGCCCCACCCCTCCTGATACAGCATAGAGTTGTTGAGCACGCTCCGGATGGTGAGCTCCGGATTCTCCTCGATGGGATAGTCCTTGAGGTTCTCGTCGCCGCCGTCGCCGTCGAGCAGATACTCCCACTCGGGATACCGTTTCCGAATTCCGCGCACGAGCGCCAGCCCCATGGTCGCAGCCTCGATGTCGAGCGGCTTGTAGTCCTCGACCGCACGCACGGTCTCCCGCCAATCCAGATCCGCACTGCTGACCGCGATCGTCTCGTGGTACAGTCCGAGATCCAGTTGCTCGAGGAAGGAGCGCGCCCGATCTACGTCGGCCCCACCACCGTCCACCGCCAACGTGAACGCCTTGAGCCGCGTGGGCACGTCACCGTGCTCGAGAAGCGCCCGCAGGGTGAGCAGGAAGACCGCCCCCGAGTCGATGCCGCCTGAGAAGCACACACCGAGCGGACCTTCGCTCGCACGGTGGTCGATCCACTTCCTGATCTCGTCGTAGGCGGCGCGTACGTAGGCCTCACCCAAGGTCTCGAGGTCGTCGGTCGCGGTACCGCGCGGAGGATCGAAGAAGCGCTCGAACGTCGGAGTCGGATCAGGACACCCGACGAGCTGCAGCTGCGTAACGTAGTGCGCAGGCACCATGCGCGTGTAGTACGGGTGGAACTGGCCGTCCATACCCTTCTCGACGAGCCAAGCGTGGATCGAGTCGACACGGTCGGCAACGACTAGGCATGGGCCATCGACGAGCTTCGCGATGAAGTGCCTGAGAGGGCGGTCCATCGAGCGCGCGAGGCGCACGGTACTGCCTTCGACGCTCACGAGCGCGAACGATCCGTCGATCGTCTCAACGGCCTCCACGGGGCCAGAGCGCAGGATCTCGCGAGCCTCTTCGACCGTCATGTTGAAGATGACGTTCCTGCCGGGATCGGTGAGGTCGACGACGCGGTTCAGCGGAATTTGGCGTTGAGTCATGGTAGACATTACCGCTCCACCCGTGCGCTCAGAAAGCCCGGCTCCAACTCGCTGATGCCGATCTGGTCCACGACCACCTCGCCGGCATGCACACGGTCGAACAAGAAGCGAATCGCGCTGAGCTGCCGGAGATCGAGCGCAGCATTCTGCTCGACGAAGTCCGAGAGCGGAATCGAGTACGTCTGCAGGATGAGCTCCCAGGGCGCCGTGCACCTCTGGCACTCCTGGTCCGACCGGCGCATGACATGGGTCTCGAGCGGTCGGCGGATGGCGCCATACTCGCTTAACACCACGCTCGATGTACGCCCCGCGGCGTCCTCCAACTGTATGCTGAGGTCTACCGCAGGCATCTCCAGGTCGTCCCGGCCGCGGGCACGTCCGGCACGCCCGCGACCACTCCCGTCGTCATTCTGTGCAGATGTTGCGGCGGGTTGCGAGGCATCACGCCGGGGTCGTGGCGTAGAGTCGGTGGGCCCGAGCATGAACTCGAGCGAATGCTGTCGTCCGAGCGCCCAGCGCGCTGCGAGGCGCCCACCCAGCTCGACCGAGTACGAAGCAGCTGGGCGGTGCCGGGTCGTGTCGGCACCAGCGATGCGATTGTTCCAGCCCAGTGTTACCGCCTGGTTCTCCTGCGACGCCGACGTGGTCGGTCGATTCGAGGACCGCAGCATCAGCGTCGCCTCCCGCCAGGTCGACAGCGAGACACCTCGGAGACTCACACCGTCTTCGGTACCTCGCGTCACGTCAATGTCTTCTTCGAACGTCGCGAGCGGCCGAAACGCGTTCGTCTCGAAGCGTGTGATGTACATCGTGCTCGGCAGCCATTGTCCGATCACGCGGTGGTCGCGAAAGATGGGCAAGTACTCCTGGCGACCCTTGAGCACGACCTCCATGAAGGACGAGACATAGATCTCCGCGAAACGACGCTGGTCCACCTGTGGGATCAGCCCGCGCAGGTCGAGGGTGCGCGCGCTGCGCGGCCCGATGTCGCCGGACCCCCACACGCTGTTCCACTGCCCGTGGTTGGCGCGGTACACGTATACAGCGGCCTTGAAGCGGAAATCGCCCGAGTCGTTGAACCGCAGCCGGTCGTAGATGCGCAATCCGTGGAAGCTGGTCACGTCCCCGTCATGCGACCCGTGGAAGGTGAGGTAGCTCATGTCTTCCACGACGACCCCGCGGCCCGTCGGCAAATACTGACCGTCGACGGGCGCGATCGAGACGATGCCCTTGATGTCGAAGTCGAAGTCGAACGTCAGCGATGCGTCGTCGGGGTAGTGCGTGAGCTGGTTGAAGGCGGCGGCGTTCGCTACGGCTTCGCCGCCACGGGAGTGACCAATGAGCGCAACGTTGCTCATGTCGACCTTCCCCTCGAACGGATTGCCCTCCTCTTCGTTGAAGTGCTCGAACTCCCCCAGATGCTTCAGGAGAAACCAGCCGCGCGCGTCGTTCTCTGCGCGCGCACCGTTGATGAAGTTCTCGTCGACGCTCGCGAGGATGTATCCACGGCTGGCGAGCAACTCTCCGAGATAGTCATAACCCGGGTCTGAGAAGTCGCGCATGCTGTGGTTGCCGTGCACCACGAGCACCAGCGGAAAAGGACCGTCGCCCTTGGGGTACCAGACGCGTGCGTTGAGCGGCATCTCCTTGGGCGTGAAGCCCCAATACTCGTTGCGACTGTCCGCGGCACCCCCCAGGCTGACGAGCTTCGAGGCGTCGACCGGCTCGGTCGTGATCGCGACCGAGTCGCGGTACTCGACCCGGTTCTTGTCGGTGCCGCTGCCGTAATAGAGCTGAAGCACCTCATACGGACCGGGCAGGCCTGGATCCGCCGCCTCGAGCACTTGATGCGCGAGCACGGTTGGCGCGTCACTCGGGGTCAGCTTGAGTGCCGGCGTGCATGCGCTCGCGAACATCGCGGCGCCCATGCAATAGCGGACCAGTCTCATCATTGCGCTTCGGTACCGGGAGAGGGGTTGGCAGCCGGAAACCTGGGACTTCCCGCTCGAGGGCGCCACGGTTAGCGTAGCGCTTCAACCCACCGCTCCGGAGACATGATGGCCAACCCCACGGTCACGTTTGAAACCAACCAAGGCAACTTCATTGCTGAGATGTTCGAGGACGTCGCGCCCAAGACGGCCGGCAACTTCCTCAAGCTCGCCAGGGAAGGTTATTACGACGGCATCATCTTTCATCGAGTGATCAGTGGATTCATGATCCAAGGCGGCGACCCGACCGGGACCGGCACCGGTGGTCCGGGCTACCAGATTCCCGATGAGTTCGCTGCGGAGCTAGCGCACACGCAGAAGGGCACCTTCTCGATGGCGAACTCCGGCCCCAACACCGGTGGCTCCCAGTTCTTCATCACTCTGGCCGCGACCCCGTGGCTGGACGGCAAGCACGCGATCTTCGGAAGGGTCACGACCGGACTCGATATCGTGGACAAGATCGGCGTGATCGATACGGGCCCCGGTGACCGGCCACGCGAAGATGTGGTGATGGAGAAGGTGACGGTCAACGAAGAGGCGCCTGCCGAGGAATCCTAGCCGTATCAGCTAGACGTCCTTGGAAGCACGACCGACGACAACGGTGATGTTGTCCGTGCCGCCGGCATCGAGCGCGTCCTGGAGCAACGCCTCGCACGCCTGCTGGGCGGATGTCATCGCCTGCAACCTCTCCTTGATCTGATCATTGGAGACGTGCTTGGTGAGGCCGTCGCTGCACAGCAAGTGCACGTACTTCCAATCGTTCTCGATCGAAGTCACCACCGGGAGCGACTCGACTCCACCGATCGCATTGGACAGCGTGTGCGACCACCAACCCCGGGACGCCTGCTCGGGCGTAAGCACGCCCTGATCCAGGAGGTCCTGCGCAACGGTCTGGTCCCGGGAGATCTGTACCAGGTCATCACCCTTCAGCACGTAGTACCGGCTGTCGCCCAACTGCACGAGATAGACCCTCGGCCAGACGCCGATCCAAAGCGTCAAAGTCGTGGCGGCCCTGCCCAGCGCCGGGTTCGCCTCTCGACGCTCCAGCACTCGCTCGTGCGCACGTAACGCGGCGGCCGCGAGCTTTTCGGCAAATACGCTGTCGTCGGTGGTGTCCACGGTGTAGTAGACGTGGACGCTCTCGGAGAGATACTGGGCCACCGCCTTGACCGCGACCCGGCTGGCTTCCTCGCCTCCGAAGTGTCCCCCGACCCCGTCCGCGACCATCATGAGCATCGCCAGGCGCTCCTGGTCCGCCGGGATCACCGAAACATTGGGAAGGCTCGTATGCAACACTTCCATCTGTTTCTTGAGCTGGCAGACCAGAAAGTGATCCTGGTTCTCGGTGCGCACCATGCCTTGGTGCGTGAGGGCGTAGATGTCGAGTTGGTCGTCGGTGGGCTTTGCCCTGACGCTCGTCGAGCCGGTGGTGATGTGCACGGGACTCTCAGCCGATCGGGGGCGGAAGCTGGCCGATCTCATACCCCTTGGGGAGTTCGGCGCCCAGCAGGTGGCGCACGAAATAGTCCCAGCGGCGTCGCATCATATACGGCTCGTTTCCGAAGCCGTGGCTGCGGTTCGGCATCAAGATCAGATCGAAATCCTTGTTGGCGTCGATGAGCGCGTCAACGACGAGCATCGTGTTCGAGGGCGGCACGTTCGAGTCCATCGTGCCGTGAGCGATGAGCAGCTTACCCTCCAGATTCTCCGCGAGCAACTGATTGGCTTGATTGTCGTAGTTGCTAGTCCCATCCGGGTTGACCTCCAGCAAGCCCTGCCACTTCTCACCCCAGTCGTCCTCGTAGTTGCGGTTGTCGTGGTTGCCCGCCTGCGATACCGCCACGCTGTAGAAGTCCGGGTAGCGCATGATAGCGTCGGCAGCAGCAAACCCGCCTCCGGAATGGCCGAAGATCCCGACGTTGTCGACATCGATCCACGAATAGCGCTCAGCTAGTTGCCGGATCCCGGCGATCTGATCGGGCAGTCCGTTGTCACCCATGTTGCCGTAGTACGTCTCGTGAAATTCTTTCGAGCGCCCTGGCGTTCCCATCGCGTCGAGCTCGATGACTACGAAGCCAAGCTCGGCAATCGATTGCAGGTCGCGGTGCGACGCCCGAAAGCTGCGGCTTCCCACGCTGCCGCTCTGCGGACCCGGGTACAGATAGTTCACCACCGGATACTCGGCATCCTCGTCGAAGTCCTGCGGACGGAAGAGGAGGCCGTACAGGTCTGTCACGCCATCTCGAGCCTTCACGCTGAACGGCATAGGCGGCTGCCAACCCGAGTCTACCAATCCCGAAATGTCCGCCTGCTCGAGCGTCATGAGCGCGCGGCCACCGCGGTCGCGTAGCACCGTTACAGGGGGCACCACGGGTGTCGAGTAGGTGTCGACGAGGTAGTCGCCGTGCGGTGAGAACGAGGCGGTATGGTTCGCGCTGTCGGGCGTCAGCAGTGTGACCTCGCCATCGTCGAGGTCGATCTCATAGAAGTATTGGAAGTAGGGGTCACCGTGCTCGCGCTCGTTGCCGCGCACCGTGACGGTGCGTGATAGCTCGTCGACTTCGATGATGTCCAGCACGTTCCAGTCGCCCGTGGTGACCTGGCTCTCGAGGGCACCGGTGCGCGCGTCGTAGAGGTAGAGGTGGCCCCAGTTGGCGCGCTGGCTGAACCAGAGGATCTCGTTCGACTGCGAGAGATACCGCCAGCCGTTCGACTCGAAGAAGGTCGACTCGACCTCCTCGAAGAGGTCCGTAACTCGACCCGTTGAGATGTTTGCGAGGCGTACGTGGGCACTCTTGTGGTCCCGCGAACTGGATACGAAGGCGAGTGTCTCGCTGTCCGCTGACCATTCGACGTCGCCAAAGCTACGGCCACACCTGATGTGATCGCTGCACGTCGAGCGGTGTTGGTCCGGGAGCATGTCGAAGCGAACGATGCGGTCGGCCTCGGGCCGGTCCAGGTCGATCACGATTCTCGAAATGCGGAAGATCACCGAGTCCTCGGGCAACGGATATTTCCACGCGCTCAGTTCGGGATGGCCAACCTGCGTATTCACCAAGTACATCATTCCGACGCCACGCGCGTCGTGCCGGAAGGTCGCAATCTTGCGCGAGTCGGGGGACCACTTCACGACTGCCGCGTCGCTCCTAGTCCATCCTGCGTTGTCGGTGGCATATCCGAAGTCCTCGCGGCCATCGGTCGTCAGGCGGGTCTCCTCACCCGTCGCTACGCTTCGCACCCACAGGTTGTGATCGCGACGGAACGCTTCCAGGCGGCCATCGGGCGAGGCCACCAGAAGGCGTGAAGCGCTTGGCATCGGCGGGGAACCCACCGAGCGGCAGCGGTACGGATCCGTCGTACAGCGATAGCGACCGGCACGCCTCAACTCGACGGTCAGCTCACCAGGTGCGAAGGCCAGGCCTTCGATCGGAAGTGTCGTCGGCGACATGCCGGAGCGGCCGGTCGCGGCGGTAAGCGCCGTGGCGAGTCTCGAGTGATCGAACGCCGGTTCACGGTTCCTCGAATCGGGATCGACGAGTATGAACTCGGTTCCTTCAGGCACGCGACGCTCATACCAAAAGCGTCCGTCCGCGAGCCAGTGCGGCGTCACCGACGCGCCGAAGACGAGCGGATCGGTGTAACGGCTCAGAAGTCGTTCGGAGCGCGCATAGTCATCCGCGGTGAGCTGGCGCCTCGTGTCCTGAGCCGTGGCCGGTGCAGCCACGACGACGAGCGCAAAGAAAAGGGCGGCGGGAAACCGCATGGTCTTCCTCCACAAATACGACGTCAATCAGATGAGGGGGGGCTACCAAGATCGTGAGGGGACCTGCCGACGGGCAAATCGAGAACAGCGGGTGACTCGACTTGAGGTCGCGTCACCCCACCCCTCGCTTAGGCGTCAGCCGCCGCGCTTGCCGGTAAATGGCCGAGGACCACCGCCGCGACCGCCGCGACCGCCGCCAGCGATCTGACCCTCCATGGAGTCGCCGTCGAACGTGCCCGAGTACTCCTGGGTGAAGGAGTTGTCTCCGAAGCTCAGCGTCATGCTGAAGCTGAAGCTGTTCCCGTCGACCGTTCCGTCCTCGATGTCGAACTCTCTGGTGCCACCGCCACCGCCACCACCACCGCGTCGACCACCGAGCGTGAGCGTGAGCGTACCTGTGAGCGAGCCGCCGCTCTGCACTAGTGCGAGCGTCGAGGTCCGTTGGCCACGCTGTGTCTCCTGCGTGAGCTCCCACGTTCCCGTGAGACTCTGGGCCGCGACCGGGGCCGCGGAGAGAGCCGCTGCCGCGACGAACGCGGCCAAGACTGTACCATACTTCATGGAGGACTCCTGTCCCGTAGCGAAAACTGCCTTACCAGCATGAAAGACCCGGGAAAGGGATTGTTCGTTAGCACGCGTCCGCGCAAGGGTGCCCGCTTCGGAGGCTCCCTAGGCTCGACGCACCGCTTCTACGAAGGCGGACAGTGGGGCGCTCATGAGTTACCCCGCCGGGTCCCGTATTCCTGAGCACAGATCGACACCTGCCGGTCGCACCGTGCGAATGGCCTCCGCGACATTCTCGGGCCCGAGGCCACCGGCCAGGAAGACCGGAACGTCGAGGCGCGAGACGATTTGGGCGCTGACTGCCCAGTCGTGCGTACGGCCGGTCCCACCGAGTTCTGGGACCAGGGCGGATGGTCGACCGGAGTCGAGCAGCACGAAATCCGAACCGACCGCCGCGCGCTGGGCCTGCTCGAGCGCCTCAGGCCCACCAACGTGCACGACTTGGAGGATGTCGATGGACCCGGCGGCGGCCTTGATCGAGAGGCGAACGTCGGCAGGCACCTCCCCGACGATCTGGACGGCCGTGACTCCGGTCGTTCGCGCATGTCCGATAATCGAGTCGGCGTCGGTGTGTGCCGTCAGTAGAACAGCGGTGACTCCCGTTGGCACCGCGCCGACAATCTCTGCGATGCGGTCGGCGGCGATGGGGCCGGGGCCGCTCGGCATGGCCGCCACCAGTCCCACGTGAGTCGCACCTGCTGCGGCTGCCATCTCGACCTCGGTGTCGTTTTGGATGCAGCAGATCTTGATGAGCACCGGGGGAGGCGCGCGATCCTAGAAGAGCTCGCCGGCGTCGTGCTAAAGCGGCTCGCCTGGGGGCCTCACCTGCCCTCTCGGATTCTTCGCCCTCTGCACGAGCTTTTCGATCTTGGTGACCAGGTTGTCGTCCTCCGGGTCGCTCACACCGAACAGCCCGTCCTCGGACTCGGCCTAGTCCATCCGCTCGATTACACCGTGCAGATTGATCCACTTGTCGAAGCGCTCACTCATGCGCACGACCGAATAAAAGAGTCGGGGGCGCTTGCCGCGCCCGGCGATGACATCGATGGCGATCGCGCCGATGGACACCCAAAAGGCGAACAAGTCTATCGCGCCGTCGAGCAGCAACTTGACCTGGAAGATCGCGAAATCTCGGAGCGTAGCGTTCCGCGTGGCGACCGTAAGTGGCTTCTTATGAGGCATGTCTACAAGGCATCATGTTTGCGCGCGTTGTGACAGGCCCTTACGTCACGATAGGGAAGGAGGTTCAGATCTGATCGTTCAGCGGCATCGTCGCGGGGTGTGTCGACTAGGAGCGGTCAGGAACCTTCCCCTTGAGGGGTCGTAGGAAAGAAACTCGCCGCGCCTGACAATCCAGAAAACACTGCCGATGAGGCTCACTTGCAAAGCCAGCTCAACGCTGGCCGTTTTCGCCGTCTCCCTGTCCGTCGGGGCGTGCGAGCCGCTCGCTGACGCGCTGGAAGAGCCCACGCAGTTCGTCTCACCGGGGTCAGAGCTCATGGCCCAGCTGGCGCCGCAGGTCCAGCGCCCAACCGCCTCAGGCGCGCGCGGGCCACGCATGGACCCTTCGGAGGCTTCGGGTCGCTGGCCATTCTATTGGACGCGGGCCGCGTACTCTGGCTACGGGCGTGGCGGTTGGGGCCGCGGCGGTAGTTGGGCCACCGACTTCCCGAAGGGCGATCGGCAGTTCCTATTCGTGCTCAAGCGACTCGTGCGCCTCGACGCGCACGACTGGGAGAACGCAGTCAGCCTGGCGGACCCGGTGCTCCGGCGCTTCCCGGTCATCTACATGGTCGAGCCCGGCTACATGGACATGACCGACTCCGAGGTCGCAGGGCTCCGCCGTTTTCTCGACGCGGGTGGCTTTCTGATCGTCGACGACTTCTGGGGCATGCGGGAATGGAACGTGTTCGAGTACAACATGCGCCGCGTCTACCCGGAAAGGCCCATCGTCGATATCAGGCTCGACCACAAGATCTACTCCGCGTACTACGATATCGAAGAGGTCAAGCAGGTGCCGGCCATCGGCTTCACTCGCCGCGGATCCACCGCTGAGTGCTGGGGCTGCGAGCCCGAGGTCAAGGGCATGTACGACGATGAAGGCCGACTCATGGTCATCATCAACTTCAACACGGATCTGGGAGATGCCTGGGAGTGGGCCGAGGATCCTTCATACCCTCTCCAATATTCGACGTACGCCTACGAAATGGGCGCGAACATGATCGTCTACGCGATGAGCCACTAGAAACCTCGGGACGACCACGATGGACCGCATCTTCGAATTCTTTTTCAAGTACCGACCCCTCGTGTTCGAGCAGGGAGACTTCACGTTCGCTGCACCGGGCACCGTCCGCATGTGGCTGATCGCGGCGGGAGTGGTCGGGGCCGCCGCCGTGGCGAGCTACACCGTCGCCCGAGCCAAGAGCACGGTCTTCGATCGCGGGATCATGGCCGGGCTGCGCGTCGCGCTGTTCGCGCTGCTCGTCTTCTGTCTCCTGCAGCCGGCACTCATTCTTTCGACGGTGGTGCCGCAGCAGAACTTCGTCGGCGTGCTCATCGACGACTCCCAGAGCATGCTGCTGCTGGATGAGTCAGGCATCCCCCGCACGTCCTTCTTGCAGGATGCGTTCACGCCGGACGAGAGCGAGCTGCTCACCGCTCTGTCCGATCGCTTCGTGCTTCGCTTCTTCCGCTTTTCCGACGTCGCGAGCCGCATCGACGGGCCCGGTGACCTGACGTTCGACGGCACACACACCGACCTCGGTGGCGCACTCGACGCCGCGCGCGAGGAGCTGTCGGGCGTGCCGCTGTCGGGCCTCATCCTGATCACCGACGGCGCGCACAACTCCGACCGGCCCCTGACCGAGTCCTTGGTCCCACTCCAGGCGGCCGGCGTCCCAGTTTTCACGGTGGGACTCGGCGAAGAAGTAGTTGCCCCCGACATCGAGATGGGGCGGGTCGAGATACCGCGATCCGTGCTCGAGGGCTCTGCACTCGTCGTGGACGTCGTCGTGACGCAGATTGGGCTGGGACGGAGGACCGTGCCGATCATCGTTGAAGACGACTTGAAGATCCTGGCTGAGGAAACAGTCGACCTGGGCCCGGACGGAGAGCCGGTCGTCGCACGCATCAGCCTGAAGCTGGAAGGCGAAGGTCCCAGGCGTATTCACTTCCGCATCCCGCCTCAATCGGGGGAGCGCGTCGAACGTAACAACGCTCGCACGGTCCAGATCGAAGTGCGCGGGGAACGGGAGAAGATCCTGTACCTGGAGGGTGAGCCCCGTTTCGAGCTGAAGTTCATGCGCCGGGCCGTAGCCGACGACGAGAATATCCAGCTCGTGATCTTGCAACGCACCGCAGAAGGCAAATTCCTGCGCCTGGAGATCAGCGACAGCACCGAGCTGCAGTTCGGCTTCCCCGCCAGCCGCGAAGAGTTGTACCACTATCGCTCGCTGATCATCGGAAGCGTGGAGGCTTCATTCTTCGCTCACGACCAGCTTCAGATGATCGCCGACTTCGTGTCCGAGCGGGGGGGCGGCCTGCTCATGCTCGGTGGCCGCAGCGCTTTCGCTGAAGGCGGCTGGGCAGGCACGCCGGTCGAGGAGGTGATGCCGGTGGTGCTGGGCGAGCCCGCCGGTGGCGAAGAGGGCTTCTTCGCGGAGATCGTTGTGAAACCGACGCCCGCGGGGCTGGCGCATGCCGCGGTTCAGCTCGGCGAGGACGGCGAAGGCGTGAGCGAACGCTGGGATTCGCTCCCCCCCGTCACGATCGTCAACCCGATCTCGGAAGTAAGGCTCGGAGCGACCGCGCTACTGACCGGAACCAGCCCCGACCTGCCCGATGATCAGGTGGTACTGGCCTTCCAGCGTTACGGGCGGGGCAAGTCCATAGCGATGACGGTGCAGGACTCCTGGCTGTGGCAGATGATACCTGCGCTCGAAGATCAGAGTCACGAGACCTTCTGGAAGCAGGTTCTGCGGTGGCTCATCGACGGCGTGCCAGAAAGCGTCGAAGTGGTCACGGACCAGGAGCAGGTGGAGCCTGAGGAGAGCGTGCGTCTCATCGCCACGGTCGGCGATTCCACGTACATCGAGGTGAACGATGCGTCTGTGACTGCGCGCATCACGAGCCCGAGTGGGCTCATCGAGGAGGTTCCGGTAGAGTGGACCGTCGAGCGTGACGGTGAATACGTGGTCGAGTTTCGGCCGAGCGAGCTCGGCGAGTACGAAGTCGAAATCACTGCTGAGCGAGATGGGAACACGCTGGGCTCCGACCGCACCTATCTGTACACCGCTGCCAGCGACGAAGAATACTTCGGTGCGAACCGACACACGCAGACGCTACGCCGTATCGCCGATGAGACGGGCGGTCAGTTTTACACTCCCGAGGACGTCGCGTCGCTCCCCGACGACATCAGGATTACGGGCGCGGGCGTGACGCTCGTAGAGCAAATGGCGCTCTGGGATATGCCGTTCCTCTTCTTCCTGATGCTGACACTCATGGGCGCGGAGTGGGGCTTCCGCCGCTTGAGGGGCCTGGTGTGATCCAGGGTCGCGTGCCCATCGCCGGCGCGCGCGTTCTTCTCGCCACGCTGCTCACGGGCATCGTGTTTCCGCTGGGTTTGCAAGCCCAGGGCGAGACGCATGCGATCATCGTCGTGGGACTGGGTGGCAGCGCCCAGTACCGGGAGCGCTTTCACAACCACGCAGCCGCCTTGAAGGCCGCGCTCACGGAGCGGCACGGCATCCCCGCAGAAAATGTGATCTATCTGGGCGAGCGACCGGAAGACGCGCCCGACGTCATCGCGGACAAGTCGACGCGCGCCAACCTTTTTAGGGTGTTGGGCGAGGTGGGTGCGCGCGCCCAGCCTATGGATCGCCTGCTCTTGGTTCTGATTGGGCACGGGACCTCGGATCGCAACGAAGCTCAGTTCAACATTTCAGGCCCCGACCTCACCCCTTCGGACCTGCAGACCGCCCTCATCCCCTTCCCGACGCAAACCATCGCGCTCGTGCACACGGGTAGCGCTAGCGGAGGCTTCCTCACTCCGCTGTCGGGTCCCAACCGGGTCATCATCACCGCAACGCGCACCGGCCGTGAGCGCAACGCGACGGAGTTCCCCGAGTTCTTCGTCGGGGCATTCACAGACGACGGTGCGGATCTGGACCACGACGAGCGCATCTCGCTGCTCGAAGCGTTTCTGTACGCCCGCCAAGAGGTCGAGCGGCGGTACCAAGAGCAGAACGAGCTCCTCACAGAGCACGCAATCCTGGACGACAACGGCGACGGCGAAGGAAGCCACGATGCCGGACTCACGGGACCGGACGGCCTGCTCGCGGCGACGTTCCAACTGGGTGGAGCCGCAGGAACTTCGGCTCAGACCCCTGACGATCCGGAGCTCGTTCGCCTCTACGAAGAGCGCGTCGAGATCCAGGAGCGCATCAGTCAGTTGCGAGCGGTGCGTGACGCCTTGGCAGAAGACGCATACCTAGCGGAGATGGAGGAGCTGCTCGTCGAACTGGCTCTCAAGACCCGTGAAATCCGAGCGCTCGAGGGTGGCAACGAGTGAGACCCGTAGGATCGCTATGGGTCCTATTGTTCCTGTGGGCCTTGCCGGTGGACGGCCAGACCGTCACCGAGGCCGACGAGGACCTGCGTAGCGGCAATTACGAGGACGCCGAACGCACCTTCAGACGCGCGCTCAGGGACGACCCGTCGTCGCTCAGCGCACGCCGGGGCCTGATCGAGGTGCTCGCAACCACCGGTGAATACGACGATGCGCGAAGCGTTGCGCTCGAGGCTCCGGAACCGGTGGGCATCGCCAACTCGCTGGGCGAGGTTCTCGTACTCAGCGGGAAGCTCGACGAAGCCGATGCGGCGTTTCGGCGAGCGATCGATGGCAACGCGCCGGACGCGCTGACCGCGGAAGCCAACCTAGCGGAGCTTCTCTTCAATCGCGGCGAACTCGACGAGGCGATGAGACGCTTCGACCGCTTCATCGACGTGTACAACGCGGCAGACGGTAGACTGCGTGCCGCGGAGCTCGTCGCGGTAGGGCGCGCGATGAGCTACCTCGGGCGCACGACTCCGGTGCTCTTCCACGACGCGCTCAAGGCCTACGACGAGGCGTCCGGCGTCGATCCGGGATGGGCCGAGCCACTCGTGCGGGTTGGAGCACTATTCCTCTCGAAATACGACAGCCAATCGGCTCAGACGGAGTTCAATAAGGTCCTCGCTCTAAACCCCCGTCATCCTGCTGCGCTACTCGGGCTCGCGGAAGCGCTCGAATTCGACAACGCCCCGGGGGCGAGTAACGTGCTGAATCGGCTGCTGGAGGTGAACCCGAACCATGCGGAGGCCAGGGCCCTGCTCGCCGCCCAGCACCTGACTCGCGAAGGGCATGCGGAGGCGCGCGCTGAGGCTGAGAAGGCGCTCGGTGTGAACCCCAACGCGCTAGTGGCGCTGACTGCGCTCGCGGGTTCGCACATGCTCGCTGGGGATGACGCTGACTTTCGCGAGGTTCGCTCACGCGCACTAACCATCAACCCGCGGTATGCGGCGCTCGACGCGACGCTCGCCGAGCTGTCTGTTCGCACCCGCCGATACGCACAGGCGGTCACACGCGCCAAGGCTGCGATCGAGCTCGACTCGGCCTCCTGGGAGGCGTGGGGTCTGCTCGGCTTGAACGAGCTGCGCCTGGGCAACATCGAAGTGGGAAACGCCCACCTCGAACGCGCCTTCGAAGGCGACCCCTACAATCCGTGGTTCAAGAATACCCTCGACCTGCTGGACACCTTCGAGCGCTTCGAGTCGATCTCGACGGAGCACTTCGAGCTCTTCCTGCACGGCACCGAGTCGGACTTACTCGCGACCTACCTGGCCCCTATCGCGGAAGAGGCCTACGACAGCCTCTCCCGCCGGTACGGAGTCGAACCGCCGCTACCAGTTCGGGCTGAGCTCTTCCCGAGTCACGCGGACTTCTCGGTACGTACTCTCGGTGAGCCGGGGCTCGGCGCGCTCGGTGTCAGCTTCGGAAGCGTGCTCGTCATGGACTCTCCCGGCGCGCGCGAGCTCGGCGACTACAACTGGGCGTCGGTCTTCTGGCACGAGCTCGCGCACACGTTCCACTTGGGTATGACCGACCACCGTGTGCCGCGTTGGTTCTCCGAAGGCCTCGCAGTGCACGAGCAGCGCAAGGCGCGCCCCGGATGGGGTCACCAGCCGGACATCCCGTTTCTGCGAGCGCTCCGGGACGGCGACCTCAAGAAGGTGAGCGATCTGGACGACGGTTTCATGCGGCCCGACTATCCGCAACAGGTGATCTTCTCCTACTACCAGGCGTCGCTCGTCTTCCAAGTCATCGAGGAGCGGTACGGCTTCGACGCCATTCGCAACATGCTCGAAGGGTACCGCCGCGGGGAGACCACGGTGGACCTCTTCGAGTCCGTCCTGGACAAGCCACTCGAGGAGTTCGACGACGAGTTCGACGACTACTTGAAGACGCGCTTCAGCGGGCCGCTGCGGGGACTCGTCGAAGTCGGTGACCCGCCGGGCGCGACAGCGAACACCAGCGATCTGGAGAACTTCGTGCTGGGCAATCCCGGGGACCTGGTCGGGAGGCTCCGGTTGGGCGCTGCGCTGATCCGTGAGCAACGGTTCGACGACGCCAAGCCTCACCTCGACGCGGCACTACGCATTTTTCCCGAGTATGGCGGAGCGGACAGCCCCTATTGGTATTTGGCGCAGATCCACCGGGCGGAAGGCGACCTGGAGCGCGCCGCCGCCGCGCTGGAGCGTCTGACCGACTTTTCCGAGTCCAACTACGCCGCCTTCGTGATGCAAGCCGACCTGCTCGAGCAGCTCGGTCGCCCCGAGCAGGCGGCTCGCTCGCTCGACAAGGCGGTGCTCATCTGGCCCTACGACATCGACCTGCACCTGCGCCTCGCCGAATTGCACAGCCAAGTGAGTTTCTTCGAAGGAGCCGTGCGCGAGCGCTCAGCAGTCGTTGCTCTCAACCCCACAGACATGGCGGAAGCGCTCTACCTGCTCGCGGTGGCTCACCAGGACGCGGGCGACCGCATGAGCGCGCGCCGCGCGATCTTGCAAGCGCTCGACCTTGCGCCCAACTACGAAGAAGCTCTTGAACTACTGCTCGAGATCCGGGCGGGTCGATGAGCGGCGGCAAGATCCTGATTGCGCTGCTGCTTGTCGGCACCGCTACAGCGTGGGGTGTAGGCATCGGGGAGTCCCCGTCGGCGCCGAGAGAGGGTGCCGCGGCTGCAGCAGCGCAGTCGTACGCCGACATCAACGCACCGTTCGACAGCAAGTACCACTTCGTGCGTATACGGTACGGCGGCGGCGGCGGCTTCGGGGGGTTTCGACGCGGCCGGCGCGGCGGAACGTGGTCACACGACTATCCCCGTGCCGAGTACAATTTCCTGCAGATCCTCAAGGAAACGACCTACCTGGGAACGCAGGCGGAGGGTTCGAACGTCCTGACGTTCGACGACCCGGAGCTACTCAAGTATCCCATCGCGTACATCGTGGAGGTGGGCTACTGGAACCCGAGCGACGACGAGGTACGGGCGCTCGGTGAGTACCTCTTGAAGGGCGGATTCCTGATCGTGGACGACACTCGCGACGAGCGAGGGTTCGAGTTAAGGAACTTCGCCGCTCACATGGAGCGAGCGCTGCCAGGGCTCGCGCTCGTTACCCTCGATCATGACCACGACATCTTCGACTCGTTCTTCCGTGTCGATCCACTAGCCGTGATTCCCCCTTATGGACCGCGAGACGCTCAGTACTACGGGATCTTCGAGGACAACGATCCTGAGAAGCGCATGCTGGTCATGTTCAATTTCAACAACGACATCGCGGAGTACTGGGAGTACAGCGACATGGGATACTTCCCCATCGACCTGGCTAACGAGGCGTACAAGCTCGGTGTCAACTATGTCGTGTATGCGCATACGCACTAGATCCGGCACAACCATTGCGCAGAAGGCTTTACTGAACGACTAATGCTGGCCCTCAACGCCCCCAGACCCGGAGAACACCTTGGTGGATGACGTGATCGGTACGGTTGTGCTCGACAGCCCAGACGACGTGGCACTCGCGGACAAAATGAAGAACGGCCGTGAGCAGATCCTGAGCGAGCTCCGCAAGCTGATCATCGGTCAGGGGGACGTGATCGAGGAGGTCTTACTCACGCTCTTCGTCGGTGGCAACAGCCTGATCGTGGGCGTGCCCGGATTGGCCAAAACACTCCTGATCCACACGATCGCGCAGGTCGTCGATCTCAAGTTCTCGCGCATCCAGTTCACGCCGGACCTGATGCCCTCAGACATCACCGGCACCGACATCATCCAGGAAGATTCGGAGACGGGACGCCGTGAGATGGTCTTCTCGGAAGGGCCGGTGTTCACGAACATCCTGCTCGCCGACGAGATCAACCGGACTCCCCCGAAGACACAGTCCGCGCTTCTCGAAGCGATGCAGGAACACCGGGTCACGGTTCAGGGCCGCACGTACACGCTCGAGGAGCCATTCTACGTCTTCGCCACCCAGAACCCCATCGAGCTCGAGGGCACATACTCATTGCCAGAGGCACAGCTCGACCGGTTCATGTTCCAGATCATCATCGATCACATGAACGAGGACGACGAGATGGAGGTCGTGCGCACGACGACCGGCATTCTCGACCCGGAGTTCAGCCACGCAATCACGGGTGCCGACCTCGTCGCGTTCCAGGAGCTGGTGCGGCGCGTGCCGGTTTCGGAGTCTGTGCTCAAATACGCAGTGGCGCTCACGCGCGCGAGCCGCCCCAGCGCCAACGGCGACGCGCTCGACTTCGTGAACAAGTGGATCGCGTACGGTGCCTCAGTCCGGGCGGCGCAGTACCTCGTGCTGGGCTCGAAGGCTCGCGCGATCACGCAGGGCCGCTACCACGTCTCGTTCGAAGATATCCGTGCCCTCGCGCAGCCCGTGATGCGCCACCGCGTGCTCACGAACTTCCACGCGGAATCAGAAGGAAAAACTGCTAGCCAGTTGGTTGATATGTTGCTCGAGGCGGTGCCGGTCCCTGCGTCGGGGATGTAGGAGGCGTTCATGATGGCGCGCGCGCGAGCTCAGGCCTCTGCCAGAGGCGGGACCCAGTTCCTCGACCCCGCAGTGCTCGCCCGCATCAGCAACCTCGAGTTGCTCTCCAGAACGGTGGTCGACGGCTTCCTGACCGGGCTGCATCGCTCGCCCTACCTCGGCTTCAGCACCGACTTCGCCGAGCATCGGCAATACATGCCAGGCGACGACGTGCGGCTCATCGACTGGAAGCTCTTCGCGCGCTCAGACCGTCACTACATCAAGCTCTTCGAGGCCGAGACCAACACAAACTTCATGGTGTTGCTCGATGTCTCCGCGTCGATGAGCTACGGCAGTCACGAAGTTACGAAGCTCGACTACGCGCGGTACCTCGCAGCCTGTCTGACCTTCTTCTCACATCGGCAGCGCGACAGAGTGGGCTTGGTCACGTTCGATCAAGAAATCGTAAAGTACGTGCCCCCGTCCATGAAGCGGATGGACACGATCCTGCACGTGCTCGACCAGGCCGAGGCCGGACGCGCCGGAAGCCTCAAAGAGCCCGCGATGCAGATGGCGGAGCTGCTGGGGCGAAAGGGCATCGTAGTCGTGATCTCGGATTTCTATGAAGATCCGGATACTGTACTGGCAGCGATCGCGCCGCTGCGGGGCCGCGGCCACGACGTGATCGTCTTTCACGTCATGGACCCCGCCGAGCTGGGCTTCCCCTTCGATCAGCCATCGGGTTTCGAGGACCTCGAGACCGGAGAACAGATCCCGGTGATTCCGAACCGACTGAAGGACGACTACATCCGGCTGGTGAAGAATCATCTCGCGGAGCTCGAACGTCGCTTCACCGACAACCGCATCGACTACACGTTGCTCGACACTTCGAAGCCGCTCGACCTGGCACTCTTCCAGTACCTGCTGGCCCGCGAACACTCGAGTCGGAAACGATGAGTTTGGCGCTTCTCGTCCCGCTGTTCCTGCTCGGGTTGGCAGGCGTCGTTGTTCCCATCGTCTTGCACCTCACGCGCCGCCAGCGGCGCAACGTGGTGCACTTCCCGTCGCTCATGTTCCTCGAGCGCATCCCGTATCAGGAGCAGCGCAGAAGGCGGATTCACTATTGGCTCCTGCTATCGCTGCGTGCGGCCGCGCTCGCGCTGGTGGCTGTTGCGTTCGCGCGTCCATTCTTCGAGCGAGACACATCAGGTGTGGGAGCGGCATCCGGCCCGCAGGAGGTCGTCGTCCTGATCGACCAATCGTACAGCATGGAGATCGCGGACCAGTTCGACCGCGCGCTCGACGAAGCTCGCAGGATCTTCAACGAGCTCGGCCCTCTGGATCGCGCCAGCCTGGTGATGTTCGGGCAAGGTGCCCGCGTCGTCACGCGCTCGACCGCGGATCGCTCGCAGCTCACGCGAGCCCTCGACACCGTCCAGATCAGCTCCTCAGCTACGCGGTTCGGTCCGGCCCTGAAGGTCTCACAGACAATCCTGGAGGAGTCCGAGCTGCCTAGCGGTGAAGTCTTCTTGCTCACCGACTTCCAGCGTAACGCATGGACCGGCGACGAAGGCATCCAACTGCCTGCAGGCTCCAAGGTCACGGCGGTCCAGCTCGGTGACGAGACTTCAGACAACATCCAGGTCGCCGATGTCGCTCTCGCGCGTGAAGCGGTTTCCGGCCGCGAGAGAGTCACGCCGACCGCGCGACTAACGCGCCGCGGCGGAGAACAGGCCAAAGAGGTGATGGTGTCTCTCGAAATCGACGGGCAAGAACTCCAGTCACGCCCGGTCACGATCCCGCCGAACGGATCCGCAACCGTAGCGTTCCAGCCGTTCACGCTCTCTCAGCCTCACACCCGTGGCGCAGTGCGCGTACCCAGCGATGACCTGTCAGCCGACAATGCGCACTACTTCGTCGTCTCGCCGGGAACCGCGCTCGCGATGCTCGTCGTCGAAGGTGGCGCCGCCGCGCGCGATGCCAGCCTCTACCTGCAACGTGCGTTGGCGATTTCCGAGCGTCGCCCCTTCGACGTCAACTTCCGTCGAAGCAGTGTGGTGCGGGCGCAGGACCTCGTTGGCACGGATGGCGTCATCATCAACGACGCGAACGTCGATGGTGCTTCGGCGGAGCGTTTACGCCGTTTCGTCGACGCGGGCGGTGGTCTCCTGCTCGTGCTCGGCCAAGCTTCCGGCTGGCCAAACTCCGCTGCGGACATGTTGCCCGGTACCATCGGGCAGGTTCAGGACCGTCTCCAGAGTCGCGGTGGACGGCTCGGGTTCCTCGAGTACGGACACCCGGTCTTCGAGCCCTTCGCGGGCCCGCGCAGCGGCGACTTCACTGGAGCACGCTTTTTCCGGGCCCGTGACTTCACGCCCGCGGATTCCGCCACCGTGCTGGCTCGCTTCGACGACGGCTCGGTCGCGTTGGCCGAGTTGCGGTACGGGCGAGGAACCGTGCTGGTCTGGACTTCGACCTTGGACAATTTCTGGAATGATCTGGCGCTTCAGCCGGTCTACTTGCCGTTCGTGCACCGGATCTCCGAGTACGTGGGCGGACGCACAGAGGCTTTGCCGTGGTTCACCGTCGGGCAGGTCGTAAACCTCGCCGACCCCGAGGCTCTGCAAACCGCCGGGCTGGTCTCTGCGGAGGCCGCGGGTCTGGTGGATGGACTCGATCAGGTGGCGCTGACGCCTTCTGGGCAGTCCGTGCGACTTCCCGCCGGAGACGGGCCCCGCTACCTGCTGCTCGAGGAGCGCGGCTTCTATATGGTGCGACCTCCCGGATCGGATCCGGACCGACCCTTCGTGATCGCCGTGAACGTCGAGCTCGAGGAGTCGAACCTGGCGAGGATCGACGTAGAGGAACTGGTGGCGCAGGTAGGCACCGCGACGGTAGGACCCGAAGACGGACCGGACTTCGCGCAGGCAACTGAGATGCGCATGGTGGACCAGGAACGTAGGCAGTCGCTGTGGCGGTGGGTCTTGCTCGCCGCGTTCTCTCTGTTCGTTAGCGAAACACTGCTCTCGAATTGGGTATCCAGAAAAGCAGGGGTACCTGGCGTGGCCACGAGTTGAAACGCCCCCTAGCTTGGGCATGGGATGCAGAAGGAGTGGAACATGAAGGACTCTGACAGGCGGATGGCGAACAACAGGCTACGCGAGCTGGTCTCGAGCGTTCGGTGGCGCTGGCGCACGCGGATCTTTCTGCGGGGACTCACTTGGGTAGGGGTCCTATCGGTCGCCGTCCTCTTCCTGTCTGCCATCGGCCTGGAACAGATGCGCTTTTCCGCCGATGCCGTTATCTGGCTGCGTGTGCTCACCTGGGGCACCTTGGCCTTGACCACAATCTGGTTCATCGTGCGACCGTTGCTCAGACGGGTTACGGACGAGCAGGTGACGCTCTACCTCGAGGAGCACGAGCCAGCGCTTGAGCACGCAGTGGTGTCGGCGCTCGACGCAGATAACGCCAGCTTCTCACCGGCCCTGGGAGAACAGTTGGTGCAAAGCGCGCTCGACCGAGTGCGCAAAATCGAGTTCGGGCGCCGAGTGGAGCAATCCGCGCTCTACCGATTCGCAGGTACGCTGACCGCGGTGGCCATGTTCGGTTTGGCTTTCGCGCTCATGGGCCCATCCAGCTTGCGATACGGGCTGGCGGCGCTGCTGTTCCCGACCATGGACGCCGCCTCGGTAAACCCCTACTCCATCAGCGTGCTGCCTGGGGATACCACGATATCACGGGGCTCCGATCAGATGGTCACCGCGACGCTCGAGGGCTTCGACGGTGGAGACGTGTCGGTGTTCATGCGTTCGGGGTCCGATGAGACATTCCAGCGACTCAGCATGCTGCGAGACCCGATCGACGGCTACGAAGTCATGCTATTGGCGGTGGATGACCGCACCGAATACTTCGTCGAGTCCGCTGGAATCCGATCCTCCACGTTCTCGATCGATGTCGCAGACCTTCCCCATGTGGACCGACTCGACCTCACCTACTACTTCCCGCGCTACACGGGCCTCGATCCCCGGACGCGAGAGGACGGCGGTGATGTCGCGGCCCTCGCAGGCACCCGCGTCGATGTTCGTATTCACCCGACCATGGCGACGCCAGGCGGTCAGTTGCTCAGGGACGGGGCGCCTGTAACGGACCTCACGGTAGAAGCCGACGGTACGCTGCTCGCTTCGTTCACCGTGTCTGAGCCCGGCTTCTATTCGATAGTGCTCGCCCGAGACAACGGCGAGATGGTGCCGGCGTCGCCCGAATACAACATCGACGTGCTCGCTGATCGGGCACCGTCGATCCGGTTCTCGGACCCCGGGCGGGACATCACCGCCTCGCCGATCGAGGAGGTGTACCTCGAGGTGCGCGCCGACGACGACTACGGCATCGGAGACATCCGCCTGGTCTACTCGGTCAACGGCGGTGAAGAGGACACTTTGTCGATCTTCGAAGGATCGGGTGCCTCGCTGTCTGAAGTCTCCACGGGCCACACGCTCTTTCTCGAGGATTCGGAGTTGGAGGTCGGTGACCTGGTGTCCTACTACGCGCTCGTGCGGGACAACCGAACCCGCTCCGGTGGCAAGCCGGTCTCGAGCGACATGTTCTTCCTGAGCGTCCGCCCGTTCGAGCGTGCGTATCGCCAAGCTGAGCAAGGTGGCGGCGGTGGCGGCGGTGGGCAGCAGGAGGAGACCGCGCTGTCCGAGATGCAACGGCAGGTGATCTCGGCCACTTTCAATCTCATCCGCCAGGAGGACAGCTACGGCGCGAGCGAGTTCAGCGAGAACGTGGTCAGCGTATCGCTCGCCCAGGGACGACTGAAGGAGCAAGTCGGCACACTCCTGCAGCGCATGGAAAACCGTGGGCTGACGCGCACAGATCCAGGCTTCCGAGACGTGTCCGCCATCCTCCCGAAGGCGGTGGAGGCGATGAGCAAGGCGGAGGAGGATCTCGCGGCGCAGGAGTTGCGCGCTGCATTGCCCGACGAGCAAACCGCGTTGCGCTTCCTTCAGCAGGCTGAGGAGACCTACGAGCGCTACGTGCAGCAAGAACAGAATCAGCAGGGGGGCGGAGGAGGCGCCGGGCAACAAGCGGCCGAAGACCTTGCCGACCTCTTCGAACTCGAGCTCGACAAGCTCAAGAACCAATACGAGACCGTCCGTCGCGGGCAGCAACAAGAGTCCGACAACGAGGTCGATGAGCTGATCGAGCAGTTGAAGGAGCTCGCGCGCCGGCAGGAGCAGGAGGCTGAAAGGCAACGACGACGGGCGCAGGCGCAGCAGGGTTCGGCTGGTGGCGGCCAAGCCCAGAGGGATTTAGCGGAACAGGTCGAAGAGGCCGCGAGGCAGCTTCAGCGCTTGGCGCGCGAGAACAATGACGCGCAACTCGAGCAGAACGCACGCGATTTGCAACAGGCGGCCGAACAGATGCGGCAGTCAGCAGCGCAAGGCGGCACCGCCGGGCAGAGTCAGGCGACGGAGGCGCAGAGAAGATTGGAGGACGTGCGGCGCCAACTCGAAGAGGCGCGTGCGGATCGCGCACTGCGCGACGCGGAGAACGCGATCGAGCGAGTCGCGGAGTTACAGCGGCAACAGCGAGAGGTCCAGCGGGACGTGCGGGGGCTTCCAGCGACTGGGGCTGAGCGGAGGGAAACCATCGACCAGCTCCGTGAACGCAAGGACCAGATGCACGAGACGGTCCAGGACCTCGAGCGCGAACTGGATCAGGCCGCCGCGAACAGCCGGGCCGACAATCCTGGAGCCGCGCGCGCGCTCCAGGAAGCCGCGACGCAAATCCGCGAGTCCAAGCTGAAAGAGAAGCTGCAGTACTCGCGCGGCACGATCGAGCAGTGGGACCCGCAGTCCGCGGTCACCCTCGAGCTCGACATCGAGTCGGACCTGCAAGCCCTGCGCGACCAGCTCGAGCGGGCGGCAGGTGCCTCCAGCGAGCGTGAAGTGAACCCTCTCGAGCAGGCGCTCGAGGAAGCCCGCGAACTCGTTCGCAGCCTGGAAGCGATGGACAGGCGCCTCGCCCAAGGGCAACAGCAAGGGCAGGAGGGGCAGCAGGGCCAAGAAGGCCAGCAGCAAGGACAAGAAGGCCAAGGTCAGCAGGGCCAAGAAGGCCAGCAAGGTCAGGAAGGCCAGCAGGGCCAAGGCCAGCAAGGTCAAGACGGTCAGCGAGGCCAGGGCCAGCAGGGCCAAGGTGGCCAGCGCGGAGGGCAGAACAGCCAGGCAGGCGGCGGCGGGCCCGACGGATACTCGTCAGACCGACGAGACGGCTCGTACTACAGCGGAGCCGTACGCGGAGACCCGCGCCCGTTCACCGATGAAGAGATCCGACAGCTGCGTGGTGAGTTCGGTCAACGCACCGATCAGGTTCGCTCACTTCAGGACCGGCTACGCGAGGCCGAGCAAGGATCTGCTCAGGATCTCCAAGCAGTCCTGGAGGCCATGGCCAGACTCGAGCGGGAAGGCATCTATGCTGACCCCGCTCAGGTTGCAGCGCTCAACGAGGACCTTCTCAACAGCCTGAAGCGTCTCGAGTTCGGGCTACGCCGCGAGGTGGAGGGCGAGCCCGAGCAAGGTGCGGCGCTCACAGGCTCAGACGAGGTGCCCGACGGGTATCGCGAGCTCGTGGAGGAGTACTACAGGGCGCTCGCGCGAGGGCGCCCGGGGGGCGGTGGAAACTAGCGGCTAGCTGCCCGCCGGGCCCTCGGAGGGCGCGGTACGCGCCGGTACCTCCCGACACGGCAGACAATTCAGCTATTCTGCGCCGTTGCGATCGATCAGGGTGCGGACCTTGTCCCTAAGCCCCTGCACTGTGAACGGCTTGGGAATGAAGTCCACTTCGGCGACGCGCACACCCTGAAGAATGACCTCGTCCTCGGTGTAGGCCGACATAAAGAGGATTCGCACCGCAGGGTAACGCGCACGGAAAATCTCACTGAGTTCGCGCCCGCCCATCCCGGGCATCACCACGTCCGTGAGCAGCAGTGAGATTCGTCCCTCATTCGCCTCCGCCATCGTGAGAGCCTCGGCGCCTCCACCTGCGCTGAGGACCTCATAGCCCCCCCGTTTCAGCATCTTGCTGGCGACCTGCAGCACTGAGGGATCGTCGTCTACGACGAGAAGCAGCTCCGTCACGCTCTCCGCAACCTCTAGCTCCGGAGAGGGTGGCCACCGACTTCGCCCGCGACGTCGTTTGGGATCGCCTGCTTGGGGGAGCGCTGGTCACGGCTGCCGCCGGCTTTGCCCCCTGCGCACCGTTCGACCTACGACTCGACACCGCACACGGGGGCGAGATCGTGTCTGCTCGACCCGGTTACCACTTCGCCGGCACGCTGGCCGATCTGGACGACAGCCTGCTCTTCGTGGAGTTGGAATGGCCGCACGTCGGGCTGTGGCTGAGCACCTACGGATCGAGTGAGGAGCACGTCGCGGCACTGCAACGTGAGCTCGACGCGAGAGCGGAAGTGGCCGGCCTCGGTGGATAATCGAAGGGATCACGAAGGGCGCGCAGCGTTACATTCCGCGGCGCGCCCTACTCCTTTCCAGCCCCCCGCCCGCATGTCTGGACCGCAGTTCATCTACCATATGCAGCGGCTCGCGAAGATCGTCCCGCCAAAGCGGGAGATCCTCAAGAACATCAACCTCTCGTTTTATCCCGGTGCCAAGATCGGCGTCGTCGGCGCGAACGGATCAGGAAAGAGCTCCCTCCTGCGCATTATGGCAGGCATCGATACCGACTTCCTGGGTGAGGCGTGGGCCGCGAAGGGCACGAGCATCGGGTATTTGGCACAGGAGCCGGAGCTCGACGAGTCCCTGGACGTGAAGGGAAATGTCGAGCTCGCGGTTGCCGAGATCCACGACCTTCTTCACAAGTTCGAGGAAGTCAGTCTCACGTTCGGTGAGATCTCGAGCGACGAGGAGATGAACGCGCTCATCGAAGAGCAGTCGAAACTGCAGGACAGAATCGAGGCGGTAGGGGCGTGGGAGTTGGACCGGAAGATCGAGATCGCGATGGACGCCCTCCGCCTGCCCCCCGGCGACGCCGGTGTCACTACACTTTCGGGCGGTGAGCGCCGGCGGGTAGCGCTCTGCCGGGTCTTGCTAGAGCAGCCCGACATCCTGCTGCTCGACGAGCCGACCAACCACTTGGATGCCGAATCGGTCGCCTGGCTGGAGCATCACCTAGCGGCATTCCCGGGTACCATCGTAGCGATCACCCACGACCGGTATTTCCTGGATAATGTGGCGCAGTGGATCCTGGAGCTCGACCGCGGGCAAGGCATTCCCTGGAAGGGCAACTACACCTCCTGGCTCGAGCAGAAGAGTGAGCGGCTGCGTGTGGAGGAGAAAGGCGAGTCAGCCCGCCAAAGGACTCTGCAGCGCGAGTTGGAGTGGGTGCGAATGTCGCCTCGTGCGCGGCAGGCCAAGGGCAAGGCTCGCATCACGGCCTACGAAGAGCTACTTGATCGCGACGAACGCGAACAGGTGCGGACCGCGGAGATATTGATCCCAAAGGGTCCGAGGCTAGGGCGCACGGTGATCACCGCGAGCGGCCTGCGAAAAGGCTTCGGCGACCAGTTGCTCATCGACGATCTCTCTTTCGATGTGCCGGCCGGCGCAATCGTCGGCATCGTCGGCGGTAACGGCGCGGGCAAGACGACTCTCTTCCGGATGATCGTCGACGAAGAACAGCCCGACGCGGGCACGCTCGAATTGGGCCAGACCGTGGAGCTCGCCTACGTCGATCAGTCGCGCGATGAGCTCGATCCCGAGAAGAGCGTCTTCGACCTAGTCAGTGGGGGCCACGACATTCTCTATTTCGGGCGCGCGGAGGTGAACGCTCGTGCCTATCTGTCGTGGTTCGCCTTTCGCGGCGCAGACCAGCAGAAGAAGGCCGGGGTATTGTCGGGGGGCGAACGCAACCGCCTGCACCTGGCCAAGCTGCTGAAGTCGGGCGGAAACGTGTTGCTTCTGGACGAACCCACGAACGACCTGGATGTCGATACTCTACGCGCGCTCGAGAACGCCGTCCTGGACTTCGCCGGTTGCGTGCTGGTGATCTCGCACGACCGCTGGTTCCTCGACCGGGTGGCGACCCACATTCTCGCGTTCGAGGGTGATTCTCAGGTCATCTGGTTCGAAGGCAACCACACCGAATACGAAGACGACCGGCGCCGTCGCTTGGGCGAGGCGGCGGTGCAACCGCATCGATTGAAATACCGCAAATTGGTCCGGGACTGAACGGGGCACGCACAGCGAGGTATTATTGAGAGCGGCCGGAGGACGAGATGCACGCCGGGGGGCGCCTGTGAAAATCGAAGATCTGGACCCACCAGCTGAACGAGTCAGCTCCCCCGAGGATCGAAACCGACTCCTGGCCGAGGCGATCGCGCACGCCGAGACCAAAGAGGCCAATTACCGGCAACCTTCGAAGCAGGGCCGCCGAACGGGCCAATGGAAGGGGCCCTTGTCGTTGGTCGTGCTCGGGCTCTCCGCCTACATCGGTTTCGCCTCGCCCCCGTGGCTGGCCGGAGCACCACTCCCGCAGGTTTCGAGCACGGAGCGTGGACGAGGCGTCGTCGCCGCGCTACAGATGCAAGCACGGCAAATCGAAGTGTTCCGGGCTCGGCACGGTCGCATACCTCGCACTTTGGACGAGGTGCCGGTACGGATCCCCGGCATCCGCTTCGTGCGTTCGAACAGCCGTGTCTACCAGCTGGTGGCCGCACACCCCAACGGACGCGCACTCGTCTACGATTCCGCCAAGCCGGACCCGCAGTTTAGGGACGTCGAGGTCGGCTGGGGTCCCGGACCCCGCTCATGACGCTCTCCCGGAAGGACGCCCAAAGGTCGGGCGCGAGCATTGGCGACATGCTCGTGCTTCTCTCGATCCTCACGCTCGGTTCCGGGGCACCCTTCGGGAGGTCCCTACGTGAACAAGGTCGGGTCCGGATACTTCGAAGCCATGGGGCTCACGATCGTCAGGGGTCGAGCGTGCGAGCCCGCCGCCGACGCCGAGAATGCACCGCCGCTGACGATCGTCAGCGAGAGCATGGCCGCCGCTTACTGGCCAGAGGCTGACGCACTGGGGCAGTGCCTGCTGATTGGGCGCGCGGAAGACGGGGATGTGCCCTGCTCAGAGGTGGTCGGCGTAGTCGAGAACCACCGTCGCCAGGAACTCGTCGAGGACGATCACTTTCTCTATTTCGTCAACCAGTGGCATCCGAGTTTCTCGGGACCGCCGCAGGCGATCATGGCCGGCACTACCGGTCCCGCGGACGAGTACATCGCTTCGCTACGCGCCGAAGCGAGCGGCGTATCCGGGCTCATTCGCTTCGTGAACGTGCACACGCTTCAGCGATACATCGAGCCACATCTGAGATCCTGGAGGTTGGGTGCGCTCATGTTCACGCTCTTCGGCGTTCTTGCGCTGATCGTCGCGGGATGGGGCCTCTATTAGGTACTCCCATTCGACATTGCGCTGCGGCAGCACGAGGTCGGAGTGCGGTCGGCGCTCGGCGCTGGCGTATCGCGAATCGTTCACCTCGTCATGCAGCGCGCGTTGATGGTCGTGGGTGTGGGAATCGGTCTCGCGGCGGCGTTCGCGGCAGCGCCATTCGTCGAGCCGCTTCTCTTCGGGGTCTCCGCGAGCGACCCGTCTGTCTACGCCGCGGTTGCCGCGGCACTTCTGGCGGTCGCCATCTTGGCGGGCTCTCTACCGGCTTGGTGAGCGAGCCGGGTCGATCCGCGGGAGGCTCTGCAAGCGGACTGAGGTCGCCGGCGGTGTCGAGCCCGGGTATCCTCACGGGATGATCCGCATTCATAGCCGTCCCGACCTCGACGAAGCCGTAGCCCTCGAAGCAGTCCGCGAGCACTACGGTCTCGACGGTACCCTGACTCCGTTGCCCGGATACCGAGACCGCAACTTTCTGCTCGAGGTCGAAGGCGGGGTACGCTACGTCGTGAAGGTGAGTTGTCCGGACCAACCTCAGACGATTCTCGAGTTCGAGAACCGCATGATCGAGCGGCTGGCGGAAGATACGAACGGCCTGGTCCCGGGACTCGTCGCGGCTCGCTCAGGTTCGACACTCGTCGAGCACGTGGACCCCGCGGGCTCGACCCACCGCCTGCGAATCCTCCACTTCCTGCCTGGTACCGTTCTCGCAACCGTCCGTCCTCGTAGCGAGGCACTCATGTTGGACATCGGGCGACGCATGGCGGACCTTGCCAGCGCGCTCGGCGCGATCCCCGACCACCCTCCAGCCCGCATCGACTTGGACTGGGCGCTGGGACCCGCCGGCGACGTCATGGAACGCGGACTCGCTCTGCTCGAGGGCGAAGAGCGCGCGCTGATCGAAAGAGTCATCTCCTCCTTCCGTGCCAAGGAACCAGAGTTCCTCGGCCTCGGCTCCCAGATGATCCACGGCGACGTCAACGATCACAACGTGCTGGTATCGCTTACGGAGGGAGAAGAATACCGAGTCGCGGGCATTATCGATCTGGGAGACGCGCACTCCGCGCCGCGCGCGTTCGATCTCGCGATCGCCATCGCCTACTCGATTCTCGGAACCCCCGATCCATTTGCCGCAGCAGCCGCGCTGACCCGGGGGTACCATGGGACGCTGCCACTGCTCGAACAGGAGGTCGACGTCACGATGTCGCTCGTGCGGGCCCGCCTCGGGCAGAGCGTGTGCATCGCGGCATGGCGGCGGAAGGAAGGCAACGCAGACGAATACCATCTGGTGTCCGAGCAGCCGGCGTGGCAGATGCTGCGAACGCTCGATTCGGTGCCCGAGGCGATCGCCACGGGCATCCTCCGAAACGCCTGCGGCCTCGACGCCTGTCGGCGAAGTGCACCGCTCAGGACGTGGCTGGCCATGCAGGAGGTCATTCCAGTGATGGAACAACCCACCGACGAAGGCGCGATCGGCGTGCTCGACCTGAGTGTGGGCAGTCCCGATCTGACCGGTCGCGATACCAACGAAACCGACGACTTCACGGCGCGCGTCTTCGCACGCATGCACGAGCAAGGCATCACGCTCGGCATCGGGCGTTTTCTGGAGCCGCGCGCGTTCTACTTGACGGACGCCTTCGCCGGGCGCGAAGGCGACCCGCGAGAACGGCGCACCATCCACCTCGGCATCGATCTCTTCGAGCAGCCGGGTGCGCTGGTACGGGCGCCGCTGGCGGGCCACGTGAAGAGTGTTCGGGACAACGACACGCGGCTCGACTACGGCCCCACGGTGATCCTCGAGCACGAGGGGCCCGCCGGGCCGTTCTGGACGCTGTACGGCCACCTGCAACGCGCGTCGGTCGCCAACCTCGACCCCGGAGATCCGGTCGAGGCCGGGCAGACGATCGCACGCGTCGGACCCTACCCCGAGAACGGCGATTGGCCCCCGCACCTGCACTTCCAGATCATGACGGATCTGCTCGACTTCGAAGGAGAGTTTCCGGGCGTCGCGCTTCCGAGAGAGCGCTCGGTTTGGGCGTCGTTCTCGCCGGACCCGAATCTCATGCTCCGGCTACCGGGAGAGACGACCTACGTCGAGACCATCGGTCTCGAGCAGCGCCGGAAGGACGTGCTCGGCCCCAACCTGAGTCTCTCCTACGACGAGCCCATTCACGTCGTGCGTGGCCGTGGCGCCTACCTCTACGACTCGCTGGGGCGGGAATACCTGGACGGCGTCAACAACGTCGCGCACGTGGGACACGAGCACCCTGCGGTCGTACGGGCCGGCCGGCGTCAGATGGGCGTGCTCAATACCAATACGCGCTACCTGCACACAGCCATCCTGCAGTACGCGGAGCGACTCTCGGCGCTATTCCCCGAAGCGCTCTCGGTCTGCTTCCTGGTAAACTCCGGCAGCGAGGCCAACGAGCTCGCGTTGCGCCTGGCGCGCGCGCACACCGGAGGCGAGGCAGTGGTATCGCTCGAGGGCGGTTACCACGGCAGTACTCAAGCGTGCATCGACGTGAGCCACTACAAGTTCGCCGGGCAAGGCAGCGCTGGAGCGCCACCCTGGGTGGCCGCTGCAAACATGCCGGATGTCTTCCGCGGCCTGTACCGATCGCACGACCCCGCAGCTGCGAGCCGGTACGCCGCGCATGTGGGCGAATGCTTCGAACGACTCGCCGGCACAGGCTACACAGCGTCAGCCTTCCTCGCCGAGAGCATCATCTCATGTGGCGGCCAGATCGAGCCACCAGAGGGGTATTTGGCCGCCGCGTACGAACTGGCGCGCGCGAACGGCGCGGTGTGCATCGCCGACGAGATCCAGATCGGCTTCGCACGAGTTGGCAGCCACATGTGGGGCTTCGAGACCCAGGGTGTCGTGCCTGACATCGTCACGCTCGGAAAGCCGATCGGCAACGGACACCCGCTGGGCGCAGTCGTGACCACACCCGAGATCGCCGCGTCGTTCGCCGACGGCATGGAGTTCTTCAGTACCTTCGGCGGGAATCCGGTGTCGGCGGCAATCGGGCTGGCTGTGCTGGACGTGATGGAGGACGAGCGACTCCAGGCTCACGCCGCCGCGGTGGGGAGGAAGCTGAAGGCTGACCTGGGCTCGCTCGCAGGAACACATGAGGTGATCGGCGACGTGCGCGGGCGCGGCCTCTTCCTCGGAGTCGAGCTAGTGCGTGATCGGCAGTCGTTGGAGCCCACGGCGGACGTGGCCAGCTACGTGGTGGCGCAAATGAAGGACCGAGGCGTCCTGCTGAGCACCGACGGAAGCGACCACAACGTGATCAAGATCAAACCGCCCATGCCGTTCTCTGAGGCCGACGCAGAGCGTCTGGTACACGAGCTGGACGAGGCACTCGGTCACGACATCGTGAGGGCGCTCACCGGCTCCTGACAGTGCCCGGGCGTCCTCGCGAGCCTGCGGCGCGGCCGCGCAGCGGCCACCTCGCGCAGCTTCTCGTGCTCGACGCCGCAGGACCGGCGACCCACGACGAGCACCGCCTCCACTTCCGGGCTATGCAGGCACTCGATGAGGGTTCCGGACCCGAGCATGCCGGTAGCCCCGAAGAGCACGACCCTCATCGGCTGGCGCGACCCCGTCGCGGTTGGCGGTGACTACCCGTCGGTGATGGTCCGCATCAACCGCTCGAGTCGTTGCTTATGCTGCTCGAGCTCGGTCACGAGGACCTCGAGCCGCCCATACATGTCCACCGCGGGCTTCTGGTCCGCCCTCTGCGTGTTGCCGTACAGGTAAGAAAGCTGATCGGCGAGCATAGGCTGCGGGTAGCTCGGGATCGTACCATCCGTGACGAGCGCAGCCTTGATCTCCTTGAGCTGGTCTTCGACGCCGCTGCCTTCGGCGACCCGCGCCATTGCGCCCTCGAGACGCTCGATCGTGCCACTCGCGTCCTCGATGGCCGCCATGATCTCGAGCCCCAACTCGAACTGCGCCTGCAGGTCCGCCTGCGTGACGCCATCCGCCGCGACACGAGGGTCGATCAAGAGCTCGAAGCTGCGCGTGTGCGTTTGGCCATCCACCGTGAGGCGCGCTTGGTAGGTGCCCGGCACCACCGTCGGGCCCCCGCCCCGAGAACCGGTGGGGCCCGGAACGCTCAGGTCCCAGACGAAGCGATGCACGCCGAGGCCGTTGCCCAGACGGGCTTGTCCGGCGGTGCGCTGGAACGGACCACGCATCTCTTGAGCCGTTTCGGTTCGAGGGCCGTCGCCTCCTGATTCGAACGTACGCAGGACCTCCCCCGTAGCATCCAGAATCTCGAGCTGGAGCGACGACGCCTCGACGGTGAGCATGTAGTCGATCATCGCGCCCCGGGGCGAGTACTGCGGCTGATCGGGCGCGCCACCGCCGCCACGACCGCCGCCGCGGCGGCGGTACGCATCAGAGGGCTGGAAGAGGTGGGGCCCTCCGGCCGCGATGGCATCACCCAGCTGACGCAGCGGAGCGAGGTCGTCCATGATCCAAAACGCTCGACCCATGGTGGAGAGGATTAGATCGCCCTGGTGCAGCTTGATGTCGGTGATGGGCGTCACCGGCATGTTGAAGCGGAACGGCTCCCAACTCTCGCCGTCGTCCAGGGAGACGAACATGCCGAACTCGGTGCCGGCATACAGCAGGCCTGGGCGCACGGGGTCCTCGCGGATCGCGCGCGTGGGGAAGTCCGAGGGGATACCGTTGTCCCCCGTCGTGAGCAACGTCCAGCTCTCGCCGAAGTTCTCGGTCTTATAGATGAAGGGTGTGAAATCACCCAACAAGGTGCGGTATGCCGCGAAATACGCTTTCCCCGCCGAGTGTGGAGACGGGTCGATGGTCTGGATACGACCCTCGGGCGCCATGTCCGGCGGAGTCACGTCCGTCCATGTCTCTCCCCCGTCGCGGGTCACCTGAACGAGGCCGTCGTTCGAGCCCGACCAGATCACTCCGGCCTGGACCGGAGACTCCTCAACCGCATACAACACCGAGTAGTGCTCCTCACCCGTGATGTCTCGCGTGATGGGCTCGCCGGACACGACCTGTCGCTCGGGGCGGAAGGCGGTGAGGTCGGGGCTGATGCGCTGCCACGTGACGCCCTCGTCGCTCGTCTTGTGCACGTACTGCGAGCCGTGGTAGACGACGTTGGCGTCGTGCGGGGACACCTCGATGGGCACGACGCGTTGGAACCGGAACGGCAGGTCCGCGGGATTCACACCGTACAGGTTCACGAAGCCCACGTAGTACTGCTTCTCCTGACCGGTGTTCTGGCTATAGCGGCCGAAACGGCCCTTGCAGTTCGAATAAACGATGTCAGGATCGCCGGGCTTGGGTACCGCCGGACCGGTCTCGCAACCGCCGATGGACTTCCAGTTGCCCGTGTGGCCACCCGCCGAGCCGTCCTCCGGTGGATCGCTCGGCACCATGATCGTCGAGTTGTCCTGCTGACCCGCGTACAGCCAGTACGGGAAGCGGTCGTCGACGTCGACCTGGTAGAGCTCGGCGGTCGATTGGTTGTGTTGCGTCGACCAAGTCACGCCGCCGTCGAGCGTGACGTTGGCACCACCGTCGTTGGACTGAATCCAGATGTTCGGGTTGTCGGGGTTGATCCACATGTCGTGGTTGTCCCCGTGCGGTGTGCTAACGCGCTCGAATGAGAATCCACCGTCCAGCGACGCGTACATACGTTCGTTGTTCACGTAGACCTTGCTCGCGTCGGTGGGGTCGACGTCCACGTTCGTGTAGTAGAACGGGCGGTTCATGATGCCCCGCTCGTTGCTGACCAGAGTCCAACTCTCGCCGAAGTCCTCGGAGCGGTAGAGCCCCTCGTCCGGGTCGGTCGTCTCGACGAGCGCATAAACGCGGTTCGGCGCGTCGGCGGTGACCGCGAGATCGATCTTCCCGATCAGCCCCGTGGGCAGGCCGGGCGTCAGGATCCGCCAAGTATCGCCTCCGTCGGTCGACTTCCAGATGCCGTTTTCGCCGCCCGACGCTTCCATGCCCGAGATGATCGTCCAGGGCTGGCGTTGCCCGCGCCACATCGCGGCGTAGATCTCGTTGGGGTTCGCCGTGTTGATCTCCAGGTCGATCGCGCCCACCGAATCCGACGTGAACAGGACCTGCTCCCAATTCCGGCCGCCGTCTCGCGTGCGGTAGACGCCGCGGTCCATGCTCTTCGCCCAGGGGTTGCCGAGCGCTGCGGCGTATGCGACGTCGGGGTTCTCAGGATGGATCTCGATCGCGCCGAGCTGCCCCATCTGCTCCAGCCCGATCTTGCGCCAGGTCGCGCCCGCATCGTCCGACCGGTAGGCACCGCGACCGACGATCACGTTGGAGCGGATGCCGTCCGAGCCGGTCCCGACGTAGACGATGTCGGAGTTCGAGCGCGCCACCCGGATGGACCCGATGGATCCAGTCTCCAGGATCCCGTCGGCAATCGGACGCCATGTCGTGCCATAGTCTTCGGTCTTCCAGACACCGCCGCCGACCGCACCCATGTAGAAGGTAAATGGGTGGTCCGCGTGCCCCGCGACCGCGGTTACACGCCCGCCCCTAGATGGGCCCACGTTCCTGTAGCTCATACCTGAAAACAGACCCTCGACACTCGAGGGGCCGGCATCCGACCGCTGCGCTCGCAGGTCCTGGGCCAAGAGCGCCGGCAGTGCCAACGCGGCAAAAAGGAGTGCGGTGGGAATGAGCCGAGAGCGATGTCGCGGGTGCGTGGGTATGGTAGACATGCGGTCCATCTCCAAGGCGCGGTTGGGCGCGAGAATAAGGGCCCTGCGGGCCGGACCGTGACAATGCCGCCGGCTTCCCCAGGGGTCAACAGATCGACCCGCGCCGGCCCCAGAGGTCTGGAGGATGGATCTCGAAACTTTATCTATACATTTACGTATATATATGGACGCGTACACATACACCCCGAGACGACACGATGACGCGACACACCAGGCTCAAGCCACACTGGTTCCACGTCCTGCTATCGCTCGCGGACCGTGAGCTGCACGGCACCGCGATCATGGCGGAGGTGTTGGAACGTACCGAGGGTCACTTGCGGCTTTGGCCAGGTAAACTGTACGGCGCTCTCAGAGAGTTGACCGATGAACGTTTGATCTGCGAGGTCGATCCGCCGGAAGGTGCGCCAACCGAAGGTGGGAAGCGTCGGTTCTACGCGATCACATCGAGCGGACGCTTGGCACTGCACGAAGAGGTCGAACGCTTGGCAGCACTAGTACGCGTCGCGCGAGCGAGGGCCGTGGGCAGCGACCCGGAGCGGGCATGAGCAACCACCTGCGTGCACACGAGCTCTACCGCCTCCCGCTCTACGATATCGAAACGATGGAAGCTCTGGTGGAGCGACGTATCGGAGGCTTCGCGGTCATCGGCAATCTGATGGGGATCTTCGCTCTGCTGTGGCTGATCCTGGGCGCAGTCGGGATCTACGGGGTCGCCGCCTACTCGGCCGGGCAGCGCACGAGTGAAATCGGCGTCCGCCTTGCGATGGGCGCGAAGCGGGCCGACGTGGTGCGCATGGTCGTTAGCCAGGGAGCCAAACGAGCCGTGTTCGGGCTCGTAGTCGGACTCGGTCTCGCGTTCGCGATGGGTGGTGCGATGTCCGAGATCCTAGTCGGCGTGAGCCCCACCGACCCCGCGGTATTCGGGGGTGTGACGTTGATGCCCGCAGTGGTCTCGTTCGTCGGCTTGTATCTCCCTGCGCGAAGGGTGTCGCAAACGGATCCTGTGCAGGCACTGAGCGCAGAGTAGTCGACAAGCTGGGGAGAGACTGACGTGGCCGCTCGCGTCGGTCTCTTCCGCGCGATTCGCCTCGACTTGCGTTGTATCGACGCGCTCTCGAATTTTCGTCGGATGTTTTCTGAGTCCATGAGCCGCTTGGCTGCGGCAGGTAGGCGGCCCTGAGAGTCGACCCCGCACGCCTTTGGCGTCACCTCATGGAGATGGCCGAGATCGGTGCTACCCCCAGCGGCGGCGTGCACCGCCTCGCGCTGAGCGACGAGGACCGCGGGGCACGGGATCTCTTTCGGTCCTGGTGTGATGCGGCTGGCCTCGAGACCACCATCGACACCCTGGGCAACATGCTCGCGCGGCGCACGGGCACTGAAGACGATGCAGCGCCGGTGTTGATCGGAAGCCATCTCGACTCTCAACCGATGGGTGGCCGTTTCGACGGGACACTCGGGGTGCTCGCTGCCCTGGAAGTGGTCGAGACGCTCAACGACGAGGGCGTGACGACCCGCCATCCGATCGAAGTGGTGAACTGGACCAACGAGGAGGGATCGCGCTTTTCTCCGGCAATGGTCTGTTCGGGGGTGTTCGCCGGAGTCTTCGAGCTCGACTACGCGTTGCAGCTGGCTGACGCAAACGGCTTCACGATGGGCGACGAGCTCGAGCGCATCGGCTACACCGGACCGCATCCAGTCGGAGGTCGTGACATCCGTGCTTCTTTCGAGCTGCACATCGAGCAGGGGCCGCTTCTCGAGCTTTCGCAAATGTCGATCGGCGTGGTGACGGGGGTTCAAGGCGCGCGCTGGTACAACGTGCGCATCGAAGGCGAGGCCACGCACGCGGGTCCGACGCCGATGGGGCAGCGCCGGGACCCCGTTCGCGGTGCCGCCCGCGTGCTCGACCGCTTGTTCGTGATCGTTCGCGAGTACGACGAGGAGGCGCGGCTCGCGGTGGGTGAGATTCGCACCCATCCTGGGTCCAGAAACACCGTGCCCGGACACGTCGACTTCACGGTTGACCTGCGACATCCCGTGGATTCGGCGCTGGCAGACCTCGACGCAGAGCTGCGAGCGCTCGTTGCCGAGGTCAGCGCGGAGATGGATGTGGAGGGCCGCGTCGAGCAAATCTGGCACTCACCGACCGTCCACTTCGAGGCGGAGTGTATCGACGCGGTACGCGCCGCGGCTGCCAGGCTTGGTTATGACCACATGGACGTCTTCAGTGGCGCCGGCCACGACTCCGTCTATCTCCAGCGGATCTGCCCGACCGCGATGATCTTCGTCCCCTGCGAGGGCGGCATCAGCCACGCCGAATCCGAGAGCATCACAAGCGTGGATGCGGAGGCAGGGGCGAACGTTCTGCTTCGCGCAACACTCGAGCTCGCGGGTTTCGGGAGTTGACTCGCGGCGCCACGGCGCTCGGCGCCGTACCGGTTCGCTCAGCCGCTCTTAGTCGTTTCCGAGACCCATTCGGAAAATTGGGAGCAAATCTCGTCCAGTGCCTCGTCGTCCGTCCGGCCGGACTTCTTGGTGACGTGAAAGCCGTGGTCGGCACTATCCACAACATGCAGCGTCGGCCGCGGTTTCACGCACGCCAGTAGGGGCTCGAGGAAATCGAGTCTCGCGAGCCTGTCTCTAGTACCCTGCAGGAAAAGCATCGGCAGGCCGACGTCGGCGAGGTGGGCGCCGCGTTCATCGGAGTCCTTACCGGGCGCGTGCAGAGGAAAACCGAAGAATGCCAGCCCTAGCACCCCCGGCAGCGCGTCCTTCGAGGCGGCGGTGGATGTCATCCTGCCACCCATCGACTTGCCTCCCGCCAGTAGCGGCAGATCGGGAGCGAGGGAGGCGGCTTCCGTTACGGCGGAACGCACCGTCTTCACGAGGATGGGCGGGTGGTTCGGTCCCCTCCGGCCTGCTTCCACAAAAGGGAAGTTGTATCGGAAGGTCGCGACGCCCAGGTCCGACAGCTTGCCGGCCACGGTCTCCATGAAGACGTGTCGCATGCCCGCACCGGCACCATGCCCGAAGACATAGAGCGCGCGAGCAGCCTCAGGCCGCACGAGAAGCGCCGAAACTTCTCCCGAGGACTGGGTCGCTACGAATCGGTGTTCAGTGGCTTGGGCGGACATGCTCTAACACTATCTTCTGCAATGACTCACGACCACGACATGCTCAAACGCCCGACCGTGATTGTGGGCACCGTGCACGTCGCGGTCGCGGTGCTGTACTGGGTGGTGCTCGGAGTCACGATCGTTCACGACTTCGGCCCCGACAAGTGGGGCTGGTTCTGGCAGAGCGTGCCGACGGAGCTGCTGCGCACGCGTGCGGCTGAAAGCCTTTGGTACTTGCACGGACAACCGCCGCTGTGGAACCTCTTGGGTGCGCTGCTGATCAAGTTGTTCGGATCCCTGCACATGCAGGCGCTGCACATCGGGCTCGGCGCGGCGATCGCCTGCTTCTGCGTCCAGATCGTCGGTCGCGCGACCCGGTCTCCGGGCGTCGCTCGTTGAACTGGTCGATCGGATTCGAGCGTCAGCTTCCGCCCACGCCGATGCGCAGTCCGATGTTGATGATCGGCCACACCTTGATGTATGAGCCGAGGTCGTTCTCAATGTTGATCTCCTGCTTTCGCAGCTCTGCTTGGAACTCGCTCGTGCCAATGAGCGTGGAGTTGCCGGTCGCGTCCAGTGACACGACAGGCTCGCCGATGAAGGCAGCACCCAGGTCGAGGAACAGACCAATACCGGTCGAGGTGTGCTTGCCGAAGCCGATCAGCACGTAGGGCGCTGAATCCTTGGAGTCGAGCGTTCCGGTCAGTTGAGCAACGTCAGTGCTGGTATAGGTCACGTCACCGATCTGGACCGAACCGCCCACGATCTCGCCTGTGAGCGTGGGATCATCCGGCTTGAACAACATGCCCGCCCCGATCCGGAACGTACCGCCCAGGTATATGTCGGCACCGATCGAGATCCACTTCTCGGGCAGCGTAAGCGTGAATTCGATGTCGTCGATCGTCGCAGTCGGTTCGAACGGCATGAGGCCGATTCCAGCGCGAATGACAAACGCATCGGTGAGCCCAAGCGCTGCTTCGGGCCCCACTCCCAGCGTGCCCGCCCGCGCGGCGAGGCCAAATCCCTGCGCAGAAACCGCGGCTGGAACAACAAGCAGTAACGCGGTCGCGAGGGTCAGAATACACTTCTTCATAAGCGCCCCTCCATCGATGGAGATGTGGGAGGAATGCGCGGGCCGGCAGTACCTGCGCCTCGCATTCGGCTTCCGTAGTATACCCGGTGCTGGCGGATCGGAGAGGGCGACTCAGACGGCGCCGCGCGCGCCGCCGTTCAGGCGGTCGTGCTCGGCCATCCTGATCTCCGCGGCCTTCGGCATCATGGGAGTCGTGTGGGCCGAGGACTTCCTCCGCCTCACGGGAGCCGACGCCAACGTGGTGGCCATCGGGACTCCGTACACGAGAGTCATGCTGGGCGGCAACGTGGTCATCGTGCTGCTCTTCCTGCAGAACTCCGCGTTCCGAGGCGCCGGCGATGCGACGACCGCCATGCACGTGCTATGGCTCGCGAACGGGCTGAATATCGTGCTCGACCCCTGCCTGATTTTCGGATTGGGGCCGTTCCCAGAGCTCGGCGTTCAGGGCGCAGCCGTCGCGACCACGATCGGCCGAGGCACCGCGGTGCTCGTGCAGATGTACATACTTCTGAGGGGGGGAAGAAACCTTCGTGTTCGCCTGCTCCATTTGCGCATTCGACTTGCGATCATGGCGAGGCTGATCCGGCTGTCGGGCACGGCCACGTTCCAGACCTTCATCTGCATGGCGGGCTGGATCGGGCTGGTACGCGTCACTGTGTCGTTCGGGGCGGAGGCGCTCGCTGGCTACGCAATCGCAATCCGAATCGTGCTCTTCGCTCTCCTTCCGGCCTGGGGCCTTTCGAACGCAGCGGCCACGATGGTGGGTCAGGGTCTCGGTGCCGGCGATCCTGAGCGAGCAGAAAAGGCAGTTTGGATCGCGGGAAAGATGAACCTCGCGTTCCTGG
>Ga0209445_1000077_pt1 | contig 50001 bp, 37 predicted proteins | sample MarorgKNORR_S2LV_4_FD_188223 | JGI IMG/M metagenome (GOLD analysis project Ga0209445, IMG submission 188223) | Marine microbial communities from the Southern Atlantic Ocean, analyzing organic carbon cycling - NADW_A/KNORR_S2/LV (SPAdes) (version 2) | ecosystem: Environmental > Aquatic > Marine >... | reverse complement strand
TTAGATTTGTCTTGAACCGCCAAGTTAAACGCATCTATCTCGGGTTGCAGAGCTCGAATAGGCGGCTCCGGCAACACCCGGTCTTCTACTTCGAAACGCCAGAAGTCAGCCTGCACGCTCAAACCGTCCAAAGCACCATCTGGAGTCCAGATGAAACCGGCGGAGTAAGTGTCAGCATACTCATTACCAACATAAGGCGCGGGCCCACCTAATGTATAGGATCCTCCCGATACCGAGTTTGCATCGATAGCTGGCAACAGGCCGGCACGTACCTTCTGATTTTTGATCGGTTCACGGAAGCCAACCCAACCGGCTTCCAACCCTTGCTCAATTAGTGCGATATTCGGAGCACGGAATGACTGCGACCAGGAACCACGTACTAACAGGGTTTCCAAGGGACGCCAGCTTATCGCAGCCTTCGGTGAAAGCTCGCTTCCGATAAAGCCACCGTAGTCCTCATAACGAAGCGCAAGCTGGGTCTCGACGTTCTCGGCAAACGGTAAAGAGAGCTCTGCAAACACTGCCTTGGTATCGCGGCTATGATCGTAATTAAACGCACACATGGCACACTCGTAGTTGTTGCTCACATAGTGGTACGCATCAGGTTCGCCATCGGCTCCCCAACTCAGAATTCGAGACGGTAAGCCCGGGTAGTTCTGATCTGCAGCGTGAGACAGTGTATTACGATCACGATACTGGACTCCGGCTGCGAACTGTGCCGTACCACCGGCCATTTCCATGAGTTCTCCAGAGACCACCGCATCGAATACACCCAGTCGGTTCCGCTTGTCAGTCCGGTTAATTTTTTCGTTCATCCAGTCCATTAATTCGCGACTGTTCGCTTGACCACTACCGTCCAGGGCACTTATGTAGGGGTTGTAGAAACTGCAATCGCCCTGGCCCTGGTTGGTGCTGGTCAATCCAAAAGACATTGACTCACGGGTGGTGAATACATAACCGGGGAAGAACGTCTGGATAAGGCCTGGAGCATAGAAATCCCAGGCTTGCGGAACAGCTCCGCCAAAAGGCCCCGGTACCGCTGTAAAGTCGAACGTGCCCGAGCCGTTTGGAACACAGTTAGGACCACCCAAACCATTGGCAGCCATCTCGGCACGATCTCTGGCATAGCTCAAGTAGCTCGCTTCCAGACTGGATTGGCTAAAGGAATAACTCACATCATAGTTCAATGTGCGATCACCAAATTCAAAATCACCTTGGAGTGTTGCCTGAATACTGGACGAATTAGTCCAGGTCTCATTGTTTCTGCCGCCTTTTCGTGGCAAGCCATCACGTACGCTGGTCCACATGGCGACGTTCGGTCCACCGTTTGCCCCAGCAACGGGTGCATTAGGAATATCGGCTGCAGTAGGACGAGTCAACCCAACATAGGGAGCAAAATAGCCAAGCTCCAAAGTCTGACCGATGGAGTTCCAGCCGTACCACGGATTACGGGCATAGGCTCCAGGCTGCGCCAGGAAAACCGTTGGGCCCCGGGTGGAGTTGTAACCATCATCAGAACGGATGGTTTTTAAATCAGAGTAGTGAGAGAACAAAGAAAACTCGGTGCCATCCTCGAACGTGTGACTGAAGGAAGCCGCGAAACTGTCTCGCTCCGTCTCGCCTGTGATATACATATAGTCTGTAGTGTCTTCACGGCAGGTGCCACCTCGCTCACCACGTGTTGCGCGCTTGGAGCTAAAAACCATTGGTGACCCGTCATGCGTCTCGTAGGTGTAACACCCCGGATCGGTATGGATCGCGGTGCCGAGTCCTCCTTCTCTTACATTCTGCTCCATTACGTCAGTGTTAAGCCAGCCCGCAGGAACCTGACCGCCAAACGCTGGAGACGATATCAGAGAACCTGATGAACCCACAGTCCCCAGAAATTCTGAATTCTCATCGTAGAAATTACCCATAGTTATGGGGACCGGGTCACGTTCGAAGTGCTCGGCCGATAATACGAAGTGAGTATCACCATCGTCGCTGGCCCATCCCCAGATGGCACCTATTGTGGTGTCATTACGGTTACGGCCGCCGGATTGATCGAGACCCTGGATATCGCCAGCAATCTCGATACCCTCAAACTCGGTACGCATTATAATGTTGACCACACCGGCAACAGCATCTGCACCGTATAGTGCTGATCCACCGTCGGTTAGAACTTCGATTCGCTCTGTCATGACCAACGGAATCGAGTTTATGTCAACAAACTCACCACCGACTTTGGTGTTGGCGCCTGCTGGCGCCATCCGCTTACCGTTGATGAGTGTCAGTGTAGAGTTTTCACCCAAGTTCCTCAGGTTGACGTTGGCGGTACCTTCCACCTGGCTGTACTCGCCGGGGTTCTCGCCAGCCACCATTGGATTGGTTATTGAACCGGAGTTGATCTCCAGGTTCTTAATTACGTCCCAAATAATCGCCGCGCCTTGTGCTTCAATACTGTCTCGATCGATCACCTGGACGGGAGATGGGGCATCGAGAGGAGTTCCTCGAATATAGGACCCTGTTACTACAACTTCCTCAATATCAATATCATCGTCATCGCTTTGTTGAGCCGCCACAGGCAAGGATGTAGCCGCCAGCATAATTGCTAGCGACAAGGCCTTGTGCTTGCTAGGAAAGGATCTACGCATAATTACACCCTCGATATTTACTTATTTTGCTTTTATAAAACCACGAAAATGCCCTAAAGGGCAAAAATTCAGAAGCGAAAGTCTAAGTCCTATCTAAGACTAAGTCCATCATTCAATGGGATAAAACTCCAAATTCCATGTTATCCGACCATAATTTTCAATCATTTTTGTGGGAATCGTGTATTTTTGGAAACTTTTCACAGTTATTAGGAGGCTTCCAATCTGTAGGTATATGAAATATATATAATTTACTCAAACCCGAACAATTCTAGTCCCAACATTGCTGCTCATCGCTATTACGCAGTTCGTACTTCGAATCAGGAGAAAATCTTCAATTCCAGATGCACCAGGAGGTCGACCGTCAAATTTAGCAGAAATATCGCGGACACTGGAGTTTGTTAAAGCCTAATTTTGCTTATTTTCAGAAGGGTCAACCGCCTGCTCTTCTAGCCCACAAGACACGCAGCGACGAGTTACCAGATTTAACAGGATCTTCTTAACGAAATACTGTTGCCCGCATGCTGGACATCGACGCCGTGCCATATCAATAGCAAATCCTGCCCACAAAGCCATGTAGATATACATGAATATTTCAATACCACGCTGATTGTTCAGCAAACCCCAAACCGCCAGTACGTATACCGGAAGCGTCCAGAGGCACACAATCAATCGGGCGCGGGCACGAAACATCCTTCTCAGTATCGATTGGTACTGGTTGCCGTTTTCCGGCTGTCTGTCGTACAACTCTTCACGGGATTTGGGGAACTGCTCTTCCATTCTAGCTCACTGTAGATAAGTGGGATGGTATTGTACACAGCGGCACCAAGGATTTTTGCTGTCTTCCAAAAGCCTTGAGTAGCAAGCATTTTGTTAACCCATTCGCTGTCTCGACTTTAACGTTACCGAAAAATATAGAAAAAGTAAGCTGGTTTTTATTGGTAGCCCTGCGCCTGCAAATTGAAAAGGGTGGCGTATTGTCCATTGGCTTGTAATAGTTCCTGGTGGCTGCCTTCTTCGATTATCTTGGCCTTTTCCAACACGATTATGTGGTCTGCCATCCGTACTGTTGAAAACCGGTGGGAGATGATAATGGAAATCTTGTTCGCGGTAAGATCCCGGAAATGCGCAAATATCTCCGCTTCTGCCCGGGCATCAATGGCCGCGGTGGGCTCATCGAGGATAAGTATGTCCGCCTTGCTACGCATGAATGCGCGGGACAGGGCTATCTTCTGCCACTGACCACCAGACAGTTCCTTGCCATCTTTAAACCATGTGCCCAGCTGCGTGTTGTAGGAATTTGGTAAATCTTTTACAAAAACATCGGCCATTCCTTTCCTTGCTGCTTCCTCGACGCGAACCGCTTCTCCAATCTCTTCCACGTCCCCGATGCCAATGTTTTCACCGACGATGAGTTGATAACGTGCGAAATCCTGGAAGATGACACCGATCTTCCGGCGCAGTACGTCAATGTCCCAGTACTTTAGCTCCAGGCCTTCCAGAAAAATCCGCCCTTCCGTTGGTGTGTACAACCGGGTCAAAAGCTTGATCAGAGTAGTTTTCCCACTGCCGTTTTCTCCCACAATAGCCATACTCTCACCAGGTTTAATGTGCAGAGAGACGCTATGCAAAGCCGGCGAATCGCTGCCGGAATAATAGAAACTGACATTCTCAAAGCGGATCCCGTCTTCTGGGTTCGGCCCCTTAGCTTGGTCACCGGTTTGCTCGGGTACTTCGTGTTCCAAATACTCGGTGAGGGTAGACAGGTAGAGATTATCTTCGTACATGCCATTGATCGCGCTGAGGCTATTGGTCACTGCAGTCTGGCCCAGACGAAATTGAGCGATATACATAGTCATCTGACCGATGGTGATAGCTCCCGCGAGCGCCGCGAATCCCACCCAGCCATAAGCGAAGTAAAATGCGGCACTGGCCAGCAACCCCAATACATAACCCCACAACCCGCGACGGATGACCAGATTTCTGTCTTCTTTATATATGTTCTTGAAAATATCGGTATAACGCTTAAGAAACAGTTTGCCCAACTGAAGCAATTTGACTTCTTTCACTCCGTCTTCGCGCGTCAAAACCAGTTCCAGATAGAACTGCATGCGGCGTTCCGCCGACCGGCGCCGAAATAGTCGAAACGCTTCGCCAGAAAACTTGGCTTCTGCGATGAATGCCGGGACACCGGCGCTGGCCAGTAGCAAAACTGCATAGGGAGAAAACTGGAATAACCAGATTCCAATCGTTAAAAGCAGGACCAAGTCACGCATAAGATCGAAGGTCTTGATTACCAAACTCAGTGGCCGGGATGATGCTTCCCGGCGGGCCCTGGTCAGCTTGTCGTAATACTCGGCATCTTCAAAGTGCGCCAGCTCAAGGGTCAGAGCTTTCTCCAGAATCATGACATTGATCTTGTTACCCAACAGCACCCGCATTATCGACTGGCAAACTGAATTAACACGCTGCGCCCCGGTCATCAGTATCACCAGGCCCACCTCCACAAATACATAGAACAATACATCAGAGCGGGCTTGCTCTGCGGAAACACCAGTTTGCTGAAAAACCGAAGAAACAGCGTCAACAAATAATCCCCCGACCGATGCTATCGCAGCAGGCAGAACACCGGTAACAAGAGTCGTAATTGCCATGACGACAGTCAGAGCTGCACTGGTACTCCAAACAATTTCAACGGCAACGCGGCTGTACTGAAAAACTGCAAATACTTTGCGGAGAGAATTTGGTGAGTCTTTATTGTCCAAATTGTGACCAGGTATTAGTAGATGATTGCCCGATCAAACAAACAGACCATCACTACTTGTGATATCAGGTATTGGGTTGCTTTAATCGAAAAATGGGGGCACTGCAATACAGCGCCCCCATTTTTTATTCAAAATGTTTCCGGCTAGCGCAAACCCCAATTATAGCTTCATGAACTTAAGTACTAACCGATCGGTGTTTCTTCCCAAGCTGGCATCGAATGGGCTAGCCGATTGGTCGTCTGCTTCATTATCCAGAATGTCACTGGACCCTACTAGAACAAACCCTGAAGCAAGAACAGCTTTCACAGTTTCATCATAGGAAATCCTGTGTAAGGACCCATTGTCCGCACCGGGTGTTCCTTCGTGGTCAATGACCCCTAAAACGCCGCCCGATTTTAGCGCGCTCATCACCTGCCCCAGAATATTTTGCGCAGTCGCTGGGTCTGAGTTACCACTCCAGATGTTGTGCCAATCATGGAAATTGAGAGCAGTAATCGCAAAGTCCACAGAACCTGCAGGAAGATCTGAAATGAGCCCTAATTGTTCGACATTTGAAAACCTAGCGGCTCTGGCCGATGCAGCTTCTTCGTTACGACCACCCGGGTTATTCTGCATGTAAACCTTACCACTGGATCCTGCAGCGTAAGATAAAACTTCAGTGTACCAACCTGCAGCGGCGCTTATATCCAATACTGTATTCCCTTCTTCCAATCCGAGAAAATTCAAAACCGCTGGAGCTTGCCGACTAGCGTCTCTCTCCTTATCGGCCGCCGGTCGATCCGGATTCGCCATGGCGCGTTCCAGCGCGGTTACGTCGAGCTGAGCAAAAGAGCTGCTGCACAGTAAAATTACTGACAGCAAAGATAGAACTGATTTCATAGCCATAATCCTTTCAATTATCTAGTTGTGCTTACTGCTTCATTATGAGTTTAGTGTTCAACGAGAACTACCCCAGCTAAAACAACAGGGCGGTGCAGAATAAACCAAGCGCTGTATGGAGTACATAGTATTCTGCGACCAGAAATGACTCTGCAGCGGAAATTAAAAAGGGGAGATATTAGATTAGTGGAGCCGACTAGCAACCTTCAACTCTTTTTCGAAGAACTCTTTTACCTGCAGCAATCGGCTAAGATCTCCCTCACTGTCCATAAGAGGCAGAAGCTGTTCAATATCCTTGAGAATATTGGTAATACTTCCCGTATCCAGAGAGCTGAGGTCCACATCGAATGGAAATTCTGATTCCTTTGCCATGACCAAATACCAATTACGATTACTCTATATCCCATTTTTCGAGTGGTAAAAGTTTGAACAAGCATAATATCGACTGACTTTAATAAATCTTAATAAGCAGCTCTAAAATAAGGATTTTCTCTAAAATATCGTTATAAAATATTATCCTTGGATGGTTAGCATTGCGTATCACACGGAGTTTATAAAATCTCGTCACAAGGAAAGCAGGAGATACAACAATGGAAATACACCGAAAATTAAATGGCGTTATTTTCTATCAGTCCAGACCCATCGCACGGCGTGCCAAGTGGTTCTTTATAACTGAGATATTATCCAAGCCGCTCATACCCATATTTCTGAGCCAACGCACCGGAAGCGTCTGTTCGGCAAACAAATGTTTAAATCCTTCCATCAACCACATCATTCCTAAGTTATGTCCAATGCGTTTTCGTTGGTAGCGCCCTAACACGATAGGGTCAGCAATATTACGACCAGCTAGCACTCCCCGCGCCAGTTCACCAGACAAGGTGGCCGCATCTAGCAAGCCAAGGTTTACACCCTGCCCAGCCAAGGGATGGATAGTATGCGCTGCATCTCCCACAAGAACGATGTTTCCCCGGAAGTAATCGATGGCGTGGCGTTGGCGCAAGGGAAAAACAAAGCGCTGCTCAATAGCTTCAATATTTCCCAGTTTGTGTTCCAGGTTTAGAGCTAATTCTATCTTGAACTGTTGGTCTGTCATCTCTAGCATTTTTCGAGACCTTTCCGGTACCAAAGACCAAACAATAGAGCAATAACGCTCGTCTTCAGAATCCGCAGCTGGTAGTAAGGGAAGGAAGGCCAGCGGCCCCGTATCTATAAATCGCTGCAGCGCCCTGTGCTCGTGAGGCAACTCAGTACGAACAGTAGTCACCAGCGCCTGGTGCTCATAATCCCACTCTCGTGTCTTGAATTGAGCCAGGCTTCGAATTCTGGAATTGGTTCCGTCCGCTGCGACCACGAGTGTTGTTGTGAGTTCCCTGCCACCCTTTGTAGTCAGTTTCGCACGAAAATCATCCCCATATTGAATTGTCGACAAGTCCTCAATTTCTAAGGGCGCCAGTAATTCCAGGTTTTCAATATTGTTCAACAAAGAATAGAGCGCTGTATTGACTATTGAATTTTCTACAATCGTTCCCAGCGATGGCTGCTTGATATCTTCCGCCGAAAAACAGATTTGGCCTGTTCCTTCAGCGTCCCAGACCTCCATCGCTTGGTATGAGCAACAGCGCATGCCGGTGATAGATTCCCACACTCCAAGATCGGAAAACAAGTTAATAGAAGCGATTGTAAGTGCGCTGACGCGCGGATCAAACTTTTCCTCGCCTTGTAAATAGGGGACATTGGTCGGGTCATGGAGAATGCGGTCGACAAGGGCAACCCGAAGAGGCAGATTTTTCAGCATGCACGCCATCGTAGCGCCAACTATTCCTCCACCTACGATGACAATATCGAAATCCGTTGACGTCGCCTTTTTCATATGTCGGCATTATAGGCCCACTAGTTGTGTTTCTCTAACCGGCTCTTGTTTCGAAGCAAGCCAGATTGATAGACTGCTCGTCCAACCAATAATAAAACTCATACTGGAGTTTTGTTTACAGAAGGGAGAGCAAGATGGCGCTAACACTGAGTGTGGATCAGTTAAATGACTATATTGGCGAGGAAGTAGGAATTTCAGAATGGCTACTTGTTGACCAAGAACGTATTAACCAATTTGCAGAAGCTACCGGTGACCATCAATACATTCATGTCGATTCAGAACGTGCAGCACAGACTCCTTTCGGAAGCACTATCGCTCACGGTTTTCTCACCATGTCATTAATGGTCTTGATGGGCTATGAAGGGAGCACCAAGCTAAAAAACAGTGTAATGGGTATTAACTATGGCTTTGATAAGCTTCGGTTCATCAACCCGGTAAAAGTGAACAGCAAGATTCGGGGCCGGTTCCGGCTAATTAGTGCCGAAGAAAAGAACACTAACCAGTGGTTACTTAAGCACAACATAACGGTTGAAATAGCGGGTGAAGAAAAACCGGCTCTGGTCGCAGAATGGTTAGGTATGACGGTGGTTGAATGATGCGATGAAAAAACTTCTTCTCTCTCTAATCCCTTTCCTTGCGGCCTGTGCTGGCGAACCACCGCAGAACATCGGAGTGCAGAATGGTAAACTCTCATCCTGTCCCGAATCGCCCAACTGTGTTTCCAGTAATGCCTCCGATGATACCCACCGAATAGAACCCATTGCAGCAAACCTGGATCAGATCAAAAGAGTACTCTTGGGTCTAAATGAAGCCAACATCATCAGCGCAGATAGTAACTACCTTCATGCAGAATTCACCAGTCGTATCATGCGTTATGTCGATGATGTAGAGTTTCTCTATGACCGGACCGCCGGAGTGACCCATGTGCGTTCCGCATCAAGGCTGGGGTATAGCGATCTTGGAGCGAATCGAAAGCGAATCGAAAGCCTTCGTAAAGAACTTAACAATTAGATCAAGCACTACCTGCTACCCAACCCCATTGCTTGCTCGGCAAACCCACGCCTGAGTGGCGGTATCAGTTCAATCGACAACAAACCGAGCTTTCTAGCAAGTACCCGTCCCCGCTGATTATTGGAAAATATCCGTGTGAGTTGATCGGTAAAGGTGATGGTTTTTTGCTGATCAAAACTCTGACGGTCCACATAGTCCTGGAGAACTGTCATCGAACCCAGCGATTCGCTTTCCCTAACCGCTTGCCCGAGCCGGGAAACCAGAACCATGGTATCCCTCAGCGCCAGATTGAGACCCTGTCCAGCCACTGGGTGCAAGGTATGAGCGACGTTACCCAGCAATACTAACCCGGGCCTGATCTGTTCCTTTGCGATTGACAAGGTCAATGGATAACCGAAGCGCTCTCCAATGTGAGTGATTTTTCCGAGTCGATTACCAAACCTATCCATGAGCAATTTCGTCAATGCGGAAGTTCCCATACCTTGTATCTCATCACTCTGATTTGTAGCCACCGTCCAAACAAGGCAACCCCGATTCTCGCCATCAAATGACTCCAAAGGTAAAATCGCCAGCGGACCAGTATCAGTAAAGCGTTCATAAGCGACATTTTTGTGTGGTTTTTCAAAAGCAATATTGGCGATGAGTGCATGTTGATTATAGTCATCTACAACCCGATCAATACCGAGTTGATCGCAGATCGTTGATTTCCCCCCCTCCGCGAGAACTACCAGGGATGCTTCAATAGTAAATATTGATCCCCCCCTCGAAATTGCCAATTGCATACTTTCGCTAGTTGGCCTGATCTGTTCGACTTGAGCTGGTGAAATCATTTGAATTGCCGGGGAATTTTTTACTTCGTTATTCAATACCGAGCCTAGTTGCCGGTTTTCCACCACATAACCAAGCGCTTCAACGTCGTGCTCAATATGATTGAGGCGAGTTAAACCAAAATGCCCCTTGTCTGACACGTGGATTTCTTTGATAGGAGTCACTTGGTTGGATAGCTCTCGCCACAAACCGATGTCATCGTAGATACAGCGTGAGCCATAAGATAATGCCGTGGAACGGGCATCAAAACTTGGTTGTTGAGCCTTGCCCGCACCTTGTGGGAAAGCCTCAACTACTAAAATGGATAGTTGCTTACCACCAATTTCAGAACACAACGCACACGCGAAACTGGTACCCACCATGCCGCCGCCAATCACGACCAAGTCGTACCGTTTTTCGGGCGTTTCAATATACATGATTAATGCACGGGATTTGCCATGAAAGATTCTATTTCCTGTACTGTTTTCGGAATTCCCGTACTCAGCACCTTGTATCCAGTTTTAGTTACAAGCACATCGTCTTCAATCCGCACGCCAATGCCACGCCATTTCTTTGTCACCTTAGCATTGTCGGGTGCGATATAAATACCAGGTTCAATTGTAGTGACCATACCTGGTTCTAAGAGACGCCATTTGTTGTCGATCTTGTAATTACCAACATCATGAACGTCCATGCCCAGCCAGTGGCCTACTCTGTGCATATAGAAATCCTTGTAAGCCTCACTCTTGATAAGCTGTGTAGGCCGGCCTTTAAGAAGCCCCAGCTTTACTAGCCCCTCTGTGATTACCTTAACGGATGCATTGTGAGGTGCATCCCAAGAGGCACCCGGTTTGACCGCTTCAATTGCCACCTTCTGTGCCCTTAAGACAATCTCATAAATGGCTCTCTGCTCGGCACTAAATTTGCCATTGGCAGGAAAAGTTCGCGTAATATCAGAAGCATAGTACTCATACTCACAACCTGCGTCGATAAGTACCAGGTCTCCCTCTTTGATCTCAGCTTTATTGGAATCATAGTGTAGAATGCAAGCGTTGTCTCCTGATCCTACGATGGAGGCATAAGCTGGTGCTCGACTACCGTTGCGCGCAAAGGCATAAAGCAATTGCGCTTCTAGCTCGTACTCGTTTAAGCCAGGTTTACAGCTGGCCATGGCACGCTTATGCCCTTCGGCCGAGATTTTTGCAGCATGCCTCATTAACTTAATTTCAGCGGGACTCTTGATCAATCGTAATTCATGCAGCAGGTTATCAAGCAATAAAAATTCGCTTGGAGGATAGGCGTTGAACCTGGGCATGTTGCGAATCACTTTTACCCATTCCATAACTCGGACATCAAACTTTTTGGATTTGCCTATCGCATAGTAAACATGATCACGCCCTGCTATTAGCTCGGGAAGTACCTCATCAATATTACGGATAGAGAGGGCTTCATCCACTCCCAACTCATCAATAGCTGCCTTTTGTCCGAGAATGATTCCGGTCCACAGTTCTTTCTGCTTGTCTTTCTCCTGACAAAACAATACCACCTCACCCTCCTTACGCCCGGGAATTAGAGCTAGCACAGCATCCCGTTCAGAGAAACCGGTCAGGTAGTAAAAGTCACTATTTTGTCGATACAAATATTCGGCGTCGTTATTGCGAACCTTCGGCGAAGCAGCAGCCAATAATGCAATACTGTTGGCCTTCATTAGGGTCATCAACTTTTTGCGGCGCTTTTGCATTTCCCGCTTGTGAATTGACATTAAGCTGTCTCGTAAGCTCGATTAATCAAGCAAACAAGCATATAGGTGTCTTAAAGTGGAACCAAGCCCCAATTTTTAGCATTCAATTATTGACCCACTTTCAGCGCGGCTCTATAGTTACGGAACTGTTAATGTAAATCCTAAACTTGTGCCAATAGTCCTTTGGGGCAATTGGAATTTAAATAGACACTAAAAGAAAGCTAAGCTGCTAAAAACACAGAAAAAATGAGCGAAGACCAATTCGAATCTTTGAATGAAAAAGCCGATAATCTGATAGCCCTATGCGCTGAAATGAAGCGTGAAAATCAGAAACTTAAGGCCGACACGAATTCCTTGCAGGACCAACGCAGGCAATTGCTGGAAAAAAACAAACAAGCGAAGTCCAAATTGGAATCGATCCTCGTTCAATTAAAGGCTATGGATCAATCCTGAAGACTTCTTCAGTTAAACCCTGGACGGATCATCATGAACGAACAAAGCTCTGCCGTGCAAGTCAAAATTCTGGATAAGGAGTACCAGGTAAATTGCCCACCCGCCGATCAGGAAGCGTTGATGAAATCAGCAAAGTACCTAGATGAGAATATGCGTAAGATCAAGGGGCGTGGCAATATTCACGGTGCTGAAAAAATCGCGGTAATGGCTGCGCTGAATATCACTCACGACATGCTCAAGAAGAACCACGTCATCACCGAGGCCCGCCACACGACAGCCCAACAATTGAAGGATATAGAAGACAAGATAGATATAGCATTGGCCACCAACCGCCAGCTGGAAATCTAGAAGTTTACAAAAACTATTCTCGTTACCGTTTTCGGTCTTTTCGCAATCACGTCGAATACAATTTCAAAATAGCCATCACACCATTTCAGCTAATCAAATTAACTTCCTAATTTATTCCCAATTTGCGACATATTTTCACGTCCCCATGGCTTTCCTCATCACATATCGCGATATATACTTATGCTCAGAGTTCCCTAGAACATTTGCCAATCAAAAGTGTTCTTGAGCCGATACCGTAATAACCGGAGGCAACTCGACAGATGTTGTTGTGCATGTCCGCAAGCCGGAAAGCCTTATGCATCGCGGGAGCCACCACCTGAACCTTTGGGTTCAGGGCAAGTTTGATAGCTGTGTTCCGGGGGACTTGACTCATAACCAGTGGTTTCTGTCTTAATCTCATTATGATTGAAGAAGAACGCCGCAATCTACGTTATACACTTCGGCAAGCTAGAAGAAAGCTGACGGAGGTCCAGCAGGCCAGGGCCGCTGACAACCTGCGCGAACTGGTAACTAATCAGGATTTCTATCGCAAAGCCTTGCAAATTGCCTTCTACCAAAGTGTGGACGGTGAGATAGATCCTACACCGCTTCTAAAACAAGCACTTAGCGAAGGTAAATCCTGTTGTCTGCCAACGATTCCCGACAAAAATTCTGAGCTTATTTCTTTCGCACGGTTCAATGAAGACACTGTTTTAAGGAAAAACCGGTGGGGAATTTACGAGCCAGCTGCTGCCAAGGATACTGTTTCACCCACTGAATTTGATTTGGTTTTCGTACCTCTGGTTGGGTTCGATGCCGATTGCTTTCGTTTGGGTATGGGTAAGGGGTTCTATGACCGTACCTTTAGTTTCAAGATACTCAATCGCCAAAATCCACCGATGCTCATAGGCCTGGCGCACAAGTGTCAGTTAACTGAATCGCTTCCCTTGGCAAGCTGGGATGTGCGATTGGATGCGGTGATTACCTCTGAGAAAATATACCGCCCCGATGCTGCATAGGGCGGAACACTAAACTACTGCACTACCTATCCTTGGCGAAGCTTTCCTTTGTAGTTATTCTCGGAAGCCGTGTGGTCTCGACTGACCCTTTAGCTAGAAAAATTTAAGAGCTTGCTTACATCAAGGCGCTTTGCGCGACGCTACTGGCCAGTACACTTACGACAAATAACGTGATAACCACTGTTACCATATCCGGCTTCTTGTTCATCTTAATCCCCGGTACTAATTTAATGCACAAGTGCCTTAGCGGCTCTATTTTTCAAAGCTTTAATGTTAATTTTCCCTAAAAAACAATGTAATACTGAAGATAGTTAATGTGTACTTAATGTAGATTTGTTGTTGCTTTTGAAAAACTGATCTTTATAATACTGTGTATATATACAGTATTAATATTATTGGTTTTCAAAATGACAATAATCAGAACTCCCTCGAATACGCCACAGCCCTCGGCTGACAAGGGCTACAATCATTCGGTCACGATTGAGAAACTGCTACACAGTAATCCTAAATTGTGGCGAGGCTGCGACATTGCGGGACAGGGTTTTCGCGGTCAAAGCACTGGTTTCCCCCAACTAGACGATATTCTTCCTAGCCGCGGCTGGCCCCAGAGTGGATTAATCGAGGTTATTACTCCCTGCTGGGGCATAGGTGAACTGCAGTTGCTTATTCCTCTCATGCGTTCAGTCGTTGAACAAGGCAAGTGGGTCCTGTGGATCACACCACCCCATATGCCATACGCCCCTGCCTTGGTGCAGGTAGGCGTAAATACTGATCAGATACTGGTGGTGAAACGGGATACTTCCTGCAAAGATGCTCTATGGAGCATGGAAAAAGCTCTGCAAACCAGTAATTTTGGACTGGTACTAACTTGGCAAAATTGGTTACCAGGCAAGGTGCTGCGCCGCCTGCAGCTGGCTGCAGAGAATGGCAACACCCTAGGGGTATTCTTTAAACAACATGATAGTAAATACTCACCATCTCAGATACGCTTGAAAATAAAGGATTCCTTGGTTAGAAGCAATAATAAAGAGGCCAGTGATTTTTCTGAGACCGAAATTACCGTCATCAACGCTCGTGGCAACTTCCGCCCCCTAACCACCCGGGTCAATCTATACCAACCTAGCTAAGAGTCTGGAGTAGTTCCCTTGAAAAACCCAGACGACACAGACCAACTCCCTCCGTTCCCTGCATCGAAGAACAGCATCACGCAAATCTTCAGGCTGTCAGAATCCACCAAGACTATAAAAAGTAAGGAATCCCCGAAGTGTAATAAAAAACAGGATAGTCTCTGGTATGCCCTCTATTTTCCCCAACTGGAGGAATTATCTGAGTCTCGACAAAAAAAGCTTCTTAGCGAGCTGGCAAGCGCGGTTCGGCAAGTCAGTTCTGAGATAAGCTTTCACTCGCACGCCCTGATCTGTGAAATCCGCAGCAGCCTGAAATACTTTGGCGGCATGGAACGAGTGCACGACAAATTGGCCCCTGTGCTCAATGCCCTGCTGCAACAAAGGGGGCTACCAGGTTATTTCCTCTACGCCGCCAGCCCTACTGTCACCGGTAGTCTGCTACTGGCAAGATCAGGCCATAATGTCCTGGTTTACCAGAAAAATAGCCTGCGTTCGGCACTCGGTCGATTACCAACTAACGTATTACGACTGAGCAAGGAGCAAAATTGCCGCTTATACAACATGGGAGTACGGTACTTAAGAGATATCTGGCGGCTGCCAGCAAACGGACTACACACACGTTTCGGCGGTGACTTTGTCAACCTGCTCAACAAGGCGTTAGGCAAGGCACCTGAGCCAATCCACAATTACCTGCCGCCACCGGCATTCTCTACAAGTTACGATCTCCCTTTCGAACTGAAAAATCTCGACCGCCTGTCGCCAGTGGTTGATGAGGTGGTGGCTCAACTCTGCGAATTCCTCCGCCACCGAGACCTCTGTATTAGCCACCTGTTATTCTCCCTCCAACATGAAAAAAGGGATAATACAGAAGTGGACCTGGCCCTCCGTCGGCCCAATCGTTCACAAGAGCATCTGATTATGTTACTGGAAACTCACTTCAGCAACCTGATCATCCCTGCACCGGTGACTGGGGTAAAACTTAAGGCAAAAAAATTCAATGCTTTCATGGGCCGCAGCAATTCCCTACTGGCGGAGGACAGACCAACATCAACCCATGGTAGCGAAAGCGACCTCGACCAGTTCGTGGAACAATTACATGCAAAACTGGCCGACAATTACCTGAAATGCATCAGAAGCGTGTCGGAGCATTGCCCAGAATACGCCAACCAGCAGACAGACTATGGCGAACCTATTGGCGAGAGTTGCAATGGAGACGGACACAGGAAGGGCAAGGAGCAAGAGGCACAATTTGTTGCTTTGGCTCCCCGACCACTTTGGCTATTGCGGGAACCCAAGCAGCTGGTACTCAGAAATAGCAAGCTCTACCATCGTAAAGCCGTGACTCTCATCAGTGGACCGGAACGCATCGAGACTTTCTGGTGGTCTGGCACTGATGTATGCCGTGATTACTATGTAGCACGAGAAGCCAGTGGAAGCCGGCTATGGGTTTATCGCGAGCGCACTAGTGATAAAAACTGGTACCTGCATGGCTATTTCGCCTGAATGGAATCCACCGTATGCATGACTTAAAAAAGTAATACAATTCGGCATATCAGTGATTGGTATTGCGGGCCGGGAATTAGAGTATTGCGCCGACTAGGTAAAATCGCGTGATGACAATTCCATTGATCCTAGCCAGTGGCTAAGGTCTACTAGTTCGCGTGCAATGAGATGAATAACCCCATCATTTTTTTGCACATGACCCGCCACACCAAGCAATGTGGCTTGACGAACGATTGGCCGAAGCTTTTCACCCAAATTGGGCCACACTACCACATTGATAAATCCGCTCTCGTCCTCTAGGGTCAAAAAGATGACGCCCGCTGCGGTTAAGGGACGTTGCCGGCATGTCACCAGACCGGTGACCTTAACGTTGGCCTCATTATCAATAAGGGCGAGTTGACTGGCAGTGGATACCTGATAGTTATTCAGGTGATCGCGGAAAAAGGCCAGGGGATGTCGGCGCAGAGTAAAACCGGTCGATGTGTAGTCACTGACGATGTTCTGTCCCTCGCTGGCCACTGGCAGAAGGACATCGACACCGAAATCATTGTCGGCAAACTCTGTATCATCAAAGAAGCTGAAAGATTGTATATCTCTCCTTTGCCCATCCTTCTCTACCCCGCTGGCCTGCCAGAACGCCCGATGGCGATCACCACTCAATCCTTTCAAAGCGTCAGTAGCAGCCAGTGATTCTAGGTCTTTCTTATTGATACCACTACGAAACACCAAGTCCTGTATATTGATAAATACGCCAAACTGGCGGGCCTCGATAATGGCGTTTGCGCCCGGTTCTGACAAACCCTTGGCCAAGCAAAAGCCGATGCGCACTTCAGGCTCTAGTGTTAATCTGCTGTGCTTATACGGTTTCCGGTAGCCCTCTGGGAACTCCAGCGTGCAATCATAGAAACTAGAGTTCAATTCCATCGGCAGCACTTTTACACCATGACGCTCGGCGTCCTGTATGAGTTGTGCCGGCGCGTAGAATCCCATGGGCTGACTATTGAGCAATGCACAACAAAAGGCAGCTGGGTGGTAGCACTTCAGCCAGGATGACACATAAGCTATCAAGGCAAAGCTGGCAGAATGGGATTCAGGAAAACCGTAATCACCAAACCCTTTTATTTGCTGGAACAGTTGTTCGGCAAACTTTTGTTCGTAGCCCCGCTCTAACATGCCTTGCACAAGCTTGTCATGATAGGGTTCCAAACCGCCTTTACGTTTCCAAGCTGCCATGGCACGCCGTAGTTGATCTGCCTCACCACCACTGAAGCCTGCTGCCACCATAGCCAGCTGCATTACCTGCTCCTGGAAAATGGGGACCCCTAGGGTGCGTTCCAGCACTTCTTTGATAGCATCACTGGGATACGTGACTGCTTCCTTACCTCTGCGTCGGTTAAGATAGGGATGTACCATGTCACCTTGAATAGGACCAGGTCTCACAATTGCAATCTGAATCACTAAGTCGTAATAATTTCTAGGCCTTAGACGCGGCAGCATACTCATTTGGGCCCGGGACTCGATCTGGAATACCCCTACCGTATCCGCCTTCCCCATCATGTCGTAGACCTTCGGATCTTCGGCGGGAATCTTCTGAATGGTCAACTGCTCAGCAGAGTAACTGCTAATGAGATCCAGACATTTCTGCACCGCTGTCAACATACCCAGAGCCAATACATCGATCTTTAACAAACCTAAAGACTCCAGGTCGTCCTTCTCCCACTGGATCACGGTACGATTCCTCATTGAGGCATTCTCAATCGGCACTAGGTGGGTGAGAGGGCCCTGACTGATGACGAAGCCACCTACGTGCTGGGACAAGTGCCGAGGAAACCCAGTAAGGGACTGGGCCAGGAATACCAATTTCTTGATATCCGGGTCAGAATAATCCACGTTGGCGTCGCTCAGTTGTTCTCTCAGGTTCTCCCCCCACCAGTAGATCGATCTGGCCAGATGATCCAACTTTTCTTCATTTAGTCCTAGCGCCTTGCCGACATCCCTTATGGCACTGCGAGGCCGGTAGGTAACCACAGTTGCCGCGATGGCAGCGCGACTGCGCCCGTACTTGTTATAGATATATTGAATGACTTCTTCGCGGCGGGTATTTTCAAAATCCACATCTATATCGGGCGGCTCATTACGCTCTTTGGAGATGAAACGTTCGAACAACACTTCTACCCGCGCTGGATCTACCTCTGTAATCCCCAAGCAATAACACACAGCAGAGTTAGCAGCTGAACCGCGACCTTGGCAGAGAATGTGTTGACTGCGGGCAAAAACCACTAAGTCGTGCACAGTAAGAAAGTAGTGCTCGTAGCCCAGTTCCCTGATGAGCGCCAACTCGTGCTCAATAATATTGCGCACTTTGGGAGTAGCGCCTTTCGGCCAGCGCCCACGGATACCCAGCTCGATTAGTTCCCGTAACCAACCATGAGGCGTATGACCGGCTGGCACAAGTTCACGAGGATATTCATAACGCAACTCATCGAGTGAAAATCGACAAAGTCTGGAGATCTCAACTGTGGCCGCGAGCAACTTCTCTGAAAACAACTTAGCCAGCTGTTCCCACGAACGCAGATGGCGCTGGCTGTTGCTCTCGGCATCAAAACCTAGTTCATTAATGGGCTTGATCAGTCGAATAGCGGTAAGGGTGTCTTGTAGGATACGTCGACTCACATTGTGCATGTACACCCCGCCAGTGGCACAGAGCGGGATATCGTATTGTGTACCGAGCTTTTGTAGACACTGCAATTTACTGCGGTCATCACCTCGCAATAACAATTCAGCTCCTATCCACAACCGGCCTAGAAATTGACGGTTCAACCAGACAGCCTGACAAGCAATAAGCTCCGGTGCCTGCTGCAGTTCTGGGATCCACAATACCAGGCAATCATTTGGAAGATTGTGTTCCATCATCTGGCGGTCAATGGAGTAAGTGCCCTTTTTGCTACCCATTCGAGCACAGCTGATTAGATGGCTAAGCTCACCGTAACCTTTGCGGTTAGGAGCGAGCAATACCAACCGACAACCTTCAGCCAATACAAACTCACTGCCAATGATCAATCTTATGCTGCGCTCTTTGGCTGCCATATGAGCCCGCACCACCCCTGACAGGGAACACTCGTCAGTGATCGCAATGGCCTGGTAGCCAAGTTCGTCCGCTCGCTCAACTAGCTCTTCGGGAAACGAAGCGCCACGCAGAAAAGTGAAATTAGATATACAGTGCAACTCCGCATAGGAAACCGGAGCATTAACGGGTAAAGCACCAGTGCCAGGTGAAGCAGTAGCAGCGCACCTGGTTTCTGAGGGAAACTTTTCGGCCATGTTGACATTAGTTTAATATACTGTATATATATACAGTATATTAAACTAATGTCAACAGGATTGGTTAGCGTTGGTAGTTCACGATGATGCTCCAAATGCCCCGGTCTTCTGGGTTTATCTAGACTACCAACCAAATACTTAGTTTAAGCTAACTCTAGTTCGGCATCGGAATAGGAAGAAGTTCTGGAACCGCGTATCCCTTCTTGACTGCCGGCCTTTCAGCTATTCGAAGATACCAATCTTTAAGTCGTGGATAGTAATTTAAGTTCATCTCCTGAAACTCATAGCGGGAAATCCAAGGCCAAGTGGCAATATCCGCTATGGAGTAGGTTTCGCACAAATAGCCCCGGCCTTCAAGTTGCTTCTCGAGGACCCCGTAAAGCCTTATATTTTCTTTGCGGTAGCGTTCTTCTGCATACGAGGACTTCCCAGGATTAAATTTTACAAAGTGATGTGTTTGACCAAGCATCGGACCAATGCTTCCCATCTGAAGCATTAACCATTCCATTTCTTTCCAGAATTTTTCTCCAATCGGGCTCATTAATTTACCAGTTTTATGAGCTAAATACATAAGTATTGCACCTGACTCCATTAGCCGAATTCCATTTTCATGATCAACGATAGCAGGAATTTTATTATTCGGACTTAACGCTAAAAATTCTTCGACATGCTGTTCGCCTTTAGTAATATCAATAGGGAACACAGAGTACGGCAATTCCAATTCTTCCAACATTATCGATATCTTGCGCCCGTTCGGAGTTGCCCACGTATAAAGATCGACCCCGTTCCTTTTTCCCTGTGTCGTCACATTCAATCCTCGCAGTATTCTTTATGCAATTGAAACCTATAGAGAACACAAGTTATTTTTCATTGCACTTCAGACTGGTTTATCTTAGTAAAATAGGTTATTCAAGATTGCTTAATAACATTGTAGTCAACTCCCTCCATCAGATTAATTTCCTGATGATCGGAAGGCATTTCATATTTAAGCCCGGTAGCGCAATTAAAGAGAACGACCCGCTCAGTAGGCTTGATACGACCGGTTGTTAATTCTTGCCTTAAGGCGGCTACTGTAGCTGCGCCCTCAGGGCATAACAGTACTCCCTCCTCTGTCGCACATTCACTCTGCGCCTGCAAGATTGACTCGTCGCTCACAGCCACAGCAAACCCATTGCTCTCGCGAACGATATCCAGAATTAAAAAGTCTCCAATCGCGGTGGGGACCCGAATACCTGAAGCGATTGTGCTCGCGTCATGCCAAGGTTCAGCGTGCCGATCTCCCTTGTCAAAAGCCCTAACAATGGGCGCACACCCTTCGGCCTGCACTGCCACCATTCGCGGCCTTTTGGAACCAATCCACCCAATTGTCTCGAGCTCATCAAAAGCCTTCCACATACCAATAAGACCGGTCCCACCACCAGTGGGATAAAAAATTACATCTGGCAATTCCCACTGAAGTTGTTCGGCTAGTTCAAGGCCCATTGTCTTCTTTCCTTCAATTCGATAGGGCTCTTTCAACGTCGAAACGTCAAACCAGCCCATAATGTCTTTTCCGTCACCCACAATTTTCCCACAATCATTTATGTAGCCATTAGCGAGAAAAGTCTTTGCACCTTGGAACGCAATCTCTTGAACATTGACCTGCGGTGTATCTTGCGGACAGAAAACAAAGGTTTCAATATCAGCCCTAGAACAATATGCCGCCAAAGCAGCTCCCGCATTGCCGTTAGTAGGCATTGCCATCCGTGTTACACCTAACTCTTTAGCCATAGCCACAGCCACAGCTAAACCCCTCGCTTTAAACGAACCGGTAGGTAATCGCCCTTCATCCTTTATCAGTATCTCACCGCACCCTAGCTCTTTCTGCAGCTTACTTGCTGGCAACAAGGGAGTCATTACCTCACCTAGGCGTACGATGTTCTCGGATTTTCTGATTGGCAGAAATTCGCGGTAGCGCCAGAACTCAGGCTGCCGAGTAAGGAGATCTTCTTTACTTATAGCGTTACCCAACGCATCAAGATCGTAACGGACTAATAAAGGTTTACCTGCTTCAGACAGCCCGTGCAACTGATCAGCTGGATAGATCTTGCCGGTGTAACTACATTCAAGGTGGGATACAAAAGACGGTAGTTCTTCCATAGTTAACTCGTTATTTTCAGGTCCGAAGGTCACAAAAGAACCATCTTCTTGTTTTGCTCATCTTCAAGTTCATCTGGTCTAGAATGGGCAGGTATAGCAAGTGTAGTAGCTCTCGGGGCAGATGGTAACCGCCTGAGAAGTTTCGCTCCTTGGTGAGCGAGAAAGCTATCACCCAACAGAGGCTGCTTAACCTACCGCGCTGTTTTTCCCTAGCTGTTGCCCATTATGGAATCGAGTCTTTACTAGCGTTCCAGTTGGTTGGCGTACTTAACGCGAAACCGCTCATAAAGTTGCTGCTGTGTGCCGTATAAATCGATGTCTCGTCCTTGTATATAGGCACCAAGCACCTGACTGGTTCGCATATCCAGCGCGTCCCCTTCGGAGATGAACAGAGTGGCATCTTTACCTACTTCCAAGGTGCCCACGCGATCAGCAACACCAAGAATTTCGGCATTTACGCTGGTAATCATGGCCAAGGCCGTTTCCCTGTTGAGCCCATAGGCCGCCGCTGTACCAGCAAAGAAAGGCAGATTGCGTTGCCGATCGATGGAGGTGGCCCCGCCACCAATACCAACTTTAATACCCGCATCATGAAGCAGAAAAGGAGTCTTGAATGGCATATCGACATCTTGCCACTCCCTCTGTGGTAGCTCGTGGATGCGCTCATATATCACTGGAACATTTTGGGCCAGCAGGAAATCCTTTACAGACAAAGCATCGGCGCCACCAACCAGCACGATATCCTGAATACCATAGCTGCGGGCGAAGCGAATCGCACTAATAATTTGCTTGGCTTCATCGGCATGAATAAATAACTTTGTCACACCATTAAACAATGGTTGCATGGCCAGCAGATTGAGATTGAGCAACTGACCTGAGTAAGCCTGAGCGTCCTGAAACAGAGAATGCAATAACTGAGTCTGACCCTCATAATTTTCATTATCGGCTGTTTCGAATAGCCCTGTTTCTGAATTGCGCCGCCGTTGTACATATGAAGGCCAGTGCAAATGAAGGCCAACATCTTCGGCAAGCATGGCATCTTCCCAATTCCAGCCATCAAGTTTAAAGACAGTCGATGATCCGGATATTAGGCCACCCTGAGGCGCAACCTGGGCTGTAAGTATTCCATTAAAACGATTAGCTGGAATGATTTCTGAATCAGTGTTGTAGGCTATTGCAGAGCGTACGCTGGCGTTGATATCACCTTCCTCTAGAACATCGCTGGTGGCACGCACACTATTAACTTCGATTAATCCCAGTGTACTATTGGGCAAAACAAACCCTGGATAAACATGGCGACCCTCCACATCGATTAATGCATGATTAACGAGGTTGATTCCTCCGCCTGCAACCCCAACAGCGGTGATCAATCCTCTATCAAACGTAATGATTCCATCGTTAACAATCATGCCGTTACCGATATGAATGACGGCGCCAGTGATGGCAATCGGTTCACTCTGATCGGCAGCTGGTACTGGTACAATTGGATGTGTCACCGAGGAAAAAGAGATAGAAAATATTGCGATGACGTTGACTATTAGCCTTTGCATATTAACTCTCCCTATTTACTTGCGACATTGCTGACATTTGTCTCATCACGGGCAACAGACGCAATGATACGCGCTCGCTCTGAAGCAATCCGTTGCCTAAGCAGCATGTCTTCTTCACGATCATAGTAGGGTGCTCCCTCAATCCAGGTGGTTTCCGCAACAGCGTAAACCGACAAGGGATGATCCGACCAGAGCACTAAGTCCGCATCTTTACCCTCACGAATACTGCCCATGCGATCATCCAGGTGAAGCAGGATCGCTGGATTGAGGGTGACCATCTTTAGCGCATCCACTTCGCTGACATTACCGTATTTCACAGCCTTGGCTGCTTCCTGATTCAGGCGTCGCGACATCTCAGCATCATCGGAATTAAGCGCAACCACGACTCCAGCCTGTTGCATCAGTGCCGCATTGTAAGGAATAGCATATCGAACCTCCCATTTGTAACCCCACCAGTCCGAAAAGGTTGAGCCACCGGCACCGTGCTGTGCCATCTTATCCGCCACCTTGTAGCCTTCCAGGATGTGGGTGAATGTATTGATGTTGAAATCGAAGTTGTCGGCGATGTGCATTAGCATATTGATTTCAGACTGCACATAGGAATGGCTCGTCACAAAGCGTTCACCCTTTAAGATTTCGAGCATCGTTTCTTTCACGAGGTCGCGACGCGGCTGTACTGCGTTCCGCCGCTGAGTCCGTGATAGGCTGTTGTATTCATCCCAAGCTCTTTCATATTCCTGGGCCTGAGAAAATGCGTTAACGAATACTTGCTCGACTCCCATGCGAGTTTGAGGGTAACGAATTGAAGCTGGGTTACGGGAACGTTTCACATTTTCACCAAGAGCGAACTTGATGAACTCATCTGCTTCCTCTATCAGAAGGTCCTGTGCCGAGCCCCCCCAACGCATCTTGATAATAGCTGATTGTCCACCAATTGGATTAGCAGAACCATGTAACAACTGTGCTGCAACGACTCCCCCAGCCAAATTGCGGTAGATGTTAATGTTTTCAGAATTTACTACATCCTTCATCCGCACCATACTAGAGTTGGCTTGGCCTTCGTTTATATTAAAGAGTGCAATATGCGAATGCTCGTCGATGATGCCTGGAGTCAAGTGCTTGCCGGCACCCTCGATTATAGGCGTACCACCGGCAGAGAGATCATCACCTACTTCTGCTATGCGACCATCAAGAACCAACACATCGGTAACGACTACACCTTCGTCCTCATTGGTCCAGACAGTTGCGCCACGAACGAGAAAGTCCTGCTGCTCAGGAACTGCCTGCCGCCCATATGCAGAGAAGGGGTACAGGACCGGACTTGGCAACTCCGCGAGCTCGTCGCTACCTGACCCAGTTTCTTCTGCTTCCAAATTTCCACTGCGGATGAGCCGCCAATCCACCAAGGCTCCGTTTGGAGCGCGCCCAGTGCCACGCCAGCCATTCCCTTCCGGCCAACCACTAAGTCTTGTTCTATTGCCCTCGTTATCTATCACAAAACTTAGAGAAATAAGATCATCGGTAAGATCAAGGTTAACCTGCCGGGACTCTCCATCGAATAATATTATTTCTGCCAATGGGTTTCCTTCATTAAAGCTAAGCTCCAACTGAAAGTCCTGATCTTCTATTACTAATTCGTAGACTCCCTCTCGATCGTCGTAGTTAGAATTAATCACATAGCGCTCACCCTGTATCCAGTTCTCGAGAATAAGGGAGCCTTCTGTAAACAGCGGTTTAGTGGTAACGATGAAATTGGCTAACGCCAAAGGGGTCAATTGCCCCACTAATTCGATTAACCCCAATGCGTCCGCTGGTATGCGGGTGATGGCATCAATAGCCTGGTTTTGGGGCAGCCCATTTTTGACTGCTGTGCGCAGATTATTCCAAAAATCGGCTTTAGCACCACTCGAAGTAATAGCGAACGGAATGTCATTTTCAGCAAGAATAGGCGCGTTAAAGGGGGCCAGTTCCCAATGCTTAAGATCTTCCAAAGAAACTTCGTCAGCCGTGAGAGTATCATCCACTCTTGGAGCCTCAGGAAAATCTATTGGCACAATGAGAGTCGCGCCAGTGTCTTTAATCAAGTCTGCGTGACGATAGCTGTCGCCAGCTGTCTTAAGCAAGTACTGGGTATTGAACTCGTCACCAATGCGGTCTGCAGTTAATGCTTCCTGCCAGTTGCCTGCTTCCATTATCTGGGGAAGCTCTTGAGTCCGGATCCACGCTTCCAAGGAATCATCTGTAAATGGCCTCGGATTCTGGCTATCGAACCACTGAGCGTCAAGATAAGTCTGTCTCAATAAAGCAAAAGCACCCATTAGGGAAGAGGGCATAGATTGAGCCGAGGATCCTTTATCTAGCGAATAATGCGCGGCAGAGTCCGGTGCCACAATTGACTCATTTGCATTCTTGTTTCCCAGAGTAATCAGGGCAGATGTGCCACGTGCGATACCGTCAGGGCGCAGGCTGAGGACTGAAGAGAAGCCTAACTCCCGATATTTTGCGCGTTCCTCTTCATCATGTGTAAATACTGTGCTGGCGCGAAAGTTAGAACGTATTGCGTCATTGACGTTGAATGCCCGGTCACTTGGGAAAAGGTTTTCAGCTGCCCCGTTATTATCTTCGCGCTCAAGTTCAGGTATCCCGTAATCAGTGTAAATATCAATTAGTCCGGGATAAATATAGTGTCCAGACAAGTCAATTTCGAAAAAACCGTCCGGAACAGAATTATTTTCATTTACCTCAACGATACGCCCTGCACGAATTAACAGAGTACCACTGTCCATGATGGATCCATCGGCTTGATAAATATTCGCGCCAGTGAATGCATAGGCACGCTCACGATTGTCGGCAATACCATTAGGGGCCACATTTTCCTGACCGAATGCTGACGGAATCAACGCCCAAGTTAGTAAAGCCGCACAAGCAGTGGTGACAGTTTTGTTGAGTATATTCATCATGGAGCCAAACGCCCTCCTATATAACTGAGCTGATTGCCTTATCGCATATTACAGGCAACCTACAGCAATTATAAGGGTGAGACTTTTTCTTTGCTTTTAGCGCCCTATTAAAGATTACAATTCAGGTATACTCTCCGGTTAATGTTCTATTTGTATAGGGTTGGAAGTCTCATAATGACATCGTCGGTCAGGTTTTCTATGCTTTTGTCTTGCGCTTTTCTTGTTGCCTGCGGTAGCGAGGAAACCACTTCTCCAATGCCAGTGTCCGACGCGGTGGCAGATGCTGCTACAGAAGTGGCAGCCGCCACACCATCAAATCCAGAACTGGGGAACTTTGGAATAGACCTCAGTAGTCAAGATTCCAGCGGACAACCCGGCGATGACTTTTTCCGCTTCGCAAACGGAATGTGGCTTGATAACTTTAACCTGCCTTCTGATCGCAGTAGCTATGGCTCCTTTACTGTTCTCCAAGATCGTTCTGACCAACGCGTGCGTGTCATAATCAACGATTTATCTTCTGCCGAACCAGCGGTAGGTTCTATGGAACAGAAGATCAGTGACTATTACCTTAGTTATATGGAAATCGAGACTCTGAACCGACTCGGTGTCCAACCTCTAATTCCTGGGCTTGCTACACTGAACGAAATAGACACACAGGAAGAGCTTATCGCAGGATTTGGTCGTGCCACGATTGAAAATACCGCAAGCCCTTTTGGGTTTTATGTGGGGGCTGATCGCAGTAATCCGGATCGTCACCAGCTGGTTCTGTCAGTGGGCGGATTGGGTTTGCCTGACCGAGATTATTACTTGGTTGATACCGAGCAGTACGAGAATGTGCGAGATGAGTACGTTTCTCATATTGCCCGTATTCTGGATTTTGCAAATTTCGAAGACACGACCGAGAAAGCGAATAGGCTATTAGCATTGGAGACTCAGGTTGCGGAGCATATCTGGCCACGGGATCAGCGCCGCGATCGAGACCTGACTTATAACCCGATGACCTATGCAGACTTCGTGGCTGAATATCCAGGCTTTAATTGGGATGCTTACTTTGGGGCAGCTGGTATTCAGAATCTTGAAGACCTAAATGTTTCGTATCCTAGTGCCATGTATCCCATTATCGATCTTGTAAATACACTACCTGTCGATGATTGGAAGAATTACATGACCTATAGATTCATCGTCGATAATGCAAGCGTGCTCTCAGAGGAAGTCGACGAGGAAGCATTTTATTTTTATTCCACAACACTCAATGGCGTACCGGAACAACGTCAACGTTGGGAGAGGGGTGTGCGACGAGTCGGCGCGTTGAACAGTTTAGGTGAAGCGATCGGTCAGCTATACGTGGAGCGTCATTTCCCCGAATCAGCCAAACAGCAGATGAACCAACTGGTAGAGAATTTGCGCACATCACTCGCCCAGAGTATCGAAGAAAACGACTGGATGAGTTCTACCACCAAAGAAGAAGCAAATAAAAAATTGGAGTTCTTTCGCCCTAAGATAGCCTATCCAGATGAGTGGAAAGATCTGTCTTCTATCGATATTACTCGAGAAAACCTTTTCCAGAATGCACAAACCGTACGTGAGTATTATTACCAGGACGAAATCAGTAGGCTAGGGAATCCAACGAATCGGGAGGAATGGGGTATGCTACCCCAAACGGTAAACGCATACTATAACTCGTCCTTTAACGAAATCGTGTTCCCGGCCGGTATTCTGCAACCTCCGTTCTTCGATCCAGCGGCTGACCCTGCGGTTAACTACGGCGGCATCGGTGCAGTTATTGGCCATGAAATGGGCCATGGTTTCGACGACCAGGGTTCAAAATCTGATTTTGCTGGAATCCAACGTAACTGGTGGACGGAGGAAGACCGTACCAATTTCGAAGTGCTCACGGCAGCTCTAGCAACGCAGTATGGTAAGTTTGAACCAGTGCTTGGTTACTTTATCGACGGAAACTTCACGCTGGGTGAGAACATCGGCGATGTAGGAGGTCTATCGTTAGCGTACCGAGCCTATAAGATATCCCTCAATGGTGAAGAAGCTCCAATTATAGACGGCTACACCGGTGATCAACGCTTCTTCCTAGCTTGGGCTCAGGTATGGCAAGGTAAGTATCGTGAAGAGGCCCTAATCCAGCGTCTTACTTCCGATCCTCATTCACCCTCGGAGTTTCGAGTAAATGGTGTCGTCCGAAATTTCGACGAATGGTATGAGGCTTTCGATGTAACTCCGGAAAATGATTTATATCTGCCTCCAGAAGAACGCATAAGAATTTGGTAGCCATAGGTAAAGAAAGCGCGTGTATCGTCTGTTGACATTGCTGCTAGTCTTGGGAACAAGTCATGCTTATTCCCAAAACAGCTATGACATTATCATCAGCAATGGCAGAGTCATTGATGGTTCGGGAAATCCTTGGTATGAGGCAGATGTCGCTATCAATGGTGAACGTATTGTCCGCATTGGTGACTTGTCATCCGACACCGGCAGTCAGGTTATCGATGCGAATGGGCTTATTGTGGCCCCAGGTTTTATCGATCCCCATACCCATGCTCTGCGTGGAATTTTGGATGTACCCAATGCTGAGAGCGCCTTGCTGCAGGGAGTGACCACTCTTACAGAAGGCAATGACGGAACTTCACCGTTTCCTGTTGACGAACATTACCAGACCATACTCGATAAGCAGATAAGCCCGAACTGGGGGATCTTTGTAGGGCACGGAACTATCAGGTCCCGGATTATCGGAGCGGAAGATCGCGACCCAACTCGGGATGAATTAGAGCAAATGAAGGATATGGTCCAGCAGGCCATGCAACACGGCGCCTTGGGCCTTTCTACCGGATTGTTTTACGTGCCCGGTAGTTTCGCGTCCACTGAAGAAGTTATCGAGTTATCCAAAGTTGCTGCCAAACACGGCGGCATCTACATCTCTCATATGCGAGAAGAAGCTGCTCAGCTGATCGACTCGGTTAATGAAACCATTCGCATCGGTGAAGAGAGCGGCATCCCTGTACAAATGACTCACCATAAAGTTATTGGTGTCGAAAACTGGGGATCATCGGTTGAGAGTTTACGACTAGTTGACCAAGCCCGTGAGCGTGGTATCGATATCACTATCGATCAATATCCTTACACAGCTTCTCAAACCGGCATCAACGCTTTAATTCCACAATGGGCACAGGAGGGAGGTCGTGTCCGTATGCTGGAACGTATTGAAAGTCCAGAAACTCGTGCCGCCATTAAGAATGAAGTTGTACTGAAGATTCTCTACGATCGCGGAGGTGGTGACCCCAAGAACATATTTATTTCCCGCAACACTTGGGATCCGTCCATGACTGGTAAGAATCTAGCGGAGCTCACCGTCGAGGCAGGCATGAATCCGACGCCGGAGAACGCTTCCGAGGTGGTCTTCGAAATCCTCAAAGGTGGCGGAGCAACGGCGGTTTATCACGCCATTAACACGGACGATGTAGATCGAATAATGCAGCACCCGGTTACCGCGATTGGTTCAGATGGTCCGGTCGGTATATTTGGAGAAGGAACGCCGCATCCCCGCCAATACGGCACATTTGCCAGGGTATTGGGGCATTACGTGCGAGAACGCGCTGTACTTACCCTGGAAGACGCGGTGCGAAAAATGAGCAGCCAGACCGCCCGTCGGCTTGGCATTCATAACCGTGGGCTGCTTACCGAAGGATATTACGCTGACATCGCCATATTTGACGCCGATGAGATTATTGACAAAGCAACTTTCGAAGAACCACACCAATATGCCATCGGTATAAAGTTCGTATTAGTCAATGGACAGGTCGTCGTAGAACAAGGTCGGCACACAGGCAGACGACCGGGTAAAATAATATACGGACCGGGCTACACTGGTATGTAATTAATGTAGCTCTCATTAAGAGCTCTCATCATACAAAAACTGTCCAACTGAACATTTAATAGTCCTAATTCTTTTAATAAGATAAAGTACGCTGCTTTGGCAAACCTGCAGGGTGACTAAAACAAGAAGTTTAGGCAAAGCATTTTATGCCAATCATCGAAATCGAGAATTTCACGAAGACCTACCCTCTTCCCGACAACAAAAACGAAACCTTTTGCGCCGTTGACGGCGTCTCCCTGCTCATCGAAACGGGCGAGGTATTTGGCATTCTTGGTCCCAATGGCGCCGGCAAAACAACCACGCTGGAAATGCTCGAAGGACTTAATGACATTGATGGAGGACATGCGACAATTGATGGCATCGATGTGCAATCGTGTCCCTTCAAGATAAAGGAAATCATAGGCGTACAATTGCAGGCCAGTGAATACTTCGATAATTTATCTCTTGTTGAACTACTAACTCTCTTCGGAGCCCTTTATAGCCACGACATCGATCCCACTGCCTTGTTAGAGAAAGTACAATTACTAGACAAGGCAAAGGCTAAACCGGCAAATTTGTCCGGTGGCCAAAAACAACGCTTTTCGATTGCATGTGCTCTGGTAAATAAACCGAAGGTGCTGTTTCTGGATGAACCGACGACTGGTCTCGATCCTCAGGCGAAACGAAATATCTGGGATTTAGTGCAGAATCTCAACAACAACGGCATGACCATTGTGTTAACAACGCACAATATGGAAGAAGCGGAGTCCCTCTGTCATCGTATTGCTATCATGGACCATGGCAAGATCGTCGCGGAAGGCACACCACAGAGCTTGATACTGCAACATGCACCTGAACCACCGGAAGCGCCACTGCATGGTAATCTTGAAGATGTCTTTCTTGTACTAACCGGACATGCACTCAGGGATTGAAAAAAGATGATACTCAGTAAACTGCAACTGCATTTATCCAAGGTATTCCTGATGATCTTCCTGCGGGATCGACAGTCGATTTTCTTCAGCCTATTTTTCCCGATTATCTTCATGACCGTCTTCGGGTTCGTGAACAATGGTCAACAAGAACCTCTTAATATCGGCGTTGTCAATGAATCGGACTCGGTTGTCGCTGCGGATTTTGTCCAACAGCTAAAAGACAGTCTAGTCTTTAATGTAACCATAGGCACAGAGGGTCTTTTGCGCTCTGAACTCGAGGAAGGCGATCAAACCATGGTACTGGTGATTCCGGAAATTTTTAATACCGCTAATCTGGATCGGCAGAGCGTAGAACTAAGAATATTAGTTGACGCAGCGCAGCTAGCACAGCTGAGCCTCGTCATGCCGTTACTTGAGCAAACCCTAATTGAAATTGAGCGAGAATTTCGCGATACCGAACCAATGTTCAGCCTTGTCATCGAAGACGTTCAAGCCCGTTCTCAGAGCTACCTAGATTTTCTGCTCCCCGGACTGATGGCGTTTACATTAATGCAGCTAAGTATCGCCGGCAGCGGCTACAACATAATTGAATTTCGGCGCAAGGGAATTCTGAAACGTTTATTCGTCACTCCTATTCAACCCAAAGATTTCATTACTGCAATAGTGCTAGCAAGAACGACTATCGTGTTAACCCAACTATTCGTGCTTATTACATTTGCCGTTTTAGTATTGGATGTGCAGATTATTGGTAGCTTTGCTGCGTTCTTTTTCGTCGTGATCCTCGGTACATTTATTTTTCTTAACCTCGGCTTTTGTCTTGGCAGTATCGCCAAAACTCAACAAGCCGCGATAATGATAGGAAATATCGTCATCTTCCCTCAGATCTTTCTTTCAGGGGTGTTCTACCCAATAGAATCAATGCCTGAATTCGTGCAACCGGTAGCTAACGTATTGCCTCTCAGTTTTGTGTCTACCGGTATGCGGGACATTGCCAACGAAGGTGTTTCACTGTTGGCAATTATGCCCAGCTTGATTGGTATTGCCGTCTGGCTAGTTGTCAGTTACGTGTTAGCTACCCGCCTATTTGTTTGGAAAGAAGTAGCAAATTAGACACTCTAGACTAACAAAGTAAGAGTATGACTTGATAACCTTCTATAAAGGACAAACCAGATCATTACCCAACTCATTATTGACGATTCTAGCCCCAAAAACGGCCAATTTGGCGTCTAAATAGACCTTCAATATGTTCTTATGGCGTATTCCCCTTTTCTTCTTCACCACCGGCAGATTCTTCGCCACCACCGGCAGATTCTTCGCCACCACCGGCAGATTCTTCGCCACCATCGGCAGATTCTTCGCCACCATCGGTAGATTCTTCTTCACCACCGGCAGATTCTTCTTCCCCATCGGTAGATTTTCGCGCTTCGAGCCAAGCATCTAAACTAATTTCCCCTGGTCCCATACAAAAAATTATCAAAAATGAGAAAAAATACATGGCAGCTAACTCGCCGTTATTTAACGTCGGAAACCAGGCGAGATGAGCAATCAAGTAGGCCATTACCATATCTAAAGCAGCTATAAGGGCTGCCAGGTGAGTCCATAATCCAATTAGTATCAAGGCGCCGCCTACTAGCTCTATACTGCCAGCGAGAAACAACGCGTTTATATCGAAAGGCATAGGAATTGAAATTAGTTCTCCGATGTTGACTGTTGTCATGCCGCCTCCCGTGAAGGGTTGTGGATTTTCACCTAATAGTTTGGCGTAGCCGTGAGTAATAAACATCGCTGAAACGAATACTCTGAACAAAAGCCAGGCATAATCTCGGAGATTTTCGCGGACTTTTTCTACTAAGTTGTTTAATCTGCTCATGAAAACATTCCTCTTTTAATTACTATCATTTTTGTTCTTATTTTTACGTTTAACACATTAAATCAGAACTGAATTAATTGATTCCCTGAAAGTTGCATCTTGTCCTGCTTACAGTACTTCAGTTTTACATCTAATACCAAAAAACTAGCAAAAAATCTCTATTCTTTCTCACGAGTGCACAATTCTACTTAGCCTCAGTGTGGAATCAAAGGTCATAACTTTACCAATAGAACCTAGCGCCACTGATGAAATCTTTGTAATATAGCCCCGCTCTGACTGGCCTAGCGCTTATCCTATAATTGAGTAACGAGATTAACTGTAGGTTTAGAGTACCCATGCACTATCTTGTTTCTGTTTGGAGAGTTAATTATGAAAAAAAATGTAGCTTTGGTTCCTGTTTTTCTGATACTCGGATCAGGATTCTTTTTTAATGCTTTTGCACAGGATGTGCCCAGCCCGGAAGAGCAAGCCGCCGCCGCTGTAGACCAGCGCAAATCCTTATTTAAGACACTACGTTACAACTTAGCGCCGATTGCCGGTATGGCTCAGGGCGCTCCCTTCAATGCGCAAGTGGCGGAACGTAATGCCCGGCGAATTGCCGTGATGGCTACCATGATCCCGGAAATGCTGGCAGTAGATACTAGTGCCTTCGATGACATAGAAACCACAGCGCTGGACATTATATGGGAGAACCAAGATGACATAGCTGCCAAGGCACAAGCTTTGATTGATAATGCCAGTGCTTTTGCGGATGCTGCTGCAATAGGTGATATGGCCTCAACGCTTGGTGCCTTTCGAGCGTTCGGTGGCTCCTGTGGTAATTGTCACGATACCTATCGTGTAGACACCGATTAGATTTATTTTTGTGTTTAAAAAAAAGAGGCGCAACACTTAAGAGTACGGTGGTGATTTCGGTGGCAAACGCCGCTAGTTATAGCGAGTAAAATAAGCTGCCAGTGCATCACGATCTTCGTCTGTTAATTTACTGGTGTTGAACTCAATCACTTCGTTCATATCACCACCGACAAATTCACCGTCAGGTTTCAGGCCAATTAACAGAAACAGATCGAGATTATTAAAGGTCCAGTCAGCTAGCGCCTCGGCATTGATTGGTTCTATCGTTTCATCTCCCAGTTCAGAGCCGGCATACTCCCTTTTCGGGTCCAAAATGCCAAGATCTGAACGGGGAGTATGGCATTCATCACAGTGCGCAAGATTTCTCGCTAGATAGGCACCCCGAGCGACTAGTTCATCATCAAAGGATTCTCGCTCTGCCTGTGTTAAATCAGCAAGCATGTTCCAGCCGGCTATAGTCCAGCGAAATAACCAATTTGGCACTTCCGGTTCCGGCGCCTGATAGCTCACAGAATCCAGCGACAGCAGATAGGCGGCCATATCTAGTACGTCCTGTTCCGTTAAACCAGCATAGGCTCGATAAGGAAATGTTGGGTAGTAAAAATTTCCTGTTGGAGTTCGGCCATGCTGTAAAGCCCTGAGAAAATCTTGCGCTGTCCAGTTTCCGATACCGGTTTCGATGTCAGGCGTGATATTAGGCGCGTAGAACGTGCCAAAGTCCGTCTCAATGCCAAGACCGCCAGCGAATGATTCTTCATCTTCAACACTTCGATGACAACTTATGCAACCACCGGCGGTCACGAGGTATTCTCCTCGCGCTGTAGCTTCAGGCAAATTGGGAATCTGCGCATCCGAAGAAATAGCTGGAGGATAAAATAGCCAGGCGCAGATCGACAATAGGAACATCCCGAGAATTCCAATGACCAGACTTGAACGTCTCATCTTCCTGTCCAATAAAAATGGTAGGTACTATTACAGAAGCGGAAGCATTCTATTGTGTGTATACAAAGTTGTCGAATCAGGCACAGAAATAATGCTATCGTGGAGCTATTAACCCTCTGAGGTGTACATATGTCCTTAACAGATAATAGTCTTAGCAATAAAGTAGTGAGTAATTTGGCACGCGTCCTGTTTCTACTATTTTTTCTTCAAACGAGCTCAAGCGTTGCCGCACAAACCTACCGAATCCTTTTGTCCAACGATGATGGTATCAGTTCACCCTTATTGCACACCTTGAAACAGGAACTAGCTGGTCTGCCCGGTGTTGAAGTTGTCGTTTCGGCGCCTGCGGATAACCAGTCCGGCAGCAGTCATTCCACTGATGGTGGTCCGCTAATTGTGGAGCGCATCTATCAGGATGGGGAGTTGCTTGGCCACTCAGTGGCTGGCAAGCCTTCCGATGCAGTTCGCTTTGGGCTTGTGGAACTCGGCAAGGACGATCCGTTCGACCTAGTAGTATCTGGAATCAATCGTGGCGCAAACGTTGGCAACATATCCCATCTGTCCGGCACAGTGGGCGCAGCGATGGAAGGTCTATTGCATGGGGTGCCTGCCATAGCTGTCTCACAGGATGTAGCAGACGTTGATACCGTTGCCTCTGCTCGATTCACCGCCCAATTAGTGAAGCGCTATAAAGAGTCAGGAGCTCCGGAAGGTACACTGATTTCGATAAATATTCCAAGCGGCGAGTTACAAGGTGTAAAAATCATGCCCATGGGGGATTCCTATTTACAAACTTCCCATTATGAGCTGGTGGAACAGACTGGCGAGCGCTCGGTGTATGAGAGACAGCGAATTGTCGTGCAGTCTTTAGACAGTAGTACCGATACCTATGCTTATCAACAAGGTTATATCACGTTAACACCTTTGAAATTTGACTGGACTGATCACGATATTACGGAACGGGTAGAATCATGGAATTTACAACTCGTGAACTAAATCGCGAATAATAGTTCGCCAGAAGTCGAATACGTTTCCCAGCGCACTTTGACTCGGCCATAAGATCGTTTATGCTCCCGATCCCCCCGGGGAAAACACACGAGGAATAGAAGGTGAAAAAACTGCTAACAATAGTCTTAACCCCTATACTGATTTTTCTCAGCTTTGGAGCGCTAGCCGACCGTCAAGCTAGCGATGATGAAAGCAATATTGTAGATACGCGTGTTCAACACCGAACATACACGTTTCCGCCCACTGGCGAAACTATCCCCTATGCTCTGTTTATTCCTTCTAACTATAACGAGGGAAACCCGGCACCTTTAATTATTTCACTGCATGGCCTTGGCAGAACTTATGATTGGCTAATGGGATACCATGGATTTCTTGATGAGGCTGAGGCTAATGGCTATATCGTGGCTACTCCGCTTGGGTATATCCGACGCGGCTGGTATGGCTCAAGAAAAACTGAAGATCGACAGGATTCAAAATACAGTGAACAGGATGTAATGGAAGTGTTGAGCCTGGTGCGAGATGAATTCAATGTTAATGATAACCGCATCTATTTATGGGGCCATTCAATGGGCGGTGCCGGAACCTACCATATTGCCGCTAAGTACCCAGGTTTATTTGCCGGGCTCGGTGTCGCAGCTCCGGCTCCAGAGCAAAACCTCGACATCAGAGCTACTTTAGAAAAAATCAAGCATATTCCTATTTTTGTCTTACAAGGAGATGAAGACGGGCTGGTTACACTCACACGGCGCTGGGTCGAACAAATGCAGAACCTCGGCATGCAACATGTTTACGCAGAGATTCCGGGCGGTGACCACTCACTGGTGATTTCTCAAAACAGCAAACATATGCAAAAGTTCATAGATTTTTTTAATATTGTCCGAAAGCGCTACTAACAAGAATAAGTACAATGCCCAAAACCCAACTGATTAAGAATCTTGCCCTGATAGCAACTGTTTGTGCTTTCCAGTACGTGATAGCAGTCGAGTCTGGAAATTTCGATGCTGCCGCTACTTACCAATCAACCTGTTATGCCTGTCATGGCACAGGGCAGGCTCATGCACCGATAGTCGGAGAAACGATAGAATGGGAAATTCGGCTGGAGAAAGGTATGAATACACTTGTAAAGAACTCCATTGAGGGCCTAAACGGCGTCATGCCAGCACGTGGTTTGTGCATAATCTGTAGCGATGAGGATCTCAAAGCCCTAGTGGAATACATGATAGAGCAGAGTCAGTAAATGAGCACGAAGAAGCCTCGTCACCCTTAATCAGAACAGTGGAGTAAGCCGATGCTATACAAAGTTATTTCCAAGACCAAATTCGCTTTCTTGGTGGCGAGCCTGTTAGCTATTTTTGTGGGTTGTTCACAAGAGGACGATACCAGATCAATTTCTATTGCAACCACCGACGATGCTATGAAGCCCGCAGAAAATAGACTGTCATCGGTTCCTGACCTGGAATGGCCGCTACATAACTTCAACCTGTATGGATCACGGTCCGTACCTACCGACCAGATCACACCAGAAAATGTCGCAACTCTAACACCAACGTGGTTATTCCAACATGGCGTAATCGACGGGGTAAGCAATCAGACCACACCTGTCATCGTCGACGAGATTATGTATGTCACCGATTCGCGGGGAAGCGTCTATGCGTTAGACGCTCGAAACGGCCATCTTATCTGGTCCTATGACGTTACACGATTACTAGGCGGCGGTCGACGTGAGGGTTATATTTTCAGGCATCGAGGGGTGGTTTACGATGAAGGCGTAGTTTACACGGCAGCCGGGTCTTTCATGTTCGCACTAGATGCAAAAACTGGTGAGCCACTTGAAGGATTCGGTGATAATGGACAAGCCTCGGTTATCCTAGATGTACTTCATCTGAAAGACCCCACTATCGAAACAGCCATCTCGGCGGGTTACTGGTTCACTACGGCTCCGCAACTCTATAACGACGTCATCTATATAGGTACTACCCGCAGTGAAAGTCATATCGCAGGCGGCTATGTGCTGGCTATTGACGATCAGACCGGAGAAATACTATGGCATTTTAATACTGTTCCCCAGGATGAAAATGATCAGGGCTGGGAAATTGCTGGCCCAACTTGGATTGGCGGTGAACGCAATGGTGGTGGCATATGGGAAACTCCTTCCATCGATCCAGAACTAGGCCTGGTGTATTTTGCCGTTGGCAATCCCTTTGGTGACAGCACCAAGCGCGACGGCATGAATCTTTTTACCGATTCGATCATCGCCTTAACATTGGATGAAGGTAGACTGGAGTGGTACTACCAACAAGTACATCACGATGTCTGGGATTACGACGACGGTAATCAACCCGTGCTATTCAACATGGAGGTAAACGGGGAAACCGTTAAAGCTCTCGCTCAAGCAAACAAAAATAGTTGGCTCTACATTCTTAACCGAGAAAACGGACAACCAGTGCATCCAATTCTTGAAACTCCAGTTTCCACCGAAACTGACCTTGAAGGTGAAGAGCCATGGCCAACCCAGCCCATACCTCACAAGGCAAATGGCGATCGAATGGAACCAGTTTCCCCGGTGTTTCCAACCGATATTCCAGCTCAACACATGGAAGTAAATACCTTAGTTGAACAGTTTACCCCGCTAGGACCGAGTCAAATTTTTGCTCCGGGTATGGGTGGTGGCTCCAGTTACGGACCGTTAGCCTTTAGTGAGAAAACAGGCCTACTGTATGTGGCCGCCATAGACCAACCTTTTAATTCTGGTCGGGATCCAAAGGGTTATTTCTCGGCCTACGATCCGACCACCGGCGAGTTGATCTGGAGGCAGATCTTCGAAGGTTATGGACAAGCTGGTCCGGTCGTTACCGACGGTGGCCTAGTATTTGTCGGCGCAGGAAGTAACACAGCTGGTTATTTCTACGCCTTCGACGCTGAAACCGGAGAAGAATATTGGAAATTCAACACCGGATCCGGCGTTTTTGCCTCACCGGCTGTGTACGCCATCGATGGTCAGGAATATGTTTCTGTAGCATCAGGAGGTGGCTCAAGAGGACGCAGGGGTGGAAATCTGATCCTGACCTTTGCTCTCCCGAAAAAAAATTGATCCTAAGCTACTCTTCGTAAAGTTAATGTACCCAGAAGAAAGGTTTCCGCAGAACTGATAATTACCATTAAAGTTCACTGATAACCACACGGAAGCCGATAGTGCCGGTTCGAACACCCGGATCCACAGCGCCGCGGACAGCAGTACGCACATTGTTCATGGCGTCAGCGTAGGAACCGCCTCGCATTACATACAGTGCATCTTTAGTTAAATCGGCCGCGTCGTCAGCCGGATCATATGGATAGTCCTGCAGCGGACTCCGGGTAAGTTCCCAAACATTGCCGGCCATATCAGACAACCCGTGCGCACACCCAGGACAGGAGAATGATCCGACAGGACTGATCGAGTCAGCATTAAAGTTTGAAAAGCCAGTTTGGGGTTGCGACCCCCAGGTAAAAACCCTTCCATCGGTGCCGCGAGCGGCTTTTTCCCATTCGGCCTCGCTGGGGAGCGTTACCCGTCCACTGTTATTCAATAACTGTCGAATAGCCGGAGGAGTTGTAGGGGATTCACGAAGGCGCCGTTCCAGCCAGCGGCCGTATGCGAGGGCTTCAGGCCAAGTAACGCCAGTAATGGGGTAATTACCCAATACATTTGTACCAATGCTGTACCCGGTTAACTCAGTGTCCTCGGCGAAAGCAAAGAATTGGGCAACAGTTGTCTCGAAGCGGCTTATATAGAAAACAGGCAGATCGACTGATCCCTGTCGACTTAAATTGGACCAACGTTCATTTTCGTAAGCCGAGCGATCAATTACGGGATTACTACCCATGATAAATGAACCGGCGGGAATTTCCACGAAACCCAGCATATCGTCGTCGGGCAGAAACCAAGCGTTGCTGAGAAACCCATCGAGAGCTGGAATAACATATGGCAACTCGTTTGAAGTGCTCATCTGTAACAGCGAACTCTGTCGGCTCATCCAAAACCCGATAACGAGAATAATAATCGTCATTACAGTTAGACCAACTGTGTGACCCTGCACTTTTCGTGAAGAAGCTTGAGAAGTTTTCACAGGAATATTCGCTCGTTGGTCATAAACGATTCTTGTTGCCAGTTGCCACGCAGGCGAATATCCAGTCATGATTACAGGCGCGGGCATAAAGGTCATCCAACGACTCATTCATCAGATTCAGTCCACCCTCTCTTAATAGCAATCGCAAGTCCAACTCGTGAGGAACATCTCTTAAAGCCAGACCGTTATCCAGCAGGTTAGCGCAAGCTGCCTTAAATTTCAGTTCGCAAGCTTGGGTAAAGAAGCCAAATGCTTGCTCTGTATCCGGTACAACTATTCCCCCTACACGATAATGGATACCTAGCTCATTGCAGGCCCACGCGGAATTGTCATCGCAGTAGGTTGTCTTAAGCTGCACCAAGCGATAGCAGGCGTTAGGCAGATCCTCGGTACACGCCTGTTCCCAGAATGGGAGGCTGTCACCAGTGTGTTTACCATCGGTCTTGCCCAGCAGGGTCATGGCAGCAAATACTGCAATCCAAATGCTCATGTGAGCCAGATTGGCGCGACCACTCATCCAGTCAGATCGCCATATATTCGGCAGTGGTTGAAAATTGATGGAACTCACTGCCCGATCAATGGCAATAACGCTTAAATTGAGCAGCGGCACACATAGAAGCTTATCGTAAAAAGTTGGTACTCCGACATTGCCCAACAAGGTATAGAGACCGAAAACCCCCAGCCCGTACAACATACCAAATATAGTTTTCCCAAGCGGTGTTCGGGGAGAAGTAGAAGGGTCCGTGATCAGTAAGTGGAGACCGAGAAACACCGCGGCCGGAATTTCTGAATCAAGAAAATAGGGTACGCCAGCGGCAGAACTATAGATGGCACTGAGCCCGAAAAGGCTAATTGCCGCCATGCCTGCTACAAGAGTGATGGAAAAGAAATACATCACCACTAGCCCGATCAAAAAAAGAAAGGTGTAGATATTTGGAGCCAGAGTAAGAGTAGAAGCGATTTCCTGCCCCCAGGTAAGACTGGTGGTATTAGTAAGAATCAGTACTAGCGAAAACAAGCCAAGCGCAAAAGCGGACGGGTTGAAGATATGCACGCTGCGTCCTTCACGCTGCCAACGTAGATATTCCTTGCCCATGAACCCAACTGCTATCATGAGAAATTGCATGTAGAACCAATCGTCCCTGAACCAGAGAAATAAATTGATACTCAAGATGATGGGGAAAGGACCGAAGCCCAGAACGTAGTCGCGCTGCCGAGACCAGGTCAGCAATATATCGAAGGTATATGCAAATAAAATCTGAGCTAAGATTAACAAGGCATGATCGTATACTGGGCGCCAGAAAAACCCCCAATAGGCAAACAGGCTAACTTGTACCATCGCCTGCACATAATGTTGTGGTCGCACGGCAATATTGAACGCGCGAGGAATTCTGTCTCTGTTCAACTGAAATAATAACCAGCCCAACCAGGACACCAGTCCACCGGTTGCCGCTACAAAAGACCATAGCAAGACGCTATTCTGCTGCACCCTCGAGGTAAGGCATAAAAGGAGTAGCGCAGCAATAAAGACAAGAGGCAATTTGGAATTGCCAAGAGCAAAAGCCGCTTGTTGCGCCGGCAATAGGCTAGATTGTGCTTCCTGTGCCACTAATTTCCTACGATTTCGCCTACCTTCTTTCCCCATACTAGGTTCTGCTTTCGCTTGTTTGAAGAGGTCCCGAAGAATAAACCAGCTACCGGAGCAATTCAATTTGGTTCCAGAACACCTCACACCAAGTGCTCAGGCAAATTTCCCGCGCCCCATACAATACGAACAGTAGCCATTTCTGGCACAAAAGGTAACTATTTTGCCCTTGAAAATTCGCTGAAATAAACGTAATTTCGGTCGACTAGGTTACAGATGATGTGTCACAGTCAGTATTAGATCAAAACAAACGCTGGAGATTAAAATGAAGAACAGAGCCATAACCATACTGTCGGTAACACTTGTCAGTATATTGGTAGCTCCACTCGTTACAGCCCAATCCTCAGACATCCCGCGTACTGAGTACGGATATCCCGATTTTCAAGGCACCTACACGTTCAGGACGATTACCCCGTTGAATCGCCCCAGAGAGTTAGAACAATTGGAAGTTCTTACTCCCGAACAAGCCAAGGAATGGGAAGAATTCGAGAATCGGCGTCAGAATCGCGATTTGATTATCGATTCAGTTGGTGGTGCTGGTTATCCACCCGGTGTGATTTCCTACAATAATTTCTGGTACGAGCGTGGTAATCAAACTATTGCGGACCGTCGAACCTCGCTGATCTACGATCCTCCTAATGGTCGCACTCCACCGTCTAATCAGTTTGGCCGCCAGCGCCGCCAACAGTACGGACAGATGATCTTCGAAAGTGCTGGACCGGAAGGTCGCACCACTGTGGACCGGTGTCTGACTGGATTTGTGGGAGGACCACCATTGATTCCCGGCTCCTACAACAACAACATGCAGATTGTGCAGACCAAAGAACACATCATGATTCTCAATGAAATGGTTCACACTGCCCGAATTATTCGTCTTAATAGCGAGCACCATACCAAACAATTGAAATGGGAAGGCGATTCCATTGCCCATTGGGACGGTGATACCTTGGTGATTAATACCCAACACTGGTACCACAATTACAACCTGCGTGGCATGTCTGACCAAGCGATGGTTGAAGAGCGGATCAACTGGGTCGACGAGAACACTCTCGACTACGATTTTACTGTCACCGATCCTCAATCCTGGGATGTATCCTGGTCCGCGAAGATGCCTCTTCGCCGCTCTGCCGACCCTGTTTTTGAGTATGCCTGTCATGAGGGTAATCATGGTCTAGTAGGGATTCTGGCCGGATGGAGGCGCTACGAATCCATGGGATTCAACGGTGACGGCTCACCTAGAACCCAAACCACTGGTGAAGTTGAAACCGAAGAAAATTAGTCTAGTTTCGAGTATTAAACAACCAAGGCCAGCGGGAAGCTTCCCTTCTGGCCTTTTTCTTTGCTATGAGAAAATACTTTATTATAAATAAGACAATTTTTTTTGTGCTGGTTTCTCTAGCTGCCCATACTTCCCAGGCGGCAGGGGTCGAGTCGATTTTTATTTCCTCCCAACTCGATCCGAACTCGATCATCATTACCGAGATTGATATCATTTTCGTTTACGACCAGGAGATTGTGGACAGTTTCCCGGCAACCAAATCCCAGTGGTACTCTAGCAAGCAACAGTTCGTGCAATCGGTGGGCAATAAGGTTGATGTAGTTAGCATTTTCGTCCCTCAGGGTTTCGACTCTGCAATGGCTAGCCTGCCGGCTCGGCGTCGCGAAGCACTCAAGGTGTATCTATTTGGCCAACATGATTCCTCCTCAATGGCTCCCATCGATGTCACCGAGATTCAGAAAGTGCTGGTTGAAATCGATCAATTCGGAATCGGGGTTTCAATTCGGCGTTGAGAAAACCTTATTATTCTAGAAAATATGCCTCAATTACTGTGCCGAACTCTATGGCCTCATCATCCTAACAACGGTTGCTTTTTTATAAGTCATCGAACGCCAGAGCCATCCTACAGGGCCGAATCGATAGTGTTTTAGTCATAACATATTTGTGATGATTTGGAATACCCGGAGTCGGCCAACAAGAAGTAATTATAAGGAATCTTATAGTAGAAAAAGCGTGGCAACACCTTTAAAGGTAAGGATAGGTTGCTGTTAGTACAAAAAGTTACTCGCGCCTGAAATAGCCGCGTACTTTTAGCAACTTGAGGAAATATTAAGTTAAATATTTTCTAATATATCGTTAAATATGACACTAGGCCTCATAGCGGCAGCTGCAAGGCCAGGATTGAGTTTATAGTATCCGCCGATGTCCATTGGTACTCCTTGAACTGCGTTCAACTGCTCAACTATTTTCTCTTCGTTGGACACTAATCGCGCTAGCGCTGGTTTAAATCTCTCCTGCAGCTCCTCGATAATAGTTTGCTCCGCCAGCGCTTGGGCCCAGTACATGGTTAGGTAGAAATGGGAACCTCGGTTATCCAATTCATTGACCTTACGAGAAGGAGACTTATTATTGCCTAGTAACTCGCCAATAGCCCTATCTAATGAATTGGATAGTACTTGGGCCCATTCATTGCCGGTAACCTCTGCCAAATGCCCCAACGATGCCGTTAAGGCCATGAACTCACCTAAAGAATCCCAACGCAAATGGTTCTCTCCTTCAAACTGTTGTACGTGTTTCGGCGCCGACCCTCCGGCGCCGGTTTCAAATAATCCGCCACCATTCATTAGGGGCACAATTGAAAGCATCTTGGCACTAGTCCCCAATTCAAGTATCGGAAACAGGTCTGTCAGGTAATCTCTGAGGACATTACCGGTCACTGAGATAGTGTCTTTCCCCTCCTTAACACGCTCCAGTGAAAAATGGGTAGCTTCTGCCGGCGCCATTATATTAATTTCTAAACTACTGGTATCGTAATTAGGGAGGTACTTGTTGACCTTTTTAATCAATTCAACGTCATGAGCACGCTCTTTGTCCAACCAAAATACAGCTGGTGTATTTGTCAATTGAGCTCGGGCAACCGCTAGTTTTATCCAGTTCTGGATGGGTTCATCTTTCACTTGGCACATACGCCAGATATCGCCCTGTTCAACTTGATGAACTAGCAAAGTATTTCCATCAGCATCTTCGACTCTTATGGTGCCGTTCGCAGGCACTTCAAAGGTCTTGTCGTGGGAACCATATTCTTCAGCTTTCTGTGCCATAAGACCGACGTTGGACACGCTGCCCATTGAGGCAGGGTCGAAGGCACCGTTGGCTTTACAGAAATCAATGACTTCCTGGTAAACACCGGCATAGCAACGATCCGGAATAATGGCTTTGATATCATGAAGCTGTCCATCAGGCCCCCACATCTGGCCGGACGAGCGCAGAGCTGCCGGCATAGAGGCATCGATAATCACATCACTCGGAACATGCAGGTTGGTGATTCCGCGATCGGAATCTACCATAGCCATTTCGGGCCGGTTCAAGTAACACGCTTGGATATCCGCTTCGATCTCGGCACGTTCATTTTCCGGTAGGTTATCGATCTTAGTATAAACGTCTCCTATACCATTATTTGGATCCACGCCTAGTAATTCGAACTTTTCCGCGTGTTTTTTAAATACATCACGGTAATAGACAGTAACCGCATGCCCGAAAATAATTGGGTCAGACACTTTCATCATGGTTGCCTTAAGGTGCAGTGACATCAGCACACCCTGCGCCTTAGCGTCATCGATTACCTCCGTCAGAAATTCACAAAGCGCATTGCGGTTCATGCAAGAAGCATCAATCACCTCTCCAGCCTTCAAAGCAATGCCTTCTCTGAGTACGGTTTCTGTATTGTCTAACGTCAAGTGTCTAATTCTGACGATAGTAGGTGCATCCACGGTCGTTGATTGTTCGCTTTCAAAAAAATCGCCGGATTGCATGCTGACAACATGAGACTTGCTGTCCGCAGACCAAGCCCCCATGGGATGAGGGTTATTGCGCGCATAGTTTTTTACCGACGCCGGGGCTCGTCGATCCGAGTTACCTTCTCGGAGTACAGGATTAACCGCACTGCCCTTGACCTTGTCATAACGAGCCTTAATTTCTTGTTCCTGATCATTAGCAGGCTCTTCCGGATATTCTGGTAGTGGATATCCCTTTTTCTGCAACTCTTTGACGACTGCTTTTATTTGTGGAACAGAGGCCGAAATATTGGGAAGTTTGATTATATTGGCCATTGGATGCTGCGTGAGCTCACCCAATTCCAACAGGTCATCGGATTGTTTCTGTTCATCACTAAGAAAGTCAGGGAAATTGGCAATTATCCGACTCGACAATGAAATATCCCGGATTTCAACATTAATGTTAGAAGCCTCAGAAAACACTTTTATAATCGGTAACAATGAGTAGGTCGCTAGAGCCGGCGCTTCATCTGTATAGGTATAGATAATGGTGGGTTTTTGCTCTGACATCATATTTCCTTATAATTACTCTTCACCGGTTGATAAATTTCAGTCTGAAACACATATCTCTGAGGTAATATATTCCCAATAGCAGTTACGGACCTTTGATCAAGAAATTCTATCGCTTAAAAAAAAGGCGCGTATTATAGCAGTGAAGGGATAGTGGTAATAGTAGGTGGAAATCAACCAGAGGGCTTTATTTGCCCTGTTTTTATCGATAGAAACGAGAGTAGAGCATGACAATTTCGACATATCTTAAAGGGTTTGTTATACGCGACACTACTGTCGAAGATTCCGAGTTGATTTTGAATTTCATTAAGAAACTGGCAGAGTACGAGCAATTGAGCCATGAAGTAGTAGCCACCGTAGAGACTCTGCGGGAAACTTTGTTTGGTGAAAAGGCCTACGCCGAAGTAGTTATTGGTGAATTTGAGGGAGTACCTGCAGGTTATGCCCTCTTCTTTCATAACTTCTCGACTTTTACTGGGCGACCAGGAATATACTTGGAAGACATTTATATAAATAAAGAGATGCGTGGTAAGGGCTTCGGCAAATGTCTGCTGGCTTATATCGCCAAGCTGGCGGTTGAGAGAAACTGTACCCGAGTAGACTGGTCTGTATTGGACTGGAATGAACCATCAATCCAGTTCTATCGATCCATCGGAGCTATACCGATGGAAGCATGGACTGTGCAGCGATTACATGGTGATGCGCTTCTCAGCTTCGCAGGTGAATTCAAATAGCCCAACCAAGAATTATGGTCCCTAGCAGGAGAGTAGCTTGAGTAGGACAGTCTACGTTAATGGCATGTTCGTTCCTGAAGAACAGGCTAAGATTTCTGTGTTCGACCGAGGCTTCATATTTGGCGATGGGGTTTACGAAGTAGTCCCTGTAATCAGCGGTAAATTGGTCGACAAACAGTACTTCCTCGAACGCTTGGACCGCAGTCTGGATGAGCTAAGTATTGCTTGGCCTTGCACCAAGCAAGAGTACATGGAAGTGATGGAGCAACTGGTTGAGAGCAATCACCTAACTGAGGGAATAGTGTATTCACAGGTCACCCGCGGTATTGCTGATCGTGACTTTCCTTTTCCTGAAAACGTATCGCCTAGTTTTGTTGCTTTTACGTCGAACATGGAGTTATTAGACAACCCTCTTGTTAAGTCGGGCATCCACGTTATCACCACTCCCGACCTCCGCTGGCTACGTCGCGACATCAAGTCAGTAAACCTACTAGGTCAGGTTTTGGCTAAACAGGATGCCATAACTCGTGGTGGGCATGAGGGCTGGATGGTGGAAGACCGTATTGTGACCGAGGGCGTTTCATCATCAGCCTATATCGTTAAAAATGCCACGATTATTACTCGACCTCTTTCCAACGTTATCTTGCCTGGCATTCGCAGACGAACATTACTGGAAATTGCCAGCAATGTGGGTATCGACGTGGAAGAGCGCATATTCACTATAGAAGAAGCGCTCGCAGCAGATGAGGCTTTTATCTCTAGTGCCACAACTATGACTCTAGGGGTTATTAGTATTGACGGTCACCAAATCGGTAATGGGACACCTGGCCCAGTTACCATACGGCTACGAGGATTATACAAGGCACGCGTACTTAAGGAAGCGTCACAGCCCTAAATAAGCAGATATCAATTACCTGATGGGCTAAATACGGTCGATCGTGAAAGTCATCACTTCCTCGATAGTCGAAGCCCTGCTTGCAATCATGATTAAGCGATCTATGCCCAGAGCTACGCCGGCGCATTCGGGCAATCCATTCTTCATCGCCGCCAAATATTTTTCATCCATAGGGTATGTAGGGAGCTGGAGATTCTTACGAGCATTCAGGTCAGATTCGAATCGAACTAGCTGTTCTTCCAGGTTGGTCAATTCGTAGTAGCCATTGGCCAACTCCATACGCTGGCAATATAGTTCGAAACGTTTAGCCACCGGTTCTCCGTATTTATTCTTTTCTACCGCCGCCAAAGCTGCTTGCGGCACTGGGTAATCATAGACAAAGCAGTGTTCGGGCATTTTTGGCTCGATGCAGGCACTCATTAATAACTGCAAGTAATCCGTATCTGTTAAAGAGTCGTCGTTCAATTCTATGTGGCTTTCAGCGATTTTCCGCAGCTCCTCCCCAGTAACGGTATGGGGATTTATACTCAGGAACTGATCGAATAGCTGCCGATAGGAAAGACGCGGCATCGGACTAAAGTTAAGTAGCTGGCAGATTAGTGACTCCACTTCATCCATTAGTTGTATCATAGAATAATCTGTCCGATACCATTCCAGGATCGTAAACTCTGGGTTATGTACCTTGCTGGTTTCCCCTTGTCGAAAAGCCTTACAAACTTGATAAATCGATCCTACGCCTGCCGCTAACAATCGCTTCATGGCGAACTCGGGAGAGGTCTGTAAGAAGTAAGGCGCTGCATCCGGGCTATTGGATAATTTAGTCTCTAATGACTGAATATAAACGTCAGTTACCGTGTATGGGGCCAGCAATGGAGTGTCTATTTCAAGGACGCCTCGTTCAGCGAAAAACTGCCGAATTTCAACGAGTAGCTTGGCACGCAAGTGAAGTGTTTCGGTGCTGGTTCCTGGTTTCCAGTTAACCATAGGCTATATCGCCTAACAGTTACTTATTAACACGGTTCTGGTATTCCCCTGTCCGCGTATCAATTCGCAGAACATCACCGATATTAATAAATAAGGGAACTTTCACTAGCGCACCGGAGCTCAAAGTAGCAGGCTTGGTGCCGCCCTGCGCTGTATCGCCTTTCAACCCGGGATCGGTATCAGTCACCTCTAGCTCAATAAAATTTGGCGGAATCACTGAAATAGGTGCGTCATCCCAAAGAACAACTTGATAAACGCCTTGTTCTTTGAGCCAATTTCTCGCTTCATTGATCGCATTCGCATCAGCTGCTACCTGCTCATAACTTTCGTCGGTTTTCATAAAATGCCAAAATTCACCGTCTTCATACAAGTATTCCATGTTGGTTTCCATAACATCAGCACCTTTTATGGATTCTCCGGACTTGTAAGTACGTTCCCAGACACGACCATTGAGTAGATTCCTAAACTTTACGCGATTGAATGCCTGACCCTTGCCAGGCTTCACGACCTCGTTCTCAAGAATAGAACAGGGCTCATCTTCCACCAACACTTTTAAACCTGCCTTAAATTCGTTTGTCGCGTAACTCGTCATTTGTTCCCTCACGCTGCTAAATTGATCAATGTGTATCTTGGCTTTTGTTGTTATGATTCGCCAGTTTTCTTGCATTCGAGTTTATACTCGGTATTAGCACAAAGTAATGAATCAAGCAGTGGTTTCATTGATTAAGCCCGAGATGCCCAAAAAATGGCAAGAGATATTATCGGATGTGATTACAGATCCAAAGGAATTATTGCGCATCCTAGAGTTGAATAATGAGGGCTGCGCAGCTTTGTGCCGGGAGCCATTACACGACATACGGTACAATCCAGCTTTTTACTATGTATTCTGATGATTAATTACTCAGCTTTCTCTTTTTCTTCGACCTTTTGCAATACTTCAACTCGGGTTACGTTTCTGAAGCCTTGCGGTAATTTGTTCCCTCGACGACCGCGTTCCCCTCGATAATGTTCAAGATCTGAGGGCTTGAGGTTGTGATGCCGTCGACCGGCATGCACAACCAGAGTATCTTCAGGGGAAAGCACCGCGAGTGCCGCAACAAATTCAACGCGCTCTGCTACCCGAGCTCTGGGAATTCCAATAATTTTATTACCTTTCCCCTTGGCTAGGCGCGAAAGATCCCTGATTGGGAATACCAGCATCCTGCCTTCATTACTGACAGCTACAATAAGGTCCTTTCCATGGTCAACAACCATGCAAGCAGGCAAAACTTTCGAGTTTTTGGAACATTTCAGGATGGCTTTACCTGACTTGTTCTTACTGACTAGATCCCCCATTTTGGCGATAAACCCATATCCCGCATCACTGGCCAGCAAAACGTCTCTGTCATCATCCCCGATAACAACCCCTTCGAACGTCGCACTGGGAGGCGGATTAACTCGACCGGATACCGGCTCACCCTGCCCACGTGCTGAAGGAAGACTGTGGGCAGCAAGCGTGTACGCCCGCCCGGTCGAGTCCAAGAAGACAGCCATCTGGTTACTTTTCCCGCGGACAGCAATTTTGAAACCATCACCGGATTTGTACTGAAGAGATGGCGGATCAACATCGTGGCCTTTGGCAGAACGCATCCAGCCTTTTTCTGACAAAACAATGGTTACTGGTTCTGTGGTGAGTAATTGAGTTTCACTGAATGCTTTGGCCTCGCTCCGTTCGACTATCTC